>Ga0209417_1000615_pt1 | contig 79877 bp, 61 predicted proteins | sample RifGroF2_FD_184002 | JGI IMG/M metagenome (GOLD analysis project Ga0209417, IMG submission 184002) | Groundwater microbial communities from Rifle, Colorado, USA - Groundwater F2 (SPAdes) (version 2) | ecosystem: Environmental > Aquatic > Deep subsurface > Groundwater | place: Rifle, Colorado... | reverse complement strand
ATATCTGCTCTGGATCTGATGGACACTATGCGATGACCAACCGATGGAATCCGCCACGTCTCGTGCCTTCATTCCTGTTTTTGCTCGCAGCCAGACTGCCATGATCCGCTGATAATCGGCCTTGTTTTGTGCGAGCTTCAGGGCTGCTTTGATTTCATCCATCTGCTTTTCGGTAAAGTGATACATCGCCATCCTCCATTTTTACAGAATGGCATAATATAATTGTTATATATTTGAATGCAAATTGGTATTATGAATTATTTATAAAGTTTTTATTTTTTATAAAAGGGATTGACAGTGCTGGTGTTTTTAATTATATTAATCTAGATTAACTAAAACCTTACAAGATATTATAGAGTTATAATGGAAAATACCAAAAAGATACGCAGGGATGATGTGGCGAAGGCCGCAGGAGTATCGAAAGCGGTTGTCACTTGGGTAATGGCGGGTACGGCAAAAGACCGTAAAATATCTGATGCAACGATAGCGAAAGTTGAAAAAGCGATAAAAATGCTCAATTACCGTCCGTGCATATGGGGCAAGCTAATCAACACACAGAAAAGCGGACTTATCGCTTTTATAAGTTCAAACCTTTCTGATCCCAATGCAGGAGAAATTATCCGAAACATAAATATATCGGTGCGCAGGAAAGGATACGGCTTAATGCTTTTCGACTTATACGGGTCAGGTAAATTTTCAAGCGAAAGTATTGTAAAATTTGAAGATTGCCTTGCGGAGGCTTTTATCCTTCATGCGCCTGGAGACGATATACTCAAGTTTTGCTCAAAGGGCAAGTTCGCAGGCAAACCTTTTTGTGTTTTAGGACGGAATATGAAAAATCGTGATATGCCGTCTGTTGAGGTGGATAATTTCAAGGGTGCAGAGTTGGCCATAATGCATTTATTGGAGAAAAAAGTTTTAAAACTCGGAATTATCGCGGATGAAAAACACCTTCAGTATACAAAGGAGCGACTTGAGGGCTGTGAGAAGTTTTTTAAGGCTTATCCTGAATTAAAAACATACCTTTACTTCAGGACATCTTCAGAGAATCAGCACGAGGCGGGAAGTAACGCGATAAAGAAATGGATATCTTCTCGTGAAATCCCTGATGTCGTTTTTGCAATGGGAGACGTTATTGCCCTTGGCGCATTGAGTGAAATTAACGATCTGCATGTAAAATGTCCCGAAGAATTCAAAATAGTGGGATTTGACGGGGCCGTAATCTCAGAATATTCGTCTCCGCCTCTGACTACAGTGCGGCAGCCCTTTGAAAAAATGTGTGAAAAAGCCGTGGAAATTTGTGTTTTAGGAATTAGAGGGGAAAAATTTGACAATATACATTTTTCTTTGGAACCAGAGCTTATCGTCAGAAAAACGACATAAAAGAGTAGGGAGCAATTATGGAAAAAAACGACATAAAAGAGAGAAGAGTACAGTATATGTTACCTTGTGAGTTGCACGAGGAAATGAAGAAGACGCCGCTGATTTATCTGCCGTTGGCGCCGTTAGAGTGGCACGGTCCACATTTGGTGATGGGAGCAGATCCCATAAACGCAGAAAAGACTGCGCTGGCTGTTGCTGACAAGACAGGAGGTGTCGTCTTTCCTACTCTTTACATGGGAACGGAAAGGGAACGTCAGCCGAAAATACTCGAAAGTCTCGGATTTGATAAAGATGAATATATTGTGGGAATGGATTTCCCGAAGGCGAAAGGATTGTTCAAAAGTTTTTATTTTACAGAAGAACTTTTCGCAATGGTCGTTAGGGAGCATATCGAACAGTGCATTGAACATGGTTATAAGTACATATTCATCGTAAACGGACATGGTGCGGTCAATCACAATGAAGTGTTGAAACGTCTTTGCACTGAATTTTCAAATGAATACAAAGGAATAAAAGTCGCTTATTCAATATCGTTTGATGACAAATCTCTTGCGGCTGGATTGTGTTCACATGCCGGTATTGATGAGACATCATTAATGATGTTCTATGATGAGTCATTCGCAAATATCGGCAAACTTCCCGCAAAAAATGAGAAACTCAAATACACCGATTACAGTATTGTAGATTCCGGTGGCTTTGAGGGAAAACCAGGAGAAGGGCACACGGTACCAAGCAATATGGATCCAAGAAGGGCAAATGCTAAAATAGGTAAAAATACATTCAGGAAAATAGTTGATGATGTATGCCGTAAGGTAAAAAGAGCCTTCAGTATATGATAATTTATATATATTTTTATTAACCTAGATTAACAGAAATGGTGGAGCTATGAATAATAAACTTGCAATAAATGGAGGCCCTCCTGTTCGGATGAAGCCGCTGCCGCAGGAATGGTGCGGGGCGCATTATATGGATGAAAAAGAGGTAGAGGCGGTAACCAGGGTATTGTGCGCCAAAAGTCCGTTCCGTTACTATGGATTAGATCTGCAGAACGAAGTATTCAAGCTGGAAAAGGAATTCGCATCATATATCGGGACAAAATACGCACTGGCAGTATCGAGCGGAACGGCTGCTTTGCAAGTTGCTTTAGGGGCACTTGGCATTGGGCCAGGTGATGAAGTCATTTTGCCGGGATATTTCTGGGTGGCGACAGTCGGCGCTGTCGTGCGCTCAGGTGCAATTCCGATACTGGCAGATTCTGATGACACTTTTTCGATAAACCCAGACCAAGTCGAAAAAAAAATTACAGGCAGAACTAAGGCGATCATAACCGTTCACATGGGGGGCGTTATTGGGAAAGTGCGGGAACTTGTCGCCGTGGCAAGGAAACATAATCTGCCCGTGCTGGAAGACTGTGCGCAAGCAACTGGAGCTTTTCAAAAAGGAACGAAGGCAGGAGCGTTCGGCGATATAGCAATATACTCTTTTCAATTGAATAAACATATGACATCAGGCGAAGGCGGGATGATTGTCTCCAATAATGAACAACTTTACCGGAGAGCTTTCGCAATCCACGATCTTGGTTATCCGCGCAATGCAAATGGGCGACTTGAATTCAATGATTCCGCCACCCAGCTTTGGGGCATTGGTTGTCGGATGAATGAACTTACCGGTGCGGTTGCAAGGGTTCAGCTTTCAAAACTTGACATTATCTGCGAGAGGATGCGAGAGGCCAAAAATAAAATCAAAAAAGCAATATCTGATATTAAAGGAATTCGTCCGAGGAATGTTGTTGACCCGAAAGGTGATGCCGGTTCATTTTTGTTACTGACATTTGAGAAAAGAGATATTTCGTTGCGCTTCGTTGAGGCCTTGAGGGCAGAGGGCATTATTGCAGATAAAGGAGGGATGTATCCCGTACACATGGACGACTGGGGGCTTCACATATACTATAATGTGCCAAGCCTAGTCAACAAACGGGGGCTCTCGATGAAAAGCGTTTGGGAATTAAAGGAAAACTCCCAGTCAGATGTTTCATATAGCAAAGGAGCATGTCCGTATTTGGACTCATTGCTTGAACGGACTATAATAATCTGTATAGCATCGACGCTGAATGACAGTGATATTGATGATATTATAAAGGCCGTAAGAAAAATAGCAGAAATGATATTGTAAAAGGAAAAATTAATGGCATTGAAAGCGATATTTTTTGACATGGACGGGGTGCTGGTTTTAAGCGAGCCCCTCCATTGCCGTGCGTGGGTAGAGTTGCTTCACATGCAAAATATAGAATACCCAGACTTTTTCAGACAGGAGGAATATGTGGGAGTTTCTGACAATGCAATAGCCTCTGAATTTGCAAAAAAACTTGAATTGAATGAGCTTCCTGAGATACTTTTAGAGAAAAAACAGCAGTTTTTTTTAAATATGATAAGGTCTGTTAAACTGGAAGCGCCTATAGGTCGAAATCAATTTCTGGAGAAATCGCGGAGCAAATATCTGATCGCAGTAGTTTCGTCGTCATCAAAAATGGAGGTAGAGGCTATTCTGAATAAGGAAGAATTAAACGGGCTTTTTGATTTTATCATTACAGGAGATGACGTAATTAATCACAAACCTTTACCTGACGCATATTTACTGGCATTGGAAAAAGCGGGAGTTACCCCTGACGAAGCGATTGCGATAGAAGATTCTCGAAGTGGCATTGTCGCCGCAAAAAAGGCGGGGATAGAAGTAATAAATTTTGATGGAAATTTCGAAAGTGCCTTTACATTTTTCTGAGTTGAGAGTTCTATGATTTTTTGGCGGAGGTCTTTTTCAAATTTCTCAGCGGTTGCTTTTGTAGTACACCCCTTACAGACTCCGTTATAGTTTTTCCCGTCAACCAGGAAGCGGTAATGATAGAATTTACTTTCCCCCGCTGTTGTTTGTCGTTTGGCTACTGCCATATAAGCCTCTTTTTTAACACTTTAGCTATACTGCTACATACGCCCAAAACAGCAAAGGTCAAATTAATATTTACACATATTTTACGCATTTTTGAATTTTTGTAGTTGCAGCATTTGGTTTACACCCAAAGTGTCGGGAGTTCGAGTCTCTCATCGCCCACCAAATTCCCCTTTAATTAGCCTCAGATTCCAAAAAATCGGATTTTTGCCCCATACTGCTATAATGCCGACAATCTCCGGAGACTGTTATATTTATCGGGATTGGGTGTCGAAAAGGGATGGCTGGTAGGAAGGGACTGACTCTTTGACTGAGAGAGGCTGGGATTTCCCTTTTATTTTTTCCTTTGTTGTCGGGTGCCTGGTCTTGTGTTTCGCAAGTACGGGTTCGTTGCTTTCGCCGATGGAACTTGCTTCGAGATTTTCGAGGACTTCGCGTGCGCGCTTTACGACTTCGTCAGGAAGTCCGGCGAGTTTGGCAACATGGATTCCGTAACTTTTATCGGTGCCGCCGGGAACTATCTGTCTCAGAAATATTATCTGATCGCCATATTCCTTGACAGCGACATTATAATTTTTGACTCCTTTTCGCGTCATGGAAAGTTCCGTAAGTTCGTGGTAATGAGTAGCAAAAAGGGTGCGTGCACGTGAGCCCGGCGTATCGTGAATATATTCGGCGACGGCCCACGCGATGCTGAGTCCATCAAAAGTACTGGTACCGCGTCCTATTTCGTCGAGAATGACAAGGCTTTTGTCGGTGGCGTGGTTGAGGATGTTTGCCGTCTCGGTCATTTCGACCATGAATGTGCTTTGCCCGCGGGAAAGGTCGTCTGCCGCTCCTACTCGTGTGAATATGCGGTCGGTTATTCCGATGATTGCACTCTGCGCCGGGATGAACGAGCCCATGTGTGCCATAAGAACAAGCAACGCGGTCTGCCGGATATAGGTGGATTTTCCGGCCATGTTAGGACCGGTTATTATCATCATCTGATTTTCAGTTCCGTCAAGGAGGGTATCGTTGGGAACAAAGCGCTGTCCGAGCATTTTAGCATCAAGCACGGGGTGACGGCCCGCAGTTATATTGATGGTATCGTCCTCATTGATATGCGGACGGCAGTAGTTGTATTTTCTGGCGCATTCGGCAAGAGATATTGTGACATCGACAACGCCGAGCGCCGATGCGGTTTCCTGTATTCGCGAAGTGAATTCCAGGGAAAAGTTTTTCAGTTCCTGAAAAATTTCATATTCGAGAGCTTTGGATTTATCTTCCGAGCCGAGAATTTTGCTTTCGATTTCCTTGAGTTCGGGAGTGATAAACCTTTCGGCATTGACGAGGGTCTGTTTTCTTATATAGTCGTCGGGAATATTGCCAAGGTTCGACTTGCTTATCTCAATATAGTAACCGAAGACCTTGTTAAACCTTATCTTCAGTGATTTTATTCCGGATCTTTCCTGTTCTTTGGCCTGTATTTCGGCGAGCCAGTTTTTACCTTCGGTAGCGGCGCTTCTGAGCTCGTCAAGTTCCTTATTGAAGCCTTCCTTTATTACTCCTCCATCAGTAAGCAGGATAGGCGGTTCATCTACAATCGCCTCGTTTATTCTTGAAACGAGTTCCGGCAGCGGATGAAGATTCTCCTTTATTTCATTTATAAGCGGGGAATCAAGATTATCGAGGAGGCTTTTTACGGACGGAATGGCTTCAAAGCTCAATGCGAGGGCGCGGAGGTCGCGAGCGTTCGCGCTGCCGATATTAAGACGCGCGATTATTCTTTCCATATCGCGGACCATACATATGATTTCGCGGATTTCGGCAAGCAGGATTGGATCACCGGTCATAGATTCTATAGCGTCGAGACGTTTTGAAATGGACTCAATTTTGCGAAGGGGCCGCAGTATCCATTCGCGTAGGAGACGGCTGCCCATTGGAGTTACGGTTTCGTCCAATATTCCGATTAGCGTATTGGAGCGGTCTTTGCCGGAGATTGGCTCAACGAGTTCAAGATTGCGCTGGGAAATCTGGTCGAGCACCATGTAATCATCAGAGCGGTATGTCACGATTTTCCGCAGGTGCCCTGTTGCACGGCGGAGGTTTTCCGATGCATAGTGAAGCACTGCTCCGGCTGCTGAAACACCGCGTTTCATATCGCGGCAACCGAAACCGTCAAGACTCGCTACCTTGAAGTGGCGCAGCAGTGCTTCTGAAGCGGTATCATATGAAAATATCCAATCCTCGACGGGGGTCCAGAGAATTTTTCCCGATGGGTAAGGATAAGCGGCCTCTGCTTCCCATTTCTTAAGTACCGATTCTGGGACGAGGCACTCTTTGGCCTTGAGACGATGAAGCTCGGTCTCAAGCTCCTGCGCAGTGGAGGTTTCGGTAACCCTGAAATCGGCGGTGCTTATGTCGAGACACGCGAGCCCGAAGGAATCTTTACCGCAGGAGAGCGCCACGAGAAAGTTGTTTTGCTGCGGCGAGAGCACTGAAGAGTCCACCACTGTTCCCGGCGTTATGATGCGACTTATTTCACGCTTGACGATACCCTTTGCGAGGCGGGGGTCTTCCACTTGTTCGGCGATGGCAACTTTTTTCCCGGCCTCAAGCAGACGTGGAAGGTAGTTATCGAGAGCGTGGTAAGGCACTCCACACATGGGGACTCCGGCGCGGTGGGTAAACGTTACGTCAAGTATAGGGCTTGCAATTTTTGCGTCCTCGAAAAACATTTCGTAAAAGTCACCCAGTCTGAAGAGAAGGATGGCGTCTTCCGGTATTTCGGATTTGATCTGCCGGTACTGCTTCATCATCGGTGTTAGACTATCGTCCATCGGCGCCCCTTATTTATTTGGACTGGAAAAAGAAAATATATTTACCCCGGGACTATTAAGCAAGTCTTATATTATTTAAACTGTCTCGCGCCCTGAACAATTCTGTTATTTTCTGCTCATTCTCATTTATCGATATTACATCCTGTTTCAGGTTGGGTGTAGATAGTGGGGCTGGTTTGGTTTTTTCTATGTCGATAATATATAGTTCGCAGCTCTTTCGCTCTCTTTGAACTTCATATATTTAATTTTATTCATCGCTTTCAGGGCAAAAACAATAGAGGTCAGTTTTTCTCTTCAGAGGGTGGTGGTGGTGAAAACGTTGAAAGCTTCTGGTTTTCACGGGTCGAGGTGGAAATTCTTATCGAAGACGTAGTTCTGTGGAACTCTTCGGGCTTGGAATCAAGAGCGGCTTTGGTAAGACTTTCTATCCAGTCAATTTCTTCTTTGGAAAGTGGTTCAATTGCCTTCGGAGGGGGAGCTATTTTCATCTTTTGCATGGGAATGCGCAGGAATATGTCGTTTGCGGAATATATGTCATAGGATGGTCTCATTATTTTAAGCGCCGTCTTAAACAGTTGAGCGGCAGTGTCAAAACTTTCTTTGCTTCCGCTTGATTCCCAATCCAGGAAATGTCTGTAGCCTACAAAGAGGCAGTAGAGGAGACGATGGTCGGATCTGTTCGGGACTCCGGCTTTTACGGGGTCGGGGCTGAGGCGGCCCAGAAGTCCTTTTGCCGCCAGGTGACGATTGAATGAGATTGCCTCTTTGTCATTGGTAATTTCCTCCCAGCATTTGAAGGCTTCTTCTTTTTTCCCGTTTCTGTAGCTATCGAGTCCGAGAAGAAGCTTACCGTCGGTTACCCCCCAGTCAGAGGAACGTGAAATCATAGTTTCTATGAGATGTTTTGCCTCAGGACTATTTGATATCCAGGCTTTACATGCGAGGAGCGTTATCGGGAAGGGAGGGACTTCGCACTCATGTTTTTCGCAAAGTTCATAGATATGTTTTGATATTTTTTCGGCCATTTTGACATGTCCGGAGTTAAGGTAGAAGCGGACGAGTGTTTCAAGATTTCCGAGGTTGTCGTCATAATTGAGAAGGAGCCGCATAACCTTTCCGACCAGGAATGCGTGATCAGACATTCTCGTACTTCTCCGCAGAATTATCATAAGTGGTTCGATGGTCGTAACTATTTCCGCGAAGGAACCTTTGCCTTCACCGAAAACTTTTCTAAGAAACATTATGCAGTCGGAAAGGTGGTTCGGGTATTCAATCAAGGCCAGGAGCATCCACCGCCAGAGGATTGACGGGGTCATAGTCTGTCTGTTGGGAAAACGCTCCCCGAATCTGAGAGCGAGCCGTGCCCATCCGTCGATTACCTTCCATTCTTCCTCTGAATGGGGCTTATTACGCAGCGACTGTTGGGCCTGTTCAAATACCGTATCAGCAATGGGCTCCAGATTTGATGCTGTTTTGGCCCCTAAAATAATTCCGTTGATTATTTTTATCGCATTAAGATGATGTCCGTTCTCAAGTTCGATGGATGCCTCGCCGAGCTTTTCAAAGGGAGCGAACGGCCCCTTCCGCAAAGCCTTCCAGAATGCCGCGGCCTTGGCAAAATCATGGTCCAGCAGGTAGGAGGCCATCCCTGCCTTGTACAGAGCCCATGCGCCTAGGAAACGATTACGGTGTCCCTGGGCTATCGACATAAAGCTTTTCCCGGCCGCTTCGTAGCATCCCTCTGCCATCAGAGCCTCGGGTACGTCGAGCGCAGATACCTTGCCGGGCAGCCCGCGAGTCCGCACCTTTATATCTGAGAACATCAGTCCGGGTCCCAGATGCATAAAGCCGAGTTGCGTGCCGGTGCAGGGAGAACTGTCCTTGAAAAAGAGTATAATCTGTCGATTGAGGCTTACTTTTATAAGTTGTCCTGTAAGTTCTACCTCAAGATGATATTTTTTACGAGGTTCTATTGTGAGGTATTCATTGGAAAATATTTCTACGCCGTGTCGACAAAGTGCGGCACGGGTATTGCCGCCTGCCCCGAAATGGATGCTGTAGCCGTCGAGAAAACCTTTCCAGGGTTTGGGAATTGATGTGTTGAGCATGATAGCGAACTCGCTTATTGTATCTCTGGATTCTTCATGCGGGTAAGTTATAAAGCTCATGGAATAGTAAATATCGCCGATGAATTCGTTTTTGAAAATAAGATACCTGTCAGCTGCGTCTCCGCCGACATCTTCCCCGGGGGATACGGCAAAAATTGTATTTTCGTCAATTCCCCAGTAGGCATCAGAACCTTTGGGAATCATGATGAAATCCTTGCGGTCGATTTCATTGTTCACCGCTGGCCGGAAGAGGGATTTTCCTTCAAACCAAAACTCAAGCGCATCGTTGAGTTCCTTTGCCGATTTAAACCTTTTTCCCGGGTCAGGGTCCATCGCCTGCATCGCAATCGCAGAAAGTTCGGGCGGAATATTACGGCCTGGCGATTTTACTTCTGGAAGGAGAATGGAACCATCGAGTTTCTGACCAACCACCTCCTTTAAACTGTCTCCACTGACTGGCAGTTCGAAGGTAAGCAGCTCATAAAGGATTACCCCGAGCGCGTAAATATCCGTCTCTTTCCCCAGTTCGTTAGCTCCAACAGCTTGCTCCGGAGCCATATAAGAGAGCGTGCCGAGGATTTTGCCGCTCGCAGTCAGAGTATTTTTACGATTATATTCGATACGCGGGAGAAGTGTTTTTACGGTATCGTCGAGGAGAAGTGTCTTGCTTCTGGACATTTCATCCGCCGAAATTTCCCTTGTTGGCAAACTGTCCTCTATTATCACTGTTTTGGAGAGATCTCCAGAATTATAATCTTTTGTCTTTGCCACGTCATCAATAGCGATGGTATGTGTCAAGTCGGGTGCCGGTATCTTAATCTCGGGCCCTATATCGAACTTTTCCTTTAACTGTTTGAGTTTGGAAAACTTGTCCTGGCCCGCATAGTCCTTGAGTACCTTTGTAAGCCCCCAGTCGATTACGTATACATCCCCGTAATTGCCGACAAATATATTCGATGGCTTGAGATCTCTATGTATAAACCCTTTATTGTGAGCGTATTGAATGGCCTGGCACACCCCTGAGAGTATCTGCACCAATCGAAATATGTCGTATTTATCGCGGGCTTCCTCACTGTCTTCCTTCAGACTGTCTATAATGTCGCTTAGAGGTATGCCCTCTATAGGTTTCATTACATAGAAAACATGACCCGTTTCGTCCTTACCCACATCATAAACAGGAGGAATCGCCGGATGCTGGAGCTGAGCCGTCGTAAAAGCTTCACGCAGAAAACGCATTCTGAGCGGATACAAAGCATCCGCCTTCTTCCCTGTCTGGTTCAACACCTTGACCGCGACGAAACGCTGGAGATCAGGGTCTATACAATGATAGACCGTCCCCATGCCTCCGCGTCCGAGAACGCGTATTACATCGTATTTTCCTATTTTTGATGGAACTGTCATGATTCTAATGGCACCATTAAGAGAGTTTAACCCTTCCATCTTGTTTGTCAATACTTTTTAACAGGATTTACTATGTTATCAATACAATATAACTGTTGATAAAAAGTTCCATTTATGCTATAATATTTGTTTAGAAGGTTAACAAAGCTGAGGTGTTTTAATGGCCATGATACTTGAAAAAGGCGGTTTTGATCTCGCCATATCCCGGGAAGAACTGAAAAATCTTGTCATCGACGCGGTAAAGAAAAGCGGAAATGTACTAAAAAAAATACTTATAATTCCGCCGGATATTACACGGCTCAACTCTATGGCCGGGCCCATGACAGAAATCATATACAAGGAATTTCACGACAAGTGTCATATCGACATCATCCCCGCACTCGGAACACATTATGAGATGAAAGAGCATGAGCTCAGAACTATGTTTGGTCCCGATATTCCGCTCAGCTGCTTCAAGGTACACGACTGGCGCAATGACGTTATCTGCGTCGGCACAGTTCCCGGCTCCGCCATAAAAGAGTGGAGCGAGGGAAAACTTGACTATGAAGTAAAAGTCGAACCCAATAAAATACTTTTTGACAACTATGACCTCATACTTTCTCTAGGCCAAGTTGTCCCGCACGAGGTCGTCGGGATGGCCAACTATACCAAAAATATAATGGTCGGCGTCGGCGGTTCAGATACCATAAACAAATCACATTTCCTCGGAGCCTCCTGCAACATGGAAAAAATAATGGGGAAGGCCGACTCTCCCGTAAGAAAACTCTTCAATTATGGCGTCGGCAAGTTCCTCGGCGAACTTCCAATCCTTTACATGCAGACCGTGATGGCAAAAGGCAAATCCAGCGGAAAAATGGAAATGCGCGGCTTCTTCGCCAGCTTCGACGAGTCCGCCTTCCTCAAGGCTTCAAAACTTAGCCAGAGCACAAACCTCGAACTCCTCGACAAACCACTTAAAAAAGTCATCGTCTACCTTGATCCCGAAGAATTCAAAAGCACATGGCTCGGCAACAAGGCCGTCTACCGGACAAGAATGGCTATCGACGATAACGGCGAACTTATTGTCCTTGCCCCCGGGCTCAAGGAATTCGGCGAAGACAAGGAAATAGACCGGCTTATAAGAAAATACGGATATAAAGGTACCCCATCCACTCTCAGATCAGTAAGTGAAAATGAAGACCTTCGCAATAACCTCGGCGCGGCGGCGCACCTGATACACGGCTCATCGGAAGGACGCTTCAAAATCACCTACTGCCCCGGCAAAAATGTCTCGAAAGAAGAAATAGAGTCTGTGGGGTTTGCCTACGGTTATCTTGACGCGATGCTTAAAAAGTATGACATCGATAAGCTGAAAGACGGCTTGAACACCATGCCCGACGGTGAAGAAATATTCTATATAAGCAATCCGGCCTTGGGCCTCTGGGCTCTAAAAAGAAACTTTCAGGCATAGACTATCCCAGTTAGGCGAAGGGGGATATCCTCCTCATTGCCTCTGGAAGTAAACTCGGAAGATCATCGGCCGTCGTTCCCCGATTTCCGTAAGGCGAAATTTCACCACAGAGCCCATGAATAAAAACCGCCGCCGCCGCCGCCTCTTCAGCCTTGAACCCTTGTGAAAGAAATGTTCCCGTAATGCCGGAAAGAACGTCTCCACTTCCCGCGGTCGCCAGTGCCGGTGAGCCGGAACTGTTTACCCAAACTTTGCCTTCCGGAGTCGATATGACAGTCTTATTCCCCTTGAGTACGGTAACAATGCCAGTCCTTTTTGCTAATTCTACAGACTTGCTTATTCTACCTGCATCATTCAAATCTTCCATCTTAAAGCCTGTGAGGAGCCTTCTCATTTCCCCGGGATGGGGAGTTATGACGCTTTTTCTATTCTGTCTTAATATCTCAGGTTTCAAAGATATGACATTAAGAGCGTCTGCATCTATAACCATCGGTTTCCCGCATGAGCAGATCATTTCAACAATTTCAAAGACTTCCGTTTCCGTACCCATGCCGGGTCCGATTACAATTGAGTCATGGGAATTTATCAGCTCCGTCAGATTGTGGACCGATCTGAAATTGAAAAACCCCGAACCGCCGTCAGGTATTTCCCTCACTATTATGGAACGACTTATAATTGAAACCCTTGAGGCTGCCGCCGGTATGGCGAGAGTAACAAGTCCGGCCCCCGCACGAAGCGCCGCCTCGGCACAGAGGAGAGGCGCCCCTGGATAGTTTGAACTTCCACCTATTACAAGGACTCTTCCACGTGAGTTTTTATGGCTCTGACAGGAAACCCTGCCCAGAATATATCTGATGTCATCCTCAAATATCATTGAAAAATCAGAAGGTACCTCCTCTATAAAACTTTTGGGAATTCCAATATCAACAACCCTGAGGCTGCCGCAATATTCCGGGCCACATCCCAAGGCAAGGCCGCATTTGGGCAGACCTATTGTTATTGTAATATCAGATATTATGGCATCGGAAAATACTTCGCCCGTGCTGGCGTCAAGACCGGAAGGAATATCAAGCGCTATGACCGGCATGCCCGATTCATTAGCTGCCTTTACCCAGGAAAGAAAAGGTTCTCTCAGCTCTCCGGAACTTCCTGTCCCCAACAGAGCATCTATCAATACATCACCTTTACCGAAATCGGAAGGAAAGAACGTTTCCTTTACTTCAACTCTTATTTCAGGCGGCAGCAATGACGCGTGATATGCTGCGGCGCCCTTCAATTCCGAAACACCGCATACGGCATATATTACAATTTCCGTATCGCATATTTTTTTCAGATGCGCCGCCGCGACATACGCATCCCCTCCATTATTTCCCTTTCCTGCAAGAAAAACGAACCTTCTGATATGTGACGGGTGAAGTCTTTCTGCCCATGCTGCGATTATCTCAGATGCCCCTTCTCCTGCCCTTTTCATCAGTTCCACACCTGAAACACCCGCTTCGGAAATGGTGCGTGCGTCAAGTTTTCTCATTTCCTCGGATGTTACAACTTTCATAAAAAAGCCCTCCCGGGATTAATTTAGCATATTTCCCAGAGAGGGCAACTGAACTTTGTATTTGCTGGTCAATGTATTATCACCGTGCATTAAAAATACAACGCGCTGCATTTTTAATGAAAAGCGGGGTTTTAAAAATCGATTGATGGTTTATATTCATTCCCCTCAGGATTTGGATAAAACATAACGAAGGAATGTAGAACTCATGGCAAAACTCATGCTCGGAATTCCAAAGGGAAGCCTTGAAAAAACAACTGTGGAGATGTTCGCAAAAGCCGGTTACAAAATAGAAATAAACTCCCGATCATACTTTCCGGCAATTGATGACCCAGATATAGAATGCATGCTCATAAGGGCCCAGGAAATGTCGCGCTACGTCGAAAATGGTATCCTCGACTGCGGCCTCACCGGACACGACTGGATAGTGGAAAACGGCTCCGATGTAATCGAGGTTTCCGAGCTTGTGTATGGAAAAACGGGAAGAAATCCCCTTCGCTGGGTACTTGCCGTTCCAGAAAGTTCAGGAATAAAAGGACCAAAAGATCTTGAAGGCAAGAAAATTGCTACCGAAGCCGTTGGAATGACAAAAAAATACCTTGAAAAACACGGAGTCAACGCTTCTGTGGAGTTCAGCTGGGGCGCCACCGAGGTAAAGCCTCCCAGACTTGCCGATGCCATCGTCGAAATAACCGAAACAGGCTCCTCTCTTAAGGCCAATAAGCTTAAAATCATTGATGAACTCTGCCAGAGCACTACCCGCTTCATCGCCAATAAGGACACCTACAAAGATCCCTGGAAAAAGGATAAGATTGACAGAATCGCCCTTCTCCTTAAGGCCGTTCTCACCGCCGAAGGCAAGGTAGGACTTATGCTTAACGTAAAGAAAAAAGATCTTGAAACCATTGTGGCAAGACTCCCGGCCCTCGAAAGACCCACCGTCTCCGCACTTACCGAAGAAGGATGGTGCGCGATAAACACTATTGTTGATGAACATGTCCTCAGAGACATCATTCCCCAACTTAAGGCAATGGGAGCCCAGGGAATCGTTGAATATCCTCTAAACAAAATTGTCCTTTAGGCCAAGGAGATATTCAAGATATGAACGCAATCAAAACCCCGCACGCTCCCGCGGCAATAGGCCCTTATTCTCAAGCTGTAAAAACAAAAAACTTCGTCTTCCTCAGCGGACAGCTCGGCATAGACCCGGACTCACGCGAATTCGCAGGCGAATCCACGGCGGAACAAGCGGAACAAGCCCTCAGAAACATAGCAGAGGTGCTGAAAACGGCAGGCGCCAGCTTGGGAAATGTGGTAAAAACCACCGTTTTCCTGAAAAATATAAGGGATTTTTCTGACTTCAATGAGGTCTATAAGAATTTCTTTTCGGAGCCGTTCCCGGCACGGTCCTGCGTACAAGTTGCGGCCCTCCCAATGGATGCAAAAGTTGAAATAGAGGTAATTGCCGAACTCGATAAATGAAAAAGACTCTCGCCTTTTTACCATTTAATGCTTGAAAAATCAAATTACTGGAACATCTTATAAGTCCGTCAGCCCTCAGAAAGCTGGCGTCTAGCTCGGGATGTAGCGCAGCCTGGATAGCGCATTTGACTGGGGGTCAAAGGGTCGCAGGTTCAAATCCTGTCATCCCGACCATTTTTTTAGCCTCGGAAAGGCTGTTTTCCCCAAACAGCCGCACAATTTGCCAAACCCTGCTTTCCGAACAAAAAGTTACACATTTTTAACACATTTTTTCCCGATGCTAGAGGACAGCCTATTTAGAGGCAAATATGTCCGAGGACTTTAATTTATAATTTGAAATGAGTATGATATCCCATACCTTATATGATATGATTTATGAATGGAAATAAAAATTATGGGTTATACGCCGCCATACACAATCAGTCCGGTCATTTTGCGACTGGTAGGACAAATAAGCGAAATCCTGGGTCTTATCAAAGCGTCTTCTTCTAATGCAACAGTTCCCGAACTGCGTCGCGGAAACCGGATAAAAACAATTCAGGCGTCGTTGGCTATTGAAGGAAATACCCTGCAGATCATCACTGCGGCGTTGCCCCAGACCGCCAGCGAATCCGATCAGAACGCGGTCAGTCCGATGCTTGACAAGTTGGAAAAAGCCAACTCGAAACCCGATGAACTTCTGGCAGATTCCGGTTATGGGGCTGATGAAAATGTGCTGAATTCGGCAGCCAGAGGCGTTGAGCTGATTGCTCCGACAACCGGCAAAGACGCTAAAAAAGTCTGCCTGGAGGAATGCGTACTTGATGATGAATCCCGAATTGTTGAATGTCCCTGCGGTAAACGTCCTCTGCACAAAAAATATCGAAAGCGTTCGGGAATTGAAGGGCTGTTCGGGCGGCTGAAACAAACGACAGTTATGAGACGTTTGCGAATCAGGGGTAAAATAGCGGTATTCAACAACATATATTTGATTTTGACAGGCCACAACATCATGCAGATGGCAAAGTTTTATAAAATGAAACCCATCCAGGAACAAAAAATCTTTATACAATCACTTCAAACAGGCTTTGCTGTGAAATCTTTCTCCTTGCAACGATGCTTCGTAATTCTTGAGAACTTACTCGCGGCATAAATCGAAGAATGGAGCTCTGCGAACCAGTTAAAGAGCCTTCATGTTTGCAATTTTATCAGGCCACAGACTTTTGGCGGGACCATCGAACGCGCAAATTTTTATGATTCTTTGTTGTCTGGAACGTCTTGGTTGATGCTTGATTATTTCAATAAAATATACTATAAGTAAGTGGGGGGATGAAAAATTATGCAGGATACGGGTTTTAAAATAACTGAAATTTTAGATATTGAATCTTTGACACTCCTTTTGGAAAATTTTACGAAAATTACAGGGACAGCTCTCGCTCTTCTTGATCTGGATGGAAATATTCTTATCGCGACGGGATGGAGTGATATATGCACAAAATTTCATCGTATTCATCCGGAAGCGGCCTCAAGATGCAGAGAAAGCGATACCATTCTTGCCAATCAGCTGCAAAAAGGGAGCAGGTACAATGTCTATAAATGTAAAAATGGATTGGTAGATGTCGCTGTCCCAATTGATATAGGAGGGGTTCATGCAGGGAACCTTTTTACCGGTCAATTCTTTTTTGGGCCTCCGGATAAAGAATTTTTCCAAAAACAGGCTGCTGAATTCGGCTTTGATGAAAAGTCGTATATCGATGCCCTGTCGCAAGTCCCTATTTTTTCGGAAAAGCATGTTAAAAATACGATGAACTTTCTATGTCTGATGGCCAAAGTCATCGGAGAAATAGGATTGAGCAGGCAAGAACTCACTAAATCAAGTATTGAATTAGAAAACTATCGAGATCATCTTGAGGAATTGGTAGAAGAGCGTACTCTTGAGCTTGGAATAGCCAAAGAAAATGCCGAGGCGGCCAATCGGGCCAAGAGTGAGTTTCTTGCAAACATGTCACACGAGATTCGCACGCCGATGAATGCGATTTTGGGTTTTGCCGAAATAATGAAAGGCAAGCTGAAAGATCCTCGACTGTCTCATTACCTTGAATCGATCTATGCCAGCGGAAAATCACTGCTTACCCTTGTCAATGGCATACTTGACCTGTCGAAGGTTGAGGCCCGTAAGTTGAGACTGGAGTACTCGCCTGTTTCGGTGAAACGCTTATTTATGGAAATGAGAACATTGTTCAGTCAAAAGGTGGAATCGAAAGGTCTGGAATTGATAATGGATGTACCTGAAGACTTTCCCAAGGCCTTGCTTCTTGATGAGTCCCGGCTTCGGCAGATACTAGTCAATCTGGTCGGTAATGCTGTTAAGTTCACGGACAAGGGATATATCAAACTTTCGGCCCGTTGTGAATATCCTGGAGGCACACGTCAGGGTATAGCCGATTTTGTTATTTCCGTGGAAGACACCGGCATCGGCATTCCTGAAGAGAAGCAGGATTATGTTTTTGACTCCTTTACTCAATTAAAAGGGGGGAAATATTTAGAGTTTTCCGGTACCGGACTCGGGCTTGCGATAACCAGCAGGCTTACAGAACTGATGAACGGCAAGATAAGTCTCACAAGCGAAGTGGGTAAAGGCAGTGTCTTTGCCGTAATATTGAAGGAAGTGGAGATTGCCGCGGCAGGGACTCTTCCCGACAGGGAGGAGAAAGTTCTTTCTTTTGACTCTATTATCTTTGAAGAAGCCACGATATTGATTGTCGACGATATTGACTATAACCGAGAAATCATTAGAGAGTTTCTTAGTGGTTACGGCTTTGCTATTTTTGAGGCTAAGAACGGCAGGGAAGTCATTGAAAAGGCCAAAGAATGCCATCCTGATCTGGTACTTCTGGATATGAAAATGCCCGATATGAACGGATGTGAAGTGGCAGATATCCTTAAAAAAGATGATGAGCTCAAAGATGTTCCTATAATTGCAGTAACGGCTTCCGCAATGAAAAAAGACGAAGAGGCTATCTCAAAGGTGTGTGATTCTTATTTGAAAAAACCGATAAGCAGAACAGATCTGATTTGTGATTTGATGAAATTTCTACCCTACACTGAAGAGAAGAGAGAACTTATTCCTGAGTCTGAAAAGGGACTTTCCACAGAAATGGCGGCGGAGTATCCCGACCTTCTCGAAATATTGAAAACAAAATACACATATTGTGAGGAGTTGCAGGAGCAGATGGCTGTTGACAAGATAGAAGAATTTGCCACGGAAATGAAAGAACTCGGAACAGCACACAATTGCCAACCACTTATACGCTGGAGTGAGCAGCTTTATTGGGCGGCGATTGGATTTGACGGCATAAAAATGAAGGACTTTTTTAGGGATTTTCTTGACACTTGTAAATAGTTTTGATTAATATTATCGAAGGGCATAATATGGAGACCGTACAGAAAAAGGGGTGTCGTATACTTGTTGTTGACGATAACCCTGAAAACATTCGGCTTACGGGTACCATATTACGCGACAACGGCTTTCTTGTCTCCATTGCCTCGGACGGAAATCAGGCGCTGAAAATTATGCAGAGGAACCTGCCCGATTTGATCCTGCTGGATATAATTATGCCGGAAATGGACGGTTTTGAAACATGTAAACGTCTGAAAGATAATCCGGTAACGAAAGATATCCCCATCATTTTCATGAGCGCGCTTATCGAAACGGTAGATAAGGTGAAAGGATTTAATGCCGGTGGCGTTGATTACCTTACAAAACCGGCAGACCCGGAAGAGATGCTGGCAAGGATAAATACCCATTTGACCATGAAATTCCTATACCGTAAACTTGAAGAGATCAATAAAAATCTCGAGGAAACAGTCCGCGTCCGCACCATTGAGCTGATTCAGAAAAATAAATTGTTAAGTGAAGAGATAGACCAGCGTAAGGAGGCGGAAGAAGCTTTGCGCAAAAGTAAAGACGACCTCAGTATTACGCTCAACTCCATAGGGGACGCAGTCGTCGCAGTCGACGCTGAAGGAAATGTAACCATGATGAATCCCGTTGCCGAAAAGCTGATGGGGGTTACTTTCACGATAGCCGAGGGAAAGCCGCTGAAGGACGTCTTCGATATAGTAAACGCGACGAGAGAATCCTTGGAGAATCCTTTAGAAAAAGTGATGAAGGGAGAAAAAAGAGCAAGTATCTCAATTGATACGACTCTCGTCTCAAAGGATGGCAAGGAATACCTGATTGCTGACAGCTGTGCGCCGATACGAAATCCCGAAGAAAAAATTGTGGGAGCAGTACTGGTATTTCGAGATATCACGGAAAAGCACAGGCTTGAGGAGCAGCTAAGGCAAGCGCAGAAGATGGAATCTATCGGACAGCTTGCCGGAGGTATCGCGCATGATTTCAACAACCTGCTTGCCGGTATTTTCGGCTACTCTCAGGCTCTCTCCCGTAAACTCAAAGATAATGACGCATTGCGTGAATATTCCGACGGCATTACAGACACAGCCAAACGTGCCGCCGACCTGATCCGGAAACTGATGGCTTTTTCAAGAAAAGGAAAGCTTGTTTCCATAATTACCAATGTGAATAATTCGATAAAAGAAGTCGCAGCTATTCTTGAGAGGAGCATAGATAAACGGATTAAACTGAACCTCGACCTGAATGCTGAAAATCCTGTTGTCATGGGTGATCCCTCTCTTTTGCAGAACGCCATACTTAATCTGGGGATTAATGCCAGAGATGCCATGCCGGAAGGCGGAAAGCTTACAATCGCCACAAAAAATACAGTTATGCGAAGGGAAGACTGCCAGAACAGTTCTTTTGATCTTAAACCGGGTTCATATATCGAAATCGTTGTTTCCGATACCGGGATTGGTATGGGTGCTGAAACTCAACGGCATATTTTTGAACCATTTTTTACTACAAAGCAAATCGGGCAGGGCACAGGCCTCGGGCTTGCCTCCGTCTATGGCACTGTGAAGGCGCATTATGGAGCCATAACCGTTTACAGCAACCTCGGAGACGGAGCGACATTTAATCTTTATCTGCCGATGGCTGAAAAACCTCCCGCCGGTGAGGTTTTGATTGCGGAGGATGCAATCGTTCGCGGTTCAGGATGCGTGCTTTTGGTTGATGATGAAAGAGTGATAAGGACGACAGGATGCGAATTGCTTGAAGGACTCGGGTATGAAGTCCTCCTTGCCTCGAACGGAATGGAGGCGCTCAGGGTATTGAAAGATAATATTGACAAGATCGACCTTGTCATCCTTGACATGGTCATGCCGGAAATGAACGGGCGCGACTGTTTTCATGAAATACGTAAAATCGACCCCGATGCTAAAGTTCTTATAAGCTCGGGATTTACTCAATTCCATGAACTGAATGGGCTTTTTAGCGAAGGGCTGAGAGGGTATATCCGCAAACCCTTCACTGTTTCGGAGCTGAGCAAGGCTGTAGACAGCGCAATGAAGGGGTTTTTTAGTGTTCTTAAACTTCGGGAAAGTAATGACATAGGAACCTGCAAGGCAAAGGAAGGGACAACTACCTCCATGTTCCAGATTTAAGACCCGAACGGAGAAGGTATCTGGAAAAAAGATAGTTCGGCTATATCTTAAAAGGGCAACATTGGTGTCCGGCTTTTTTAGAAAGGTGTGGTTTTTGCTATGGAAGATATATTGTTTTCTCGAGCGGTTTTTGAAAATGCGCTGTACTTTCTCGCACTTCTAAATCCGGCAAGCAAGATTTTTTTACTTGCCTCCCAGAAACCCGCCTTTACGAAAAAAGAGATATGGAGAATTTCCGTAAAGTCGAGCATTGTAGCGCTCATCATGCTCCTGATTTTTTCGGTAATAGGGCAGTTCCTGCTGGAACATGTTTTCCGCGTTCAGATTTATTCCTTGAAGGTCGCCGGCGGCATAGTTCTTTTCATAATAGGGCTGACTGCGGTCAGAAAGGGCGTTTTTTTTCAGAAGGACCAACAAGAGCATCAAGGCCAGGTGGGCCCGGAGGACGATATATCGATTGTGCCGCTCGCGGCGCCCCTTATCGCCGGTCCGGGAACAATAACTGCCGTTATTTCATTCGCCGCGACCGTTGGTTTCTTTCAGACGGCATTGGCGCTTTCCATCGCAATTCTCGGAAACTTCCTTTTCATGGTCGCCTCCGCGCAGATTGGGAAAATACTTGAAAAGTTTTATGCGACCGGGCCTCTGATAAGAATAACGGGGCTTATTGTGGCGGCGGTCTCTGTCCAGATGATCCTTGACGGCGCTCGCGAATGGCTAAGGTCGATAAATTTTACATGATAAAGTCTTTTGAACACCTTACTCCTGAACTTGTTATAAGCTCTGTTGAATCGGAGCTGGCAATCCCCCTAGCAGGCTTCGCCTCACCTTTTCCCAGTTATATAAACAGGGTCTACGAACTTAGCGGGACCGACAATACACGCTATGTCGCCAAGTTCTATCGCCCGGGCCGATGGGAACGTGACGCTATTCTCGACGAACACAGTTTCGTGCGGGAATGCGCCGTTGATGAAATACCGGTCGTTGCACCGCTCACCCTCGCAAATGGAACGACTCTCGGCGAGACCGAAGGGATTATTTTCGCCGTCTATCCGAAAAGGTCGGGACGCGGTTTTGAAATGAAGGAGGAGGGCGACTGGCAGAGACTCGGAAGGGTGCTTGCCAGAATGCATAATGCCGGAGCACGCGCCCCCGCGATGTCGAGAATAACCATGCATCCCGAAGAATCCGCACTCAACGATATTGAAGAGATTGTGACGGGCGGCTTCCTTCCCTTGTCATGCCAGCGAACCTTCAAGGATACGTGCTTTAGAATACTGGACGAAACTGCTGAACTCTTCGACGGCATTGAGTTTATTCGCATACACGGCGACTGTCACCGCGCGAACGTCCTCGAACGCCCGGACGAAGGGCTTATGATAATAGACTTCGATGATATGGCAAACGGCCCCGCGGTGCAGGACTTCTGGCTGCTCCTCCCAGGCCATCCACCCGACTGCATGATGGAAACAGAGCTTATCCTTGACGGCTACAGGCAGTTTCGCGACTTTGATGATTCGACTCTCAACCTCATAGAACCTCTGCGCGCTATGAGAATAATATACTTTCTCGCGTGGTGTGCCAGGCAATCAAACGACATCAACTTCAAGCACAACTTCCCCGACTGGGGAGGCGAAAACTTCTGGCGCAAGGAAAATGCCGACCTCGAACGACAGCTCCAGATAATCAAGAACTCTCTCGAGAATCCACTGTACTGATTATTGCCTTTATGCAGCCGCGCCGCATAAAATAACGAGAAGCTCGAACACTGGAAATATTGCTTTATTTCCGCGGGCTGTTAGATTACCTTTGAATTATAAGTGAAGGTACTATGTTTACAGGACTCGTTTTAACAACTGCGGACGTGAAAAGCCGCCGGATATCAGGAGCCTCTGGCGTTCTGAAGCTTTCTCCTGCAGCGAAACTCGAAAACCTTGAAAAAGGTGAGAGTATCGCCGTAAATGGAGCATGCCTCACCCTAGAGAACGAGGAGTCAGGCATTCTGTCGTTCCACGTTCTGTCGGAAACATTCAAACGAACAAACCTGGGCGAAATACCCATAGGGGCCGTTGTCAATATAGAACGCGCGATGTCGTCAGGCAGCCGTTTCGGAGGACACATCGTCCAGGGACACGTAGACACCGTTTCCAAAATACTTTATGTAGGGAAACGAAGTTCTGATATAGAGCTCAAAATATCGCTGGCCGACGAACTTCAGCCCTTCCTCATAGAGAAGGGCAGTATAGCGATAGACGGAATCTCTCTCACTCTGGTCAAGGTGGGAAAGGATTTCTTTTCCGTAAGAATAATTCCCCACACGTGGAACGAGACAAACCTCAGGTTCCGGAAGCCGGGCGATTTTGTGAATATAGAAACTGATCTTTTTTCGAAATATATCCACAAGCAGCTTTCCGCCCTCAATCACGGTACTGAAAAAAAGAGCATAGACATGGAAACGTTGAGGAATGCGGGATGGTGAACTTTGAATACGGATTAAGTCTGGCATGTTCAGAAGATTGCGAGGTTCCGCTTCTTCCCGAGCGTTCAGTATTTACCTCGTTGGAACTTCCAGGACATTTTCTTGAGAAAAATCTCAGACAAAGGAAGATTCCGCGCATTGTCAACATGATTGATATCATTCCCTCTTCGTTAGCCCGCGGGGTTGTTGACCAGGACAAAAAGATCATTCAGAATTTTAAACTTCAGCTGGCCGATTTAATCACGAAAATGAATGCGATGGGAATATTTTCCTTCTCAATGGACAACGGGATGGAAAGTGTGCCAGGGGATTCGGCTCACTCTGAAAAGCTTGTGTCTTTCATAAAATCTATTACCCCTGTGCTTTACGAGAAAAAGACCTTTATGAATCTGCCCTTGCGCATACCGGAAACTTTCAGGGGAAGCTCGGAAACATACCTGAAATTCAAGACGGATTTGATGTCGCCGTTCATCAGATTTGCGGTGAATGTTTATCCCCACGAGCTGAGGCACGATTATTCACCGGATGAGCTCCTGCGCTTCTTTAGATTTGATATCGGGATATTGAGAATCATGTACGAGCCTGAAATCGGCAACCGCCTTGTGGAAAAGCACGTGCAGCCGTGGGTCGAATATCTTGAAAAAAACAATTTTGAAGGCAATCTTGTTTTTTGTCCGAGGACTTCCAGCCCTGAATCACTCGCCGACGAAATTTCATTCCTCACGGAATTCATTGCAGGAATATAATGCAACACCGCAAGGCACAGGGCTTTCCGTGTTTTAAACGTTTCCCCTGTGCCGCATATAGGACATTTTAATTTTTCGCTTGTGAAAATCTAACTTTTTCTTGCTGTGAGTGCCCATTGGCCCTGTCCGGCAGATATTTTTTCATCGCCAGGCAGGAGTTCTCTGTAATTTTCGGCAACCTTCATGAATGCCTTTGCGTGCTGTTCAATGACTTCTTTTCTGAAGTGCTTGAACCATGGTATGTTGAAAGTGCGTTCCTGTATCCCATCGGAAACCGGCAGTTTGATCCTGTCCTGTGAATTGTCAATGCCCGGTGACTGAAAGGCGTTCTGAGTCGGGCGCCCATGTCCATAAACATCTACGCTGCTGAAGAGTGGGTGCTGATGCAGGGCACTGTTGCAGCCTGGAGACGCCGGTGATCCTTCGCTGCTTACGGCATCGCAAAAACGTTTGACGGAAAGTCCGCCGAGTTCTTCACTTTTATAGAGTCCGTGCGGCGCATACCATGCGCCTTTTGTCGAACCGGAATCCTTTGCGGGGCGATGAGATCCCAGCCCGGGGACGCCCTCCAGCATATCCCAGAAATAGTTCATGGCCGTATTTATTTCCGCCATTTCCGAGGGGAATTTTTTCAATTGTTCAAGACCGATTGCGGAAGACATCTGGTGCATTCTGTATTTATATCCGCCCCAAGGTATGCCTGCTGCCTGCGAAAGTTCCGGGGTGCTTATCTCCTTGTGTCTTTCGTAGTGACCCAAAAGCAATGCCCTTTCGTATGCCGTCCTGTCATTTGTCAGCATAATTCCGGACTCACCGATGGCAAATGCCTTTCCTGTCATGAGCGAGAAGCCGGATGCGTCGCCGAAGCTGCCCACTATCTTTCCTTTATAAAGCGCGCCGTGTGCATGTGATACGTCTTCTATGACTTTCAGATTGTTTTTTTTTGCTATTGCCATAATCGAGTCCATGTCGGCTGGCATGCCGAGGTAGTGGACGACGACTATTGCTTTTGTGCGTTTTGTTATGCGGTTTTCTATATCCTTGGGATCTATGCAGAGTGTTTCCGGATCGATATCCGCGAATATTACGGACGCGCCGAGCGTGAGAGCTTGCGTACATGACGCCCAGTAGGTTATGGAAGGCGCTATTATCTCGTCGCCTGCACCGACTCCGACGGCATACATCGCGCTCTGGATCGAGGCGGTTCCGCTCGAACAGCCGACGGCATATTTCATTCCATGCCAGTCCGCAAATTGCCTTTCAAATTTTTTTGTGATGTCCGTGCCTGACATGTTTCTGTCACGCAGCACATTTACAACGGTGTCTTCCATTGCCTTGTTCACGATAGGCCATGCGAACATATCGCCGTCTTCGGATGTGACCGTTTTTGCTCCGCCCATAATTGCGAGACGGCTCATTTTGTTTCTCCCGTAAATATTCTTTTAAAGTTTTTGTACATTATATTATCGTATTCGTTTTTTGTAAGCTTTTTGTTCTTAAGGGCTTCTTTCATGAAATTCAGAATTGGGGACGGCGTTTTTGGTGTAAATCGGTCGGTTCCAAAGAAAAGCTTCTTATTGAATCTCTTCAGGAAAGAATGTCCGACCTCAGGAGTCCTGGATAGCGCGTTGTAACAGCTTCCCGCCGAGATGTCACCATAAATATTTGGATGTTTATCCATCATTGTGAAAAGATAGCCTTTTTTCTTTATTTGATTTTTGGGATAAGTTTCGCGGTCGGATTCTTTCATGTCACCGTCTATCTCATTCCAGAAAGCCATTGCGTGTCCAATCACTTTGGCGTGTGGATATTTTTTCAGGAGTTTCTGAAGTGCGGGAAAATGCATGGCGTCAATTGCCCCGTATGTTCCGCCTGCTTGTCCGGTAAAATGAAACAGTATTGGCATATCTTCTTCCGCCGCGTGACGGAAGAGATTGTCGTAAAGAGGGCTTTCCAGTGGGAGATTTGCGCATATTTCACCTATTCCTCTGCAGCCTAAGTCCTTGTAGATTCGCATAAGTTTTCCAAGGTCGGCTTTCGGAGTGTTGAGCATGCAGCGTGGGTCGATATTGCAGAAGGACACAAGCCGCTCGGGATATTTCCTGGCGGCTTCCAAGCATTCGATATTTCCGGCGACTCCGAAGTATCCGTCGTTTTCGGGATTTACAAGGGGAAGGAGTACGGAAATATCGATTCCATCGGAATCCATTTCCTTCAGGAGCGCCTTTACGGGGAAGTCTTTCCTGTTTTGATCAACAAGTTTACTGAACTGCGGATATTTTCCATAGGTTATGTGGGTATGTATGTCGACAATCATATTTGTACCTTTAATTCCTTTTTGTACCTGTGGTATATTTTATATATGAAAGGCTATCTTGTCAACGACCAAATCAAAAAAGTTTACATTTATTTAACCGGAAGATTTTTTAAGACTCGAAATCATTTTCTTAGTGAAATTTCAATTAATGCGATATCATGTTTCAGGATTGGAAGCACGAGTGAATTATCCTTGACACTCAACTTTGCGCCTGTTTCGCAATTTACGGCTTCCATGACAGCTGCAAATCCAATTTTCCCGCAATCAATATTGATTGTGACATCTCCATCGCCGCCATAGTTTCCTATAACCAGGAGCATCTTGTTGCCGCGCAGGTAGGCGCTGGGAATCAAGTTTCCGCTTGTCGGTTTAACCGGCGTTGCTTCGTCCCAATAAGGAATAAATGTAGTATCGGGCGCATTTTTCCCGAATTCCCAAATTATGCCGGCAAGTTTTTGATAAGTGGGGATGTCTGTGCCGGCACCAATCCAGATGGTTGGTTGAATCTCGTGCGGGAGGAAGCAGGCAAGCATGGTGCGGGTCAGCCACGGTCGCTTTTCCGGCGCGGCCACAATCCCATCAATACAAGTGGGAAAAAACCCGCCTTGACGCCCCGTATCCATCGTCAGAAAATAGTCAGCCGGATAGCGCGTCTGGAATTCCGAATCGTTATATTTCCACTCCAGATCCATGCTGGCGGTGGCAAATGAAAATGCGGGCAGATAGAGAGAGTTAGTGGTGTGGACGTAAATGAAGGGCTCCTTGCCGAGTTCCACGAATGTTGTCGCGAGCCGTTTGACATAACTGCGCATTCTCCATAAACCGAAGGAGGGTTTGATATTGCCATTGTCATCAATATACCCGTCGCCTGTCGGCCATGTCCATTTTGCAGAGAGAGCCGAGTTATCCAGATAGATGCCATCCATTCCGCTTTCGAGCATCTTGGCAAAATAGTATACCGAGAAATCCCGAAAGGATTTTACGATGTGCGCTTGCCGGCGGTATTCCCATTCATCTTTGAAAACCTTCAATTCAGGAATCGTTCCGGCGCTCATATAATTACAACTGTAGAAATACGCGACCGTATTTTTGGCGTCCTGTCCGGAAAGTGCTTTCATTTGATTGAATCCGCACCTCAGCCCTATTTCAAGGTGTTTCATCCCATTTTTGCGTAGCGGCACGTCTTCAATGGGCGCCTCTGAAATACGCTTCAGGTAATTCTTTAAGAATACCTCATCGATTTTGCCTGTTCGCCGGGTTTCGTCAAGTTTACGAATCACTTCATAGTCATAAAACGCGGGATAACGCCCGATTTCAGTCTGGTATCCGCCGTAATAATATGGAGTATAAAGACATTGCAGAAACCTGTTGCCCGGAATCTTGAAACTACTGTAGTTATCACTCCAGCCGCGCCATCCTTCAGGCATTGGTTTAATCGGAGTAGCTAAAAGGGAGATGACAATCTCACGATCACGTTTGAGGGGGGCATTATTAAAAATGTTAAGCCGAATGCTCACGGTTCCGTCTTTGCGGCGAATAAGCTCGACGGAGTTATCAGTTTTTATACTGGAATGAAGCCAGTCCTTATCCCAGTCCGCGGCATAGCAAAGACCCTTTTCCGCTCCTCCTACCCACACATACGGCACGAAATTTTCCAGAGCGTGAGGCAGCGAACGGCATCCCCAAACCCTGCCGATTCCGTCAGGAATATATCCGGCCGGATTGGAACGGTTTCCGTTACCTGCGGCATGAAAAAGCTGGGCTATGGATTTTTTAATCGGAAGGTCGATGTAGAACTGTTCTATTTCGGTATGCAGATTCTTCGGAGAGATATTCAATGTCAACTTGAGCAATCCGTCATAATCGAATTCGCCGTTCACCTTCATCTTGAGCATTTCATTTTCAGACTCGGTGACATATTTAACTGAATCGTCCGCGATTTCGGTGAACCTTGTCCCTGAGTGCGTCCATGCCAGTTCTTTACCACCGGCTATATTTGTGCATCTTATGGGTTCTGCCAGTATCTGTTCTCCTTTGGCGATGATTTTTTCCGGAAATCCATTTTCTCCTATCTTATAATCCTTGAGCAACGCGGAAACCGTATTGCCCTGCACCTGCAGTGGCGTGAACGGCAGCAAAATGCGACGACTAAGGCCAATCTGATTATTCAGCCAATCATATTTTTTCACCTTGAACAGTCTTCCGAGAAAAGCCGTATCGACACCGTCTTCAACAGACTGTACCTTCAGATAACAGAAATATTCACCGTCTTTGAGTTCCGGCAGGGCAACGCGTTGACGCAGCATTATATTCCCGCGACTTATCCGTTTAAAGTCTTTGGCGATGTCGTATTTGACCTGCTTGATAATGTTTTGATTAGAGTCATTTACGACTAGTGAGACTTGAGGATTTCTGGGCAACTGATAAGGATTGGCTTCCGCCTCTACAATAAGTTCGGAAAGCGACGGGAAGTAACTGATGCGTCCGGCAAATCCGTTTGTTCCAAGTCCCATCATGGATATTTCATCCGAAGTCAGTGTGCGATTGAAGGTTTTTAACTCGGCAACATCGAAATTATTTTCATAGCGCTTGTCGCTACTGCCAAGAATTATTTCACCAAGTTTTTTAATGTCCAGCGGACCGGTGAAATTCAGACTGCCGATTAAAACGCCGTTTATATACATGGAAAGCTTATCGCTATTAAAATTGATGATGATATTCTGCCAACCTGTAATCCCGTTGGCTGGCTTGTGGTAGATAATCATTGAGTTAGGAGAATTTTCGCCCTCGTTTTTTTGCCACGGGAAATATTGCATCCGCAAAAATAAGATATTGTTGTTTTCATATAAAAAGATATGACCTTCGGGCTTGAATCCGGTTCTCCAATAGATACGTTGCATATTTCCGGTTATCTGCGTTTGAGGCCGTACTTTGAGAAAAAGAGCGCCGGGCACGGTCAGATTCCGTGGATTGTAATTTATCTGCGAACCATTTGGCAGGTACACATACGGACTTTTGTTGTTATCCGGCTTGCGGAGTTCCGGGGTTCCGGCAATGGTTCCATCCGGCAGTTTGACTGCTGAAAAATCCGCCTCTTCGATTTTGTTTTTAAATTGCTGACTGAAGAGCAGGGCTGACTCAAGATTGTTCCAGTTTTTTGCGGGACGAGACGCAAATGCAGCATTTCGCCTGAATATCAGCTGATCGTCTTTTTTGACCTGGGCCAATACCGAATATTCCGTTGGTTTTTTATTTGCCAGTTCCACGGTCAACAATTTTCTTTCGCCGGCTGGAATCGTTATTTTCTGATCTTTGGCATCCCCTGACTGATAGTCGATTCTGGCGCTTACTGTTATCGGTGATTTATCAGGATTGAAAATAGCCAGTTCGGTCTTCTGTCCGCCGTTTTTATTCCAGTCAGGATAGGACATCTGAACAATAGGCGTTTGTTCTACACAATTGAAAATTGCCATCGATTCTTTATCACTGAAGCGTTCGATAGGTGTAATCGCCGCATAGGAACTGGGATATTTAAAATTGCGGGAGATAACAAAGCGCCACTGCGACGGTATCGGGATTTTTGCCCAGCCAAAGTCTTTGGATGGAATAGCCAATTCCATTTCCCAGAATCCGTCTTTTGTAAGTCTTTGCTTCTGTACAATGTTGGGTTTCCATTCATCGGCGGAAAGTCCCCATCCAGGTTCATTGTGCATGCCCCATGAGAAACCTTCAGAATTTAAAAAGTACTGGAAATACCCATATTGAAAAGTCCCGGGCTGGCGTCCCTCAGGCGGAAGAATAATAAACTCGACGGCATCGTCATTTTGGATATCTTCGCCAATTCTTGCCTTCGTCAGAAGCTGACCGCCGGGCGGCAGTTCGCTACGGATGGCAAAGTAGAAATTATCCGGATCATACCCTAGCCAAACCTCCAACTGTCTGGAATCCTGTTTGTCCTTCAAGCCTCCACCCGACAATTTTACGGCATTTTGCCACTCAGTAGTATTGATGATTCCGTCCAGCGTTGGCGGTGTTTTGAACGGAGGAGCAGTCATTACCGTTTCATTGCCGCAGATTGCCGTCATGGCGAAAATAAGTACGAGGATAGCGAGCATCTGTTTCATATTATTTTTCCCTAAATTAATTATTTTTCCATTCGGGGGTGTTTTTATCAAGTTGGTAATTTTTTTCGATACTTACTCGTCCGTCCGCTCGTAAAATATTCGCCGTGCCGGCATGGCGAGGAGCAATCGCATAGGGCGAGCCGGTTTCAGAGTCAGCATAAACATAATAGGGAATATTGCCTGTCTGAGATTCGGTTTTAAATCTTACGTCGGTCATATAGTATAGTTGAGAGGGGTTCTTGAGATTTTTTATAAAAGTATTCAAAAAAACGTGCGCATTAATGCCATAACCCCATTTTAGAGACCAGGGCCTGCTTGCCTCGGTTGATGATGTAAATGTGGATTCAGAACACTGGAGAATTGGCGGCGTATGACCGATGTACTGTAGTCCCCGCTCGCTGCTCGTCATATATCCAGACCATAGCACGTTGTACCAGGTAAGCGCGGTCGTGTATCCAAAGTAACCGCTTTGTACCAGTGCCGGAGGATAAAATCCGCTGTTGTCGTTGATGTACATGGCGGTACAGCCGCCCCATTGTTTCAGGTTGCTGGCGCAACTTATTCCCTTGGCTTTGGAGCGTGCCTGCTTTAATGCGGGGAGGAGCATTCCGGCCAACATCGCTATAATCGCAATTACGATGAGCAATTCAATAAGTGTGAAAAACCGTGCTTTCATTTTCGAGTATCCTCCATTTTGTCCTGTTGCCCGTTTCATCTTTTTTCTTTCTATGATGACTTTTATGAACTCTGTCTCTTAACGAAAGTGGAATTTACCGTAACGTTTGCCGGCGGAGGGACATCGGTTTTGAACTGCATAAGCATTTTTTCAGCGACCAGCCTTCCCATCAATTCGTAGTGCGGATCAATCGTTGAGAGAAACGGATTTTTCGAATGCAGGCAGGGGTTTTCCTCTATATTGTCATGTCCGATAATAGCGATATCGCGTCCCGGTTCAATACCTTTCTGCCGCAAAAGGTCAATCAGTCCCATTGCAATCAAATCAGAGCCGCAGAAAATAGCTTTGTATTTAATCAGGCGGTCAAAATTTGACTCGGCAGCTTTGAAAGCTTCCGCGCGATCGGCGATGAAGCAGACAACATCTGGCGCATAGAAAATTGAGTCGGCAAAAGCAGGCCCGCCTGATAAATTTCTCGCGCTTTCCCGGATTGCGGAGAGTTTCGCATCTGAATTGTAGTTCGAGCCAACACCAAAAAAGGCAAATTCCCTACACCCCTCGGAGCGCAGGCTTATCAAAGCGTCACGATAGGCCGGGGCGTAGCAATGATACATATAAGTGAAGGGGGTATTCAATTCATTACCTGATGATAATCCTAATTTAATAACTGGCAGCTTACTCTCTTGGAACGCGGAAACAAGACGCGGCGAGAGCATGGATTCATGGATGATATAAGCATCTGCAACGCCGCTTTTGAGAAAAGATATGACGGCATCTTCGGTTTTGCCTCGAAGCAAGCTCAATGTGTAGCCTTTTGCCTGCAGTGTGTCGCAAAGTTCCTGTAGCAACAGAGCAAAAGGCGGACTGCTTAGGTCTGATACCATAGAGGAAAGGATAATACCTATTTTAAAAGTCTTTCCGGTAGCAAACGATTGGGCGGTCAGGCTGGGGCAATAGTTGGTGGCTTTGACAATTTTCATGATCCGGTTTCGTTGCTTAACCCCAATCCGTCCGGATTCGGCATTGCTCAGTACCCGTGATACGGTTGACTTGTTTACGCCTGCTAGTCTTGCTATTTCTGTGATGGTTATTCTCTCGGCCATTTTCCTTTTCCTGTCCAACAATCAGTCACAAGCAACCAGTTGCGCTGTTTTAATTTAAAAAAACTGTTTGTGCCTAACAATAACCATTATACACGATTTTTACTATTATTGCAACTGGTTGCTCAAAAATCATTGGAAAATAAAAAGAATGTCTTAATCTGAATGATATAACAGAATGTAAGCTCTTTTTGAAAAACCCTGCAATACGACTCGAGGCACCCAAGGGAAGTGAACAGATCTCAAGATGTTTTTATTCCATTTTTACGACTTTTTCAAAACGATGCCGGATGATAAAGTTGAATAGCTGTTTGGAGATTGTATTATAATGCATTGTAGATGAGTAGCCGCTTGGATACTGGCTTTTTGACCAATTTTGATTTACAAAGAGAGATTAAATTTTAAGGAGTTCAGAATAAATATGAAAAAGGATTCTTTACGCTTCGTTGTCCTGGGCGATACCCACTTTTGTACCCGTGAAATAAGGGGGAAATATCTTGAGAAAAAAGCACTTTTCGAACTGCCGGACCATGTCCGTTATGCGGAAATGACCGAATCTGTTCTTAAACCGCTCCTTTCAAAAATAAAGATGCTTAAGCCCGACTTCGTGATATCCACCGGGGACTTCGTTGAGGGTGGAATGCCGGACCATACAAAAACACGCCGGGAAATGAAAGAGGCATGGGCACTTATGAAGACGATGGGGTGTCCCTTGCTTGTAGCTAAAGGCACTCACGAGGAGCCAGCGGCGTACCGGCAGACAGTCCTGCCGGAAATGGAGGGGTTCCTCGGGGAAAAGCTGGACCGGGGATATTTTGTCTTTGAAAGGAAGGGGTGCGCTTTTCTGATTCTGGATTATCTGGACTACATTCCGGGGAATGAACAGGATGTCTGGCTTGAAAAAGAACTAATCCGTCTTGCCGGGACATCCAGCCGCATTTTTATTGCCGCCCATCCTCCGCTTTATAACTGGGGCCGACACTTTTTCAATGAGCCTGCGTTTATCAATCGAATGATTTTTCTGTGCAAAAAATATTCTGCCGATGCCTATTTCTGCGGGCACACCCACAATCAGACACTGAGTTTCCATCAAACGGAAAAGGGGAAAGGATTTCTGCAGGTCATGAGTTCTTCGGTGGGCTATCCCGATATGGATACCAGAGGCCTTGCTGAATTTCATGCGCTTGCCGAATTTACATCTAAGGATCATTTTCTGTGGGGGCTTCACGAGGACAGTTCTCCGGGGTTCTATCTTGTTGAAGTGAACGGGGACTCGATGAGTTTGGAATGGCAGTCGTTAAAGACAGATAAAGTATCGCTATATATCAAAAAACGGCATGCCCGTCCGGAGCGCATAAAGAAAACGGCATACAGGAAATACGAAACAAAAATCGCCCCGCTCGACATGTTTCAGATAAAATCTGCGGTTCTTTATGTTTACGGTTCTTACGCCAATGAAGGGTCGGAATTGTTTTTCAACGGGGTTTCCCTTGGCCGATTGCCACTTAATTCCGCGTATGCCGCGCGCCGTTTTGCCATTCTCGGCCATGACGCTCTTAAGACGTTGTCACGGGAAAATAAAATTACCATAATGCTTCCAGGGAAAGGGGATTTTGTCATTGGCAGTATTTCTCTGGAACTGCTGCTTTTGGACGACAGGATAATTCATTCCGAAGTTTCGCCCGAATTGTTTGTTCGCGGGGGATTTTGGAAGGACTTTCCTCAGCCGCGGAAAGTGTTTGACTGCAAAAATAAAAAAGAGGTATCCGTGTCTATAAATATTGGTATTTGTCTTCATCCGTAAGTGGATGGTTTTTTACGGCATTCAGATTTTATGTCGCGGCCAAGTTTTTGGTCTTTAAAAATGCTATATTAGGTGCTATATTCCCTCAAAAAGGGGAGATCATGAACCATCGACTGAGAATCATTATTCCGGCGTTCCCGGCATTTAATATCTATTCACGGGTTGCAAATCAAACAACGGCGCTGGGCCCTGTCTGTATCGCAAGTGTTGTCAATAAAATGTCCGGATGGGATGTAGAGGTGATTGACGAAAATAATTATCGGAAGCATGGCCCGCTGAACTCGGAAGGGATGCCTGACCATGCGGCGCTTCAGGAATTAAGGCCGGCAAGTGTTGTGGGTTTTTACGGAGGATTGAGCAGTACTGTCCCGCGGATATATGACTTGGTCGCTCAGTATAAAAAGATGGGCGTGCTCGCAATTGCCGGGGGCCTTCATTTTATTGACGAAAATATAGAGGACGGCCTGCGGAACGGACTCGACGTTATTGTAATGGGAGAAGGAGAAGACACCGTCAGAGAGTGCCTCCCCGTTCTCGTTTCAGGCGGCTCACTTAAAGAAATAGCGGGCCTCGCGTTTCTTGACAATGATTCGGTCTGTATCACTCCGCCTAGACCACCGATTGAAGATTTCGACAAATATCCGATACCCGATTTTTCATTGCTTCGCTACGCCAAAATCAACATTTTCCCTGTTTCATGGGGACGCGGATGCGGCATGAACTGTGAATTTTGCGCCGTAAAAGGAAAGGCCCGTTACGCCACCGCCGAACGGCTTCTCGAGCAGTTTATGTCAGCCGCCGAGCGCTGGAGCGCCACACTGTTTTTCATCGTAGACGATTTGTTCGGTCAGGACCGGGAGCAGGCGCTGCGTTTCTGTAAAATGCTGAAGGAATACCAGGGAAAAATCAATAAGAAATTTTTCGTAACGGCTCAAATACGACTGGACAAGGCAAAGGATCCGGAATTGTTGCAGGCTATGCGCGATGCGGGGGTCGGTGTCGTAGCTATCGGATTTGAATCGCCTATTCCTGAAGAACTTACAGCAATGAACAAGCATTTAAAACCCGAAGATATGATTGAGATGACCAAGGTCTTTCACCGTCTCGGATTTCTGATACACGGCATGTTTATTTTCGGGTATCCGCTACCGCCGGAAATCAAGTTCAAGATGTCGGCAATGGAACGGGTTTATCATTTCAAGCAGTTTATCAAAAAAGCCCACATTGACACCATACAGGTACTTCTCGCTATTCCCTTGCCCGGAACAGAGCTGACGCGGCGGCTGAAAGAAGACAAGCGCATATTCTCAAGAGATTATCTGGGATGGCAATACTATGACGGGAATTTCCCGCTTTATATGCCGGAAGACCCTCTGACGCCGGAAGAGACCCTGATGGCGGTCAAAAAAATAACGGGCTCATTCTACAGGTTTAAAGAGATTTTCGCAGTAGGCTTTCACACAATTTCATTTCCTGTTCTTGTTTTCTGGCTACACAACCTGAAAAGCGGCTGGAACAGATGGTACAGGCAATGGCGAAACAGTGTTAGACGCTTCGGCGGCTGGGTGCTTTTCCGTCACTGGCTAAGCCAGTTCAAGAACGACAACTTCATTCAAAAACTTTCCGATGCGCAGAAAAATAAGAAGGACCAATAAATAGCGTACATACAGAAGGCGGATTGGTATCAATCCTGCCTTCTGAAGAGATACCACATTCTGAACGTCGCGGCGGCGATAAAGAGCGTCGTGAGAAGGGCCATTAGAAAGATATTATATTTCCAGAGATTGGGAAATTCCTGGAAGGCCTCATTTGTTATCTGCATTGCGCCTGCTATCGGATTGAACGAGAGAATGAAAAACGAAAGCCCGTATGAAAGTCTCGCTCCCAGAACCATGGGTGCGAAGGAAACAATACATATTCCTGCGGTTATCGAATATCCGAGCGCTGTTGCGGCCGCCGTCGTTTTCGACACGGCGGACGAAAATAATCCGGCGGAGAGGAATGTTATCGTGCTGAGCAAGAGCATTCCTATCCAGAGGAAGACGTTATAATATGTCTCCCAGAATTTCTGCCACCAGTCGAGATGCCCCATTTTTTTAAAGAGGGCAAGCCAGAATGTATCATCAAGTACGGTTCCGTCAGGGAAGATTTCTTGCTGCTCAAGGTATGCCATCGCAAAGAGGACGAAAAGTCCGCTAAAAATGAAGATCATAGCATAGAAGAATGTGGCTTTCAATTTGCCGAGTACAACAGTGAAAGGCTTTATCGTCGTCATTCTAAGCGGGGTGAGGGTATCGTTCACAAGTTCGTCAGTAATAAGTCCGCTGCTTACGCCCGGAGCAAGCATTGCGACTATTCCTATCTGGAATATTATTGATACCGTTCTTATCGTATCGGCTCTGAGTCCGACTCCGAATTGGAAGGCTATTAACGTGAGCAGCAGCATGCTTATTATAAATATGGCTGAAACGGATCTTATGACGAATTTGGGATTGGCAAAGAGCTTACTCCTCATTTCTGCGACAAATACGGGATTGGAATATTTTCTTATGGGATTTTTTCTCTTGAGCGGGTCTAAGAGGTAGAAGGGCCATGTGAGTTTGCGCTTTAATCCTTTTTTGAATCCGGTGTAAATCTGCCCCTTGGGAACGGCGCCTGTTTTCTTTGCCCTGAGTATATTGAAATAGAATACACCGAGCGCGCCCAGCAGTATGGCGATATTTGAGGTCACGAATATGGAAAAAGGATTGAATCCTGCGCCGGGCAGGAGCTCGAACTGCATGGTCATCCTGTAGTTATCGGGGAAAAGCATGTAATAGAGAGCATCGTACGGACTTACGCTTCTCATAACCTGCCATATCTCGACAAAGCCGAAACTGCTGAGGAGTGCCTCGGGCAGCCATGTCGCGCCCGCGAAGACAATTATGAGTACGTAGTTTATGAGGATGGCTGAAGTTCCTCTCTCGCAGGTCGAGCTGCACGCAAGGCCTATGAGTCCATACGTTACGGCTGTCAGCATGAGAAGAAACATGAGCTTGAACACGAACATCAGGCTTATGCCGCCGGTCAGGGCGCAAATTGATGCCACCGGCATGGATAGAAGCGCCACAAGTACGAGCATCAGTATCGAGGCGGCAAGTTTTCCCGCCATTATATCGAACGGCGAAAGAATCGTCGTAAACAGGGCCGGGTAGGTGTTGTTTTCCTTTTCGTAGGTTATGGAGGTCGCGGCGAACGCCGGGACGAGCAGAATCATTAGAGTAAGATTCACGCTATAGAACAATGAAAAAATCTGCTTGCTGCTCTCGGATACGGCGGACTGGATTCCGCCGCCGGGCCAGAGTATGAGAAGAAGTCCGCCAAGCGCCAGCAAGTAGCCGCCGACCAGCAGGTTGAGTTTCAGCGAGCGTGCCGATGATATGAACTCTCTCCTGAATATGGGATTAGAAAAGAGCATTTTTATTTATCCTTTTCCCTTGTGATTATATCCATGAAGACGTTTTCGAGGTCGGCCTCTACTTCCTTAAAAAAGCGCAACGGTATTTCGTGCGAAACCAGCATATGGAGCAATGCGCTTACGGTATCGCGAGTCCCGCTGTATAGTATCTGTATTTGATTTTCATCGGTCTTCTTAATTCCTGCCACGCCTTCAGTTGATTCAAGGAGGCTTATGGCCTTGCCGATCCCCGAATCTACGGTTATTTCTATGCTCATGTGTTCCTGGAGCTGGCGGCTTATCTCGTCAACCGTACCTTGTGCAAGTAGTTTTCCCTTGAATATTATACCTACGGCATCGCATATAGAGGCGAGTTCCGGGAGTATATGGCTCGAGAGCATTATTGTTTTTCCTATTTCTCTGAGCCTGACGATGGTCTGACGCATTTCTATTCGGGCGTTTGGGTCGAGTCCGCCAGCCGGTTCGTCGAGGATGAGTACCGGCGGGTCATGGATGAGTGTTTTGGCCAGGCCTACTCTTTGGCGCATGCCTCTTGATAATGAGGCAACTTGATAATCGAGCATTTCTGTGGAGTGAGTTATATCAAGGACTTCTTCAATGCGCTGTTTTCTTTTTTTGGGCGGTATTTTAAAGGCGGCTCCGTAGAAGTCGAGGAATTCCCAAACACTCATCTGAGGGTAGACTCCGGTTATGTCGGGCATGTAACCGATAGTTCTCTTTATCTGCGGGATATTTTTAGGTGTGACTTCCAGATTGTTGATGAAGGCCTTGCCTGAATCGGATTTTAAAAGACCGCAGAGCATTTTGATGGTTGTTGTCTTGCCCGCCCCGTTGTGTCCCACAAATCCGTATATAGCACCTTTAGGAACATTGAGATTGACGGAAAATACGCCCCTGTTGTCGGAGAATCTTTTCGTAAGCATTTCTGTTCTTATCATTGTTCGCTCCTTGGAGTATTCAATATTTAAAAGGAATCTGGCAGCCGGGCAGTTTTCCCTTCACTGACACACTGATGGACACGGGCGCCCATGCGTTCGCCTTAATCTTGGAATTCATAGAGACGTTGGGATTTTTCTCGACGGCGTCTATGACAATATAACCACTTCCGGTAAAGGGATTTATGGCTCCAGATACGTAAGTTCCCCTGAATGTGTGAAGATTGCCCGCTACATCAGTTGCCTTTAAGGCTTCCGAGAGCGGATTGTACTTGGAACTCTTTTTCATAAGGTCTATTTTTTCCCCATTTTTTGATATGAGCGGGCGTACGTTGATATTGCCCCCCTGATTTCTGTACTGGAGGTTCACTGTTATTTCCTCGGGAGTGATTCTGGAAAAGGCGGGTGGAAGCGTAAATTTAAACATGTAGAGGAGCGCGCCTCGGCTTTCCATGAAGTTCAGTATCCTGTTGCCGGGCATGACCATTCTTGTGGAGGTGTCGGCGGCGACAAGAACTATTTCTTGGGCCGGTATGTTTATTGTGGGAGCCTGACTGTTTTCGGTAACCGGTATTATTTCAATATTCTTGCCCTGTATAAATGTATTTGCGGGAAGCTGCATATTACTTGATGATGAGCCTGTTACGAGTGCTACGCAGGGCGCGTTCCTTGTCATTCCCGATTCGATGGCGTCGCGTAATGTTCTGGCCACGGCATCGGTTTCGATAAAAGACGATTTTGCCATGTCCACAGGGACGGAGCCGCTTTTTCTGGACAGCTCCACGATACCGTCTTGGAAAAGAAGGAAGGCTCTTTCCTTCTTTGTAGCGTCTAGCTTGCCCCACGAGAACGTGATATCTCTATCGCTGTAGGATAGTGAGGGTCCGGTGGATTCATCGAGGGGCGTTCCGGGTCCGGTGGATGAGACTTTGAACTGCCTGGATGTTTTTGTCGGTATCTTAAGATTTTCGATTGATTGCGTTCCGTTCTTTCTCAGGATTTCCATGGGGCTTTTTATTTTGGGGGCCGAACCGCCCTGCGCGTTGTATTGCGCGCTGTTCATTGCCATCATTGAAATACCGGAAGGGAGCAACGATGCCTTGCTTGGCGGGATTGTACTTATTGAAACATTTTCCAGTCCCGTACCTATGCTCAGGAGCATATCCCTGTCCGCGAAAAACGAGCAGTAGTTAATTGATGGCTCTGAAGTTCCCCCCGCATACTTTATTTTTACGGAGGAGAGAATTTTACCCTTTTTCCCAGTTACTGTTTCAGCTTTTACGAGGATGAAAAATGTCATTATAAATGCGACGCCCGTCGCGGCAAGCCAGGCCTCCGCGGATTTCCTCTTCCATAAGCCCCAGGCCGCCAGGCCGCCGAATGTGGAGAAATATATTGCGAGCAGCAGTTTTATAAACCATGTACCCGGAACGGGAAAACCTGTCATTTCGTCCAGGCATTCGCTGAAGCTGTCTTCGCTTAGGAAGAATGCCTGGTGCTTGAAAAATTCCTCGACGAGTTTTTCCCATACCTGTTTATTGCTGAAATTGTTTTCGGCGAGCGAGATTGCGGAGAATCTCGCCGAACCCAGTCCGTATTTCTTCCATCTGAACAGAGGATAATCGCCCTCTCTGAGTATGTCGAATCCATCTCCGGACGATTCAGACTCAAGGAATATGGCATCATGCGCGGGCCAGCCCTTGAACGACGGGATAAGTTTTTTGAGTTCAGTCAGGTTTCCGATTCGCCTTATTCTGAGTGGGATTACCGGAAGGAGTTCGGCGAGCGGTGTTTTTGCGGCTTTAAGCGCAGTCTCTGGTTCTGCGAATATTATTGTGCCGCCCTGATAGACATAGTCCAGAATCGCCTGAAACTGGGAGGACGAATATTTCTGAAGGTCAGGCTTTGTTACAATCAGTGCGGTAAGGTCTTTCAGTCGGAACCACTCGGATGGGCAAGTTTCCGCTGAAAAATCCACTGAAAAATATTTGTCCTTGTATTCCGGGAGTTGAACAAAGGGGCCGAACGAAGCTTCCGTATCATCGTTAAGGATTCCTATTTGGATATCCTTGCCCGAAAGTAGTTTTACGATTATCTGCTGGTCGGTGCCGGAAAGCCTTTTACCATCAACAAACGCCTCTATTCGGCAACGCTCGGAGCTCTCCAGCATTACCGGACTTTCATAGTTCATTGAAGTGAATGCCGGGACCGCTAATGATTCCGTGAATAAATTATTCTGGGATTGACCGAAGCCGTCCTCCATTATCAGTTTGATCGAGACATTGTGCGGAACCTTGTCCCCGTTTTCTATTCTGCAGGAGAGAGCGCCGTAGCCGTAGCGGGGTACCCTTAGCGAATATCCTGATCTTATTGAAGCACCGCTGACATTGATCTTTTCCTGCTGGGCTGCCATGCCCATAACGGAAAAAACCATAAGCGTCAGGACTTGGAGAACTTTCAGAGGATGTGGCTTTAAGAAGCTTTTCAGCACTTGGCGTATCCCTGTTTTTTACGGTTGTTAATCAGGACGACTTGGGAATATACATCATATATCAGTATCTTTCCAGCAGTCATTTTACGGAAGTTTATAAATGAAGCAGAGGAGTATGCGCCCAACGACGTTGAGACTTTCGGAACTCACCTTGGAAAGGTTGTCATCGGGGCTGTGCCAGTACGAGTTTTCAGGCCCGAAATTAAAATCTATCAGGTTTATGGACGGGATTCCCTTCTGTTGGAACGGTACATGGTCATCGTATATCGACATCGAATGCCATGAGACGTACTTTTCCTTTTCGCAGGAGCGGGCGGCATCAAATAGCATCGAAGCCATTCCTGATGCGGTATCCCGGGAAAGGGTTATTACGAGTTCTTTGTCGCCGACCATGTCTACTATTATGGCGGACTTGCACTTTTTCAGCTCTCCCGATTCTTCAAGTGTTTTTACATAATAACGGCTCCCGTGGAGGCCATCATTTTTCGAATAGGAATAGAGGCACTCTTCACCGTCGAAAAAGACAAATCTGATACTGTAACGCGGGACTTTTCCGGAGTCCTTGAACGCTTTGATGGCTGCAAGCAGTACAGCCGTTCCCGAAGCTCCGTCGTTCGCTCCATTGAAGCTCGAAGGCGAACTGAACTTTTTAGTGTCGAAGTGGCAGCCTGCCACGATAAATTCAGGGCTGCCGCCTTTTATTTCAGCGGTGATATTAATCATTTTCTTTTTCCCTTCAGGCGTCATGTCCGTAAACTCCTGATACTCTACCGCGGCTCCGAATTCCATTGCTGTCCTTGCGATGAATTCAGCCTGCTTGAAATTGTTCTCGCTGCCAGCAGGACGTGCTCCGAATGCGACGAGTTTCTGAAGAGTTTTGAAAGCGAAGGCCGAATCGAAATCAGGCGCTGTTTCTTTTTTCTCAGTGCATGACGCAAGAGAGAGGAGGAAGATTGCTGAGAGATTGCGGATGAGAACCGCCTTCATCAGTCGCCCTTGTCAACAACAAGATTGAGCCGCTGGAAAGTAGGAATGTCCAAATCCAAACCGTCATACATAGACGGCGAAGAATTGAGAAATATTCCACGTGATATCTGGAGAAGCGGCAACTCCTGCTGTTCGTATTCCGAAGAGAGCGGCGGTTCGGGTGCGGACGAACTGGACGCTGTAATTGCGGATTCCTGAACAAATGTCTTTTCGGACACGAATTCCTCCACATCATCTGAGGCAACGTCCTCGAAATTAACGGTAATCAGAGTAATCTGGATTTTCCCGTTATAGGCATCATCGGTATTTGCCCCAATTATCATCCTGGCGTTTTTTCTTGCAAGTGACTGAACGGATTCCAGGGCCTTTTTGACTTCTCCGATCTGAAGGTCGCTCCCGCCTGTAACGCTTATAAAAAGAGCGTGCGCGTTCTTTATTTTTCCGGGTCCTCCGAGCAACGGCGAACTCAATACGCGCTCAAGGGCCATGTGGCAGCGGTTGAGACCGTCATAGTCGGATGCCAGTCCTACCCCCACGCCGCAGGTGCTTTTTCTGCGGGCAAGTACGGACCGGAGGTCTGAAAAATCGGTGGAGAGCAGATTCCCGCAGCGGACAAGTTCGCTTATCCCGAGGATTGCCCGCGATATTTCCTCGTCGGCCTTGCGGAACGCCTCTTCCACAGGGGCGTCCGCGCTGAGTGAGGAGAATAGTAAATCGTTTGGTACGCAGATAAGAATGTCAGCCATCGGAAGGAGTTCTTTTATCCCGTCCTCGGCGAGCTTATTTTTGTTGTAACCCTCGAAAACAAAAGGTATAGACAATACGAAAATGACAGGTTTTTTGCAGGCTCTTGCTTCGCTGGCTATGATGGGCGCGCCGCCGGTAACGGTTCCGCCGCCAAGTCCGCCGGTAACAATGAGGAGGCTTGCGCTTTCTATGATGCTTCTTATCCGGGCGCGCTCTCTGGAAAATGAGCGCTGACCCTTTATCACGTCGCCGCCGCAGCCGTATCCGCCCCGCCACTCCGAGTCTATGGCTGTTTTGTTGGCAAGGGATGATTTTCCCAAGCTGTTTGCATCGGTATCCATGCCAATTATTTCAAGCCCCAGCATTTCGGGCATGTGAAAGAGGCGTTCCGCGATTTTCACGCCAGAACTGCCTATGCCTAAAACTGTTATTTTTGATGCCAGATCCGAAATGTTTTCCATAGTGTCCATTATTCCGTCAGAATTTAATTGAGTTTCTCAGGCTCGAAAAACCTTTCATGATAGGCGATGACATGTTATCAACACCTCTCATTAGCTTGTCAAAGATAGAACCCTTGCCGCGTTCGCCGTTATAAGTCGCGAGACTTCCGTATTTGAGTAGCCCCAAAACTGTGCTGTAGCGTGGCGATTCAAGATCGGTGAGCGCGCCGCTGACCTCCTCTTCGGGAATGCCCTGCCTTACCGGAAACTCAAAAACGCTTTCGTATATCTCCAGTGCCGGCGGGAAAAGCGCGGCGCCTCCTGAAAGTATGCCGCCGCAGCTGAGATAGTTGAGGGCATTTTCTTTCTTGAGCTCCTTGCGAATCATCGTAAAAGTTTCGCGAAGCCTGAGATCTATGATTTTTTCCAGCGAATTGAGAGATATTTTTCTCACTGCCCCGGAGCTTGCGCTTGTAATTTCAAAAAAGGATTTCCCCTGACGTCTCAGGTCATGCAGGTGATTTTCTTTTATCATCTTGCGGGCTTGTGATATGTGGAGGTCAAGCCCGATGGAGATGTCGTTTGCCAAATGGTCGAGCCCGACGGGGATTACTCCGCTTGAGAGCGGACCGTGGTTGTGCACCATGATGTACTCTGTTATTCCGCCTCCCATTTCGACAAGAAGGGCTCCATTTTCCTGCTCATGATCGGAAATCAGCGCATATGCCGAGGCTACGGCGCTGAAAACAAGATGGCCCTCACCGTCCTCAAAGCCTATGTCTCTCAGAGCGTTCTGAAAATTTTTCACGCGGTTGCGGTCGCCGTAAACAACGTGTATGCATGCCTCAAGGCGGCTGGCTATCTGATCCACCGGAGTTCTCAGGCGTCTTGTGCCATCAAGCAAGTAGTATGAATCGAAGGAGTTGATTATCATCTTGTCGGGCGGTATGGGTTTTACCCGCGCGTTCTGGACAGCTTGATTGACGTCCTCTTCGGAAACCTTGCTGTCCTCATTGTTTATGATTACGGTACCTATTCCTTGGTAGTAATTTATGTCGGCTCCGGTAACTGCTATGTAGATGTTGTCGCGGTCGATTTCGCAACCGGCGGATTTATTGGCCTCATCGAAGACCTTTGAAAGTATCCCTACGGCAGTGTTCATTTCGACGATCTCGCCCTTGACTACGGAGCCGCCTGACGGCGCTTCCCCGTGTCCCAGCACAGTGAGACCGCCGTCCTTGTCGGATTCCCCGATAAGCACACATATTTTCGTTGTGCCGATCTCTACGGCTGTTATGACATTTCTTTTTTGAAACATAAGCTCACTTGAATTAACTTCAAAATATGGTTTCTCTAGCCGAAAAAGCTAACCATGAAAATGAAAAAAGAGCAAAATATTTTCAAGGGAGCTAGATTTTTTTATTTTCCCGAGTTGATAAGAAAGGAAAATCGATGCAGATTATGCACTTTGATCATAATTGCAGGAGAAGGAAATTATGCTTACAGTAAGAAGGTTCAGGGAAAGTGATGCAGAACGGGCATCCGTAGTTGTTTGTGGCGCTTTTAAAAGCTTTCTGGGTGATCGATTTATTCCGGAACAGTCTTCCTACACCCCTCAGAATCTTCTTTGCCTTGCATCCGTTCCGAAGAATAATTTCGGAGAGTCTGCCGTTTTTGTAGCGGAAGAGGACGGGAACATTGTTGGTGTTGTGGGCGTGAGTGCCTCGGCCAGGGGATTGGGTTCTTTCAATTTTGTCGGGGTGGATCCTGGTTCTTTTTCCAAAGGGATAGGAAACCTCCTCATGGAAACTGCCGAGAATTTCTGGAAAGAGAAGAATCAGAGAAAGGTAAGTACCTGTGTCTCTGCACATAATAAAAAGGCGCTTATCTATTATCTGAAACATGATTTTATCCCTGAGGGATACCAGAAAGATCATTTTTTTGAAGGCGTGGATGAAATAATACTAGGACGTTTCTTGAAGAAGTCTTAAATTAAATATTAAGGTTGAAAGATGAGAAAAGAAGGTAATGAATTCCTGATCGGCGATGTTCCGGTAAAGACCCTCGCGGCGAAATACGGGACTCCGCTTTATGTCTACGACGAACAGAAAATCAGAGCCAATTACAGAAAAGCTAAAAGCGCATTCGAAAAATACTATCCCGACTTTAGGTTTTTCTATGCGGTAAAGGCATGTAATAATCCGGCAATCGCAAGCATATTGAAGCAGGAAGGCGCGGGAATCGATGCTGCCAGCGTTAACGAAATCCTACTCGCCAAGAAAATAGGACTCGGCGGCAAAGATGTGATGTTCAGCGGCAATTTCCTTTCCGACGACGACATAAAGCAGGGCTTGGAAAGCGGAGTCATTTTCAACCTTGATGATATATCTCTTCTTCCGCGCGTCCTGAAATTCGGAGAACCCGAAATAATGTCGTTTAGAGTGAACCCTGGCTATGGCAGGAGCAATGTCGGCGAATTCGTGACCAATGCCGGACCAAACGCCAAGTTTGGTCTGCATCCCGACCAGACAATGGAGGCGTACCGTCTCGCCAAGGCCGCGGGAATCAAGCGCTTCGGCGCCCACATGATGCCCGGGTCCTGCATAACTGATCCCGAATATTTTTCATTTATAACCAAACTATTGATGGACATAATCGGAAAGGTCGGCCGCGAACTCAAAATAGATTTTGAATTTATCGATCTCGGCGGTGGACTCGGAATACCCTACAAGCCCGAAGAGGATGGCCTCGATATAGAAGCCGCCGCACGCCTGGTTGCGGAAACCTTCAAATCTAAAGTCAGCGAATTCGGACTCAAGCCCCCGCGGCTCATGATGGAACCTGCGCGATTTTTTGTGGGCAATGCTGCTTGGATAATCGGGAAGGTCCACTCCATAAAAAACTCATATAAAAAGATCGTCGGCACCGATGTTGGAATGAATACTCTTGCCAGACCCGCGATGTACGGGTCCTATCATCATATCTATGTCAATGGTAAAGAAGATGATAAGCGCGAAACACTCGGCCTCTGCGGCCAACTCTGCGAAAATACAGACTTCTGGGTAAAAGAGCGCGAACTTCCCTCAACAATAGCTGAGGGCGATCTCATAATCATCGAAAACGCGGGCGCTTACGGCTACGCCATGAGCTACCAGTACAATGGACGGCTCCGTCCAGCCGAGGCCCTCGTGAACGGAAAAGACCATTACCTGATAAGGGGAAGGGAAAACTTCGAGGACATGGTACGCCATACCGCAGTTCCCGGACATCTGGCAATATAAAATAAGCCTTTTGGTTTAGAAGCCTTTGAATTTTAAGTCGTTTGAGATATCTTATCTTGATTCGAGACTAATGAAAAATTTTATTATGTATATTTAAAGAAAGAGGTTATTGATGCTGCACCGGAAATTGGCCAGATTTTTTTCCAGTGACTTAGGTATTGATCTGGGTACCGCCAACTGCCTTGTTTTCGTTAGAGACAAGGGAATAGTCTTGTCCGAACCTTCCGTCGTGGCCATATCTGAAATTACTAAGGAAGTCCTTGCCGTCGGCGCCGAGGCCAAAAGAATGCTTGGCAGGACCCCGGGCAATATCAGGGCAATACGTCCGATGAAAGACGGCGTTATCGCCGACTTCAATATTACAGAGCAAATGCTCAGGTATTTTATTCAGAAAGCTCGTGAAAAGGTCGGCGGACGCAGAAGGTTCCTGCCGCCACGTGTCCTTATCGCCGTTCCGTCAGGCATAACCGAAGTTGAGACCAGAGCCGTGCAGGATAGTGCCCTCAGGGCCGGTGCGGACGAAATATTTCTCATTGAGGAGCCGATGGCCGCCGCAATAGGCGTGGGCCTTCCAGTCTCTGAACCGTCAGGCAGCATGATTGTCGATATCGGCGGCGGCACGACCGAAGTCGCCGTTATTTCTCTTTCCGGCATCGTTGAGGCCAGGAGCATCAGAGTCGGCGGTGATGAAATGGATGCCGCGATTTGCCAGCACATGAAAAGGGTCTATAACCTCATGATAGGTGAAAGAACCTCTGAAATAATAAAGATTCAGATCGGCAGCGCATACCCAGAAGAAGATGAAAAAAGTATTGACGTTAAAGGCCGCGACCTCGTTTCCGGTCTCCCAAAAACTATAAATATTTCCGCAACCGAAATAAGGACCGCACTCCAGGAACCGGTAACAAGCATCGTGGAAGCCGTAAGAGGTACCCTCGAAAGATGCCCCCCGGAACTCGCAGCCGACCTTATTGACAGGGGCATAATGCTAGCCGGCGGCGGCGGACTTCTTAGAGGACTCGATAAGCTTATTTCCGAAGAAACAGGGCTTCCTGTATTTGTTGCGGACGATCCATTGAAGGCCGTCGCGAATGGTACCGGTGTCGTGCTTCAGGAAATCGACAATATGTCCAGAGTACTTTCCCCATCCCGGCGCTGAGTGCGCCTTGGGCAGGACGCTGTTTATCCGCCCATTTTCTTCGCGGAAAACGCAAAGGGTTAGAATTTCTTGAGCAGTCTGTCGCGTGCGTCCCGGAAGAGGCGAAAACCAAAAGAGTCACCGAATGAGTCAAGAAAAACAATCACCAGCGGGAAAAGCAGCAGCGACAGGAATATGCCGAAAGAAAGCCTGAAAAAGGCGCTGAAAAGGTTTTGCCAGTCGAGCCCATGTCTATAGAGTATTATTATGCAGGGCGGGGCCGTATAGATGAACCCCGTCACAATGGCGGGAATTAAATTCATAAGAAGTTTTTTCGAATCTTCCCTCAGTATCCAGAATATGGAAAGAGCGCTCGATATGGAAAGCAGAAGAGTACTTAAGGGAAAAATCCTTCCGTAAACGGCATCCAGAGCCACCCCAGCGGCAATTGCACAGAAGAGTCCGGCCCGCCATCCACATGCTATCGAAAAATAAAAGACCACAGGCAAAGCAGTCGGCGCGATAATGCCAATCCCTCCAAAGAGGAACTCCAGCAGCACCGCACTGAAAAGGGTCAGAAAAATAAAAAAGAAAATAGCCATGTTTTTACTTTTGTCCCTTGACCATTACCATAACAAAGTCAAGTTCCCCAAAGTTTACGGGTGAAACAATAAATATCTCTTTGTAAAGATTGTCCTTGATTTTTATGTCAGAATCATCGCGGATGCGGCCTACGAAAAAAGCGGCGGGAACCGAATCCGAAAATCCAGACGTAAAAACAGGTTCGCCCTTTTTGTAAGAAATATCTTTCGGAAGATATGATATTTTCAGAAAATACTCCTTCCCCTTCCGCAAGCCGCCATTAACAATACCCGCAGAAGAACTTTCGGGAAGCCGGACGCTGAGCTTACAGTTTTCATCCACGATGCTGGAAACAATGGCGCTTCGCGATGAGGCAGTTTTTATGCGCCCGACAACGGAAAGAGTTGCCGCTTCAGAAAATCCATTGTCTCCGGAAAGAACGGGGGCCAGAACGAGCGCGCCGGGAATGAGACCGTCATCAGAACCTTTGTCGATGACGAATGTTTCATCCCATGAAATCGGGTCGCGCGTCATAATCCCGGCCTGTACCGGCGTGAAGCCTGTTCTTCCCTGAATCCTCAACATGGTTCTCAGCTGCCGGTTTTCATTTTCAAATATACTCGCGTCTGCGGCCTTCGCCGCAAGCTTGAGGTTGGTCGCTTTCAGTTTTTCTATATCGGCAACTAGGTTTATCTTGCTTTTAAGGTAGAGTCCGCCCTTATTGACTTTCAATTCCACTTCCGTTGGTGTTTTCAGGTATGGGAATAGGAAATCCATAGAGAATCTGGAAACGGATTCCCTGAGCGGCCTCACCGCGAAAACAATAACAACGGACAAGCCCAGGGTGACGAGGGTTAACGTTTTTAATATACCGGAATATTCATAACGCATCAGTTTATTTCCCGAACTTTGTTTCAGTGTCGTCAAGAAATTGATTTAGGCCGGGACGTATATTTTTTTCCGTATCATCCAGCTTTTTCATTATTCCCGAATAACGTTCCATTCTTGCACCCAACTGCATATCAGTCTCAAGTTCCGCAGTCCATCGCTCCAGTTTTTTCATGGATTCGAGCTGTGACGCAAATTCCGACTTAGCCGTTTCTGTCGATTTGGAAAACTCCTCCGGTGAAATCTCTCCCATGGAAAAGCGGAAAATGGCTTCCCGCTGGCTGCTCAGTGGTTGGCGAAGCGACGGTTCGATAAATTGGGCGGCCTGCAGTGTCGCGGCCTTAAGCTCCATGAAAATAGCTTCTTTTTGCTTCGCGTCCTTTATGTTGCCGATTATTGGAGCAATTGCTGTAATATCACAGGTTTTTCCGTCTGGAAGGTTCACTTTCTGCACAGCTTTAAAAAATCTTTCAGACATTTCCGTGTCTGCGGGCATAAAATAGTTCACCGAGTGTTTGAGAAGTTTGGATTTGAACCAGCTATCGAGTTTTTCTTTATCGGTCATTTCTGAATTTTTCTTGTCCTGGTTCCTAAGCTCCTCTGTCAGTATCGACTGTTTGAATGAGGAGCTAAAGGCCGTCCAGTCATTATCCACATCAGCTTTCGAGTAGAGTATCGCCATTTCAAGAAAGGGATTTTCGCTTCCGTATTTCAGTGATGAAAGTTCTCTAAAAAGGATTTCACTGGACTCCCTAAACAATGTATTGCCCGCGGCATTATAGTATTCAGGCGGCATGGACAGCAGAACTGAGAGTTGAAGATTTCTGCCCCGACACAGAAAATTATGCAAATCGGGATATATCCTGAAAGCAGAGAGTACCGGATTCGCCATGCGTGAAAGAATGATTTCGGTCATTCCCGCGGAAAGCCAGTATGGAACCGCTATTTTTTGAGACGGTGTTCTTCCGCCTTCTGCAAGGATGAGCGCGGCAATCAGTTTGTTCATGAGTCTATTGTCTTCTCCGAGCCTTCCTGCTGAGTCGAGCGGCAAATACACATTCACATATTTCGCCATCGGAATCACTAGAATACCATCTCCGGCTTTTTCCGAAAAAAGAATTCTCATCCGCAGGGCCTTCGAGCCGGATGCTGTTCTGGATGTGGAGAAAAGCTTCTTCACCTGGCGTCTAAGCTGGGAGAAAAACTCTGTGACATAAATCCTTTCGGGCCCGTTAAGTCTCGAAACATCAACCTCAAGCGAGTCACTTGTCCGGACAAAATGAGGTTTCCGTTCCTCACCGGCGAGAAGCGGAGCAAGCAACAGCACCCCAAAAAATATTATAATAGACCGCAGCATTCTGTAAACCTTTTTCGTTCAAAGAATCAAGATACAGGCTTCCCGTAAAATTTCAAAAAAAACTTACGGCCTTTTATTATGCGCATTGAACTCAATGGCCTTCATTATCAGTCCTGCTCTTGACTTGTCCACAGTCTCCAGCGCTTTTTTGAAGGAGGAATCGGCGTCAGCCTTTCGGCCTTGAAGCATGTATGAAACGCCAAGATTATAGTAATAGATAGTTTTCCCGCGAGGGTCTGCCGGTATGCTCATGGCAAGAAGTGTTTTTTCTGCGAGGTCAGGCCGTACCATAGTATTGTAGAGAACCGCCAGATTGACCGTGCATTTCGGATCGCCGGGATTCTCCTTCAGGTGTGAATGCAGGACAGCTTCCGCCTCAGGGTATTTTCCCTTTCTTGAAAGTTCGGCGGCAAGGCAAATTACCACACTGCGGCTGCCGGGATTAAGCTCATACGCACGCCAGAAACAGAGCTCTGCCTCATTCATATTCACTCTTCGCGCCAAAACAGCCTGACCATATACCGTGAAATCCTCGCTCCGCAATGGAATGCTCCGGGGAATAGACCACCACAGAACAAATATGTAAAGAAGTACAAGTGCGCCGGGTCCGAGCCACGATTGCCTCCTTGCCGTTCTGAGGCAGTTTAGAAAATATATTATGAAATATGCGGCCCCGGCACAGAAAATGGGCAACAGCACAATCCTGTAACGGGCAAGCGGCACAAATGCCAGAATCGGAAGACCGTATGAAAAAAGATATACAAAGTAAAGGCCCTCCTTGCGTTGAAGGCGGTGCCTGAACAGCATGATGATAAGGCCGCAAAGACCAAGCGGTAGAAGCAGCAGCGGCCCGGGCAGATATTCCCCCAGCGGAAATTTCCCCTTCACGAAATAATAATTCATGTTGTTGCTTATCTCAAAGGCCCCGAAAAGGTCCCTCAGCTTCATTGGATATTTCACAAAAAAATAAGGCTTTTTAATGGAATTTTCTATCGTGCTAAGGGTCGTTGGTGAAAGCTCGCTACCCTTTTCAATGTAGTATGAGGCAGCACCCAGAAAAGGAGATGGGCCATCCTTTAGATAAATCCCTGAGAAAACTGCAATTACCGGCACTGCGCCGACAAGATAAAAAGAAAGCACAAGCAACGCGCGGCGACGGCTCAATACACCGGCTTTGAACTTTTTTAAAATAAAGATGCCGAAGAGTAGCGAAAGCATTACTCCCGCAAGTATCCCGGAAACTCTCAGAAGTGAGGGCATAAAGGCAAATACACCCGCAAAAAAGGCCGCAAAAACACTGAAATTCCTGCTCCTGGCCTTTAGGATAACGGCAAAACCGGAACAAGCTAGCAAGAGATACAACGTTTCTTTTAAGATCTGTGTCTCATATATGAGTTCCGGAAGATAAAGCCCCGCCGCACATCCGGCAATTATCGCACCCGGCCTGCTTCCGCTTATTTTGAGTACGATATACGCAATAAGCAGCGTTGTAAGGCAACCGCAAAGGAATTGGAGGACCACTATGAATTCAACTTGATGTGTTTCGCCGTTAAGATAGTAGCTCAAAGCGACTATCGAATTGTAAATATTGAAGGTATTAAGTCCTTTGTAAAATGCTTCCCCCATGTCGAGCAGCCCCTTCATGTCCAGGCCATCAACAGTATGATAATAACGAAGCGGGCTATTCATCCATTCATATGATATAAGGACACGGGCCGCCGCCGCCGCGAGAAGCGGAAAAAGGAAGACCGGAAGCACGTTGCCTTTCCGTGGGAAAAAAATCATCGTTCGCCAGCTTTTTTCTTTGTTCCGCCCTCGGGATAAAAACTTTCGAGCACTTTATCAGGTTCGGCGCCAAGCTCTTTGGCCTTCTTATACCACTTAGCTCCCTCATTAAGACGAGTTTTGAAGGTAAAGGTATAGAGTCTGGCAAGGTCAAACGCAATCTCCGGACTCTTGGGGTCCGTTTTGAATGCCTTAAGTAACATCTGTTCGGCGGCTTCTCTTTTGCCGAGCCTCAAGCATATAAGTCCCTGATAGCGTTGAATTGACGCATTGCCTGGCTCAATAAGCACAGCGGTATTCAATAGTTGAAGAGCTTTTTCATGTTTGCCTTGTTCGAAAAAGATTATTCCGAGAGCTGTCAGTGCGTGCGGTTCGTCCGGAAAGTCCTTTAGTATTTTTTCATAAAGTTCCATGGCTTTGCCATGGCGTTTCAATTTCTCGCGTGATATTTCGGCTTCCTTGAGACGCGGCTTGAGATTATCCTTTGTAAAAACAGAGGCTTTGCTATAGCTCCATACGGCAAGGCGCCAGTTTTTTTCTTTTTCGGCATTTTCCCCGACCGTCATAAGGAGGTCGAAAGTTCCGGAATCGGCCTTCTTCTTTTCAACCTCGGGAATTGCCGTGAAAGCGGGGGGCGGCTCCACGGGTTCGGGATTTGCCGCACCATATAGCATTACGGGGGGGGCTTTGATAAAAAAAGTTTTCTTTCCTCTCTTTATAATTATAAGGCGGCCCTGCTCCTTCTTGCCCGCGGAATTTACAGAATAGAGTAGTTCAAGCTCGGGAACGGGTTTTTCTTTAAGCTCAAGGGCCTTTCGGTAATATTTCATGCCCTCTTCCCACTTTTCCTTTTTCTCAGAATATATTCGGGCAAGCCCCATTGCCGCTTTGCCGCATGCGGGGTCAAGTTCAAGGGCCCTTTTATAATTGAGCTCGGCAGCTGGCACTTTTCCCATTTCGAGACAGATATCTGCAAAAAGCAGATGGTTTGCGGAGTTGTTTTTGCTCAGGGGAAGTAGCCGTTCGGCGGCCTTTGCTGCCTCTTCCAACTCCCCTAGCTTGAATGAACTTTCGGCATAAGTGTGGATAACCTCGATATCCGAGCTTTTCATTTTCATAGCCTGCCTGGAAGATTCCGAGGCAAACGAGTAGTCTTTTAATTTTAATGCGCTCCGTGCCGCATTTTTCAATGCCTTGAAATTGTCAGGGTCTGCCTGAATGGCCTTTTTGTAATGCCAGAGAGCTGATTCAATATCGTTTTGCCGCTCTGAGTCCAGACCTGATTTTATCAGGAATGCGGCTTTTTCTTTCGCCTCATTCGGAGAGTCGACCGCGGCGCGTCTGACGCCAAGCTTGTCGTCTGCCAGCAAGCTTCCGCCCGGAAGAGCCTCTTTTTTTTCTTCGGGGGCCGACTTTTCGCTCCCTGCATTTTTCAGTCCTGGCGCGACTTGTTTTTTCATTTCGTCAATTTTACGCTGGAGGCTTCTGTTGGATTCTCTGGCGCGTTTAAGTTCTTCGATCAGTGCGGACATGGCCTTGTCTTTCTGGAGCAGCTCGGAGCGGTTTATAGTATTTGTCCTAGCCTCGGCGAGTTCTTTTTCGAGTCTGGCGTTTGCCATCTTAAGCTCGGACAACGATTCAGAAAGTTCCTGTTTTTTCTTTGAATCCAGTGTTGAGGCCGATGAAATATCTTTCTTGATCTTGTCCAGGTTTTTCATTATGTTCAGTACTTCTTTTTCCTTTTCCTGAATATTCTTTCTGGCGGAGTCAAGAGATTCATTAAGTGCTTTTTCGCGTGTGGCGGCGGCGGCTTTTTCCTCTTGAAGTTCGGAGGAAAATGTCTGAATCTTTGAATTAAGCCCGGCATTTTTCTTTTCGAGGAGCGACTTTGCATCCAGAGTTGATTTGAACTCCTCTTCCCGTGTGGTGAGAGTTTTTTGGAGCACGTCTATTTTTTCATTAAGGGACGAGATTTGCCCTTTAAGTTCTTCATTCTCTTTGTCGGGAACGACTGCCCCTGTCAGGTTTGCCGTATTGCGCGCTTCAATTTTGCTTCTTTGGTCATTATACTTTTCCGCGAGCAGATTGAGTTTCGACCCATATTCTTTATTCTCATTTTCCAGCGCGCTCATTTTCTGATTATTTTCCAAGACAAGGCGGTTTTTCTTTTCCAGTTCGGACCGGTAGCTCTCTGTTGCATCCTTCAGTTTTTTTCTTTCTGCTTCAACGGTTGCGAGCAGATTGTTTATCCTTGAAAAATCAGTTTTTTTCTTTTCGAGCTCGGCCGCCGCAGAGTTTTTCTCATTAAAAAGACTATCCAGTTTTTTCTTGAGGTCTGCGTTGTCGTTCTTAAGTTTATCGTTTTCGGCGCTTAATTGAGCAGAGATTGTGTCGGCTCCCGGACTGGAACGGAGCTTTTTGATATTTGAGTCAAGTTTGGCTATAACGGAAGAAAGCTCTTTATTTTTCGCGATGATTTTCTGGTATTCCTTGTCAAGCTTTATAAGGTCTTCGGCCGACTTTTCGGCGCTTTTTTGCATTTCACCGAATTTTTTTTCAGAATTGGCAATGCCCGCCTTCAGTTGTTCAATTTCGGCTACGGTGTTTTTCTGGCTTTCAATCAGGAGAGTTCTTTCGGCCGCCGCCTTTCCAAAGCGCTCCTTATATTGGGCAGCCTCCTTTCCTAGAGAATCGCACAAGGTGGAGAGTTTTTCATATTTTTGTTTTTCAGCGGCAAGCATTTTAGCCGCGCCGTCATCTTTAGAAGAAGGATTTTCCTGCTTATTTTTGAGTGCCTCCACGGTTGCGTTGAGAAACGCGTATTTCTGCTCAATCTCATTTTTTTCCTTGAAGAGTCCCTCCAGTTGCATTGCGGATTTGCGTGCCTGCTCTGAGCGACGTTTTTCCAGTTCGATCTCTTTCCGTGCGTCTTCAACTTCTACAACGCTGGCGAAGAGCTTCTCTTTATATTTCTGAAGCTCGGCGTTTGAAGCTTCAAGTTCTTTTTTTAGGCGTATAAGGACAACCTGACTACTTGTTTGGGAAGAATTTTCTACGGAACCTGTCTGAACGGGGGCGTTGGATTTTTTCCTGATTTCCGCGGGTTGCGTCAGATATTTGTCGATACTGTCTATTTTTTTTGTGCACATAAGCACCCTGGAATCAATTATTCTGCGGCTCCACTGAGGTCTTTCCTCTTTAACTTTATTGAAGCAGTTCAGAGCCTCCTTGAAGCGGGTAAGAGCCTCTTCATATTTTCCCGCGAGCATGAGGGATTCACCTCTTTCATAAACATCGCATCCCTTTTTCCATGTTTTCCAAGAATCAAGCGAATCGGACGCTGCCGACGCGTGGGCACAGAGGATAAAGACAAGCAGCGCGGAGAAAAGCATCTTCATATAATTCATTGTTCAAGACCCCTAGGTTTTATAAAAAAGCCGAATTGTAATCTATTCCCTCAAACGTAAAATAAAACCGTTTCAGTCTTTCGCAAATGCCGCAAACATGCTTTTGACGGAACTTTTTATATTTACGGTCATAATTATGAAGCCGTCATCATCATAAGTCTTGTCCAGCACTTTTGCCTTGTGATGAAGCAATGCGGCTATGTCATGCCTTTCCGGAGGGATGCGCAGCCTCATTATCTCTGAATCGACGGCGACTTTTCGGGAAAGGATTTCGAGTAGTTTATCAAGGCCCTCTCCCGTTTTGACGGAGATCAATACATGTTCTTTCACCAGCGGCTTGAGCGAGGCCACGCGCACGGGATCGCGTCCCAAGTCTACCTTGTTAAATAGAACGACTGATTCCTTGTCTTCCGCCCCGAGTTCACGCAAGACAGAAAACGTGGTTTGAAGATAATCCTCAGCAAAAGGGCTGGAAAGATCAACTACAATGAGGAGAAAATCGGCGAGGACAGCTTCCTCAAGGGTCGACTTGAATGCTTCTACGAGGTTATGCGGTAACTTTCTTATGAAACCGACAGTGTCAGTTAACAGGAGTTCTCTGGAGTCTGGCAGTAACAACTTCCTTGTCGTCGGGTCGAGAGTCGCGAAAAGTTTATCCTCGACGAAGACACCGGAACCGGTCAGCGCATTGAGGAGTGATGATTTCCCTGCGTTCGTATATCCCACAATGGCGGCATGCGGAATCCCGCTTCGTTCCCTTTTTTTGCGCTGAGTCTTCCTCTGCTCCTTGACATCGGCAAGCTCTTTCTGAAGCTGCGAAATCTTCTGTTTCAGAATCCGGCGGTCAATTTCTATTTGCTGTTCACCCTCGCCTTTGTTGCCGAGCGCACCGCCGCGCTGTCTTGAGAGATGAGTCCAGGCGCGGGTAAGGCGCGGGAGCATGTACTGGAAACGTGCAAGATCAATCTGGAGAACGGCTTCCTTTGTCGATGCGCGTGAAGCAAAAATATCGATTATGACTTCCTGGCGGTCTATGACGCATACTTTTGTGAGCTCTGTGAGATTTTTTTGCTGGGAGGGGGAAAGTTCGCAGTCGAAGACAAGGCAGTCGGCGTTCTTTTCTTTTACAATATCGAGAATTTCAGAGGCCTTTCCATCGCCAACCAGATATTTCGGGCTGTTCCGGCGGAGTTTTACCATTATCTTGTCAATGGTCGGAATACCTAGAGTATTAGTAAGTTCGCCAAGTTCCTCCAGATGCTCTTCCGCTTCGGACAGTTCTGCGCCCGGCTCCTGAATTCCGACGAGCAGAGCCCGTTCGACGGCTCGGCTGTTGTCTTTCTCCGTATCAATCATCAGCTTTATCTAGCCTTTAACGTGGGTTAAGGTCTCGGTTATAATCCATGTCAAACCACATTGCAAAGAGGAGAAACTGCAAAGACATTACTACGGCAAAGCCTGTTCCCAGCGCGTTGATAGGCGAAATATTGTACCCTGCAAAAAACAGATATACTATCCGTATCGCGAGCGGAATGGCGAAGAGACTGAGCACAAAGCTCATAAAATAAAAGAATATCAACGGGTGAAAGTCACGTATTATATACTTTCGGAGCATCCGTCGCAGGAAGAGGCGTATCATTAACATAAGAAGCGACGGAATGGTACGATGAATCATCATCTTGCTACGTTCGCCGACCCCGTAAAGCGGATTGATGGGTATATCCATCACCCTCATATTGAAAATATTCAAAGTTACCAGGAAATCGTTCGGCATTCCGTAGCGGGGAAATATGTCCTCCAAGGGGAGGAGCTTCAACGCTTTCCGGTTAATCGCTGTGTAGCCCGTCTGAGAATCGGTAACGTGCCAGTAGCCGCTGGCGACTTTCGTCATCAGCGTAAGTGTTGTGTTTCCAAAATAGCGGACTGGCGGAATTTTTTTCCAGGCTTCGCCGGAAATAAGGCGGTTGCCTTTTGCGTAATCAGCCCTGTCCTCCACAACCGGATCCAGCAGATTGGGAAGGTCCTCCGGATCCATCTGGGCATCTCCGGCCATTACCACCGCAACGTCAATCTTGTTCTTGCGGCACCATATATAACCAGTTGATATCGAAGCTCCTACGCCACTGTTTGTTTCGTGGCAGATAAGCTCTATTTTTTCAGGAAACTTCTCTTTGTAGCCTTTGACTATCTCAACCGTTTTGTCAGAACTTTTATCATCAACAATAATTATTTTATCCACAAAATCCGGCATGGTATCAATAACAATGCTTATCTGAGTTTCCTCATTGTAGCATGGTACCACGGCACCGATCGTTTTATTTTTATACATTTTAACTTTCTATTGTAATGTTAACAAAAACGTTCATAAGTTACCACGGTACCACACAATATCAAGTATACAATGGTTCGAAGGAGGCTGAGTCAAATTTTTCCCCTTCCCGCGAAATTTCCTCTAGTTAAGCACTTTTATGTCATTTATAAAGATTTTTGTGCCGGAGCCGGGTTTTGATTTGACTTCGATCAGCCAGCCGGACTGTTCGACAAGCCTCTTTACTATGGCAAGGCCCATGCCGCAGCCGCCTACCCGCCTGCTGGTGTAGGGCTTGAATATATGCGGGAGAATCTCTGGGGAAATTCCGCCGCCGGTATCGGTTACGGCAAGCCTCGCGGAACCACGCGATGTCTCGCGGAGGATTATTTTCGTCTCGCCGCCCGCAGCCGATGATTTTAGGCTGTTAAGAAGAAGGTTCAGGAGAATCTGGGAAAGCATCTCCTTGTCGGCAAAAATGGTGATGTCGTCGGCTTCCACAGAGAGTTTCACATTTTCACTGCGGAAATCATCCGAGACAAGCATCTTCATGTGCTCAAGAAAATCAATCGCCTTGACATCGGCAGGCTCAGGGCTGCGCTGCCGCGCGTAACTTAGAAAATCGCCCAACCTCGCGGTCGTGACATCGGCCTGTTCCATTATCTCTTTCGCCTTTTCCCGTGCCGGCTCCAAGTTCCGTGCGTTGTCCGCTATCTGCTGGGCAAGTCCGCGTATCACTCCGAGCGGGTTTTTTGTTTCGTGCGCAAGCCCGGCGGCGGCAAGACTGAGTTCCTCGGCCTGTTCTTTCTTCGTTTCTATTTCCTTCAGCCGTAGCATGAGCTTTCGGTTTCTCATTGATATAGACCACGTTATGAATAGTATTATTATAACTCCCGCCCCTAGTACGGCAACTGTCTGCACCAGTCCCTCCCTGTATGCGGCTTCGCTTCCGGAATCGGATGCGTCGAGTACGAAGTAAAGAAGAAACGGAGCCTTGTAGACGATAGTAGTTCCCTTGTTACCAAGAAAGCCGTCCTTCGTTCTACAGACGATTTCGGATGGGCTGTTTACGGTATCCCAGACAATCATTTTCCCTTTTCTGACAATCTGTCCCTGTGGCGAATCTTCGGAAAGAGGCAGCTCATTTTGGGAATAAACGGAGACCGGTGTCCCTGAATCGTTTTTTATAGTGATCTGTGATATCCCGCTTAACTCAATAAAATTCTTGAGATTAGCCGAGAGGCGCGCCGACTCGGCCTTTCCATTTTCGGAGCTTATGAGAAGCGCCGCTTTCAGAATACCCCGAAGTTCGCCTGCATTTTTTCTCTGCTGAACGATTTCATCCGAATACGAATAGAGAAACTCGTAAGTTACCCAAAGCCCGAGAAAAACTATCAGGCATAAACTTACGGTTAATGGAAGAAGATATCTTCTTTCGTTGCTCATGGTGAAAAAATACACATAAACTCGGGTAAAAGCAAAGACGCAATCTCCGACAACTGCGCAAAATATGCGCGCAATATGGAAGCCGCGCAATATGTGCATGGGCGGCTTTATCTGTAAGTGGTTCATTTCTAAAATCTTAACTATTATGGCACGCCAAATGCTAATAATAAACACAGAATAAAACAGCAAGGATTGCCTTATGGAATTTCAAATACAGAGTGGAACCAGTGTTTCAGCCGAGAACAATATCGGGCTTGTCTATAAAATAGCATACGAACTCAAGCGCCTGCCGCTTCCACAGGAAGACCTCGTCTCCGAAGGCTGCATGGGCCTTATGAAGGCGGCGGATAAGTATAACCCGGCACGTGGAACAACCTTCTCAAGCTATGCCGCCTGCTGGATAAAGCAGTCAATGTACAGGGCCGCCGAAAAATACGGCTCCGAAATCAGGGTGCCGTCGTGGACGCTTTCCAGAATTCGGCACGCAAGAAAGCTCAAGGCGACAGAGAAACACGAACACAACGCGAAAAGCATGACAGATAGTGAAATAGAAAAATATCTGAACATCGGTGAAAACTCGCGCACGATCTCCATTTATGAGAAGACAGGCAACGACGGAACAATTCTTGAATCGCTGAAAAGCGGAAGAGAAAATCTTCCCGATTTTGAACTCGCTATGAACGAACGCTCCGCCATCATAATGGGCAGTCTCGAACGGCTTGACGAGCGGGAAAAAGCTATCATCAAAATGTACTTCGGCCTTTCTTCTGAAAAAGCCCTAACCCATCTGGAAATCAGCAAAGCGCTCGGGATTTCTCGTGAACGCGTACGACAGCTCCAGCACGAAGCCATCATCAAAATGAGAACCGACCTGAAAAACGTCAAAGATATCTTCTCCGACTGATTTTCCGCCGCTATTCCGGCCTAGGTGTACATCGCATTAAAGACAAGAGGAATAGCTAATATTTATTTGTTAAATTTGAAAATATCTATACCATAGACCTTAGCTCATTCCCTCATTTTCAATACGTTGTTCCAAGCAGTATAATCATTCAGTTCAGTTTTGATTTGGTCATCCGATTGCGATATTCTCGAGGGCACGCTCCGTAATATTTCCGAAAACGTGTTGAGAAATAAAAGGGGTCAGGAATCCCCACCTCTTCAGCTATTTGAGCAATGGACATGGAAGTGCCTTCCAGAAGATGCATGGAGTGGCGCAGGATTGCCGATTCGCGGTATTGTTGCGGGGAGAGTCCAGTCGCCTGTTTGAATTTTGTATACAATGATGCCCGCGATATTCCGCATTTTTTTGCAATTTTATCTATGCTTTCCTTATTTTTCTGCAGTAATTTCTGTACAATTTGGATGTGCTGAATGTCTTCAAACTTTCGGCTTAGAAGATGGTTATACCCTCTGGCGAGGGTTGTCTCCAGTAAAGAACATGCCAGCATAAACCATCCGGTTAAATGATGTTTTTCCAGTAGATGAGCTTCCTGCAGCTCTTTTTTTACAGATTTAGATACAGTTTCTTCAAGATGAATACAGGCAAGGCCTGGAATTTTTCCCGGCCAGTCCAGTAACGGCATCACATGCGGACGCGGCACGAAATGAAACCAGAACATCGCGGCATTCGACGTTTGAAAGGAATGCCTGAATCTCGGGTGCATCAGAATCAGGTCACCGGACTTCGCATTTAATGTATCCTGACCGATGGAAATATTACACGATCCGGAATAAATAAATAGAAGACCGTAAGAATCAGTCAAGCGCTGAGTCCAGATATTATGACCATTAATATGGACGGTATGTCCACTTATAAAATCTTTTTCTTCGACTCTTTTAATCATGTTTATATTTTAGACAATATTAAAGGTTTATTGGACTTTAAAACATTCTAATCTCCGCCTTGTTCTATTATAATATATTCAAACTCAGAATTCAAATTACAGGATTGGAAAAAGTGATGCAGAATACAAAATACAAAAACAAAGTCTTGAAGGGTGTAAGGTCCCATATTGATGGGCATGTTTCCGAAATTATGGAACGTTTCTTTTTTGAACGGATAAATTCGCCGGAAGCGCGAAACGTGATTTATCGGGAAGCGGAGGATGCGTTCAAAAATCAATTGGACGATGCTTCTGGAGTTCACGGAATCTGGCAGGGAGAATTCTGGGGCAAGTGGATAATCGGGGCAGTTCAGGTCTCTGAGTATTCCCAAAATGAAGAACTGCGTGAATTTATCCATAATGCGGCGTTGAAGCTAATTACATATCAGAAGCCGGATGGATATCTTGGAACCTACAGAGATTCCCTGATGGTTTTTCCTGCAGACCGGGAAAAAACTGAAGCCATACTGGGCACGCCTTCCAATTGGAACTGGAATATATGGTGCCGCAAATACACACTCTGGGGGTTGTTGGAGGCTTGGCGTGTTACAAGTGATTCAGAGATTCTGCAGGCTGCTGTCCGTCTCGCGGATCATCTAATCAAGCAACTGCATGATAATCATATTCGACTTGCCGATACAGGCACTTTCGCCGGACTCCCCAGTTGTTCAATCCTGAAGCCCATTATAATGCTTTATGAGGCGACAGGGAACAGTTCTTATTTGAAATTTGCGCAGGAAATTGCCGGAGATTGGATGCGCGAGGATGAAAAAATCCCAAATATCATCGCCAATGCGCTGAAAGGCATCCCTGTGCATGAATGGTATCCGGATACTCCGCAATGGGCAAAAGTATACGAGATGTTGTCTTGTTTCGAAGGCATTCTGGCCCTGTATAAAATAACTGCGGATGAGAAATTGCTGGAAGCTTGCGTGAAATTCCATGCTATGCTCAGGAAAAACGAGTTTAATGTATTGTTCAGCGTGGGATTCAATGACATTTTTGCACATGCTTCCGAACAGTTGAACGCAATCTCGGAGGTATGCGATATAATTCACTGGATGCGCTTCTGCTATGAACTCTTTTCGCTGACGGGAAACAAATCCTATATGGATGATTTTGAGCTGGCGTTTTACAATCCGTTTCTGGCAGGTGTTTACCGTGACGGAAAATGGGGGTCCAGGGGCGTGCGTGGATGCGGACATCATCTAACTGCTCTAGAACAGGCGAAATTCACTCATAACCATTGCTGCGTAAATAATATTCCGCGCGGCTTCATGGATATGAGCCAGGCAATGACGATGTTTTCCGAAGACGCCATCTATATCAATTTATATGTAGAATTCAACTCTGATTTCACGATAAATGCGGGCCGGATAAATCTTTCCGTATCTGGAGACTATCTGTCTACCGGTTTTGCCAAGCTCACATTCCGTGCGGAACTGCAACATCCTGTTAAATTAAAACTCCGGATTCCTGGATGGGCAACGTCAAGTTCACTCACGACTGCCGGAAAACGTTTTGACGGAAACAACGCTGATTGGTTTGAGATTATGCTTGACTCAGGACACACGGAAATGCAGCTTCAATTCGATAGGAAACTGGAGATACGAGAACATATTTCCCCTGCACGGATTTCCGACTGGTACCTGATACGCTGGAAATCCGGTGACGATGCCATGAAAGAGATATTTTTGACGGAGCGCGCAAGTACGCTTGTTTACGGTCCTCTTTTGCTGGCGAGGAGCAAATATATCGGCAACGGGGAGGAAGAGATGTTTGGAAGCCCTCTCCCAATGGGATTTTCCTGCAATTTGAAGGTTGCGGAATCTAAAGAAGTCTGGTATGCTTTTGAAGCGAAAATCACTTCCGGAAATAAGTGTTTTCAGACAATGCTCTGCGACTACGCATCTGCAGGAAATGAGAAATTGTTGGATGATTCAAGATTTTTCAGCATTTATTTTTAGTTTTAATCACTACTGTCCGGCAAAAATCAGAACATGAAATTAGGAAAAAGCTCTGGATGTGCCGGGCGGAAAAGTTATTTTTCTTATGATGTGCAGGGGCAGAACGGCAAGGTATATCGAAGCAGGCCTTTGACTGGTTGAATAAATGGCTATGGCTGTTATTTTTCATCTTAAACAAAAGGACATGAAATGATAGCCAGGCTTAAAGGGATAATTCTTGAATCGACATTTTCAGAAATATTGATCGATGTCAACGGGGTGGGTTACCAGGTATTCATCCCCATAAGTACTTACGATGCGCTGCCGCAAGTCGGAAAAACGGCGGAAATATTTACTGAAATGGCGGTGAAGGAGGACGCGATAACGCTTTACGGCTTTGCCTCCAAGATTGAAAAAGAGCTTTTCAATGTTCTTATGTCCGTAAGCGGGGTCGGCCCGAAGCTGGCCCTCAGCATTTTAAGCTGTATGCCGATACCCAGCTTCTGCGCCGCAATAAGTACCGGTGACGTGAATTCGATTAAAAGTATAAACGGGATAGGGAAGAAAACCGCAGAGCGTCTGATCGTGGAACTCAAAGACAAGGTTGACCGGATTTCGCCGGAATCCAAGTTTGCCGTCGAAGGCTCAGGCTCGGCATCGAAAGAAGGTGCTGACGCGATACGCGCACTGGAACAGCTTGGAGTCAAGCACGAGAGCGCGCGGAAGGCTGTGTTGAAGCTTATCGAGGAACTGCCTGAGTCGCAGCGTTCTATCGAAAATCTTATAAGAAAAGCGTTGCAATCAATAAATCCCTGAAGATATTTATCTATGTTTGATCTGCCTACATATATAGTTCTTGATGTGCCGCCTCCGGCGTCGGACTACATCAAGGCCATGAGACGCCGCTTCGACCCCGAAAGAGCCGATGTCCCGGTGGAAATAACAATCGCCGGCTCCTCTGGACTGGGCACAATCGCTGCCGGACAAAGGCCGGATCTCGTATTCAGGACAATTGCCGATGTGGCATCGAAGTTCAGCCCGTTCGTGTCATCCTTTCTTCGGGTGAAAAAGTTTCGCGGGACGGGCATAATATATTTTGAACCGGCAAACCCGTTGAACTTTATACAGATTCATTTCGCGCTTGAATCCTCCGGGATACTATTTAATCCCAATCCTTTTCCATTTACTCCGCACTGTACGATAAGGCTCAAGAAAGGAATCCGCATCGGAGAAATACGCGAATCGCTCCTTATGACCCCGCCCGAATGCGAATTTTCCCTCAAAACTATCTCGGTATATAGTTATGAAAATGAAAAAATGAAGTCAAAACTGCTTTACCGCTCATATCTGGGCTGTTAAAAAATCCTTTATGGACTAGATTACTACGTATATTTTAAGTTAAATAAGCAGAAGGAAGCAGATAATGGACAGTCTTATGAGAAAAAGCAAATACACTTTTATCGACGGCAAAACAGGGTTTTCCCTTAACGTTGCGGGCATGGACTTTAGTGACAGCGACATGGAAAACATGTCCGGCAAGTTAGTCGCGGCACACAAGGAAATGACCAGAATAGAAGCTGGCGAGATAAAAAATCCTGATGAAAATCGTAAAGTAACTCATTTTACCGACCGCTCGGTATATTCAGGTTCAACTCTTTTCGAAGAAGTCGAAGAGTTCGCGGAGGATGTCAGGAAGGGAAAAATCCGCGGAAGTACAGGTAAAAAATTCGAGAGCCTGGTCGTCAACGGCATCGGTGGTTCCGCATTGGGGCCGCAACTTATGCAGTTTTCAATCAATGGTCCCTACTGGAACGAACTTCACCTTTCAAAACGCAACGGCTATCTTAAGATATATTTCCTAGACAATACTGATACCGCCGGGATAGCTGACCTTATAAACGCGATAGACCTTGAGACAACCCTGATGGCGCACATCTCCAAGTCCGGAGGCACTCAGGAGACTAAAAACAATATGATCTCACTCCAGAAAGTGTACGAAAAGGAAAAACTCGACTTCTCCGCACACTCTTGCGCAATCACCATGAAAAAAAGCGCGCTCGATGATACCGCTCGCACCGACAAATGGCTCAAAATTTTCGAAATGGCTGAGTCTATCGGCGGAAGAACAAGCGAAACCAGTGTCGTTGGTCATTTGCCCGCCGCTCTTACCGGAATGAACTTCAAGAGTTTTATCGACGGTGCATGCTGGATGGACTCCCTCACAAGGAAAAGCGATTTTCCTAAAAATCCATCCTATCTTCTCGCCGTAATGTGGTATATCGCCGGAAAAGGAAAAGGCGACCGCAACATGGTAATAGTTCCCTACTCTGACAGACTCATACTCCTCTCACGCTACCTCCAGCAGCTCGTGATGGAGAGCATCGGCAAGGAAAAAGATCTCGACGGCAAAATCGTCAACCAAGGCCTCAATGTTTTCGGCAACAAAGGTGGAACGGACGCACATGCGTTCATTCAACAGCTCAATGACGGCCGCGACGATTTCTTCGTAACATTTATCGAAGTCCTCAAGGACAAGATGGAGCTGCCTATTAACGGTTCCATAACAATGGGCGACTATCTGCATGCGTTCCTGGCGGGCCTCGCCGGAGCACTCAAGGGTAAAAAGCGCCAGATAATTAATATGACAATAACGGAAGTCAACGAATTCAATATGGGAATGATCATCGCCCTCTACGAAAGGGCCGTGGCCGTCTACGCCGAATTCATTCATATCAACGCATTCCATCAGCCGGGTGTGCAGTCGTATAAACTTGTCAGTAAAGAGCTTGTTACTCTTTTGACGGATGTTGAAACGAAACTTTCGTCCATCAAAGGATTTACCGGACTTGCGCCGGAAATTGTCACTAAAATGGGTTTCTCCGACAAGACGGAGGATGTTGAAGGCATTCTCGCCAAGCTGGCGGAAAACGCGGATTTGCGTTCAATTCCGAGATGCCGCCTCAGTCGAGAATGGAATAAGGACAGGGGCTGGGTTTACAGCGTTGCCTGAAATATGCACGAAAACTTGATAAAAAGTCCAGCAGTCGAAAAGGTTGCCGCAGTCTATCCTTTCCGTGCTACGGACTATTATCTCGAACTTATAAGGGATACCAAAAATCCGTCACTTGATCCCGTCGGGCTTCAATGTATCCCATCGGAAAAAGAGCTTGAGGACCGAAGTTCGTCTGAAGACCCGCTTGCGGAAGATCATCTTTCGCCGCTTCCCCGTATTATACATAAGTATGACGACAGAATCGTGCTGCTTGCGACGAACCGCTGTGCTGTACACTGCCGTTTTTGCTTCAGAAAAAGGTGCTGGAAGGATGGCGCGGAGGCTTCCGATATTTCTGAAGAAGAGGCGGACAACGTCTGCCGCTGGCTGAAGCTCAATCCGCGGGTGAGGGAAGTTCTCATTTCAGGCGGCGATCCGCTGATGCTTTCCGACTCGAAGATAGCCGCGCTCCTGGAAAAACTCTTCGCGTCCGGCGTGGACATTGTCAGAATCGGAACAAGAATACCCGTAGTGATGCCGGAGCGTATAACCGAAAATCTGGCGAAAATACTCGCATCGTTTCCCAGCATATGGGTCATGACACACTTCAATCATCCAAACGAGATTACGGACAAGTCAATGAACGCCTGCAAGCTTCTGGTAAATTCAAGCATTCCAGTATTGAACCAGACCGTGCTTCTGAAAGGTGTCAACGACGATTCCGAAACGCTTGAGACGCTCTTTCGCGCGCTTGTAAAAAACAAGATTAAGCCGCACTATCTCTTTCATATCGACCCTGTTAAGGGAGTAAGGCATTTTGCCACCGGGATTGAAAAAGGGCTTGAAATTATCAAATCATTCAGGAAAAAGCTGAGTTCTATAGCAGTCCCTATTTTTGCGATAGACCTCCCGGACGGCGGAGGCAAAGCCGCGCTTCAGCCCTGCCTCTTCCATGACGGCGGCTACGAGTCAATCGACGGCAGAATCATCAAATACCCTGAATTCAAATGATCGGCTGGATCTACATCTTTAAGATTTTTTACATCGCGCTTTTCTGGCTTTGTATCATTTCCCCTGTCATTTTCTTCGTCCTCCTACATTTCAGCAAACATAAAAAGAGGATTATCCTCCTGCTGCCTCTTTTCAGTTTTGCGCTTTGCAATGCCTGCATCTGGTCGGGATTTCATTACCGAATGGAACTGCGGGAACGTTTCGGCAGAGATGAACGTGGAAACATCAACATCAATCGTATGCCGCAAGATATTCGTAGCAAATATGATGCAAACGATGGTCATCCTCGCCTGCGAGATTGCAAGGGCGTTTTGCTCTGGGGCTGGTTCGCACTGCCTTTCTACTGCCTGACCCTCTCCCCATTCTACCTGATTATCCTGAAAACGACCAGAAAAAGCGATAATGTTCCGCGAGGCCGATGAATCACGTTGTGAAATCTTAGTAAAGCAAATGTTTGATGAGGAATTGTAAAAGGCAGGGTGTTTTTTGCCCTGCCTTTTTTATTTGTTATTTTGCGGACGGAAAGACTCTTTCGTAATTTTTGTGGGTTATGTTTTCGAAGGCTTTCTTTGATATCTTACCGCTCTTGACGGCATCTTTCAGAAAATCAATAATCAAGGGTTTTGCCTCGTCAGCCGAGCTGAAACGGTCAGTGCCGAAAAAGAGTCTTGAATTGAATTTTTCAAGGAACGCATAACCCTTTTCAGGATCGCGGCTTAAAGCCACATGAGAACTGCCAGCCGATGTATCGGCATAAAGGTTGGGGCATTCTTCGAAAAGCCTCCAGAGAGTCCCTTTTTTCTTTATAGGGCCGATTACGTAAGAATTCCTTTGTTCCTCGGCGAGACGGCCGTCGATTTCGTTCCAGAAACATGGGGAGTGTCCGATGAAAATGGTTTGGGGAAATGTCTTGAGCATTTTTTCGAGACGCGGAAGGTGAAGCTCATCTATCGCGCCGTAGTTTAAATATCTTCCGGACACAAAGTGGAAGAGCATCGGCATATTTTCCTCACCCGCGGCGCGGTAAAGATTTCTGTAAAGCTTATGGTCAACGGGGAGTGTCGCGCAGACTTCACCGATTCCCACACAGCCCAGTTTCTTATATGCCCTTATCAGGCTGTTGATGCTTCCCCTCTTAAAATTGAGCATATTTCGAGGGTCTATATTGCAGAATGTAGCGAGCCTGCCGGGGTATTTGCGGCAGGCCTCAATGCATTCCTGATTTCCGGCAACCGCATAAAAGTCGAGGTTCTCGGGATTGGTCAGAGGAAGCAGTACAGACTTCTGTATTCCTTCGCTGTCCATTTTTTTAATAAGTGTTTCAACCGTAAAAGGTTTACGGGTGAGCATCTCGGAAAACTCTTCGAACTTTCCATATGTTATATGCGTGTGAATATCGATAAACATTTTTAAAATTCCTTACTTTAGAAAAGCAGTCTCAACTTTTTTGAATGCGCGGGATAGCAGTTCTATTTCCTTTTCTCCCCAGCTTTCGGCAATATTGAGATTGAACTGCAAAGAGCAGGCATTTTCGGCATTCGGGCAGTCGAATTCTCTATCCATGCTTCCTTTATAGAGGGGAGAAGTCCACGGGAAGCCTCTAGTGCCGAATGCGCTTCTGTTTTTAAACCAGTCCATCTTGTGTGGCATTGCAAATATGTATGAGGGATTGAGCGAAACGCCTTCTGCGCTAAGGGCGGCGCAGAAATCAGCTTTCGAGCAGGAAATGGCGTCTTGATTTACTTCGAGCCTCCACCACCAGTAAGAGTCCTCCGCGCCTGAGAGAAGTTCCGGGACCTTTATTGACTTTAGGTCATTGAGGCATTTTTTCTTGAACACTGCGGCGAATTCCTGACGGCGGGATACTATTGATGGGAGTTTTTTGAGCTGTTCTCTACCGATAGCGGAGGAGATTTCGCTCAGGTTGTTATTCAGTGCCGCGGTACAGTTAGTTGTTCCGGAAGGCATTCCGAACGGCTTACCTCTGTCGGCCGCTCTGCGGATTTTCCAGTAAAGGCCTTCACTTTTCGTAAAAATCATTCCGCCCTGACCGCCTGCGCAATGGTGTTTTCCGAACATCGTGGAATAGGCGGCTATATCGCCGAAAGTCCCAATCATTTCCCCATTTATTTTAGCGCCGTGCGACTGTGAACAGTCCTCGACGACCTGGATATCGTATTTTGATGCGACTTTCATAATTCCCTTGATATCAGCTGGTTCACCGCCGATATGCGGAACGACGATAACGCTTGTAAGCGGTGTGATGAGTTTCTCTATTTCTGCCGCGCTTGTGTTGTATTGTCCCGGAGCTGTATCGGCAACGACGGGTATGCAGTTAAGAAGCGGTATCGGCATCATGCCGCCCGGATCGGTGATGCAGGACACGATAATTTCGCTGAAAGGCTCGGGGTTGAGCGCCTTAAGAGCCACGTAAACGGAATTTGTTCCCGAATTGACACCATCGGCATAACCACCGCCCATGTATTCGGCGAATTCGCGGCAGTATGCCTCTTCCTCGGGCCCGTTGTAACCCGGGGCGCTCCCGCTTTTAATGGCATCGTCAAAGAGTTTGTTGACAGCTGTTTTTTCCTCGATTCCGAAATGGCTTCTGCCGGGGAACGGCTTTTCTATTGTCTTGGCGCCGCCGTTTACCGCGAGATTGGACAGTTTTTCGTTTTTCATCTGTTGCTGCTCCTTATTGTATTTATATACAATGAGTTATATTTTCTCGAAATTTCCGACTACTTCAAAAGCCGCCATGAGCGCCGCCGCCCTGGCAATGTCAATTTGTGGAAATGTAGAACAGGCGATAAGCTTTTCTTTAAATTGTGGAAGTTTTTCCAATTTTCTCACCGTTTTATCGCTTATTTCTTCGGGAACGGCGAGGAGATTCACAGATTTAAGGCCGTAAAGCCGGCAGATTTCCGAGATTCCCCTTGCAAGGACGAGCGAAACTTTTTCAGCGGTCCTGACGTATGCCGGAATTTTGCGTTTCAGCCCTTCTTTAAAAAGCAGAGTTTCCGATATTGCGTCCTTCTTCAATTCAGCGATGAGGATATTATTTATGGAAACGTTTGAAGCATAGTGTTCCAAACACCCGTTTTTCCCACAATAGCACCCGGCTCCGTTTTCCTCTACACATATATGGGAGAAGGCTTTTTCAATCTCACGCGAGTCGGCGGGAATAGAACCGCCGAGCATTATTCCCAGCTCCACCACGATTCCGGGATGAATAATTATCATATCGCGAACGGCACGGGAAATATTTCTTATGTGATATAGAGCCGCGTCTATAGGCGTGGAGCTGAATGTCGGAATGCCAGTCTCTCTTTCGACGATTTCCGTGATATCCGAAAATAAATCGTAAACGGAGAGCGGCGGCTTGAGCCATCTTGATATGGCGATTCCAATACCGGAATTGATTTTTCCTTCTGATTCCGCCTCTTTTTTTAGGAATTCTATCCTGTCGAGAATCCTCTTTATCGTTTTAAGCTTGGTTTCAGATTCCGGATCGAAGGATTCCGAACCATCGCTGATTATATCCCCCGCAGGGGTGCAACTGCAGTAAGCAAGCTCCCTTGCCCGCAGGATAATTCCCGTAAATGCTAATTTTTCTGAATTTGAACAGTAGAGTAGGGGAATCCGTCCTTTGCCCACAGGGCCTGCGCTTTTTTCAATTATAAGGCCTTGTTTCAGTAATTCTTCAACATAGCCGGACACTGTCCTTACGTCAAGACCGGATTCCCCCGCCATTTCTTTTCTGGAAATGCCGTTTGAGCCGAATATTAACGACTTCACCTGATTCTTTGGATTTTTCTTAATAGCTGTATTCATAAATAGCAACAAAATATTTAAGAGCAAATTGATTTTAATTATATTGTATTTAAATATTGATATTTGTCAAGACCTTTCCAAATAAATTAATATGAGATTTTATCTGACTGGAATAAAAGGGCTTCCTCTGCTAGATTGCGGGGTTGAATTTTTTAAGAACCCATGGAAATCGAATGAAGAAGCTAAAAAAATATACGCTGCAATACTTTTACGTTAAGCTTATAAAACAAAACGGGACTCCCGATTCTATAGCACGCGGAGTGGCTGTGGGGCTTCTGGTCGCTTTCATCATCCCGATTGGGCCCCAGATGATTGTCGCGCTGGGAATAGCATACCTCCTTAAGGCAAAAAAAATACCGGCGATGGCGGCAACGTGGGTTACAAATTATCTGACTGTCCCATTCCTATATCCGTTACAGTGCTACATTGGAAGTCTGGCCATGGGGAGTCCTTTGTCCCTGAGGCATCTCAATAAAATTCTGGGAGATTTTTTCAAGAATCCGAGTCTTGATACATTTGCCGATCTGGGCGATGATATAATGATCCCGTTTTTTATAGGGGGTGCAATTTTTGGGATATTGAGTGCATTTATCGGATATTTTTTCTCGTATGGGCTGATCCTTCGTCACCGTCAGAAAAAGGACCAAAAACTGAGGATAAGACTTTCTACATCCATCGAAAAAGATCAGATATAAGCAGCGGAGAGTTGAAAAGGTATCCGGCCCCGTTAAATTAAGAGCCTTATAATTGAGGAAGCATATTGATGATTAAACTTAGTCTTTACGGAGCAAGGGAATGGCTCGGATGCGGTGTTGCCGCCCTTGTCCTCATAGCCATAACTCTCTACCTGGCCTTTACTTTTAAGTACTATGTCACCGGCTGGATATGCTCCGGGTTCGTTGTTTTCCTCTGGCTATGTGTTGCCGCCTTTTTTCGTGATCCGCCTAGGGAAATTCCCAAGCAGCTCGATATTCTAGTGTCGCCAGCAGACGGGGTAGTGAGGGACATAGGATCCGTCGAGTGTCCCGAAATAAAATGTTTTGAGAACGGGAGCGCCAGAAGAATAGGTATATTTCTTTCGGTTCTAAATGTTCACCTTAACAGGGCCCCGTGCCGCATGAGAGTCGAATATGAACAGTATAAAAAAGGTAAATTCCACGATGCCCGCAATACGAAGGCATCAAAGGAAAACGAGTCCATGACCATAGGCGGAATCGCCGATATGAACGGATATAATTTCCCCGTGGCCGTAAAACAGATTTCCGGAGCCATCGCAAGAAGGATCGTATGCCCCGTGAGAATCGGCCAAGTCCTTGAAAAAGGCAAAATATTCGGAATGATAAAGTTTGGCTCAAGAACGGAGTTGTACCTTCCTGATTCCGACGACTTCGAAATCCTTGTGAAGGAGGGCGACAAAGTCTACGCCGGCTCAACACCAATTGCAAGATTTAAATTGGCCCCGAACGATGAAGATACTGGCAACCCGGAGCAAACCACAAAATGAAGAGGAATTTCAGGGTACTTCTCGAAAATAATAAATGGCTCAAGAAGGTGCCCAATCTCCTCACGATATGTAATTCGCTCTGCGGTTTCGGGGCAATGCTTTATACCCTTCACGTATACGACAACCGCATAGATGCGTATACTTACGATGTCCTTGCAGTCAGCGCATGGCTGATTCTCTTCGCGATGATATTCGACATGCTTGATGGTTTCGCCGCAAGGCTCTTCAATGCCGCCAGTATCCACGGAATCCAGATGGACTCGCTGGCCGACATGGTGACTTTCGGAGTTGCGCCGGCCGTGATTGTCGCGGTAATGGCTCATAGTCTCAGGGCGGAAATGCGACCATTCCAATACTTCCTGCTATGGGGTTTCTGTGCCGTGTATATAGGATGTGCGGCCTCAAGGCTCGCGACTTACAACGTTCACGCCATGCTTGAAAAGAAAAGCGGCGAAAAATTTTCGGGACTTCCCTCGCCCGGCGCGGCTGCGGCCATATGCAGTCTTGTGATTTTTTATGGTTCTCAAAAGGGCGAGATAAGCCAGATAGTTCGCATCCTTCCATTCTATGCGGCCGTACTCGGCTGTCTTATGGTAAGCAATATTCCTTACATGCATGCAGGCCGCTGGCTTATGTCTGTTCGCCGCAACAGGAAAAGACTGTTCATTCTCTTTATCATTCTCATCGCGATGTATTTCAGCCCATTTCTCGTGATGGTGCTTCTCATCAATGCCTACGTTGTCTCAGGGCCCTTCACCATAATAGCCAAAAAAGTGGGGCTGATCCAGCAGAACGGCGGGGTCGGAGCCAAAAATAAAAACGGGCATTCGTCTCAATAGGCCTGCCTTAAAAAAGGGGAACTATCATGAGGTATTTGATTACCGGCGGGGCTGGTTTTATCGGAGCACACCTGGCCGAATCGCTTCTTGCGAACGGACACAGCGTATCCGTAATAGATAACCTTTCCACTGGTTCCGAAGATAACCTTGCGGCAATGAAAGAATCTTCGTCCTTCTCATTTGTGAAGGCCGATATCCTGGAATCAAAGGAACTCAACAGCATGGTTAAAAGTTCTGACGCTGTCTTCCATCTTGCCGCGGCGGTAGGCGTGGAACTAGTCGTCCATGACCCGGTAAGAACTATCGAAACAAACGTTTACGGCACAGAACGAATCCTCAAGGCGGCATCGGCACACAGTAAAAGAATCCTTGTCGCCTCCACAAGTGAAGTTTACGGAAAATCACCGAAAGAAATTTTTACAGAAACGGACGATCTTCTCATTGGTCCGTCAAGCAACTCTCGCTGGAGCTACGCGTGCAGTAAGCTGCTCGATGAGTTCTTTGTGATGGCCTATGTCCGCGACAGGAAGCTGCCGGGAGTTGTCGTGAGGCTTTTTAACACCGTGGGGCCCCGGCAGACGGGCCGTTACGGAATGGTGCTTCCGCGCTTTGTATCAAAGGCGCTCCGCAATGAACCGCTTCGGGTCTACGGCTCGGGCGATCAGAGCCGCTGCTTCTGCCACGTAAGCGATACCATAAGGGCGCTCAAATCGCTAATTTCGTGCGAAAAGGCAATAGGCGGCGTGTTTAACATAGGAAGCACGAGGCCGATAACGATATTCCAGCTCGCGGAGCTTGTCATAAAACAACTCGGCAGCTCTTCAAGTATAGAATCTGTCCCCTATGAAAAGGCCTACGAAAAGGGTTTTGAGGATATGCTTCACAGGAAACCTGATATCAGCGCCGTCGGGAAGATGATTGGATGGACGCCTGAAAAATCACTCGAGCAAATCATCGAAGATGTCGCTTCGTTTATAAGAAGCTCAGGTCGCGACTGAAGCCTCACGCCTTTTGGTTATCTTATCGGTATGAAGCTTTATTTTCAATGCCTTTCGCGATATCTCGTCAATAAGCTTTTTATCGTCAAGCGGTTTTGCGTCCTTAAAGCACCTATTGTATGCGGAAATAAAAAGTGTGATATCTTTTTTGTCAATATGGTCATACGCTGAAAAATAAAGCTGTCCTAAATCTTTTACAATCCAGCGTCGCCCGAGATTCGGCTCCATTACACAGCGCTGAAGGTCGATAAGGAAAACGTTATCCGTCTTGTTCATCACGAACATGTGGACAAGGTAAAAATCCTGATGCGCGATATTTGCCGCATGCATTCTGCCAGCCAACTCCGCTATTTTTCCTATCAAGTCTTTCTTTCTCGTGTCGTCGTGAAGTTCAGGAAATATTTCAGAGGCCCTTTGGTAATCATTGAGTCCGAGCGAAAGAACAAAGCTTTTCCCTTCCGGAAGCCTGCCTGCCGCGACCGGAATCATGGTGTTGAGGCCAAGCTCATGGAAGCGAAGAAGGGCGTTCCACTCGTTCAAAGCGTCAAAACTTCTGAATTTTAGAGAAAGCGCCGACTTGATTCTTTCCCTCAGCGGAATCCTTGAACAACGTTTTATGTAGAATTCCACATTGCCGAGAAAAAGCCGTTCCGTTCCTCTTTCCTTGACGACCTTCTTGACGGGATCGCTAGACACATCCCATATCGACAATGCGTCCGTAAGCTTGTTATCCCGCAATATACCGGCAAACTCGCGGTTGACGAAAAGCCGTCCATTATCAAAAGTCTCAGTTTCTATTTTCATTTGTCCATAAGCCTGTTGAAAATTTTCTCCAGCTCTGCGGCATGTTTTTCCCATGAATAATCGCTGACGGCGTCAAGCGCGGCAATCCGAAATGATTCACGCCTTTCGGTGGGAAACGATGCGAAACCGTATATTGCCGCCGTCATTTTTTCTATTTCAGAGGAATCGTTCATTAGAAATCCGTTTTCTCCTTCACGTATGAGCTCCGATGAACCGTTAAGCCGCGTTGTCAGCACTGGCAATGCGCATGCGCACGCCTCAAGGCAGACATTTGCAAAAGGTTCATACATACTTGGATAAAGCAGAAGATCCGAACACGCATAAAAATCCCTCATGCGCTTGCTTTTTCCAATAAAAATAATGTTTTTCCCAAAGCCGAGCGCGGACGCCGTTTTCAAATAAGGCTCTGCTCTGTCGCCGCCTATAACGGCAAGAACAATCTTTTCCTGCATTTCCGACGGTAGCGCGGCACAGGCGCGAATCGCCTCCTCTAGTCCTTTTATCCTGAAGTTAGCGGCGGTGAAAAGCAGAATGAGTTTGTCCTGCGGAAGACCGACTTCTTTCTTCAACTCAAAACGCTCTTCCTGCGAGCGAGCCGGAGAAAATATGTTTTTGTCAACGCCGTTTCTCACCACACTTATTCTGTCGGGAGGGAACGCGAAGTTTCTGATTATCTGCTCACGGACCAGCTCCGAATTGGTGACCACATGACGGGTATTTGCCGGATTTAACGTTTTTCTCTCAAGGGAAAGTATTTTCCGGTGTCTGGGATTGAGAAACGCCATAGGCCCATAGCCAACTTTAAGCCACTCGGAATGGAGCTGCTCCGTGACTCGGAAAACATCAACAGGATACGTTCTGCACATCGAGTAGACTATGTCAAACTTGTGACCGGTAAGGGCTTTTCGGGCATTTTTGTGGAAGGAGCTTGTGCCGCAGATGGAAGGCAAAATGTTTTTCCTGACCTTTAGGTGCCTGAGCGATTCAGTTTCCTTTGCATCAAATAATTGGGAAACAACGGTTACAGAATGGCCTCTCTTTATGAATTCGGCAGCGAAGCGTGCCGCGACCTTTTCGGCTCCGCCGCCCTGTCCGTTTTCACTGAATCTTTTTCTTATAAGAGCGATATTCATTAGTTTTGAGACCGTTTCCAGTTCCGCTGGCGCGCAGCCTCATAAAGAAGGATTGTCGCCGCTGTTGCCACATTAAGGGAATCGATTTTTCCAAGCATGGGTATTTTTACCTGTAGATCAGCTTTTTCCATCCAGAACGGACTCAGCCCGTACTGTTCAGCTCCCACTGCTATCGCTATCGCGCAAGTCATATCCGTTTCGCTGTAAACAGCATCAGTATGAGGCGTCGCCGCCAGTATTTTTACGCCATTAGTCTTGAGCCAATTTAATACTTCATCGGGATTTGCCTCCGCGAGCGGCACGGAAAAGAGTGCCCCGGTACTGGCGCGTATGGTGTTGGGATTATAAATATCAGTACACCTGTCGCAAATGATTAGCCCGTCGACCCCGGCGGCGTCCGCCGATCTCAGTATAGAGCCGAGATTCCCCGGTTTCTCGAGCGCCTCCGCTATAAGGTAAAGTCCGTTTTTCACTATCGGCAGAGCGTCAAGCGAGTTCTCCATCATAACAGCCACGGCGATAAGCCCTTCCGGTCTGTCGCGATAGGCCATCTTTTCAAGAATGTGCTCTGAGACTTCCGTTACTTCAATGCCTGATGATTTAAGCTTTTCCAGAAAAGGAAACTCGTTTTCGCCGAGGAACATTTCGGGGCAGTAGAAGCATTCTTCTATTTTCATTCCGAACTCAAATGCCCGGGTAAGCTCCCTGTAGCCCTCGAGTATCGTCTTTTTCTCTGCGTCTCTGGCGTGCCTCTCCCGAAGCCTGCACACGGCCTTGACTCGCGGATTCTGAAGACTTGTAAGTTTCTGCTCCATTAATATGCCCTGTTTTATATGCCCGGAAGCATAAAATAGGTTTGAAACACTAAAAGGCAAGAACCCCTTGCAATAAACCTGACCAAAGGCTAAAGTACGCACTTTATTTAACATATTTTCAGGAAAAGGCCGTGGATTTTTGCATAATATTTGATCTTGACGGGACCCTTATTGATTCGAGAGAAGACCTCTCCATCGCCGTTAATTTAATGAGAAAAGATTTCGGACTTGAAGAGCTCTCCGTCGAGACCATTACAAGTTATGTGGGAAACGGAACTCGGAAGCTCGTGGAACGTTCGCTCGCCGGAACCTGTGTGGATATAGAGCTGGCGATTCAGCTCATGAAACAGCATTACCTGGAGCATCTTACAGACAGAACTACCCTTTATGAAGGCGTCTCCGAAGGCCTTGCCGAGCTTCATGCATGGGGTGTGCCCCTTTCCGTAATAACCAATAAACCCATAATTCCCTGCCAAAAAATTCTGGAGCATCACAAGTTGATGAATCTGTTCGGCGCTGTTATCGGAGGCGATTCTGGTTTTGCATTGAAACCCGACCCGGAATCACTGACCCACGTGGTTAGAAAATTCTCCGTGTCCCCCGTAAATTCTTGGATTTTGGGCGATAATTATACCGACATGGAGTCGGGCAGACGGGCTGGTCTGAAAAGATGTTTTGCGGAATATGGTTTTGGATGGCGGGCAGAAGAAAAACCCGATGCCGAAGTCGCCAGTTTCGCAGGCTTCGTCGATTTTATAAAAACTTTCTGATGCCGCCTGGATTAGCCAGACTATTTCATACCCATTAATATTTATTTATTGAGCATAAAGGATTGTTAAAAATTGTTTCCATGCCGTGAAATGCTTGCAGTAGCGGTCTTCTCCGGAATTCTCCACTGCTTTTTCAAAACGATGTCGGGGCAAAAAATTGAATAACTGCTGGAAGATTGTATTATAATGCATTGTAAACGAGTTCCTGCGTGAATATTAGTTTTTTGATTGATTTTAATATACAAACAGTTCTCGTTTACACTAATTTTTCAAAAAGTTTACCGGACAGTAGTGAAATGAGTTATGACAAAAAGGGGCTGCTATCTTCGAAATCCTGTGCCTTTAACGGAAGCACGGAACAATTTGTCACAAGATATTTTTACGATGAATTAAATAGAGTAAACAAGGTTACATCCCAGGCAGGAACCTATATTTATAAATATAATAAACAAGGGCGTATTGAATCGTTGACTATAAACGATAAGGCTAATATCGTTCATACTTATGACAAAGCTGGTAGACTATTATCAAAAGTAATGAATGGGGAATTGCTGTGCAAATATAAATATGACACTCTAAATCGCAGAGTAAAAGCCGAAGTGAACGATATAAAATGGGATTATGCTTATGACCAGTACAATCAGTTAATTTCAGCTAAGGCAAATGATGGTAAAATCTATGCTTATGAATATGATAAAATAGGCAACCGCTTAGAATTTAACCATATTGCTATGACATATAATAAACTTAATCAGATAATCACCGAGGGGTACCGATATGATGAATGGGGAAATCTTATTCAGACCCCTGATGCTTCGTACAAGTATGACCTTTTGAACCGCTTGACGAAAGTTAAGAAAAATAATATAACTGTAAAGTATTCTTATGATCCACTTGGCCAGCGAATTGAGACACTCGAAATTGATGAAAAAGGGACAAAAACAACGCGATATTTGTTACATGACATGGTAGAACAAGCCAGAGAAATAGACGGAGCCGCTATGTATCATACGTTGGGTTTGGATATGTTTAAAAGTTCTAGTGCGGCTGGAGGCATTGGGTCAGTTCTTGCCTCAATGACGAATAACTCTTCATTTGATTATATTTACGATGGAAACGGTAATGTAATTGCATCTTTTGATAACTATGGACGAATTAAAGACAAAATCAATTACTCGCCTTTTGGAGAACAGTTAACGGGTACAATATTGCCTTTTACTTTCAGTACAAAATCTGTCGATGCTTCTGGACTTAGCTACTATGGTTTTAGATTCTACAATAGTAATTTAGGACGATGGATAAATAGAGATCCCATAGAGGAAAATGGTGGATGGAATTTATATTCATTTGCCAGAAATGCCCCGATAGATATTCTTGACAGAGAAGGCCTTGCAACGTTATATGATTGTTCGGACAACAATCTACATGGCGAATTAGGAGGTGGCCTCTTGGCTTACCTCTCAGTTTCATATGATTATACTGTAACCCAATGTAAATGTTGCAAGCCAGGGGGAATAGTAGGAGACTATTCGCGAAGACTTACAAGCGGAGTTGTAACACTAAGTGCTGGTGCTGGATTTGATGTTGATTTTAAGATAAAATTCCCACGCCTTGGAATATCACTCAATTTCCCTTTTCATTTTAGTCTAAACACAATGGGCGTAAATTTTGATTTTAAACACGAGATGATAGACGATGATTGTGAGAATATTCATTCCCAGCCCGGAAAATTCTGTTTTGACCCTAGTTTAGATTTAGGAATAAAATCGATAAATATGACTTTTAAGGGTTATGGTATTGCTGGCACTGCAACTGGAACATTTAAGGCTCATTTTTGTATAAATGTCAGTGATTCAGTTAGTCTTTCTGATGTCAGTGGGCATATAAAGGCTATTGCCGATATAACCATACAATGGAAAAATAAGACGTTTTATAGGAAAGCAGAAGCAAAAGTTACAACAAATGACATATGGGGGGGCTAGGAGATAACTGTTATGATTTACGATTATATTTTAAAAAAAAATAGAAAACGTCAAGTAATGGCTCTGTTTATAATTTTGTGTAAATGGTAAATTCATATCGCTACCTTGTTATATTAGCATTTGTCTTTCTGAAGCGCCAGCTTCATTCTTAAAAATGCGCCATAAAAATCTCCGGAGGAGAGGCGC
>Ga0209417_1000614_pt1 | contig 80155 bp, 61 predicted proteins | sample RifGroF2_FD_184002 | JGI IMG/M metagenome (GOLD analysis project Ga0209417, IMG submission 184002) | Groundwater microbial communities from Rifle, Colorado, USA - Groundwater F2 (SPAdes) (version 2) | ecosystem: Environmental > Aquatic > Deep subsurface > Groundwater | place: Rifle, Colorado... | reverse complement strand
ATTTTCTCGAATCATTATTATCTATCTGATTATCAGATAAATATACAATTTTTAAACGACAAAAACAAGCTTTATTATTGATATTCAGATACTTAAATACAATATTTTTTTAGATGCGTTGGCCCTGATGAAGAAAGCTGTCTTCCTGATTTTTCAGATAAATTTAAGAGTATCCGGCTGTTTGCCTAAACAGACAAATACTAAGCAGTTATTCTTTGCCGTTGATTTCAGTCAACGGGTAAAAAGAAGATGAGAGATCTGGGTTTTAGCCCTATGGGCTGTGGCTAAAGCCATTAGCCGAGTTCCCCAATCTGTCCGTCAGATGAATCTGACGGCAAAGGATAACTTAGGTACATAACCAGATACTCATAAATTTATAATCGGACAGACTAAATCTATTCCATGCTTTTCACTCCTTTTACCGGCTTCGGACTTAACTGATGAAGATCGAAAATTACGATTTCATTTTTACCTTTTTTCAGGAATGGTGCCGGGCAATAAAGCTGTTTTTGTGGACCAATGTTCCAGTAACGACCCAGATTGTGCCCATTCACCCAAACTACTCCCTTTTCCCACTGAGTCACATCCAGATAAGTATCACCGGTTGCGGTCAATTCAAATTCGCCTTTAAAGAAAGTTCCGGGGCGGCTTGCCTCTCCTGAAGTGAATTTCAGGTTTTGAAGGTAGTTTTCGTCAAAAGGAAGAGTAATAATCTGCCAGTCCATCAGTGTCATTCCGTTGAGCGAAACCCGGTCGGTGATTCCTTTGCGGTCGATCATATATTCGGCAAAATTGATGCGACCCATGCCTTCAACCAGAATGTCGAGTTGTGGATTTGAAGTTGTTGAGGCTGGCAGTTCGATAATATTTTCGGCTTTGGCCCGGTCAAGTTTCCCAACGTACTTTCCATCCACAAAAACCGTAGCATAGTCGTGCAATTCGGTAATCCGGAGTTTGCCTTTCTTATGTCCGATTAATTTGGTGCGGTATAAAATAAATCCACCTTTCTGACCAAACATTTCCATTGGTTTGGGCTGTGGCGACTGGATGGAAGCCGGAAGATTGTCCCACACTGAAGCAGAAGCCGAAAGATTAATTTCAGGAATTTCAATCACAGGTATTGGTGCCGGAATTGCAGGCAATTTTTGTTTGGCAGGCAGGTATTTGGCCATTACTTTCCGCAAGGCATCATATTTTGGAGTGGCCTGCCCCATTTCATTAATAGGCGCATCGTAGTCATAGCTGCTCACATCGGGCTGGTATTGGGTAGGACCAAATGCATTGGCACCTGCCCAATAACCGAAGTTCGTTCCGCCATGAATCACGTAAAAATTGAACGATTTTTTGTTGTCCATCAGCCATTTTACATCTTTTATCAGAGCAGTTGTGTCCGGCCGCTGCCATTTTTCGCCCCAGTGGGTGAGCCATCCGGGGTACAGTTCGCTGCAAAACGACGGAACGATTGGATTTGCTTTGGTAGCTTCGGCAAAGTTCGATTCGTTGGTTCCCGGATCGAGACCAATGGCAGCATCGGGCAACGATCCGGCTTCGAGCATAAACGGAGTCGCTCCGTCGGCAGTGTAGAACGGAACCTCAATGCCATTTTTCTTCCAAACTTCCTGAACCCATTTCATGTAAGTACGGTCGTTTCCATAACTCCCATATTCATTTTCCACCTGAACCATCACGATAGGACCACCTTTGGTCACCTGCAAATCTTTTACCTGAAGTGCCAGTGTTTTGATGTAGCGTTCAACTGCATCAGTATAGCGTGGATCCATGCAGCGCACTTTAATGTCAGGAATGCTGAGCAGGTAAGATGGCAATCCACCAAAATCCCATTCGGCACAAACATATGGGCCGGGACGAAGCATCAAAAACAAACCTTCTTCCTGAACAATCCGGATGAACTGTGCAATGTTGTGGTTTCCGGTTTGGAAATCAAAGGCCCCGGGCTCAATTTCATGGTAATTCCAGAACACATAAGCCGCAATGGTATTGCAACCCATGGCTTTGGCCATCTGGATGCGGTGCCTCCAGTACTCCATCGGAATTCGGGCCGGATGCATTTCTCCGGAAATCATCTGAAATGGTTTTCCGTCCAGCAGAAATTCGGATTTTTCGAGCTTAAATGAGTGAACTTTCCCCTGCGACAAGCCAAACATAGGCAAAGCAAGCAGAATGAGAATTGAAAACAATTTCATCATTGGTCTATTGTTTACTGTTATAGTGTCGAAATGTAAGGATTAATCTGTTCAGGATAAAAGACAATTATTAGATTTTCCCAAGCTCCTCCGGATATAAGCCAATCTTGTTCAGGGCGGCTGGTGCTGATTTGCCAGCCTGTGGCCGACAGGCAATCAGCGCCTCTTAACTTCGGATCTGTAATCCGTTTTTCAAATTTATCATACCCATTTGCGCCAAACCTGACGATTATTTTATTACCGAAAAACTGGTGGTAAAAGATTGGCTAAGTGTCCTCAGGATCAATAAATAAGTTTGGAATTAGTATACTGAAAATACCGGCCAAAGTACAGTATTTTGAGTTTTATTATTAATGTTTCCAAACATAATTTTGAGAAGCAACCTTTTGGCGTTTTTTAGAATCAATAGTATATGTTTATTCCATTCCACCCTAAAAAACCAAAAATATGGAACGGTTACCACCTGCAAGTCTATTGCCAGTCAAAAGACAAATTTGTATCACTCGTTTTATAACAATTAAATCAAAAAAATCATGAAAACTGCTCTTTTAAAAATCAGTTTTATCTTCCTGCTTCTAAGTTTAATGGGAGCAGGATGCGAAAAAGATGAAGAATTACTTTGGGAAATTTCTCCAGATAGTAAGACTGCTGTAATCCAACAAGAAGTTGACGGCATTGAATTCAAATTCTGTCTCTTAAATGAAAAGGGTGAGCCTGCAACAGTTTTTAATGAAGGTGAAAACTTTACATTTCAGTTTTCGCTTAAAAATAACACCAAAGAAGCGATACCATTTTATGATTATGGGTTTTACGTCACAAATGATTTTTTTTCTGTTAGGTCAGAACGAGTAAATTTTGGAAAGCCCTTTAAATTTTTACGCTACAGTTTAACCAAAGAAGCAAGATGGATTTTTAGCTGATGGCTACTCAAATTTTATTGTTCCATGGCATGAAGAAAGAAATGAATTTCCAGTGATGTATGGATTTTTTGAAGGTTTAAAACAACCATTTTTAAAACAAGGGAAATATTATACTCAGTTCACTTATAATTTCACATTTGGTGATCCAAATAAAAAGCCAGAAATTAAAACAGGTCCATTAACTTTTAAAATAAATTTTGAAATAAAATAACTATCTATGAAAACGATTATATTCACAATGCTAATTTTTGTGGGAGTAATTAGGTCATTTGCTCAAGTACCAACCCAAGCTCCTCCGGATATAAGCCAATATTGTTCATGGCGACTGGTGCTGATTTGAAATCAGCACCTTATGATCGCGGATCTGTGATCCTTATTTACCTATGCAAAAAAAAATTCAACCAGCCCCTTTTCGCCTGAATGATCATGTGCAGAACTATATAGATAATTTTAATGTGCTCCGCTGGATTACAAATCCAGAACATCAAAGTGCTGATTGCAAATCAACACTAGCCCATGTTAAATTTTAAACAGTCTAAATGTTTGCGAATTATTTTCCCTCCCCGTCAATCGTTTGAATGGTGCCGTCGGCATTATATTTCAGCTCGGTTACTTTCACGCTGCGCAGGTGGGTTTTTCCTCCCGAAAGTTTGCTGTCGTGGTGAAACAAATACCATTTCCCTTGAAATTCGACGATGGAATGGTGGCTGGTCCAACCTACAACCGGCGTCAGAATGATACCCTGATAAGTGAATGGTCCGTAAGGGTTGTCGCCGATGGCATAGCAAACGTTGTGGGTATCGCCTGTTGAATAAGAGAAATAGTATTTGCCCTTGTAAACATGCATCCACGAAGCCTCAAAAAACCGTTGGTTGTGATTACTCTCTTTCAGTGGTTGGCCGGCTTTATCCAGAATAACCACATCTTTGGGCTCTTCTGAAAACTCGAGCATATTGTCGGTCAGTTTAACTACTTTACCGCACAAAGCAGGCTCTTCTGGGTTGGGCTGAACGCCGCACTCGATGGCTTTGTTGTTGCGGTAACGTTGCAACTGTCCACCCCAGATTCCACCGAAATACATGTAATGCGCTCCATCTTTATCTTTAAAAACAGCCGGATCGATGCTGTAACTTCCTTTGATCGGGTTGGCCTCAGCTTTAAAAGGTCCTTCCGGTTTTTTACTGGTGGCCACCCCAATCCTGAAAATGTCGGTTTTATCTTTCAGCGGGAAATAAAGGTAGTAAGTTCCGTTTTTGAAAGCTACATCAGGTGCCCAAAGCTGGCGACCCGACCACGGAATATCGTTTTTATCGATGGCTATACCATGATCGGTTACCGGTCCTCCGATTTTATCCATCGAAAAAACGTGGAAATCACGCATATCGAAATGGTCGCCATTGTCGTTCTCCTTGATGCCCGATTCAATATCGTGTGATGGATAAACGTATATTTTTCCATTGAATACATGCGCCGAAGGATCGGCGATATAAAGGTCTTTTACCAGGTAGTCGCTGCCACTTTTCAGCATACTTGTTTCTGTTCCGGCAAGTAAGCTTTTTGCAAAACTTTTTGGCTGATTGTTTCGATCGAAAAGCAGCGGATAGTCCGTTCGTCCGGGAACAGGGAAATTGTTTTTCCACGAAAATCGGTCGCTAATGCCCCACAAAGTTACCCGGGCAATTTTATCCTGATGTTTCATGAACAGGTCAAAAAATTCCTGATAACGTTTGGCATGAGCCGTTTCAATTTCAAAAGGCAAGCCATCGGTATAAGGATTTAGCTCCTTCTTATAATCGACACGTGAATCCACATCAGCACCTTGTTGATTTTTATGGCTTGGCAGCGCCGAAATATCCATTTCAGTAATATGAACCTGCGTGCCCAAACCGGCAAAAGCCAGGATGCTTTTTTCAAATTCTTCAATTTTTGGCAAGTCCATGCTGCAATGGCCTTGCATACCGATTCCATCCACACGAATTCCGTCTTTTTGAAGTTCTTTCACCATTTTTACGACTCCATCACGTCTTCCTGGAAGAGCCATTGAATAGTCATTGTAATACAGTTCTGCACCCGGATCGGCTTCATGAGCAAACTGAAAAGCCATTTTTACATACTCCGAACCTATGATTTTATAAAACCTGGTCTCGCGCCAATCTCCGTTATCCAGAATGGCTTCGTTCACTACGTCCCATCCTTTTACTTTGCCTTTGTAGCGACCAACTACCGTTTGAATATGATTTTTCATGCGGCTGATCAATACCTCGCGCGAAACATCTTTGCCTTCGCTGTCAACAAAAAACCATTTGGGAGCCTGCGAGTGCCATACCAAACAATGGCCAACAATAAACATGTTATTTTGCAGTCCGAATTCAACAAACTTGTCGGCCAGTTCGAAGTTAAACTTTCCTTCCTGTGGCTGAATTAATGCACTTTTCATACAGTTTTCAGCCGTAATGGAATTAAAATGTTGCTTGATAATCCGGACAGAAGCCGTGTCTTTGCCATTAATCTGCCAGGTATTCATGGCTGTTCCAAGGTAAAACTTTCCCTGAAAAACATCTTTCAGACCTTTGGTATCTGCTGAAAATACTGACAAGCCAATCAGTAAAAGCACGACTGTTAGCTTCATTTGCTGGATTAATTTCTTATTCATAGGACATTATTTTTTTGGTTAAGGTTTTTACTTCTTGTGCCTGTTCTGAAAAGTCATAGAACCTGAAAATAGTCCTGAAAGGATTGAATTTGAATAACCGTGGGTGAAACCCACGGAAGAATGGAAGCTGAATCCACAGCCCTGCAAGGGTTGAACTTTTAGTGTGTTAATATTCAACCCTTGCAGGGTTGCAATTGTAATTTCATTTCTTTCCACCGGTTTCACCGGTGGTTATTCAAATTTTATCCCTTCGGGATAATTAATCGACTTTTCGGAGTAAATTCATATTTATTTTCTTCATGATAATTTTATCGGCTTATTTTATTACAATCTTCTTAATAACTGACTGTTTCCCGTCGGATAAATTTAGGAGATAGATGCCTTCAGGAATATTTACCTGTACATATAAATCAGTTTGGTCCAGATTTTTATACCCAATCACTTTCTCTCCAAGTAGATTAACTAGCTCAATGTTTTTGATATTTTCGATTCCTTTGATCGTGAAATAGCCATTTGCTGCAGGATTGGGATAGACTGAGATTTGATCTGCAAGCGCTTTTTCTGACAATCCGGTTGTCTGGTTTGAAATGGTTATAATCGCGGTGCCCTTGGCTCCCGATGCGTCCCAGGCCGTCGCGGTTACCGTCACTTTACCATCAGCCAAAGCTGTTAGTTTTCCAGTGGCATCAATTGTTGCCATATAGGTTGGAGATACAGTCCAGTTAACATTAGGGATAGTTGTATTTACAGGCAACACTTGTGCAAGCATGTTCAGCGAGGCGCCTTTGGTGTTGATTGTGGTACTGCCATCGCTCGCCGAAACGGTAATCGATTGAGTGTTTACCAGTGTATCGTTCACGTATGCTCTCAGCCATTTAAGTGCTGCCCGCTCTGTTCCATTCTGGTTAACCAGATAAGCTCCCTCCTTCGTGCGCCACAAACCATACCGGAATCCCCACATGGTGATTCCCTGAACAGACGGATGCTTCCAAAAAACAGGGAAAACGCGCTGCATTTCTTTAAGCTGGATATAATCAGTTATTCCGTCAATATCCATTTCAGTCAAATAAATGGGTAATCCGGTTGTAGCCAGTGCGTCCAGATTTGCTTTCAGTGTTGCAGCTGAAACCCCATAAGTTGTAAAAGCATGAGCCTGTTCGCCAATGCCATCGATCAGCTTTTCAGCCTGAAGTAGTTTGATTATTTTAATATAATTCTGCGTCTCGGTAGAACTATTGATTACACTATATTCGTTGATGATCAATTTTGAGTTGGGAAAATATTTGCGTGCCATGCGGAAGGATTTGATGATCCAGTCCCAGCCTGTTTTTCCCGCGCCACCCAGAGCTTTTGCATAGTCAACATTTTTGGTGGTGGCACCCCAGGGTAACATCCCATTGGGCGCATTGTGCATAGGCTCGTTCACCACGTCGATGTACGTGATATTCTTGTATCGGGCAGTCATAAGCGAGAACCACTGTTCAATCTCCTTCCTTTGCGATGTTGTATCCAGGCCACCGATCCATGAAGGCTGCTGGGCTCCCCAAATCAAGGTGTGCTCTTTAAAGGGCATACCGTATTTCTGCGCCAGATTGTAAGCCGCATCCATGTCCGACCAGTTCATCACATTCCGGGCTCCTTCCACACTGCCCCATTTGCCCCCGTTTTCAGGAGTAACCTGATTCCAGTAGTTTTGGAAATTCAGGTTTTGCCCGCTACTCCAGGCGCACCCAAGAAATTTTGTATTTCCGTCAGCAATGGGTTTAACTGGCGAAGTCTGGCCAAATAATGCTGAGCCAGCCAATAAGAAGAATAATAAAAGTAAATTTCTGAATTTCATAATCGGTATTGAATATCTATAGATCAATTAATAGTTTTGACGCAGCAACATCCTTTTCGCTACTGACTTTTAAAACATACATTCCGCTATCCAAATTGAATTTCAGTTCTGAACTTTGGGTGGCATCATTTTTATCCTGAAATACTTTTCGTCCATTCATGCTGAATATTTCGACTGTATTAAACTGAAATCCGGAGAAAATGGATAGCTTGTTTTTTGCCGGGTTCGGATAAATTAAAAGCTTACCGGGCTTCCCCGTTTGCGAAGAAGAGGTTCCCGGCCCTGATTTTTTACTGAAACTGATCCATTTTAACTGAAAGAGTTTGCTGGTTCCCGCTCCCTCGAATTTCAGGTAAACATCGTGGCTTCCTGAAACGGATGTAACCGGCACTTTGTATTTTTTAAATGAGCTCCAACTTCCGGTATTGCCAATAGCACAGTCAGCCACTTTAGTTCCTGTATCAATTGAATCGAGCCAAACCTGAATCATTCCTCCTGAAGCGATACTGGAAGCGGTGAATTCCACCGAATCGGGTTCAGCTTTGTAATTGTTGTTGCCAAATTTGACTCCGGCATACAGTGCCCAATCGTTGTTGTGGATATTGTCGAGCGCACTGATACCTGAACTTACTGAGCCTTTTGTTGTACCAAACTGGTTGGCCGGACATTCGGCCAGAATTGGCGTATAGGCATCGCGGTACACGTACAGGTCAAAGTAAGCGCTGGTAGCACCCTGCACATACAAACCCTGAAGTGTTCCGGTGAACGAAGAAAAATCGGAGTACGAATCAATAACCGATACATCGAACGCTTGTCCCACCTGCGTCCAGTTGGTCCCGTTGCCACTGAAATATCCGGTTATGCTATGGTTGACCCTGACCATTTTGAGCCAAAGCGTATCGCCAACAGTGTTTTCGGCTTCGTAGTAGGAGCTCTCAAAGCTGAAGACGACCATTTTCTTCCCTGCTGAATTCAGCGAACTGACAAGTTTTACAAACTTGGTTTCGTCGCCCCGCAATAACCTAATACCAGCCTGATCGTCTTTCGATTTTGCCTTGAAATCGAGCCGTGTAATGAGCGAATAGTTGTGCTCGCCGTCGTATTTAATCACTGTATTTCCTTTGGTTGTGCTTTTGGGCGATAATCGCAGCCAACCGGGACGTTCGGTTAAGGAGTATTTCCCGGAAGCGGTGTAACCCAGTGAAGACCATTCGGGGTGAAGTTTTGCGGTTGAAAATTCATCGGATTTGGGAACCATCCACGGAATACCGTTACTTGGCAATTTTGGCGCAGTGAATGATTGGTTGATCGGATAGTCGGCGACGGGCCGGCCACTTGCATTGTACCGAACCTGGTTCAGTAAACCCTGACGTCCCTGACCTTTCCACTCGCCTTTAGCATAAACCGGATGAATTACCCATGAAGTACTGTCACCAATCAATACTGCATTCGAAGCATGGTTGGGACTTGCAAAAAGTGAGGAAGCTTTCAATGGATCGCTTTCATTGAAAAAATCGCCCATCATTTCCCATGCAGCCTGATCGGCAGTCAGCGTTTTGCTGCGCATCACTTTTTGTCCTCCGGCTAAATCGCGGGCAAACGAATAGTAGTAATAGCCTTTGTATTTCCACATCACTGGACCTTCCGCCCAACTGTATGGCAGGGCAGGACTTGGATTCAACCACTTCAGATCGTAAACAACACCTGTTGGTTGGTCCGTACTGCCCAATTCAACAATGCCGCCATTGGGCTGGCCGTTTTTCACCACCAGATACCATTTGTTGTTGTCGTCGATAAAGATCGAATTGTCATAGCCCAATCCATAAGGAAGTGTCGATGGGTTGTTCACTTTAGTTGGTGCGCTCCACGGACCTTTTGGATCGTCGGCTTTTACAAAATACATGGTATTTGCCCTCGAAAAGTAATCCCACCATTTACCGTTATAAAAAACTATGTGGCCGCCCCAGCAGCCGCCACCAGGTTTATCCTCGAAACTTGACCAAGATGCGCTGACCGGTTGTGCAATGGCTTCCCAATGAACAAGATCAGTGGAATGATAAATCACCGGGGTTACATTGAAGGACGAACCTGTGGTGTAATAATCTTTCCCCACTTTGGTTATCGTACAATCCGGATGATCGCCCGGAATCACCGGGTTCATGTAGGTTTTGAACGAAGGGGATTGGCCTAAAACACTTACTGTGATTGCCAAAACGATTATTATCAGTGTAATTTTTCGCATAAAATCAGTTTAAAATTTATTCCTCATAATCAATAAATACATGTCTATTTTGGAATTATTGTAACAATGATCCGTTTATACCGGGAAAGCGATGGCTTTCCTTTATCTGTAACTTTCAGGATAAAATGAGCAGTTTCGTTCTTTTCAACGTTTGGCGCTGTTACATAAATACTATGCGCATTCTCAGCTGAAGTTACTATCATTTTTTTATAGGAACCAGCCTCAGGATAGTTAAACCACAGATAACTGAGATTATCCCCGTCAGGATCGGTTGAACCGATGGCATCCAAACCAAAACCTTCACCTGATTTTACGGTTATTTCTTCAGGCTGACTTAAAACCGGAACCGGTGGATGATTGGCTTCCTGAAAAGGTTTGGTGCACCAGTCCATTCGGGCGGCAAAGTCATTTTGAAAGTCGTCGCGCCAGCGCCACAAGGTCACTTTATAATCGGTAAAAGTAATGGAGTCGGCCTTAACTGTCCGCCCATAATCATTTGGCAGATACGGTGTGTAACTATCAGTTGCATTGGTCCAGATTTCTCTTGTTTCAGGTTCAAACGGAACGCCCGACCCTCCTTTTTTGAGCTTTGCAAAATCTGGTTTGTACAATTCGTAACGACCACCCCAGCCGCCCCATTCAGGATGTTCCGGTGCGTTTAATCCGTTAGGTATTAACGATAACCAAGAAGGGGTATCCCCTTCCATTCCCCAGGCTACATCGGGGTATTCAACTCCAAGAGGACCATGACCTTGCTGGATATTTTCGGCCAACCAGGTGTTGCTGATTTTCTCATTGTTGATGCCTTTCACAAAACTGGTAATAGCAATCCAGGTGGCGCTAAAGTAATCATCACCAGGGCTAACAATGTAAAACAAATCAGGGAAGTTATTCCTGATCCATATTCCGCTGTCGTCCTGATCGGATATGGTATAAACCCTGAGTTTTGCAATTAATCTTTTTGCTTCTGCCTCTGTTTTTGTATGTTTAATTTTGAACAGCGCCTGAGCAAGGGTATTCGAGCCACCCCAAACCGATATCCACAACGGACGTTCATCTTTTTCTTCCAAAACTTTGATAATCCAGTCCGATCCTTCTGAATCTTTGCCATCACCAACTCCAAGCATACCATAGTTGGGCAAGCCTTTTTTGACCAGCTTTAAAAGCGATTCAGCATCAGGAAAACCAGCTTCATGTCTTAAAAGGTTTGCTTGTACTTTACCATAGGCCTGAATGATTTTTACAATAGCTTCAGGAGCTACACTCGTCCTTTTCCATACCGAGGTGGTTGCAATTAATCCTTTCAAATCAATTTCATTCGAATAGATAAGCAGGCGAACAAAAGATTCGGTATCGTCAACTTCTGCTTCAATATCCGACAATACAATCATTCGATGCTGTTTGTCGGTTGAAATGCCTTTTGATGGATTGGCTGAAACCTGATTCAGTGAACCAAAAATTAGCGACCCGAGCAATCCAATTAAATACAATTTTTTATTCATGATACGTTGATTTATGTCGTTCATTATTATTGTTTGACCATCCAGTGCACTCGTATAGCGAAATCATTCTGCTCATCGATCCGCCTTTCATTTATCGTTTTATTATTTTATTCGTTATACGTTTGTCCCCATCAGTAATTCCAAGAATATACATACCCTTTGGTAATTCTGATCCAATTTTTCCGGAAGTAATATTTTCGACCTTTTCCCGATAAAGTACTTGGCCTGAAAGATTTGAAACTTCAACTACGGCATTGGCGCTTAAATTCTTCAAATTCAGTGTAAAATCAGTGCTAAACGGATTTGGGAATGCTAAAACCTGGTTTTCTTCCCGTGAATTTGTCAGTATTCCAGATATTTGAGATGCAACCTGCAAGGCAATGGTAGTAATCGATTTAGGAGGAAGGACAATGTTTCCACCTGAATATGTACCCGATAAAATGCAGTTTTCGGTTCCGGAAGTCCTGTAAATATTTCCCGATAAAACCGTGTAGTCCTGGGCAGAAACGGATATTGAATCTTTTGTGGTTGCCGTATTGATGGCAACAATACTCATTTTTTGTGCATCGGGGCTAAGGTAAGCCGAGACCTTAAGCAAACTCGTGCCACCATTAGTTTCGATCCTGCTGTAACCGGGTTTGATGAAATTGGCGAATTGTTTGAACATATAATATTTTGTCCCAACCTTAAATCCATTGGTATTTACCCATGATCCTGAAGTCCATGGATTTTCCATATCGATGAAGTCGCTGCCGGGCCAAATTATTTCCCAAACCAGATAGGCTGAAACATTTTCGTACACCAGAGAATTGTGAATAATTTGTGACAACGTAAACCAATCTTTATCGCTGTATTCGGTTTGCATCTTAGCAATGGAAGGATATGCATTGTTTAAAATGGTCATATTCGTAACCATAGTTGCCGCGTCCGTTCCGGTATATAAATGATGAGCAACGGCATAACACCTGGTCATATCCATGTATTTGGTGTAATCGCCCGGACGTCCTGACCAGGCATTTTCAATACCTAAAACTTCAGGCCCAATCATTTTGGGATTAATATTCAGGCTTGATTTGTATTTGGCAACAGTATCGTAAACGGCATTAAACGCTTTGGCGTAAGATGCTACTTTTACATTCTTGGCCAGAATTTTATCGTAAACCGTTTGTTCGGTAGGCATAAAAATACAACCTTCGTATCCCGGATTCCAGTTGGGTTCGTTTTGTATGCTGACGTATTTGATGTCAATTCCTTTCGCTTTATAATCGAGCAACGATTTATACCACCATTTGGCGAAATCGCCATAAACGAAATTTCCGACTCCATCAGTTGCCAAGGTGGCCATTGTTTCATCATTGGCCGGTTTTCCGTTGCTTTTGTACTTACCTGGAGGCGACCACGATGACATCATAATATCGAAAGAACTTCTCTTCTTTCCTTCCGAAACAACAGTTTTAGTATCATTAACTCCGTTATTGGTCCCACCTTCATTCATGTACATATTGCGCGAGCGCAAAATACTCAAGCCCAAATCACGAAACAGATAATCGTAAATCATGGAACGTTTTGGATGTGCCACTACCCAATTTTCGTAGTAAGCAATTGAACCGCCAAACCCATCAATGGTCTGTTTTTTAATGCTGGCCTTCACCGCAATTTGTTTTTGCCCATGAGCAAAACAAACAAGCAAAAGCATAAATATCGTAACAAAGAATTTGTTCATGTCTAATAGGTTACGCTTACATGTGTTTTTCATTTCAATTGCTATTTTCCCTGAATGATCATTTTCCGGCTTCCAGTGAATTTTCCGGCCTTAAACGTATAGATATAAATTCCTTTGGCCAGGTTCTTTGTATCAAATTCTACGGTGTGCTTTCCTGACGAGTATTCATTTCCTGCCAGTTCTCTAATTTCAGTACCAAGCAAGTTGCACACTTTAAGTGAGACATAGGTGTTTTGTGGAATCTCAAATGAAATGTTCGTTTTCCCGTTAAAAGGATTTGGATAATTTTGTCCTAAAGTATAACCATCCATTGCATTTAAATAATTTAACCCAACCGCTAAAGCATCTTTTTCACCAATTCCAGTTGGAATAGTTCCATAACTTGAAATACATATTTTATCAAGCATAGCCCCATCTTCACGATAGCCAATAGTGATTTTGTGCTGGCCCTTTGTCAGGACAAAGCTGGTAATCTTTATCCAAGCCCATCCGCTTGTTGTCAAACCGTTACACGCGACAAAGGCGCCATTATCCAATTTCATCCAGAACGAATCGTCATCGGCCGATGGACAATTTAATCGCGTATACAGGTTGTAGGTTGTATCTTTAGTCGCTGTAAAAGGGATCGTGATTAATCCTGCACTAACTGAAGGGGCTGTAATAAGAGATTGAACCCCAGCCTGAACGGTTATGTATTTTTCATTTGAAGCGAGAACATCAGCCACTACATTAAAGTTGAGACCAACCGTTGGGCTTACAAAACGCTCAGCTTCAAACCAAAAAGATTCGGTTCCTTTAGGATCAGGGGGATCAATCGGATCCGTTGGATCTTGAGGTTCGGCTACCTCATAACCCAATAATGAAAGCATCTTAATTGCATACCGCGTTCCAAATTTCCGGTAACCTGCAGAATTGAAATGAAGATTGTCGGCCCCATCGGTACATTTGCTCGAAGAGACGACATATGAGTTGGGAATGGTTTTGGGAAGAGTTGCAATGATTGAATTCATACTTGCACAAAGACCTCCCTGATCAGCATGAACAACTTCACCTGCAAGCAGCGGCACTTTTGTAGGGTCAAGTGCCAGGTCGGTTATCAAGTTGTTGTAAACTCCCTTGACTTTGGTTGCCCATTGGCTGTCACCCGTATTTGACTCACCCTGATGCAACAGAATACCCTTGATGACACCATCTTTCTGAGCCAGTTTAGCCATCTCAACCAAACGCGCATAGGGGTTTCCGCTGTACTCGGCAATGATGTTTTTCAACCAATCTTCGGTTATTGATGAAACGTAGGATGTATAATTGACTTTGTCGAACAGTTCAATTTTGCAGCCACCAACAGAAACATTGATTACGCCCACTTTAATATCTGCCGGAAGGTTTGTAATCATTGTTCTGCCAAAATAATCGACAGGGGAAAGACCAGTATAGCATCGGGTCAAAGGAGGAACAGCAGTGTACCATTTCCCTTTTGTTCTTCCCAGATTAGAGCAATCCACAGCCTCCATAACTCTGAAACGACTGTCAACAGTCTTGTCAATTGTTTCAATTGTTCCCGCACCCTCCATGTTCGACTGCCCAAAACACAGGTAGATGTAAAAATTCGGATCTTGCGAAAAACCGCTCGTCGTTAGCAGTAATAGGAGCAGCAATAAACTAGTATGTTTTCTTTGTTGTTTCATGACATTTCAAGTGGCTTATTTATTCGGAAAAACTGGGTTTCCTGTTCCCCACCATCCAAACCAACGAGAATAATCAACGTGTTGATAGGGACTGATTGTGACGTTTGTACTTGCTGATGTATTTCCAAGCAGAAACTTTTCTACAAAAGCTTCTACTTCCGGATATTGACTTTTGGGGAGCTGGCAGTGTCCATGCCCGGCCACTACCGAAAAACCAAATCGGTCGGATATGCCAAAAGTTTTCCAGACTTCGTGTGCTGCCCGGCACGAAACATAGCCGGACTCATCAGCAAGCCATACATAGTCAGGGTTTCCAAGTACGAGCAATGCACGGGGCGCTATCATAGCCATTAACTCATGATGATCGAATGGCAGTTTTGAAACATTCTCGCCTGCAAACTGGAACATGCTTTCCTGAAACCAGACATGACTGGTAGCGCCCAGTGTTTCCACCTTTCCCAGGGTTTCCGAAACGCGCCAGGCTGCTGCCCCACCACCACCAGATTCCTGAGCAATCGTAAGCACGATACGTTCGTCAAACGCTCCTGCATAGAGTGCCATTTTCCCTGCGAAAGAGCAGCCAGTTATTGCCAAATGTTTTAAATCGATGGGAAGTTCTTTAGAAACCAGCTCCAGACCATCAATCAGACGACTGACTCCCCACGACCAGGCAGAATATGCGCCCATTGAAATGAGTTCAGGATAAAGCTTATTGATCGGTTCATTGCCCCGTTTCTGGTTATGAGCCATTACCTGTGTGAAATTAAAGGGGATTTGCGCAATACCGCGACTGGCAAATATTTCTGCCGGCAAACTGCCCGAACCACGACCAATCCCGATTACTGCCGGAAATGGTCCTTTTCCTGAAGGAAGGGTAATTCGTGAAGTCAATGTGAGCGTTTTCCCGTTCTCGGTAACATTCACCCTGAGTGTGTCTCCAGAATAGCTGGCAGTTATGGTATCCGGACGATCAGGCTTTTTGCCGATCTCGTAATGTTCGATTTCAGCGCCAATCTCAGCACGGCGGTGACTCCAGTTTTTGAATTTGGCAGAACGCCCCTTACCATCAGACCATGCGAACGGGTCAGTCAAAGGCTCAATGACCGGAAGTTGTTCCAACGTGGGTAATGCCGCCTTTGTAAATTTTGCCCCTGTGTTTTCAACTCCATAGACAAAGGGAATTTTCTGGGCGGATAAACTCAGGCTCGATGATACGATCAACAGTAGAATAAGTATGCGTACCTGAATTCTTAATCTCGTTTTCATTTTAGTTTTCCCCTGAATATTTTTAAAATTGAAATGCCCGAATGTTTTTCCGGCCTGAAAGGCCAAAATATAAAAGCCTCCCGAAATAATCGGGACAGGCACGGCAGAGTTTCGGGAGGAACGAACCGAAACGCCACCGTTCGGCTGAGCTCACGTCGAAGCCTGGGTAACGAAGAGGATAAGGTGAAGCCGTCCGCGAGACCAAGTTATTCAAAATAAAAGGCTTATTTCGGACGGAATTGAACAAATTATCCGCCAAATAATTATCAATCCTCCATTTCGTCCGAATATTAGATGTCTCATTGACGTGCATTTTTACGCGGACGAATTTGAAAATCCAATTACAACCCAGGGCGACACTCCTGCGTCGTTTGCCCTGGGCTAATATATACCGTCCTTTCAGGACTAAAAATCCAATTTCATTCATTGCAAATCTTTTAAAAAAAAGTGCGATCATATATAGTTCCAATTATTATCGTTTGTATTTATTTACTTAGAAGCTTCACATTAGCTTCTTTCAAACCTGATGATTTTGCTGTCACAGTTATTGTTCCTTTTTCTCCCGGTTTTGACCTTACAATCACCAGCACCAATCCGTTAAAAGCTTCACGTTGGTGCGAAGCAAAGGATTCCAGATTATATGAATCGCCGTTATCGGTGGCCATAATTTCGCCCGGCCCTTCAATGCTGAATTCAATCAGGTTATTCGAGCGTGGCACTATAAGTCCATCCTTATCGGTTATCTGTACAGTAATGAAAGCCAAATCTTTTCCGTCGGCAATAATTTGACTATGGTCGGATGTTACCAGAAGTTGTGATGCCGCTCCGGTGGTTTTTACCATTTCTTCGGCCCACTTTTGACCGCTTTTATACGCGACTACCTTCAATTCGCCCGGTTCGTATTTCACATCGTCCCAACGCAAGCGATATTCGTATTCTCCTTTTTTCTTTTTCCCCAACGATTTTCCGTTCAGGAATAATTCTGCTTCGTCACCCGAGGTAAATACATGTACCGGAGTAACTTCTCCAATGCGCTCCGCCCAATTCCAATGTGGCAGGATATGAGCCATGGGCAGATCAGGACGCCAGCGGGATTGATAAAGATAAAACCGGTCTTTCTTGAAACCTGCCAGATCGATCATTCCGGAATAGGAGCTTCGTGCTTCATAATAAGGAGTGGGTTCGCCAATGTAATCAAATCCGTTCCAGACAAATTCGCCGGCCACAAAAGGGTGCCGGTCGAGTGAGCCAAAAACCTTGTCGGCGGAAGAGCCAAAATCTACGGCATAAAGTTCGTACGAACTAACCTGACAAATTTTCGAATCGCCGCCACGGCCATCGCGCACGGGTGCGCTGTTCTCATTTGAAACGGGGAACAGGTAAATGCCACGGCTGCTGAACGCCGAAGCAGTTTCAGTGCTTAAAATCACTTTTTCAGGAAATTTAGCATTGAAAGCATCATATTGCGGCGCCGTTCGGATACGATCGGTTCCTTCAAATTCAGGAGCCTGACGAATCCCTTCACCCTGATAATTCAAGCCAATTACATCGGGAACCTGCGGTAAAGGCATGTCAGATTTTGCAAAGTTCATGGCAAGAGTGGTTGGCCGCGTCGGGTCTTCGTCTTTCACAAAATCGCACAAGCGTTTTGCTACGGCAGCGCCATCTTTGTCAGTGTATTGTTCGCCCACTTCATTTCCGAAACTCCACATAATTACTGAAGGACAATTCCTGTCGCGGCGAATAAAAGCACGCGTATCGGCTTCCGACCAGTCAGGAAAAATCAGGTGAAAATCGTGTGGCGTTTTTTTTCGTTCCCAGGAATCGAAAATCTCATCGATCACCAAGAAACCCATCCGGTCAGTTAGTTCAAGTAATTCGGGAGCAGGCGGATTGTGCGCCATCCGTATGGAATTGCAGCCCATTTCGCGAAGTATCTCCAACTGGCGTTCAGCAGCACGGGTGTTGAATGCTGAACCCAAAGCGCCCAGATCGTGGTGCTGATTGACCCCTTTGATCAGGATATGTTCGCCATTTACGAAGATTCCTTTATCAGGATTAAATTCTACTGACCTAATTCCAAACCGGGTTTCGTAGGTGTCGATAATTTTGCCGTTTTCAGATAAAGTAGTTTCGGCTACATAAAGGTTTGGTTGCTGTGTAGGCGGTGGCCCCCAAAGTTTTGGATTTTTTATCGTAACAGAGCCTTCAACCTTTGCACTTCCGCCAGAACCAACTTTTGAATTCAGGGTTGAAAATCTGACAACCGCGTTGCCGGTTTTGTTTCCTTTTTCATCCAACCGATAAACTGAAGTTGAAACCTCAACTGTTGCATCTGTTTTTGAATCGTTGTCTATGGAAACTGCCAGATTAATGGTAGCAGATTCCTTTGAAATAGCCTTGGTTGTTACGTAAGTTCCCCATTGTCCCACATAAACGGGATTGGTTTTGGTCAGCCAGACATTGCGGTAAAGCCCTGCGCCGGGATACCAACGGGCAGAGTGATTGGGATTGTCAACACGGATCGCCAGTTGATTTTCATCTCCAAATTTGATGAACGGAGTCAAGTCCAACCGAAACGAATTGTAGCCATAAGGCCAGCCACCAACCAGATGCCCGTTCAACCAAACAATCGAGTACGACATGGCTCCGTCAATATCCAGAAAAATAGACTTGCCTGCATCCGAGGCCGGAATGTCCAATTTTTTGCGGTACCATGCCACTCCGTTAACGGGTAACCGACCCATTCCTCCACCAACTTCTGAATTCCATCCTTTCTGGAAAGGACCTTTAATGGCCCAGTCGTGTGGCAGGTTTACTTTTTCCCATGAACGATCATTGAAATTATTTTTTACGAATGGGAAATCACCACCGGGGTTTCCTTCAGGACGAACATGTCTTTTTGCCAGATCTTTTATAAAATCGTTCCCCGAGGGGAGAATCCATGGTTTCAGCACGGACTGCTTAGCTTCTACTTCAACAGCTTCTGTAGGTTTGGCATCGGCTACCTTGTTTTCGGTATTGTCAGTGATCTCGGGTCGAACATCGTAAATCAGCTTGTCGGCTTTTGCTGCCGATTCGTATTTGAAGAAACTCCAGCCTTCGTTGATGGAAATGCGCTGGCGGCCGTTGCTTCCTGGTACTTCCTCGGTAAGTTTAGCCAAAGAAGGAACCCATGTAATCAGAAAAAGAAATCCGGTAAGGATAAGAGCCTTCATTTTATTTTTCTGGTTAGTTATAATAGTTTGACATTTTTTCTGAAATTCAATTTTGTTCTTCATTTTAGCATTAAACTATGCGGATTAAGACTAATTTTTTAAACCAAAAGGGTTGTTATCCGCCAGCTGGCGGATAGAAATGGAACCAAAAAACACTCCTTAACCACGAGGTGGTGATATAAATATGTCATGCCTTCGGCATTTTAACTTCTCTCCACCATGATTTGCTATAATCATTCCATGCCTTCGGCATTTTGTTCTATGATTTTCAATCCTTAGTTTTTACATTAGTTAGTCCAACTCATTGTCATTTTTCCAAATTTACTTTTCAGTTGTAAAAGGCGAAGCGGGTAATCCTTCTTTGTTATACAGATTTGCTCCGGCAGGGTTATCGGCCCAGGCATAACGCACTGAAACAGGATTTAAAATGGCTTCGTTCCAAACAATCACTTTGTTGCCTTCAATTTTGGCCTGCGCCCACATAAATTTTCCGTCGGCTCCGGCAATGGCAACGTGTTTCAACTCCTTGTCATCGTAAGTTATCAACCCACTTCCACAGTCGGAAAAAGTGAGTTCGATCTTGTTGCCTTTCACCTTCATCGACTGGTAAATGGGTCCTGATGCCACCACTTTCTTATCTCCGTAAGCGAGTTTTTCAGCAGCAAGGGCAAGCCGTTGTCCTACTTCTTTTTTACGAAGTGGGTGAATGTCGTTCTTTTCGCCCAATCCTATGGTAACTGCCATTGCAGTATTGGGTACTGAAAGTGTTTTCAACTGCTGGTAACGAAGCGAAGCCCAACCACCTTCAGAAGGTTCATTTTTCGGTTCCATAAAGTCTGGAAGCTGAACAAAAAGGAAAGGCAGGTTGCCTTGTCCCCAGAGTTTTCTCCATTCGCCAATCAAGGTGGTTAGAACAGTTTTGTATTCGTTTGCCCGCTCAGCATTCGACTCGCCCTGGTACCAAACCATCCCTTTCAGTGTATAATTCACGATTGGCGAAAGCATCGCATTGTACAATCCAAGCGGCTTCCCCGGGAAAAAGGTTGATGTTGGGCTGGGGCCACATTTCGCCCCGATGTTGTATTTCCAGGTTCCTTTTAGGTCGAATATCTGACCATCGACATCCAGTTGATAAGGTTTTTCTTTGATAAAAGCTCCGCTGAACGATTGGCTAACTACCCGAACGGTGATGTTGTTTTTACCGGCTTTCAAAATACCAGGCGCAACATTGTAGCGGCGAGGTGGATATTGGTAGCCTGTTGTGCCCACAAACTTCCCGTTTATAAAAACGGAATCGCTGTCGACGATACGGCCAAGTTCCAAAAGTGCCAGTTTCCCGGAACAACTTTCAGGCAGGTCGAAGTCTTTCCGAAACCAAACCACTCCGTTTTTAAAGTCTATCCTTGCCTCGGCAAACGAAGAAGGAAGCTGGTACGTTGGCCACAAAGAATCGTCGAGCGACGGGTTGAACCACGGAGTCGCTTTTCTTCCGAGGTCACTTTGGCACAGTTCACTGAACCATTTTTTTTGTGCAGCCTGTTCCGAAGCAAGCAGATTTTTCATGTAGGTTGTGTCCGAAAGCTGCCTGGCAATTTTGTACTGTTCGGGGAAAGCTTTCAACGATTCTTCACTGATCCAGCTTTCGGCAGAAGAACCACCGGCAGCACATTGGATAATTCCGACCGGAATTTTATACTTTTCGTAGAGGTCGCAGGCAAAGAAATAGCCCACTGCTGTATATTTCAATATGTTTTGAGGATTGGCTTCTTCCCATTTTCCACCCTGAATATCTTGCTGAGGGGTGTTGTAGTTCCAGCGTACCGGAACCTGAAATAACCTGATATTTGGATTCGTGCTTGTTTCAATTTCAGTACCGTAAAGCGGAGCCACACGACTCATTGGCGTTTCCATGTTCGACTGGCCCGAACAAAGCCACACATCGCCAAAGAGAATGTCCTTCAGGATAATTTGGTTGCTGCCAGTGACTTTTATTTCAAACGGACCGCCAGCTTTTTGTGCAGGCAGGATGATCAGCCATTTGCCATCAGCCGAAGTTTCTGTTTCGAAAGTCAGTTTATTAAAATTAAGGCTGACCTTTTCACCAACACTTGCCCACCCCCAAATTTTTACAGGAGTTTCGCGCTGAAGGATCATCCCGTTGCTCACCAGGCGTGGCAGATGCACTTGACCAAAGCCAGTTTGTGCGATCATCACCATCAGCAGGAAGAAGTTGAAAAAGATTTTTATTGTTCGGTTCATGGCTGATTTATAACTTATTCGATCATCCGGGATTTATATGGTATAAAAATAGAACCAAAATACGATTTAAAGGTATTGAAACACGATTTTAGACCATTTTAAAATCCATTTTACCCATCTCCCAGCTTCTGAAATTCACTACTTTTACGCTTTGAAGAAATGTTTCAGAATTTTATGGAGAAGACCGTTCACCTGTTGATCATGTACACCATGTTGGTGTTGACGCTTGTGTTGTTTCACAAGGGGCGAAAACACCCGCCAAGCCTGATGCTGGCCATCTATGCCTCAGTTGAAGTGCTGACCAATGGTCTGAACAGTCTTACCCTTTCCGGCGGTTATGGGTTTTTTGACCTGTTTCCGGTTTTGCATTTCATCTATAAACCACTGTATTGTTTGTGGGTTCCATTGTTTTATTTTTATGTACGGTACTGCTTTTCTTCTGATTTTAAGCTAAATAAAAAGCACCTGACTCATTTGATCCCATTTTTCATTTTCCTGGTATTCTTTCTGATGATCTGGATGGTGAAAGGAAATCATTACATCTGGGAAAATTTATATCAAACCAATACTTTTCTGAACAATTCAGCATTCGCCATTGATCTAACGGTTAAAGTACAATATCTGTTTTATAATTTTCTGATGATCAGGTCGTTGTTTAATATTGAAAGGAACAGAAATCTTCAGCGCCAGATTACTCCTTCATTTGGAGTAGATATCCAGTGGTTACGCTTTATTGTGTATGGTTATGCGTTTGCATGCTTCATCGGAATTGTCAATACTGTATCCGTTTTAGCGAAAAGTCCGGCATCTTCTATGATCAATCTGGTGAGTATTTCTTATTTTTTCCTCTTTTTCTTCGTTATTTTTTACAACACCATTACAAACAAACTCTTCAATGATGCGGCAAAACCGAAAACGGGACAACTGCCCAATCCCGACATGCAGCTATTAATGAAACGGGTAGAGGAGTTAGTCGTCGATAAGAAAATGTACCTTGAGCCTGAATTGACACTTCAGCAAATAGCGTTGGCGCTTAACGAAAAGGAACGGAATATTTCGCAGGCTATCAACACTATTCAGCAACGGAACTTGAACGATTATATCAATTCGCTCCGAATTGAACATGCCTGCAGGTTGTTACTTGAAAAGAAGGAAAAACCAGTTTTCGAGGTGATGTACGAATCGGGATTTAACTCCAAAGGCGCTTTTAATCTTGCCTTTAAAAAAATTGTTGGGAAAACACCTACACAATATAGGGAAGGATAATTCAAAAATAGCTATACTCCCAGACAACATTATCTGAGATAGTATAGCTAATCCATTCCAATTTACTAACTGGTTGAATAGCTATTTCTCTTTCATTCATTTGCGGTAGCGCCCTGTAAGCGTCAAATGCCGAACGAGCAGTACAACCTACTCCTGAAGTGGCATAATCAAAATTTACAGAGAAATTAAAACCCCCTTGCCATTTCTGACAAAGGGGGCCATCTAACTAAACTTCCAATTGACTATTGATGCTGTATAAGAATACAAATTCTTGATTAAATGGTGTATTTTTTGATTATTTTGACAGAAGAATCATTTATTTTCATTGTTTTATATACAGTTAATCAATCTTCTGCCTTTGCGTTCCACACCAAAAGGGCAGCTACCACGGATAAAAGCGCAGCCCCAAGCCAGAAGATTTTCACCGTTGAAAAATCATAGTTTTCAACCCCATTGAGGGAGGTGTGATTGGCCCCAATCAGGAAACCGCTCACCAGATCCTGGATTCCTGCCCCAATGTAACTGGCAATCCCGATCAGCCCTAATGCCGCGCCGGAAGCCTTTTTCGATGCAATGTCAACAGCCATCAGTCCTCCCAAAAAGGTGATCAGAATTCCCAATGCAAAACCTGAAACAACCATGCTCAGGGTATCGGCCCATATATTCCCATCGGGGAAAAAGAGGAACAGCAACAATGAAACGACATTCAGGATACCGGCTATTAAAGCGGGGACATTGCGGCTTCCGTGAAAAAAACGGTCAGAAATAAATCCTGAAATGACAGTCCCGACAATACCGCTTACCGCGCTCACCGAAATAATGGAACTCGCTTCCAAATTAGTGTATCCTTTTTGAGCCTGGAGGTAATAAATCCCCCAGCTTTCGATGGAATACCGGCTGATGTACATCAAAGCGCTTGAAAGCGCCAGAATCCAGATGAATGGGTTTTTCACCACTTCTTTCTGCAATGCCCCAACTGATTTCCCTGTGGAGGATACCACGGCATGATCGTTTTTATAATCGGCAATGGACGGTAGCCCACAACTTTCCGGAGAATCGTGAAGGAATATTGCGACAACCAATGCCCCAACAAGACCGATCAATCCAGCTCCCCAGAAACCCCACTGCCAACCCGCAACGCTCACAAAAAAAGCAACGACAACAAAGGTTATGGCTTTTCCCAGACTGTGACTAGCACTCCATAAACCATAGTATGTGCCCCTTTCCTTATTACTGAACCACCGGGCCAGCGCCACCACACTGGGTGCGGCGCCCATCGACTGGAACCAACCATTTAATCCCCATAATAATGCAAACAGCATGAATGGAATTGCAAAACCAAGCGCCAGATTTATCAATGCGGTGAGCAACAGGCCTGTTGCCATAAAACGCCTGATGTTGCTCCGGTCGGCGAAAAAGCCATTGGTCAGTTTGCCAATGGCATAGGTAAAAAACAATGCAGAACCAATCATCCCGAGTTCTGATTCGTTGAGTATGCCCGCATCGACCATCGGCTTTTTGACCACGCTCAGGCTCAGGCGGCAAACGTAAAACAAGCTATAGCCCAGGGTTGACGATATGAAAACCGACCACCTTAACCGGTTATATTGTTGCTTGATGATCCCCGCATCGATTTTCCCTTCTTGTGGAGGGAGTGCGCTAAAAAACTTTGTTATTTGCTTAATCATAGATTAATCGTGCAGTTTTTCCTTCCTGAGATAGTTCAGCAGCATTTCAGGCCGGTCGGTCTGGATGATGTTGGCTCCATGATTTACCAGCCATCCCCAGGTTTCCTCATGCATATTTTGCTCAACAGCCCGATCATCATCGTGCCCACCGCACAACGATGCCCACAAACTATTGATCCAAACACCAAATCCATCATTTCGTAAAGCAGGAAGATTCGCAATAAGCGGAAAAGTATCCTGATCAAAGACTGGTTGGAAGATTGTATTCCGATGTTTTTTGTAACTATCGATAATAGCCGAGGCATTTGGATCCTTACAATTGATGATTGGCATGATATAGATGTCGTTTTCGACATTTCCATATTTAGCCACAATGCTGTCGTAGTATGTGTTATCGTCTATATTAATTACAGCCTGATCAAGTGTTCCTGTCTCTTTAAGTTCTTTCACTACGTCAGGGAAATAGCAGTATCCTTTATCCACATCAATCAGTATCTTTCCTTTAGCATCCAGTAACATTTCCCTGAATGTTGGAATAGTATGATCGGTAGCTCGCCCCAGCCCATTTTTCAAACGGAATTTTTTTATTTCCGCCAACGTAAAATCTTCTGGGTTGCCTTTTCCATTGGTCGATCTGTCGATGGTTTTGTCATGCATTACGATAAGATAACCGTCTTTAGTTTTTTTTAAATCCAGTTCCATGATATCCACCCCAAAAGCAATTACATTCTTTAATGCCTGAAGCGAGTTTTCCGGTGCATTGCGCCAGTCGCCACGATGAGCAGCAACAAGTACGTGATTATCAGATTTGTTTTGTCGCGTCAGGAGTTGGTCTAACCTGACTTGTCCGTTTAATGGTATAGCAAAGCTTAAGGTCACCAATAGGATCACCCACAGCTTGATCTTTTCTTTATAGATCATGTTTGAAATTTATGTTTTATTTGAAATAGAAAAAAAACAGATACACAGCAATGGGTTGCATTCAATTAACTTCTGTGTATCTGTTTTTATTGATAAGATATTAATATCCAGTATTCTGCCAGTCTGTTTTGTCGGTCATGTTGTCAATTTCAGTCTGTGGAATCGGGTACAATAACTTGTTGGCAGGAACGAGCGGAAAGATTGTGCTCATTTGTCCAGTCCGTGCGATGTCAAACCAACGGTCGCATTCCAAAGCCAGTTCAAGGCGTCGTTCTTTCATTAGTGCAGTTGTAAAATCAGTCTTTGTTGTAACTGATGTACTGTTTATTTCTGAAATACCGGCATTCTTCCTTACTGCATTAATTGCCGCAAACGCATCGGCACTTGGGAAAGTGGCTGATTCATTCAAAGCTTCAGCATACATAAGCATCACTTCGGCACATCTTAATACAGGCATATCTATGCTTGTTTCGTTGTTCACCTGCGGGCCGTCAAACTTACCCGGGCGGGCGCCATTACCAGTTGGAGCCAACAAAGCTTTCCGGTTATCACCAGCTTCGAATAAGGTTTGTGGCAATGTAATCATATTGCCATTATCCTGATTACGGTAACGGTTGTTTTGGCTGACCGATTCGCCAATCCCTCCTGATAAATACTGAATTGAAAAGATAATATCCTTGCTGGTTTTCATGCCATTGGGGAAAGTGGTGGTTTGAGGTACAAGTGACAGCGTTTTCCCGTCGTTAATCACGGTAACAATCTGCTGTAAAATAGTAGCAGCCTGACTGTATTTTTTCTGATATAGATACACTTTAGCCAGTAAAGCAGAAGATGCATAACTGGTTGCTTTTCCACGTTCAGCATCCGGCCATGAAGCCGGCAGAGAACCAATCGCAGCGTTGAGATCAGCTTCAATTTGTTTGTAGATATCGGTAATTTCGTTCCTTTTATTTTTTCTGGCTTCCTCGCTTGATTGAGTCGTCAGAACCAAAGGTGCTTTTCCCCAAATCCTGACCAGATTGAAATATGACAATGCTCTTAGAAATTGAGCCTGACCAACGATCTGTTTTTTTCTGGTTTCATCCATGCCTACGCCGGAAGCCTTTTGTATCACTATATTACTTCGGTAAATCGCATTGTAAATGGCCAGCCATGTTGACTGAACCAGCGTATTATCAGGCTTTTCAGAAAAAGTTTCAATTTGGTAGGTAACGCCTGCATTTCCACCGGGGTTATTGTCCATCACATTGTCGCCACGTACTTCGCCCAATGCACACAAATTGGCACCATAAATCCCCGTTTGCTGAAATGCGTCGTAACAGGCTGTCAGTCCTCCCTGGAGCCCTTTTTCGTCAACGTAGAAGTTTGTTTCAGTAGGTGAGTCGATGGGTTGCAGGTCTAAAAATTTTTCGCATGAACTGGTGATCAAAGAAAAACTTAGCAGTATCAAGTATATATTTAATTTTTTCATTGCTTTGAATATTAGAAAGATATATTTACTCCTATGGATGTTGTTTTTGCAGTCGGATAAACTCCGTAATCTTCTCCACTGGAAGTGACAGAATTTCTGTTACTTACTTCAGGATTATAACCCTGGTATTTGGTGAAGAGGAAGGGATTCTGCACGCTTACATAAATCCTTAAATTGGACATGTAATATTTCCTGATTTTTTCGGGTGGCAAAGTATAACCAAGAATGATGTTTTTTACACGCAAATAAGATCCATCTTCCAAATGCCAGGTCGATGTAATTCCATTCTGGCCTTTACCAACCCTGTTTGGCCTGACATTCCATCCGCTACCCGGTTGGCTTTCGGAAACAAAATGATTTAAAGCGCCGGCATAATTGTTCATATTTCCTTCGTGATTATAAAAATAGCGGCGTCCCAAATTCAAAATCTTATTTCCATAAACGCCTTGCAACGAAGCAGAAAGATCGAAGTTCCTGTACCTGAATTCGGTTGAGAAACCATAGGTGAATTTGGGCATATAATTACCTACAATCTGGCGGTCCTTATTGAAATCGATTTTCCCATCTTTATCGAAGTCTTCAAATTTGAAATCGCCTGGTTTTGAAGTGGCCAGATCATAATTGGAAGCTGCATCGATGTAATGAGGATAGGCATCAATTTCAGCCTGATTCTTAAATACTCCTAACACTTTTGGTAAGAAATAAGATCCGATAGGCTGGCCCACACGCGTAAGGAAATAAGCATTTCCGACCGATCCGGTTGTAATAATGTCGGCATTTCCAGGACCTAATTCTTTTACTTCGTTGATGTTTTTAGAATAATTGGCACTTGCCGACCATTCCAATTTCCCAAATTTCTGCTTGGTTCCCACATTCAGTTCAATACCTTTGTTGTTCACCTTCCCGATGTTACGAAGCTCCGAACGGTTTCCGGTAGTCATCGGTATTGGGACATTTAAAAGCAAATCGAAGGTGTTACTATTGTACAAATCGGCCGATACTGTCAATTTACTGTCATAGAAATTTCCATCGATTCCCAGGTTTACCTGTGCTGTCTTTTCCCAGCTTAAATCGGGATTTGGAAGGCTGTTTGGCGCAGCGCCGTTTACTGACGATGGATTCGCACCTCCAAATATATAGGCATTATATGCCAGTGAACCCAATGCACCATAATTCGGAATCTTGAAGTTTCCGGTCAAACCATAACTGGCGCGTAATTTCAAATCAGAAATAAAGGTCAATCCTTTCATAAATTCCTCATCGCTCATCCGCCAGCCAGCCGATGCGGAAGGGAAATATCCCCACTTGTTGTTCGCGCCAAAACGTGAAGCGCCATCAGCCCGCAACGAGGTGGTTAACATGTACCTTCCTTTATAATTATATTGAAGGCGGGCAATCCCGGAAGCCAACGACCATTGTGACACTTTTGAATTTCCATCAGTAACTATTCCCGCATTAAGCGTGGTGATCTGGTTGCTGATAAACCCTTTCGAGGCAAACGCATAATTGCTTCGATGCTCATCTTTCTGAATCGACCAGCCCAGCAAAACATCCAGGGAGTGATCTTTAATCTTTTTCTTATAGTTCAAGGTTTGTTCGAGAAGCCAATTTAATTCATAGCTGGTAGCCGAAGATCCTGTGGCAACCGATTCGGGATTGCCGGCAGTATTCGATTGAGGTAAAGTTGACGGGCGAAATTTGTCTTCTCTGGAGTTCAAAAGGTCAAACCCAACTGAAATTTTGTATTTCAGATCCTTGAGAAGAGCTACTTCGGTAAAGAGATTACCGACAATTCGGGCAGTGTTCATTTCGTCTTTTTGCAGCATAGCCAAAGCCACCGGATTCCATGCCTGTGTTGCAGCGTTACCGCTTACTTTTGCTCCGGAAGGTAAAGTTGTTACCGTATTTCCGCTCCATGAATTCTCGGCGAAACTGAAACTTCCATCGGGATTGTAAACCGGCCAGATAGGAGAATAATGGAGCGCTGATGCAACTACCCCGCCACCATTGGCTGAAAAAGTACCATCCGAATTGACTAAGTTTTCTTTTATAAACGAAGGGTTAAAGTTGATCCCAAAATTGAAAATCCCCTTTTCAGAATTAAGATTTATACGCCCGCTATACCTTTTGAAATTGCTATTTACAATAATTCCCTCCTGATCGAAATACTCCAAAGAAGCAAAATATCGGGTTGATTCATTACCTCCTGTAGCTTGTATGGTATGGTTCTGTATTTTGGCTGTTCTGTAAATTTCATTTTGCCAGTCAGTATTGGTTAATCCCTGTTGACCCTGGATGTAAGGAAGGATTTCCTGTGGTACTACCACATTGGTATTGTTACCTGTATTCGACAACCGGATTCCGTTATCATCGTTTATACTGAATGCAATTGGCTCCAACCCATTTGCGGCACGTTTCCGGTTTGTTGCCCCCATTTGATCTGTATAGGTATTATTTCTTGCCTCCAATGTCATTTGAGAATACTGATATGCATCTAACATTTCGATCTTATGGGAAATTTGCTGAATTCCCGCATAGCTCGAAACATTTATGGTAGTTTTTCCCTTGCTACCTTGTTTGGTGGTGATCAAAATTACCCCGTTAGACCCACGCGAACCGTAGATTGCTGCAGATGAGGCATCTTTCAATACCTCTATCGACTCAATATCGTTGGTATTAAACGAATTCAAGTTAGTTCCATTGGTTGGAACCCCGTCAATAACATACAATGGTTCACTTCCGGCGGTAATTGTACCAACACCGCGAACCTTGATATTTAATGACTCACCGGGGCGACCGGATGACTGCAAGACCTGGACTCCTGTCATTTTACCAACCATGGCTTCGGCAACATTATTGACAGGTAACCCCGCTAAATCTTTGGCTTTGACACCGACAACCGATGTGGTAACATCCCTTTTCTTTTGCACACCGTAGCCAACCACCGAGACTTCTTCAATTCCCACGGTTTCATCTTCAAGGGTCACGTTAATTGTTGTTTGGTTACCAACGACAATCTCCTCTGTTTTCATTCCCACAAATGAAAATTGCAAAGTTGCATTTTCCGGAACTTTTGGAAGGGTATAATTCCCATCCATATCAGTTATATTCCCTGTTGTTGTTCCTTTTACAATCACTGAGACTCCGGGTAATCCACCTCCTGAAGAATCGGTGATTTTACCTGAAACAGATTTTTGCTGCTGATTGGTGGAATTTCCCTGATCTTTTGTTGAAAGAATAATTTGCCGGTTGTTAATGGTATACTCCACGTCAGTCCCTTTAAAAATCACATCCAATAATTCATTGATTGTCTTATCCTTCAGATCCAAAGAAATAGACTTGTCAAGACGATCAACAACATTACTGTTGTAAAAAAAGAAGAATTCACTTTCACGTTCAATTCTTTCGAGCACTTTTACAATGCTTGCCTGTTCAATCTTCATGTCAATTTTTTTCGATTGCGCGTAATTGCTTACTGCAAAAGTTTGTAAACAGGCAAAAACAATCAGGAAGATGCTAATTCTCATAATTCTAAAGAATTTTTCGACACAGGGAAATAGATACCTGTAGTCCGTTAAGAACCAAGTTTTTTTCATAAATTTGTTTTTTCTTGAGTTAATTATTAATAGTAATTGATTCGCAAGGGGCAGTGGAGCAAACACTGCCCTTCTTGTTTTATTCTTAATTTCCGATAAATACCTCCCGCTTTTCGATTTTGGTTTTTACTGATGTTGATATTTCGATCATTTTCAGGACTTCACCTAATGTCTCATCCTGAATGGTAGCTGTATAAAACAGATTGGAATTCAATAGTTTCTTATCTATATGAATTTCGCAATTGAACCACCGTTCGAGTTGCCTGGTGACTTCGGTAAGTGAAGCATTCCTGAAAATAAGCTTTCCGTCTTTCCATGAAGTAGTCAGTATCGTTTCAACAGTTTTTACATCTATCTTCTGAGTGGTTTTATTCAGAATTGCCTGCTGTCCGGGAATTAATCGCGCTACTTCATTGCCATTTGCATTAAAAAGAGCTATCGATCCTTCTTCCAATGTCGAACTAATCTGTTTTTCATCGTTATAGCCTGATACGTCAAATGAAGTTCCCAACGCCTTCACGCTTATTCCATCGATTTCAACAATAAACGGATGCTTTTTATCGGGTTCAACCTTGAAATAGCCCTGTCCGGTCAATTTTACTTTACGCTGATCCAGTTGATTTAGATTAGTCGGAAATTCAATCTTACTTTGAGAATTTAACCAAACCTCAGAATGATCGGGCAAGGTAAAATGAACCCGTGAACCCGGACTGGCCATTACTTCCTGGATAGAACCCGGACCCGTCATCTGATTGATGCGGTTATCCATTAAATAATACATCAGGATTGAACCTAGTAGCAGAGGAATAAACAACATGGCCGCAACACGCATTAACAAGTTTTTCCAGTTGGAAGGGAAAAGTGCAAACTCTTTTTTAGGCAAAGTTTCTGCTTTATTGATTTGAGAAATGATCTGGTTTTTCAAAATAAGGAGTTGAATTTCATCGGTAATCACCTCCTTATTTTCCAAAGCCAGCCAATGTTCACGCATGAGCCGATCCAACTCCAAATCTTTATACGACAACTGGATGTATGCCTGAAGATTATCCCTTTCGTCGCCGGATAGCTCACCTGAAAGCATCCGTTCGAGCAAGTGTTTAATGTCTATTTCGTGATTTGTACCCATTTTGATTTTTGCTGTTTCAAATAGGTTTACACGCAACGAGGTTGAAACCCCTATTGACTAACAAGAAAAATTTTCGGAATTATCGGATATATGATTGATTTGAATAGCAACAGCATTTATGCCGTTGAAAGATGAATAATCCTTATTTTGGCTTTAGCCTAAACATCTAATTATTTTGGCTAAAGCCGGGATTTGTCTGTTTCTCATTTTCCCCGGACCTAAAGGTCTGGGCTATTCATAACCAATAAACCGATAATTCCGAAAAATTTCTAATAAAACAATTCGAAGAAGATAATACCTGAAAATCCCAGTGAGCGAAGGTTTTTACGAATCTCAGAAATGGCTGATGTCATCTGATTTTCAACGGTCTTGACTGAAATGTTCATCTTTTCAGCAATTTCAGCATTCGAAAGTGATTCTTGTCTGCTTAGTAAATAAATCTCCTTCCTACGTGGACTTAGTTTCTCAATTGACAGTTGATATGCCTTTTCGAGCTCTTTAAAATTCAACTCATCATCGAGCAGCACATTTTTATCGGGATGAAGTTTTTTGTAATTTAAATAGACCTGTTCTGATTTCGATTTACGGATGGTATTTAGAATGCCATTTTTTGCAATGGTAAACAAGTATGATTCAAATGATTTCTGGATTGATAATTCTTCGCGGTTGTTCCATATCTTTAGAAAAACTTCCTGAACAATCTCCTCTGCATCAGCTGAAGACTTTAAATACCCCATCGAAAAATGATACAATCGTTTTCCATACCGGTCGAAAAGTTCACTAAAGGCTTTGATGTCACCTTCTTTTAAGGAAAGTATCAGATCTGACTCTGGGATATGATCATTTTTATTCAAGTTTCAGAAATGTAGTAGTTATGCGGGGACAAAATAAGTTGAATTTTATGATTTTCAAAGCATCCGCTAGTGGACAATATTGTTGTTTACCACCCTTTGGTTTCATTTTTCAACACATTACACAATATCAGGAAAGTTAATCCGGCAATTGAAAACTATCAGTATTAATCAATTTTTGTGGATTCCAAAGGACCTAAATACGAGGGTTTCAGCCCACCGCAATCAATTACCAGACGTTGAAGTACCACTCCAGAATCGACCATCCAAACCTTCAAAGTGTGTTTGCCCGGTTTATTGAGCTGAAGTTCTGAAACAATCTGATTGATGTTGTTGCTTACCCAGCCCTCCCATGTCTTTAGCTGATTATCTTTGTTCATGTTCAGAATTACGGGAGCGTTGTCGTCAAATGAAACGGCCAGTTCGGTTCCGCCATCGTTGAAATAGTTGAGCGTTGGAGAAAGGTATAGGTACACATCCACTTTGCCTGAATGAAACAAATAAAAATCGTATTCCAGACATGGACTGCCTTTAACAGGAATCTGCGGCTTGGCAGTCACCGGGAAAACTTTCATACCTGATAAAGTTCGTCCAAGGCCGGGAATTACTTCCCATTTCATATTATTCACCGAAATATTTCTTGTGAAATGCTCGGCTTCCATAGAAACAAAGCCATCACTCTCAACAAAACCTTTGAATCCTTTTAAAACAGACGGATTCGGGTTGAATACCGGGACCTTTACCAAAATCTCTTCCCCTCCTGATTGCTTGATTTTCAGGAGTACTTCAAGTTTTCCAATCGGCACTTTGTTCCAATCTGCCGATAACCAAATCCGCTGTTCTTTTTCGATTTTTCCTGAAGCCGGTTCTGCTTTTAGCCAAGTTTGGTTGGATGAAATCTGAAATTCGAACGACTGTTTGCCGCGGTTAAACAGATCGATGTAAACAGGCTGTTCCGAAAGGACATCTATTTCCGGTAAGGCAACCGGGAAAGCCCCTTTAGTGATAAATTCGCCTGAACCTTCAATGGATATGCCCATTTCCGGTTCGTCAGGTAAACTGATCTCCTTCACTTCGGGCATCGAATTCATCTCTGGCTGCTGCCAATAGGTATAGCCAATGTGCGTTTGCGCCATCATTTTATCCCATTTGCCGTTGGCCAGTTTGGTATGGTAGTAATCGGTAATGTTGGCATCCTTTTGATAAAGTTGCCGCGCTTTTTCCGCCCAGTCGTTGGCGGTTGCACGACCCTGTGTCACAGCCTGACGGTTTTTAGCTACCGCCAAATACAGTTCATTCAGGTTGGCACAAGCTATGATGGGATGCAAAACCAATTGGTAAAAGGCATCTTTTTGTCTGGAAGGAATTTTATCATTCAGCGCTTCTGCTTCCCTTGACAGTTGGTTATAATCTTTTACAATCCGCTCAGCTTCTAGGAAATTGGTCAGGCTATAGGTTTCCGGAGAAAGTAATTCGGGTTTCCGGCGACCGTTGTATTTGGTGTATAAATCGAGCATTCGGGCAATTTCCATGGCATGTTCGCTGCCAAATTGTTCAGCAGCCCAGTTTTTGGTGTACTCCGGAAGTCGTTCTTTGGGCCATTCATCAGGATTCCAGGCATAATCAAGGAAAAAGGAAATGGGCAGTTCCATAGGTTTCAGGTCGCCAACATTGACGAGCCAAATGCGATCGACGCCATGCTTATACGCCATATTCATTTGTTCCCAAACAGCAGGGAGAGGACTTGTATTCAGCCACTTGTAGTTGCGCGGCCCGCCCACATAGTCGAAATGGTAATAAATGCCATATCCACCGGCACGCTTAGCCTCATCGGGTTTTGGCAGTTTGCGGATGTTTCCCCAGTTATCGTCGCAAAGCAGCAAAGTCACATCATCCGGTACTCGCATTCCATTGTCGTAATAATCCTGAACTTCTTTGTAAAGCGCCCACAATTGAGGTGTTTCCGAAGCCGGCTCGCCGGTTACCTTTTCAATGATTTTTCGCTGATCGGACACAATTCGTTCGAGCAAGGCAATGTTAGTTTCGGCGGTCATGGCCATATCACCATCGCCACGCATCCCCATCGACACAATACTTTCATGGTTTTTCATGCGCTCAATTCCTTCTTTCCAGAATTGCTGAAGCGCGTCTTTATTGGTTTCGTAGTTCCAGGCGGCTCCTCGTTTTTTCTTCCATTCAGCATGGGCACGCATCATGGGTTCGTGGTGGGTTGTGCTCATCACAATACCCATTTCTTCAGCTAATTCAGGATTAACCGGATCATCGGTATTGAAACTGGCCCACCACATGGCCGGCCATATATAGTTTCCTTTCAGGCGAAGAATCAGCTCAAAGACTTTTTCGTAAAACTGGTGATTAAATCCGCCGTAGTTCTTTACAGCCCAGCGACCCAGCGCGGGTTCCTCATCATTCAGGAAAATGCCACGGTATTTCACTTTGGGTTCTCCTGAAATATATCGTCCTGACCGGACAAACAATTCCTTGTGCTTTTTTGCAGGAACATCGCTCCAGAAATGCCAGGGAGAAACACCCATCTGCCGCGACAATTCAAACATACCGAAGATCGTTCCACGCTTGTCGCTGCCAACAATAACCAGTGCCTGTTTCACTGCGGGGAAAGGATTTTCAACCACCTGAATCAAGGAAGTTTCCCACTTCCCTTTCAGATTGGTAACATTTAACTTTCCAGAAGTTACCAGTTGGTCTATCAATGGGTTTTTGCCGAGAGTTCCGACAATGATAACCGTTTCTGATTTTGGCAATTCGCCAATGATCAATTCAGGTTTTGATGAAGTGACCTGAATAATATCCTCCTGAAATAGTTTGGCTATACGAATAACTCCCGGATGGTCCTTTTCGCTGACTACAATTTCAACAGTCTTTCCCTTCTCAACAAGTGCAAAATCTCCTTTCCCTTTTGAAAACGTGATAAGGTTGGAGCTGGATTGTTCAATTTGAGGATACGCCAAAAGACAAAGAATCAGAAAGGAGAGAAGCGGTATAATTTTTTGACTTAGTGGTCTCATTGAATGCATGTTTGATTAGGTTTTTCTATCCCAAATGAACCAAAACAATATTAGTAAATATTACTCTTCCCTTTCAGGAAAAATAATATACCGATTGACCCAACTGTATAACTATTAACACATTTTGTCGAAAATCTGAGAAAGAAAAATCGCTTCGCTACAGGATAAAGGAGCAATCTTAACCTCTATCAACTTCTAATTTCAACTATTTGCTGTATAGATGGATAAATACAATTATTTTAATTCTATTTACGGTATATCGTTGATAGATGCCATATATTAGCTATATTTGTGTTATAACGTAAATAAAAGACAATGAAATATATTGTGCGACCTGTTTATACCGATAGAATTAAACCATTTATTGGAAAGCAGATTATTAAAGTACTTACGGGACAGCGACGTATCGGCAAAAGTTACATTATGTTCCAATTGATGGACTTTATCAGGGAAGAAAACCCATCAGCCAATATCGTTTATATCAACTGCGAACTGGAGCAATTTACCCATTTAAAAACCAGTAACGATCTGAATGAATATCTCCGAGATAAGCTTCCAAAAGATGTGGCAAACTACCTCTTTATTGATGAAATTCAGGAAATTGATGAATTTCAATTAACCCTTCGAAGCTTATTTGCTGAAAATAAATGCGATATCTTCTGTACCGGAAGTAATGCCAGAATGCTTTCAGGAGAGTTAGCAACTTATCTTTCCGGAAGATACATAGAATTTAATGTTCACAGCCTGAGTTTTATGGAATTTCTTGCTTTTCATAAACTCGAGAAGGGAAGCGATAGTTTAATGCAATACCTCACTTATGGAGGAATGCCTTATTTGCCAAATATCGGACTTAATGACGATTTACCTTTTGAATACCTAAAAAATGTTTATTCAACGATCTTACTAAAAGACGTTGTTTCACGCGAAAATATTCGGAACATTTCCTTTCTTGAGAATTTGGTCCTTTATCTGTCAGACAATATCGGCAGTCTTTTTTCTGCTAACAATATCAGTAAGTTTCTTAAATCGCAGCGTATCGAAATCTCTCCGCAACTTACAATGAACTACCTCAAAGCTCTTTCGAATGCTTATTTTGTGCATAAAGTGGTTCGTTCGGAAGTTGGGGGCCTGAAAGTTTTTGAGATAGGGGAGAAATACTATTTTGAAGATTTGGGCTTGAGAAATTCACTCAAGGGATTTAATCAAAAAGCGGATATCCACAAACTCCTAGAAAACGCCGTCTATCTTCACCTTTTACAAAATGGTTATCGCGTTTTTGTTGGTAAAATGGATAACCGGGAAATTGATTTTGTGGCAGAACGGAATGGATTAAAGGTTTATGTGCAGGTTTGCCTTCAAATAACGGAAAAGTCAACTGCAAGCCGTGAATTCGGGAACCTGATGATGATCAATGACAACTATCCCAAATATGTAATTACACTAAACGATTTGATCATTGGTAACGATTACCAGGGAATTAAACAAATGAACCTACTCGAGTTTCTAGTACTCGAATTGTAATATTACCCGGTCATTTCCGGAAAAAGGATATTTTAATTGACCCTATTCGTATTTCCCTTTATTTAGTATCCAGGGTTTTGATAAGCTTTTTTCTCTTCAACAGTCGTGTTAGCCTGATTCTGTCGAGTCCCAGTCACTCCGAATTCCAGCCTGCCGGTTATTAGATATTTCGAGATCTCATCACGTTAAGGGATACCGAAACAATTTAGTATAATATTGGGTCGGGCGTTCTTTAATACGACACTAACTCCAGTTACAGTATAGATATCTCACCATAGAAGATTTGAATGAGATCAAAAAAATCAAACAATTAAGCAACACTTTTTTAAAAACAAGTCAAAATAAACCTCTATTGGCTAAACAAGGAACAAGCCCGGGCACTTATATATGAAATTAAAAAAATGGGTGCTGCAATTCATAAAACAGGAGGAGAGAATCAGAATTCCCTTTTTACCCAGTCAATAATACGATCTTCGGGCAAATCGTTCATGCAACGAAAGTGTTTTTTTGGACATTCGTGATACCCGAGCTTGGAACAGGGACGACAGGATAATCCTTTAACTTCAAGAATTTCGGAACCTTCGCCTGGCAAATAGGGATACATGCCTAATTCGGGTGTTGTATTACCCCAAACTGAAAGTATTTTCTTGTGATAAGCAGCAGCAATATGCATCAGGCCGGTATCGTTCGCGATGACCAATCTGGCATATTTTACTAGCGAAGCAGACTGGTTGATTCGTAATTTTCCGGTAAAATCAATTACGTTTCCGGTTTGCCACCCCAAAATATAGTCAGCTATTGACCGTTCACTTTTACCTCCGAGTAATACAAATGGACCCTCAATTCCAGTAATCAGATTTTTATATTTTTCGGCCGGCATTCTTTTAGTTGCATAGGTTCCGGCTAAAACAAGTGCCACATAACCGTTCCTGAATGTTTCAGGCAAATCTGTTATCGGAAATTCATCTTCTTCAGGAATAAAATATTCCAGCCCCTTTCCATCGTTCGTTATTTTGAAATGGCTCAAAGTTTCCAGATTGCGGTCAACAATATGAGTTCGGGGCATAAAGTTTAACCTGAATCGAATCAGAAAGAATTTTCGAAGATTCAGTTTATTGAAACTGTAAGATTTGACCCTGAGTCGAAGTTTGACCCACAAACTGCGCAAATTATTGTGCAAATCAATAATGTAATCGTATTTCTCGACTCTTAATTCCCGAATGGTTTCCGAAAGGGAATCTCCAAGCAAATGAATTTTGTCGATATGCGGATTTGCTTTCAGTAAGTCAGCATTCCGCGTTTTGGTAAGGAAATGTACTTCGGCATCCGGAAATTGTGTTTTCAGGCATCGGATAACCGGTGATGTTAAAACAATGTCACCAATTGAACTGAATCGTATGATCAGAAATTTAGTTTTCACAATAAAAAACCCTGAAGTTCTAATATCTTCAGGGTTTAAATATAATCAGTTTATCGCTTGTTTCGGCTAAACAGACTCAGCAAGTACTATTATTTTGTTGTCCACATTTTCAATTATACCACCGTCAACTTCGAAAAAAAGTTCATTTCCGGATTCTTCAACCACTCTGATCCGACCTTTTCTTAACGTCGAAATAATCGGGGCGTGGTTATTCAGTATTTCAAACGTTCCTTTTAAACCGGGCAATTGAGCCAATTTCACTTTGCCTGAGTAAACGGTCTTGTCGGGAGTAATAATTTCGAGTAACATGCTTTTTTAATATTAGTGTTCAGTATTCAGTCTCAGTGCTCAGTCTCAGTGTTCAGTTTTTACTGTGAACTGCGACTGAACACTGATCACTACTATGCTCCTGCCAGCAATTTTTCGCCTTTTTCAATGGCCTGCTCGATGGTACCAACCAGGTTGAATGCTGCTTCAGGATACTGGTCAACTTCACCATCCATAATCATATTGAATCCTTTTATGGTATCCTCTATTGAAACAAGCTGACCTTTTAATCCGGTAAATTGTTCGGCTACAAAGAAAGGTTGGGATAGGAAACGCTGAACCCGGCGTGCGCGGTGAACAATCAGTTTATCTTCTTCCGACAACTCGTCCATACCCAAAATAGCGATAATATCAAGCAATTCCTTATAGCGTTGCAGAATCATGATCACCCGTTGAGTACATTCGTAATGTTCATCGCCAACCACTTCGCGGCTTAAAATCCGGGATGTTGAATCAAGCGGGTCAACCGCAGGATATATACCCAATTCCGAAATCTTACGGCTCAAAACGGTGGTGGCATCGAGGTGGGCAAATGTTGTTGCAGGGGCAGGGTCAGTCAAGTCATCGGCTGGAACATAAACAGCCTGAACTGAAGTAATTGATCCATTTTTGGTTGAGGTGATACGTTCCTGCATGATCCCCATTTCAGTAGCCAACGTTGGCTGGTAACCTACAGCCGAAGGCATACGGCCAAGCAAAGCTGAAACCTCGGAGCCTGCCTGGGTAAACCGGAATACGTTGTCGACAAAGAAAAGGATATCGCGGCCTTTACCGCTCGATCCGTCACCGTCTCGTAAACTTTCGGCTATGGTCAAGCCTGACAAGGCAACCCTTGCACGAGCGCCTGGAGGTTCATTCATCTGGCCAAATACAAGTGCAAGTTTCGATTTCTTCAATGCTTCCGGATCAACTTTGGAGAGATCCCAGTTGCCTTCTTCCATCGATTTTTTGAATTCTTCTCCATAGTCAACAATGTCGGCTTCAATCATTTCGCGGAGCAAATCATTACCTTCACGGGTACGTTCGCCAACCCCTGCGAAAACAGAAAGACCACTGTGCGCCAAAGCGATGTTATTTATCAACTCCTGAATAAGTACCGTTTTACCTACTCCGGCGCCTCCAAACAATCCGATTTTTCCTCCCTTGGCATAGGGTTCTATCAGGTCAATTACTTTAATACCGGTATAAAGGACCTGCGATTCAGTGGTTAAATCTTCATATAACGGTGGTTCATTGTGGATACTTAATCCATCTTTTGGAAGAGCTTCCAAACCGTCAACTGGATTGCCGGTAACATTCAGCAGGCGACCGAGTGCAATTTCACCTTTGGGCATGGTAATGGGTTTGCCGGTGGCTATTACATCCATTCCGCGGCGAAATCCGTCAGTTGAATCCATTGCAATGGCCCTGATTGTATTTTCGCCAATGTGCTGCTCGCATTCAAGCACCAGATTTTCTTTTCCTTCCCTGACAATTTCCAGGGCATCGTATATTCTGGGAAGTTCACTGCCTTCCTGATCAAATGTAATGTCAATTACAGGTCCGATTACCTGCGTGATTTTTCCAATATTCTGAGCCATATTATTTATTTTTTATGCAATTAAGCTGAGATTTAGTTTACACGAAAATAAATTCGCAACAAATATAGCTTGTTTCAGGAATTATTAATGATCTCTACTCATGATCATTTTCGCTAATTCAAGTAACTCGGCTTTTCTTTCTTTTTCCACATCAATTTTTTCCCAAATATCAAGCGCCGACTGATAAAAATCTTCAATACAATTTTCAGTTATTTTTTTGATATTCAATTCATTGTATATATCAGTAATGGCTTTAACTTTTATTTCCGTTTTAAATTCTTTTTTTTGAATCCAATCCTGAATGATGGATTTGGTTTGAAGATCGGCTAATTCAAGCGCTTTTAATAGAAGAAATGTCTTTTTATTTGATGCGATATCGCCTCCGATTTTTTTTCCAAATTTTTCCTGAACGGCAAAAACATCGAGCAAATCGTCCTGAAGTTGAAAAGCAATTCCCAAATTCAAACCAAAATCATACAACTGAGCAGTCATCTTTTCAGGAGCATTGGCTGCCAAAGCGCCCATTTTAAGGCTGCCGGCCAGCAATACCGCAGTCTTCAGTCGTATCATATTCAGGTATTCCTGAATCGAAACATCCATTCTGCTTTCAAAATCCATATCATATTGCTGCCCTTCGCACACTTCAAGAGCAGTTTCGGAAAACAGCCGAATCATTGAAACCTGATTGGAGGAATCGCAATTCAGTAAATAATTGTAGGCCATTATTGACATAGCATCACCCGATAATATGGCTATATTTTCGTTATATTTTTTATACACAGATAATGAATTCCTCCTCATTTCCGCCTGATCCATCATATCATCGTGCAATAAAGTGAAATTATGAAAAACCTCGATGGCTATTGCAGCCGGAATCACCTTCTCAACCGAGTCGTTAAACAGGTTATATGCAAGCAATACCATAACCGGACGAAGCCGTTTTCCGCCCATCGATAAAGCATATCCCACGGGTTCATACAGATTTTTCGGTTCAAGACTGTTTAACAGCCTGATCTCATTGTCTACTTCAGATGAAATAAGTGATTGTAATTCTTTTATTGAATACATAATAGTTATAACCGGTTATACAATAGTCGGTTCAGAAAGTCGTCCTTGAATTTAGGTGAAACGGGTAATTGAGTTTTATCGGCCATTTCAACCATTCCCCCATCCGTTTTCAGATACCTGCTTATCTTCTTCAAACAGATCAAATGTGATCGGTGTATTCTGAAAAACCCATGCGGAGCCAGTAAGTTATCAAATTCAAGCAAAGTCCTGCTTACCAAAACGGAGTTTCCATTCGTAAAAAAAATTCGCGAGTAATTTCGTTCACCTTCACACCTCACAATGTCTTTGACTTTAACTATTGTAAAACCATTCATTTCCGGTAAAGCTATTGTCTGATCATCATTATTGCTATGGGTCAAATTCTGTTTTAGCGCTTCTACCCTTCGTTTTTCATGAAGTACAGGAATTTCGTTTATGCGGTTCATTGTGGATCTGACATTCTCTATCAAAACAGGTTTCGTAATATAATCGAAAGCCGAATACTTAAATGCTGTAATGGCATAATCGCTGTACGAGGTTGTAAATATCACCTTAAAGTCGACTTTCGTTAGTTGCTCCAGAAGGCTGAATCCTGTTCCATCAGGCAATTCAATATCCAGAAATACCAAATCAGGGTTATGTTGATTGATCAATGACAAACCTGTAACTACAGAGTTTGCTTCACCCAGAATTACAATTTCTTTAAAATTCAATTCCAGAATTTTTTTCAGTCCCCTTCTTGCCAGCTGATCGTCATCAATAATTACCGCATGATACATTTGAAAATAGTTCTTGTATTTTTTTTTAAAATTAGTACAATTGATCGAACTTAAACAAAAAGAAAGTTAAAAAACTTCGTGAAGGTCTTATTCATGATATTTCTTTTGCACAAAACAAACATTGATTTGTTTATATGAATAATTTTGCTGACAAATTTAACAGTAATGGCTGCTATTCTGATTATTGAAACTTCTACCGAAATTTGTAGTGTCGCCCTGACAGTTAGTGGGCAGGTAATTGATCTGATTGAATCGGATGAAGGGCAAAACCATGCCCGGCTAACCGCTGTTTTTACAGAGCAATTACTGAAGAGAAACAGCTTTAAATCCGGAGAACTTGCTGCTGTTGCAGTTAGTAAGGGACCTGGCTCATATACAGGACTCAGAATTGGAGTTTCGACCGCAAAAGGAATTTGTTATGCCAGCAACATTCCTTTAATAGCTATAGGCACACTCGAAGCAATGGCCAAACATGTTTCTTTAAACCGGACTCAATTGGGCATTCATGAATCCAATCAAACTCTTTTTTGCCCGATGATTGATGCCCGGCGAATGGAAGTCTTCTCCATGCTTTTGGATGAAGAAGGTCGGGTAATTAAACCAATAACCGCACAGGTAATTGATGAATTTTTTCTTGCTGAAGAACTGAAACTAAACCAAATAGTTTTTTTTGGAAACGGCTCGGCTAAATGCAGGGAGTTGCTTGAATCGCCTAATGCAATTTTCCTCGGCGACATTAAAGCTTCGGCACAACATATGTCAGAATTGGCCTACCAGGCCTATACCAAAAAGCAGTTTGAAGACGTTGCTTATTTTGAACCTTTTTATTTGAAAGATTTTATAGCAACGGTATCTAAAAAAAATCTACTGGGATGAAAATCATCTTATTTGTTTGGCTTGTTCTCACCTTCTCTCAAAGTATTCAGGCACAACCGCTTGAAGAAATGGAATATATTCTCCGCTTTGGATTTATAAAAGGTGGGAAAGCTACTTTGGTGGCTCAAAAAGAAAAGGTGAAAGGACAGCAGACCATTCATTACCACATGCGGGGTCGTACAACCGGAATTGTTGACAAAATTTATGAGGTCAACGATGTTTACGAAAGTTGGGTCGATCCGGAATCATTTCTGCCGGTAAAGTCAGTAAGGAATGTACGGGAACAAAAATACCGGTTCTATGACGAGATTTTTTACGATCATATCAATGATTCTCTGTTCAGCAAAAAATCGGGAAGAATTAAAGTTCCGGATCAGATTAACGACTTGATTAGTGTATTCTTTTACATTCGTCAGAATCATTACTTTGAATCTTTACTAAATGGTGAAAGAATCCAAATTCCGGTCTATCATGGCGATGAATTATTTTTGATGGAGCTGAAATACATTGGTATTGAAACGATTGAAACTAAAATAGGAAATAAGGAATGCTATGTGGTTTCACCCAAGGTGCCCAAGGGCAAACTACTGAAAGGATCGGATGATCTGAAGATATACATTACCAAAGATAATAACCGACTTCCCATTTATGCTGAATTTGAATTGTTGCTTGGTTCACTAAAATGTGAATTGAATTCCTACAAAATTAATGGCATCAACCAAATGATCAATCAATAAGAAGTTGATAGTTAAATGTTTGAAAAATAATAGAGAAAAATTTTGATTACGCAATATTTCCTTACTTTTGCATCCGATTTGAAAATATTTTAAACGTTTTATATGGCAATTACTACAGCAGATATTAAAAATGGTTTGACCATCGAATTCAACGATCAGTTATTTCAGATTGTTTCTTTCCAGCATGTTAAACCTGGAAAAGGACCGGCGTTTGTACGGACAAAATTAAAAAACCTGAAAACAGGCAGAACCATTGAAAACACGTTCAGTTCAGGAGTAAGAATTGATGTGGTAAGGGTTGAACGGAGGCCTTATCAATATTTATATCAGGACGAGTCAGGATTTAACTTTATGAATTCAGAATCGTTTGAGCAGATTTCCATTGACGCCAACTTAATTGACAACGCCGACCTGATGAAAGAAGGACAGGTGGTAGAAATTAATGTTCATGCTGATACTGAAACACCTCTTACCGTTGAATTGCCGGCTTTTGTTGAATTATCGGTTACCTCAACCATGGCTGGAGAAAAAGGAAATACCGCCAGTTCAAATGCCCTTAAACCGGCAACACTTGAAACCGGCGCTGAAATCATGGTTCCCATGTTTATTAACGAAGGCGATTTGTTAAAAATTGATACCCGCGACCGTTCTTACTACGAGCGGGTCAAAAAATAATACCGAAGAATTTAAAATAGAAATAGCCTGCAAAGCAGGCTATTTTTTTTGCTCCTGACCGTCAGAAGTTATTTTCGTTCGGGCAACATTTCTGGTATGAATATCGATTGCCACAATGATTGCAGTGAATCCCCAAAATGGAACCGAAAGTTTATCGGTATCCAAAAAGTTGTTAAGTGTTCCGTGAATGTAATAAGTTATTAATCCGAGCAAAGCGCTCATAACTATTGTTTTTAATCGTTTATCCCCGGCCCTGGTATAGGCATGAACTGCGGTATAGACTACTGAAATGATGAGGATCAAAAAAGTAATCAGTCCCATAAATCCCGATTCAGCCATTGGCCCCAGGTATTCACTGTGTGCATTTCCTCCGTCAGCCGAATTGGTGCTGATAATAGTCCGGTCGGCAGTTAACTGGTAAGGAGCATAATTAAACATGTACGTTCCTGGCCCCCAGCCAAATATTGGCTTATCCTCAAACATCCGGATGGCGCAACTCCAACGGTTGATTCGTTCCAGGTTTGAAGCGTCAGAAGAGATATTTGAAATTGAGGAAACATGTTCGGTAAGGTTTGCCGAAGATTCAGTATCATTTCGCTCAAGATACATAAGTATTTGTTTTTCAAAAACCAAAACCATCGAAAGTACGGCCAGAAAAGTTATAAAAAGCGGTTTAAACCTGACTTTCAGCCTGATTATCATCCAAACTCCAAACGCGGCAATCATGCTAATCCAGGCAGCACGCGCATACGACAGAATCAGACCCATCAATACAATACCCAAAACGACACGTACAAAGATTCTTACCGAAGGTGTATAGATTTTCGTAAATGAAAATCCAAACAAAAATGGCAAATACATGGCCAGAGCAGCTCCGTAAGCGGTATGGTCGTTATATAACGGATTTACCACAAAATTGGCAGCCTGCTTGTTCCATAAACCATATCCCAAATGCCTGTAAGTAGCATAAAAAATAACGATGAGCAGTGGAAGCGTATATAGCCAGATAAACTTTTCAATATTCTTCCCCGAATTAAAGAGTTTAGCTGTAAGGAGATAAAAACCAACTATAAACCAGATACGTGACAGGAAAAATTTCAATGAAACCATGGGCATGGTGCTCGTCAGGCTGGTAACCAATAACCAGAATAAACTGAAATAAATGGCTAGTGATACCGGATGAATTAAAATACTGCGATCAAATTTTCTATCCGCAACACACTTCATTATAAAAATAAGTAATACACCAAACAACAATGGTTCAGTTGGCAAAAACATATTAAATGAAAGTCCCGGAATGATCTCGGAAAGCGGAAGTGAAAGCGGTGTGAAAAATACGATCAGGTAAAGCAATTTATCGAAAGCATAAATAGCCATTAATACAATTCCCAAGGCAAGGGGTAAAGCATTCACAATCATCGAATGCTTTTTCACCAGGAAAAATGCATTCAGCAATATAAACAATGCCGAAATCAGGTAAAAAAGGGCGACTTTAATCCTGGCTTGGTACACAGTTTAATTAGTTTTTTTGTTTTCGAGAAGCAAGATAACCAACATGGCACAAAAAAGCGCGGCAAAGGTTGACATTAAAACAATGAGCCAACGTACCGGATATGATTTTTTGTCTGCCGGGACCGGTTTTTGTACCGGCTGAGCATATACAATTTTCTTTTGGGCATTGCTTAATGACCAATCATAGGCCTGCTTAACAGAGTCTCTCTCATGGTATAAATTTTCTAGTTGAGATTTCAGGAATACAAAATCACCTCCTTTTTCAGAAAGATTCTTCATCCACTGGTCGATTTCCTTTCCTCCTGCAGTATTTTTTTTCTGATCTACCAGCACTTTCACCATTCCCTTTGTAATCTCTTCTGCCTGGGTGTCATAATCGAGAATGCGGTAATCTCTTCTCAATTCGTTCATTGAAGCGCTTATGGAATCAATTTCACTGTTAATTTTATTCAGGTCCTTTTTTGCAATCGTAACCACCTCAAAATATTTAACACTATGCATCGACCGTACTTTTTCATCCAGAAACTTGATAATAGAGTCACACATGGTACAAGCCCTTTGAGGGTTGATGTCCAAAACCTGAATCTCAATGGTTTCGTATTCGGTTTTTTTGAAGGAAACATTATCGTTGAACTCAGCAAGCATATAGGTCAGATATAACGGATCCTGTTTGTTGATTTTGTAAACATCACTCAGGTTGAATGCATCAATCACTCTGAGTTTAATGTCTTGAGAATTTATGATTTCAAGCAACTGTTCACTTTCGGACTCATCGCTAAAAGTGTAAATGTTATTGCTGGGATAAATCCGTGCTACCGATTTAAATTTTGGCTGGATAAATGTGGAAGATGAAAAAATGGCGGAGAGAATTACTGCCAGAATACCTACAACAATCAAATGTTTTTTCCATTTCCAGAGTATTTCAAGCAGATTCTGATTATCAAAAAAGTTTGTCATAGAAGGGTTTTTTGGTCGATGTTTTAACGAAACATTTGTGCATTTAGTATAGATTTTGCCAGAAAATTATTCAACTATAAGCAAGGAGTAATTCTTCTTCCCTTTCTGAACCAAAATATATTTTCCACCAATCAGAAAAGCTGGATTAATGATCAGTTCAGCATCAGAAACTTTGTCTTTATTGATGCTTAATCCATTGCCCTGAATGGTCCGGCGCAATTCTCCCTTCGATGGAAATACCATTGCTTTTTCAGCTAGTAAATCAACTACTTTAATGCCCGTTTCAAGTTCGCTTGCCGAAATTTTAAATTGCGGAACACCTTCGAATACCGAAAGAAAAGTTTCTTCATCCAACTTATTGAGCAATTCAGCAGTTCCCTGTCCAAACAAAATCTGTGAGGCTTCAACCGCTAAATCATAATCCTCGCGCGAATGAACCATAACAGTGACTTCTTCAGCCAAACGCTTTTGCAGCAAACGCAAATGGGGAGCTTCGGTGTGTTGGAGGGTAAGTTCAGCTACTTCTTCTTTCGTAAGCAGAGTAAAAATTTTAATGTATTTTGCAGCATCTTCATCGGAAGTATTCAACCAGAACTGATAAAATTTATAGGGTGAAGTCAACTTGCGATCGAGCCAAACATTTCCCGATTCGGTCTTTCCGAATTTGGTTCCGTCAGCTTTTTTTATCAACGGACAAGTTAGAGCAAAAGCCTCACCTCCGGTTTTCCGGCGAATTAATTCAGTTCCGGTAGTAATGTTTCCCCACTGGTCTGAACCGCCCATTTGCAGTTTGGTGTTTTTTTCCTGATAAAGATGCAAAAAATCGGTTCCCTGCACCAGTTGATAAGTAAACTCGGTAAACGACATCCCGGCGCCGCTGTCCGAATCCAGTCGTTTTTTTACTGAATCTTTCGACATCATATAATTAACGGTGATGTGTTTGCCGATGTCGCGAATAAAGTTCAGGAAGCTGAAATCCTTCATCCAGTCGTAATTGTTAACCATTTCAGCGGAATTGGGAGCATCCGATTCAAAATCAAGAAACCTTGACAATTGCTTTTTGATGCATTCCTGGTTATGCCGAAGTGTTGGTTCATCAAGCAAATTCCTTTCCTGCGATTTCCCCGAAGGATCGCCTATCATTCCCGTCGCTCCGCCAACCAAAGCAATAGGTTTATGACCAGAAATCTGAAAATGCTTCAACATCATCACACTAACCAGATGCCCGATATGTAATGAATCGGCGGTCGGATCAATTCCAACATATGCTGAGGTTAATTCTTTATCAAGTTGTTCTCTGGTTCCGGGCATCATGTCATGGATCATGCCCCTCCACGTTAATTCGTCAACAAAATTCATTGTACAGTTAATTTCCGGGTTCATTAATATTTCAATTCCTTCGATCCATTTGTCCGAAGTAAAACTGAGCTTTATTCCTTTTGCCGCACTGGCAAAATTCGCCCAAAGATATAAAAACCTATGCTTTATACATTATCCCCGATTAAGTCGATTTCGGCTCAGATTTTTGTTTCGTTGGATCATCGCCCTTATCGGTATCCCAAAGCTTAATAAACGGGAACAAGGTTGGGACCAGTTGTTTCATTGGTTCATAAATTTTGGATTCCGCTTTTTGACGGGAAGGAAGTAGGTGTACATTCTCATCAATAGATTCGAAAAGCAAAAGGAAAATACTCAGTATAACAGCCGTCTTCAAAACGCCAAAAATAATTCCGGCCAAACGATTCAGGAAACCTAAAGCTACAGCTTTTACTGTAGTATCAAGCACTTTCGCAAGTACATGTACCAGAATCACAATAGCTATAAAAGTTACCACAAATGCAATGGTACTGAGGTGTTCAGAATGGTATCCGGTAATATCTGTAATAAAGTCAGCCGTCCAGTCAGAAAATCGGATAGCTCCCCAAATGCCAAGAACCAGAGCCGCAAGCGAAGCAAGTTCAACAATAAAACCCTGCCGAAATCCCTGAATGGCAGCAAGAATCAGAATGATTCCAAGAATCAGATCAATGTAATTCATAAACGATGAGTGTAACGGAAAGTTGAGGAAGTAAAATTAAGAAAAAAATGATTCGGCTTGAATTTTTAAAAGCCAGATTGGCTGAACGGAATGACCAGACAGATTAGCCACCTTAAGTCATAATTTTTAATAAATTTGGACGCACTGAAATCTACTGTACATGCCAGTTCTCAATTCCATAATTAATTGGGTCAATTTTAAACGAATATACCAGATTGAACTGTTTAAGAAGCACCCCCACGAAGTTCAGCGAGAAGCCCTGTTTGAGCTTTTGGACGAGGCTTCGAACACTGAATTCGGTTTAAAATACAATTTTAAAGGTATCCGGACCGAAAAAGAATTTCGTGAACAAGTTCCCGTTCAAGGCTACGACGACATAAAAACCACGGTTGAACGAATGATGCTCGGAGAGAAAAACCTGTTATGGCCGGGCGAAACCAAATGGTTTGCAAAATCATCGGGAACCACCAACGATAAAAGTAAATTTATTCCGGTAAGCAAAGATTCTCTCGAAGATGTTCACATTCGCGGAGGACGGGATGTTTTTGCCATCTACCTGAAAAATTATCCGGATTCAGGAGTCTTATCCGGTAAGGCGCTGACACTGGGTGGAAGCCATCGTGTAAATAGCTACAACAATAACTGCTACTATGGCGACCTTTCAGCAATTCTTATTGAGAATATTCCTTTCTGGACCGATTTTTACCGCACTCCTTCCACAGAAATTTCGCTCATCGAAGAATTTCAGGAGAAAATTGAAAAGATAATTGAACACTCGATCAACGAAAATGTAACCTCGTTTGCGGGTGTCCCTTCGTGGTATCTGGTTCTGCTTAAAAGAGTTTTGGAAGTAACCGGTAAAAGTAATATTCTGGAAGTTTGGCCTAATCTTGAAGTTTTTACTCATGGTGGCGTAAATTTTGAACCCTACCGAGAACAATATCAGAAACTCTTCCCAGGTTCCGGCATTCACTACATGGAAACCTATAATGCTTCCGAAGGATTTTTTGGAATTCAGGATGAACCCGAAAGAAATGACATGCTTCTGATGCTCGATTATGGCATTTATTACGAGTTTATTCCGATGGACAAATTCAGATCAAACAGACTGAATGCCATTTCACTACAGGAAGTTGAAACTGATAAGGATTATGCCATGGTAATTTCAACCAATGGAGGTTTGTGGCGTTACCTCATTGGTGACACAGTGAGGTTTACCTCCAGATACCCCTTTAAATTTGTCATCACCGGCCGTACCAAACATTTTATCAATGCTTTTGGAGAAGAGGTTATTATTGATAATGCCGAAAAAGCTTTTCGAATTGCCTGTGAGCGCACCAATGCTATTATTTCAGAATATACCGGGGGCCCAATTTACATGACTGACAGCCAGAAAGGCGCCCATGAATGGGTCATCGAATTCGAAAAAGAACCTGATGATCTGGACCATTTTATACAACTGTTTGACGGAGCCTTAAAAACGATTAACTCGGACTATGAGGCTAAACGGCACCGAAACTTAAGTCTGGAAATGCCTCATGTGCACGTAGCAAAAAAAGGATTGTTCTACGAATGGATGAAACTTAAAGGTAAAGTGGGAGGTCAAAACAAAATACCACGTTTGGCAAACAACAGGCAATATCTCGACCAACTAATCGAACTGAACGAAACATTTCAGCCTTTATAAGCTGAAATTCAATCAGTCTGTGAAAATAGGTAGGGAGACACATTTCATATCCTATAATATCTGAATACTTTTCCCCTTTTTACTTTTTTCTTTTCCTTTTTCCATGTTAAATTTCGTATTTTAGTTCAAATTTTAAAATCCAAAACATGCACATTGCTTTAGCTGGAAACATAGGTGCCGGAAAGACAACCCTGACTGAATTGCTCTCAAAACATTACAAGTGGCAGGCTCATTACGAGGATGTTGACGAAAATCCTTATCTGAATGACTTTTATGAAGACATGCAGCGCTGGTCTTTCAACCTGCAGATCTATTTTCTGAACAGCCGTTTCAAACAGGTAGTTGAGATCAGAAGTTCTTCAAAAACAGTGATTCAGGATCGCACCATTTATGAGGATGCTGAAATTTTTGCACCCAACCTCCATGCCATGGGACTGATGACAACCCGCGATTTTAATAACTATTCCAATCTTTTTAAAATGATGAGTCAACTGGTTCAGGCACCCGATTTGCTTATTTACCTGAGAGCCTCGGTTCCAACTCTGGTTAACCAAATCCAGAAACGTGGCAGGGAATACGAAAGTTCTATCCGGATTGATTATTTGAAACAACTAAACGAACGTTACGAAGCCTGGGTAAACCGCTATAAATCAGGGAAACTGCTAATTGTTGATGTTGACCGAATCGATTTTCAGAATAATCCTGAAGATTTGAGCAGTGTAATCGACCGCATCGACGCCCAGATACATGGACTCTTTTAATGATTCAAATCATTACCGCCCGAGTTTAAAACAACTACAAACGAATTCAGCATCACTTTTTATAAAGATGTGAAAACAGCAATGGTCGTTAAAGGCATTAATCCTAATTTGGCACTTATTGTTGAGTATGTAATTGAAAATGGTGAAATTACCAACTCAATAGTTCAGAAAAAATTGAATGTTAGTAAGCCTACAGCTACTAGGTATTTGAATATTCTTGAGTCCGCCTATTTATCTAAAATTGGAGAAACCGGAGTTGGGACAATTTACATTTTAAAGGGCTCACAAAGGGCTCATGATAATTTTTAAATGGGCCACTATTGGGCCATAAAAAGCGGTCATTGGGTAAGCAATATTTAGTATGTAGTTGAATGTCAATAAATAAACAGCGCTATTTGGGAATTTAAAGGAGCCACAATTGGGCCATAAAGGGCTCACAAAGGGCTCAATGTAGAAATCAATCAATACTTTAAAAATAAACGGAACAAAACTTTCTCACTTCTATGAAACTTGTTTTTGCCACCAACAACCTGCATAAACTTCAGGAAATAAAACAACTACTCGGCAATTCCTTTGAATTGCTTAGCCTGAACGACATCCATTGTGAGGAAGAAATTCCTGAAAATCAGGACACCATCGAAGGAAATGCCGCTGAAAAATCGTTTTACATTTACAACAACTATGGATTCAACTGTTTTGCCGATGATACCGGGCTTGAAATAGATGCCCTGAACGGAGAACCGGGAGTCTATTCGGCCCGTTATGCTGGCGAGGAAAAAAGTCCGGAGAAAAATATAGAGCTCGTTTTACAAAAACTGGCTAAAATAAAAAACCGGAAAGCACGTTTTAAAACAGTTATTTCGTTGGTAATCGATGGTCGCGAAACCCAGTTTGAAGGAATAGTTACCGGACAAATTCTGGAAGAAAAAAGGGGGAAAACCGGATTCGGTTACGATCCTATTTTTCAGCCCGATGAATCGCCTCTCAGTTTTGCTGAAATGACGATGGAGGAAAAAGGTAAAATCAGTCACCGCGGAAGAGCAGTTCAGAAATTAGTCGAGTATTTATCCCAATTCACTGCCGAATGATGATTCTCAAACATTTGTTATTGATCTTTCTCGTGGGCATTTTTGTTTTCCGGGGCCAGGCACAACCAGCTATTGGCGAATGGACGGATTACCAGTCGTATGCCCATGCCAAAAACGTAGTCGATACGGGTGAGAAAGTTTATTGTGTTACCGATGGCGGACTTTTCTCATACAACAAAACAGACAACAGCATTCAGAAAATGTCTGGCATCAACGGACTCTCAGACGTCGGAATTCAACGGCTTGCTTTCAGTAAAGAGAATGGAGTATTGCTTATTGCCTATCAAAATGCCAACGTTGACTTGTTAATCGGAAACGATATCTTCAACCTTTCAGATATTAAACGAAAGCAGATTTCAGCCGACAAAACAATTAATAATGTGATGTTCGCAGGCAAACTGGCCTACCTTTCGTGTGGATTTGGCATTGTGGTGATTAATTTGGAACGTAAAGAAATTAAAGATACTTATTTTATTGGCAAAGACGGAGGATACCTCAATGTTATGGATATGGCCACCGATGAAAATTTTCTTTATGCAGCAACTGTCAGCGGCATTTACAAAGCAAGTGTTTCGGAACCAAATCTTCAGAATTACAGTAACTGGGAGAAACAGACATCGATTCCAAATGCCGATAAAAAATTCAGCAAAATAGAATACTTCAAAGGGAAGATTATAGCCAACTATACTCCTGATAAATTTGCTGAAGATGAAATGTATGAACTAAATGGAACCGTTTGGAATCCATCTCTACCTGAAATCCACTATGTTTCTGAGATGTTTGCCATCGAGAATTACCTGGTCATTTCAAGTCGTGAAGAGGTTTTTGTTTACAACGACAAACTCGAGCAGGTCAACTATATTAACAAGTACGTCTTTCCTGAATATGAAGTCAAGCCGATTCAAACCATGTGCGCCGTGTTGGATGCGCAAAATATCATGTGGATTGCCGATCAGAAATACGGACTCATCAAAGTTGGGACAAAAGCCGAACGGATTGTTCCGGAAGGGCCCTCAGACAATACGGTTTTCTCCCTTTCCATCAATGACCAGGATCTTTGGATAGCAGCAGGAGGTAGGAATAATGCCTGGAATAACCTTTTTTACGAACCCCGCTTCCAGTTAAACCGTTCGGGAAAATGGTCAGTTTTCGACCGGAATAGTTTTCCTGTGACCAATGATTTCAAGGATATGGTCTGTGTAAAAGCCGATCCCAAAAATCCGGATCATGTTTTTGCAGGTTCATGGGGTGGCGGAGTATTGGAATTTAACGACGGAAAATTTGTCAAACGATACGATAATTATAACAGCACCTTGCAAACTGCAATTCCCAATTCACCTGATGCCCCTTATGTTCGTATCGGAGGAATGGCCTTCGATTCGAAAGGAAACCTTTGGGTAACAAATTCCGAAGTGGCAAAAAACATTTCGGTCTACCAAACCGATGGCACATGGAAAGCATTTGAATTAAGCGGCATTGCCAATAAATATTCAATCGGGAAAGTGGTAGTTACCAAAAATGACGATAAGTGGGTTGTGGTTCCCCGTGGACATGGACTTTATGTTTTAAACAGTACCAATACGGAACAAAAGGAACTGAATGTCGTGGCGCGTTTCGTGAATTCGGACGGCCCATTTGATTATGAAATGAATAATGTCTATTCGATTGCTGAAGATCAGAACGGAGAGATTTGGGTCGGAACTTCGGGAGGAGTTGCTGTTTACAGTAATCCCAAAAAGATTTGGACCGAAAGCGTACTTTACGCCACTCGTCCTGGAGTAAATCTCGGGGATACCTATTTTCATCCTCTGCTTGAAAAGGAAACGGTCACTTCCATTGCTATCGATGGGGCCAACCGAAAATGGTTCGGAACCAAAACATCAGGAGTTTTCCTGATTTCGGAAGATGGAGAAACAGAATTGGACCATTTCAATACCGATAACAGCCCTTTGCCCAGCAACGAAATAACCGACATAGCCATCAATCAAAAAACCGGGGAAGTGTTTTTCGGAACTGCTTCCGGATTAATTTCTTATATGGGCGAAGCAATCGCCGGAAACGACGAGTTCAGCGATGTTTATGTCTATCCAAATCCGGTACGCGAAAACTATCATGGACCGATTATAGTAAAAGGACTGGTTGACGATACGGATGTAAAAATTACCGATATCAGCGGAAGCCTTGTTTTTAAAACCACCTCACTGGGAGGCCAGGCCATTTGGGACGGGCAAAATCTGAATGGCAACCGTTGTAAAACCGGAGTTTATCTGATTTTTATGACCGATCCGACAGGCGATAAAACAAAAATTATAAAACTGCTGTTTATACATTAAATAGACGGAACTGTGCTTGAAAAAACCCGCGGAATTTTTTTGCATGCTGTTAAATACTCCGAAACCAGCCTGATAGCCACCATTTATACTGAACATTACGGTCGGCAAGCGTTTATTATTAATGGTATCAGAAGCAAAAATTCACCTGTAAAGGCTGCGGTTTTTCAGCCCCTCTACCTGCTCGATCTGGAAGTATATTACAAGCCTGGCAAGGAAATTCAACGGTTAAAAAATGCCCGGATTATCAATCCATATTCTACTGTTCCTTTCGACATTCGTAAAAGCACACAGGTACTTTTTTTATCAGAAGTTTTGTATAAATGTTTACGCGAAGAAGAATCCAACAGCAAACTATTCGAATTTATCTACCATTCTCTCTCTTTTCTCGATTTAACTGAATCAGGAGTTGGTAATTTTCATATTTGGTTTTTATTTAAACTCACGCAGTTTCTGGGCATTTATCCAAATCAGGATAATTCGGCAATCAGTAACTTTTTCGATTTGCAAAGTGCACTCTTTGTCAGCCACGAACCCCTGCACAACCAATTTGCCGACAAGCAACTTACCATTTTATTTTCGAGGCTGTTTGATGTGGACTTTTCTTCGCTTGAAAAACTGGATTATACCCACCATGAACGAAAATTAGTACTCGAAAAACTACTTGAATTTTATAAAATTCATTTCGACAACTTAGGCGAAATCAGATCATTGAGCATTCTGAAAGAAGTTTTGAGATAAATGAATAATAATTAATGGTGAAAAGTGAATACAGGCCTGATGAAAAAGCAGGTGAATGGCATATTTTTTTAACTTTGTACATCAATCGTTAACGTATGGCCCTTACGAAATTACCAAATACTAAAGGAAGTATTTTTTCCATAGTCAATAAACTGGTGTCTGAAACCGGTGCGATTGACCTTTCATTGGGGAAAACAGATTTTCCTTGTCCTGAAAAGCTTGCTGATCTGGCGGCTACCTATATCCGATCGGGTTACAATAACTATGCTCCACATGAAGGCATCAGCGAACTTCGGGAAGTAATTTCTGCCCGGGTTAAAAGATTGTATAATCACACGTATAATCCAGAAACGGAAATAACGATTACTGCCGGGCCAATTCAGGCGATTATGACCGCGATTAGTTCGACCATAAAAGATGAAGATGAGGTAATTCTGTTCGAACCGGCATATGAATCCTATGCACCTGCTATTTCCATCAACGGAGGCCGACCCATTTACGTTGCCTTAAAACAACCCAATTTCCATATCGACTGGGAGGAAGTGCGCAAAATGATTACTTCGAAAACCCGAATGATCATTATTAACTCACCTCATAATCCAACCGGTGCGGTTCTTACCGATTCAGACCTGATTCAGCTTCAGCATTTGGTACAGGGAACCAATATTGTCATTCTGAGCGATGAAGTCTTTGAATCAATTGTTTTTGATAACAATACCCATCAGAGTGTTTCCAGATACGAGAAGCTTGCTGCCCGAAGTTTGGTTGTTTCTTCATTTGGTCCTGTTTTCAATATCAATGGCTGGGGGTTGGCTTATATCCTGGCTCCTGAAAAGCTGATGAATGAATTCCGCCGAATTCAGCAATTCCAGATTTATAATGTAAATACACCTTTGCAATATGCCCTTTCGGAATATTTACAAACGGAAGAATCGATGAACGATATTTCTGAAATGTACCAGGGGAAACGGAACTATTTTAATCGTTTGCTGAACGACAGTCTTTTTAAAATTGTGCCTTCGCAGGGTAGTTATTTTGAAATTCTCGATTACTCCAATATTTCCGACGAATCGGATGCCGATTTCACCTTCCGCTTGGCCAGCGAATATGGTGTTGGGGTTATTCCTGTTTCGGCATTCCTGCACGAAAAAAACAAATTGAAAATGGTTAGGATATGCTTTGCTAAAAATAATGAAACCCTTGAAAAAGCAGCTGAACGATTGCGGCTTGTCCCTTCATTAAAATAGTTCAATCAAAAAAAGGGACACCTTTTGGCATCCCTGTATCTCATTTCAAATTTCTTTGATTACAACTTCTTTATCAGCAACCAGCTGTCGGCATATTTGGGGAACTCAGTCCTGATCTTCTGGACCCTGCTACGGGCAAGTGTTTCGTCGGTGAAAGTATCGACACAAACGCGGTAATATCCGGTTTCACTATGCAGAATAATTGGTTTAAATCCTTTCTGAATTAATTCCGTTTTAAATTTTCCTGCATTTTCGTTACTACTGAAACTACCAACAATAACGAAGAATTTCTGGCTTCCATAAGCAGCCTGATCATCGGAAGACATGGTGAATTTTTCACTTTGGGTACGAACAGGAGTTCCTGTTGCTTCCTTATCGGCACGTTCATACATGGTATCCGAAACCGGATTTTCACGGATGGTATTTTTAGGGGCCGGTACCGAAAATACTTTGGTTTCAGCAGTCGTTTCTGTTTTCGGAGCTACTGCCTGGCTTTTTTTAGATTTAAACACTTTACATCCGCTAGTAAGCAGCGCCAATGTAAAAGCTACTAAAATGATTCTTTTCATGGTCGTAACGAATTAAATTTGATTACAAAATTACGAAAGTTCGAACACGGAATGATCAAAACTTTGTAGGTCAGTCAATTATTTATCAACAATATCCTGTTAATGAATAAAACCCATTTTCAACTTCTTAAAGCATCCAATTTCGTTTTTTCTGAAGTCAGGCTTAAAAATTCAGCACTTTTTTTAAGAAGCGCTGACCTTTGACCGAACGGTAAAAACTGGATTGCCTGATTGCCCTCATCCTGTTGTCATAGGATTCTGAAAACAATAAAACCCATGGTCCTTTGCCTCTTGTGGGCTGAATCTGGTCCGCATCATGCATTTCAATTACTTTTTCAAGATCGGTGAAATAGCCATAATAGAAACTGCCTGATTCTTTCGAATATATGACGTAAGAATAATACTTCATTGATAATGTGTTTGCTGTTAAATATCTTTCCCCTGAAAGCACTCAAACTTCTGAAAAATCAGGGAGGCTAAACAAAAGGCTCTTCGTAAGTGCAAAAGTATGAAAAAGACGCTTGTTTTTCAGACACATGAATTAATGAACGTTATTGTCCTGAATATATTTCCTGTTTGAACCAGATTCCTGAATTTAACCCCGGACATAATTCAACCAGGAACTGTCTTCCTGATATTCCTCAACGACCAAGGGCTGAGCCTGATGTTTAAAACTAGTCATTAAAGAGGTAATTTCCTGATTTAATACTGCTAAACCGTTATTAATCAAATCGCTCCTGAAACCTTTTTCTCCCAGATTAACCACCATTTCGAATGAAACAATCCGCCCCAGAACCTGTCCAAGTTCTACCATTTTCCTCTGTGGCAGATTGGTATTCAAATTAAAATCAAGCAATTCTTTTAGAAAAGATGCCGATTTCGAAGTTAGATCATAATTTTTCAAAAATTGAAACAAATTACTTTCCCTGGTCTTTTTCATCATTTTAACCAGACTTTCCGAAATCTGAGCATATAAAATATCATTCGATCCTTCGAATATCTGGAAGGGACGACTATCGGTAATACTTCTTCCGGCAATATGATTCAACTTGTATGCCTGCGCGCCAACTAACTGGGTGGCCGATTGAGCGGCTTCCTGCATCAGATCAGTTACCACGCTCTTAACTGAATTGGCTTCAAAACCAATCATTGAAAGATCATTCTCGATGCCAGCCTTTTCGCTGCTGTTGGCACACATTGCCGAAGAAATGGTGTACGAAGCCTGCAGTTTAGCAAGCCTGTGCTGAACCTGATCGTAAGTCATTAGTGTTTTCCCACCAATAATTCGTTGATTCGTGTGTGCGATTGACTCATCGAGCAGACGATGTATAAAGCCCATTGCCATTCCCGGAAATTGCATCCGGCTGCGGTGCAATAAATCGAGCATCATTTTTACTCCGGTTGTTTCGGGTATTAACCGCTGAACTTTGGGAATCATAACATCCAGCCGGTTTCGTCCGTATGGAATTTGATACAAACCCAGATTCTCGTAAAATTCTTCTACAACGATTTGCTGATCAGGACTGTTCACATCACAAATAAAAAAGTCGATATCACGCTTCAATTCACCTGACTGACTGCGTTCCCGGGCAGTTAACAACCAATACTCAGCCCATCCGGTAAGACCGGCCCAATGTTTTGTTCCTTCCAGATGAAATTTGCCTTTTTGTTCCTGAAATGAGGATTGCATGTTAAGGGCATCACTACCAAAACCAGGTTCCGTGATCATTAAACCACCCATGTTTTGTTGGTTCATAAACCGGCTAAATATAGGTTCTTTTGCTTCCTCCTGGGCATATTTGGAAACTGGTTGAAGGAACAAAGCCGAATTGATACCAAAAGTAAGTGACAATGCCAGTGACTCATAGGAAGCCACTGCCAGTAACGATATACATTCTTCCATTTTACAACCACGGCCACCATATTCTGTTGGAATCCCAACCGCCAATGGATTTAAATTCATGATTTCGCGCATAACGAATGGAGGCATACCACGATTTATAGCCATTTTATTAATATCAGCACGAGTATGAAATACATTCTTCATTTGTGCTTTCAGATTCTTTAGAAATAATTCGAATGGTATATTTTGAATATCCGATCCGATTACAGGTGCTTCAACATTGTTTTTAAGCTGATTCATTAATTTTAAGGTATTTATATGATATATTTTTACTGAAGACGATTTAGATTTTCAATTCTTTAAATCTTCAAAACGTATAACAGCAGACTGTTGCGAATGTTTTGAAGAACTCACCATTGCTTACAATAATCCCCGAATTGGTAAACTTTTCAGAGATAGTTTAATATTTTAAATAAAGAAACAGATTTTGGGTTTAGAAATGTTGTAATTTTAAAAAGTGAACCTATACTTATATTCCAAAATACTAATAAAATGAAGAAAAAATCGAATAAGAAACTCTTACCATACGGTATTGTGTTGGTTGTTGTTATCATTATTGTATTGGTTTCAGGTAAAAAACTAGGTTGGTTTGGAAAAGATTATGAAATCAATGTTTCGACCAAAGTTGTTGAAAGCAAGACAATTACAGAGCAAATTACAGCCAATGGTAAAGTACAGCCAGAAACCGAAGTAAAAATCAGTCCTGACGTTTCAGGAGAAATTATTGACCTTCAGATTGAAGAAGGCAATGAGGTTAAAAAAGGCCAGCTTTTGATGGTTATAAAACCTGACATCTATATCCAGTCATACAACAGGGCACAGGCAAGTTTGAGTTCATCGCAGGCGCGTCTGGCACAAACGGAGGCCCGCCTTATTGAAAGCGATATGTCTTTCAAACGTGCTAGCTCTCTGTTCAAGCAAGACGCCATTCCAGTTTCTGATTACGAAACCGCTCAGGCTTCGTATAAAGTTGCCCAATCTGAAGTTAAAGCCGCCCAGTTTGCAGTAAAATCGTCGGAAGCCTCGCTGGCCGAAGCTCAGGAACAATTGGTGAAAACCAAAATTTACGCTCCGATGGATGGAACCGTTTCACGCCTGAATGTTGAAAAAGGAGAACGTGTGGTAGGAACCAATATGTATGCCGGAACCGAAACCATGGTTATTGCCAATTTAAACCTGATGGAAGTAAAAGTGGATGTCAACGAAAATGACATTGTTAGGGTTAACTTGAACGACACAGCCCTGGTTGAAGTTGACGCCTACCTGGGCCGCAAATTTAAAGGAATTGTGACAGAGATTGCCAATTCGGCCAATGTGGTTGGCGGTTCAACCGATCAGGTTACTAATTTCAATGTCAAAATACTTTTACTCGAAGAATCCTACAAAGATCTTATTGATACTATTGGTGGGAAAAAATATCCTTTCCGTCCCGGAATGTCGGCAACGGTTGATATTCAAACCGAAACCAGAAAAGATGTGATTTCTGTTCCGATTCAGTCTGTAACCACCCGTTCACTGAAGAATAACAAAACCGAGGTTAAAAAAGAAGAAGCTGATAAACCTGAAGAAGTAACCGAAGCAGTTACTCAACAGGGAGATAAAACTGCCGAAGATAAAAAAGTTGAAGTCGTGTTTGTTTATAAAGACGGAAAAGTGTTCAAACAAGCCGTAAAAACCGGGATTCAGGATAACGAAAATATTGAGATTACTGATGGATTAAAAGCAGGTGATGAAATTGTTGTTGCTCCATTTAATGCCATCAACAAACAACTTAACGACAGTTCGCTGGTAAAGAAAGTCGATGAAAAAGAGTTATTTAAACCTAAGAAATAACAACATTTTGAATAGGTAAAAATAACCGGTGCATCTCAATTGTACTGGTTATTTTTTTTGTGTGAAACAAAAGTTAAACAAAATAGTTTGAGTAACAACCCTTTATCCAGTCAAATTCTGCACATTAATAAATATTGGTTAAACTTTTTGCCATTTTCGCCCCAATGAAAGTTGCATAAATGAACTTCCGGCAAAACATCTATCTTTGCGCCTTCAAAAAAACAGGATAGCATGATTTCAGTTGACGGACTTACGGTGGAATTTAGCGGATCGGCTCTTTTCTCGGACATCTCATTTGTGATAAACGACAAAGACCGCATCGCTTTGATGGGGAAAAATGGCGCAGGAAAATCAACCCTTTTGAAAGTTATTGCCGGCGAACGCTCAGCAACCAAGGGTCGGGTCTCAGCGCCAAAAGATGCCGTGATTGCTTATTTGCCACAACATCTGTTAACCGAAGACAACCGGACTGTTTTTGAAGAGGCATCGCAGGCTTTTGCACGCATTTTTGAAATGGAACGCGAAATTGCTTCTTTGAATGAAGAATTGGCAACCCGTACTGATTACGAATCGGATTATTACTCCGATCTGATTGAACGGGTTTCAACCCTCAGCGAAAAATACTATTCAATAGAAGAAATCAATTTTGATGCTGAAGTTGAGAAGATATTATTTGGCCTTGGTTTTTTGCGTGAAGATTTTACCCGTCCGACCAGCGAATTCAGCGGCGGCTGGCGTATGCGCATCGAACTGGCTAAAATACTTTTGCAAAAACCTGACCTGATTTTACTCGATGAGCCGACCAATCATATGGACATTGAGTCGATCCAATGGCTAGAAGATTTCCTGATCAACAGCGCCAAGGCCGTGATCGTAATTTCGCACGACAGGGCATTCATCGATAATATAACCACACGCACCATCGAAGTAACGATGGGACGCATTTACGACTATAAAGTAAACTACTCTCATTACCTTGAACTACGCCGCGAACGCCGTGAACAACAGCAAAAGGCTTTCGACGAACAGCAAAAAATGATTGCCGAAACCACCGAATTTATCGAGCGTTTCAAAGGAACTTATTCCAAAACGCTGCAGGTTGGATCGCGTGTAAAAATGCTCGAAAAGCTCGAAATTGTTGAAATTGATGAGGTCGATTCTTCTGCTCTCCGCTTGAAGTTCCCACCATCGCCGCGTTCCGGAAATTACCCGGTAATCCTGGAAGAAGTGAGTAAAAGTTATGACGATCACCTGGTTTTTAAAAATGCTTCACTCACCATTTCGAGAGGCGAAAAAGTGGCATTTGTAGGCAAAAACGGTGAAGGAAAGTCCACTATGGTAAAAGCCATCATGGGCGAAATTGACTTTGAAGGAAAACTAACATTGGGTCACAACACCATGATCGGCTATTTTGCCCAAAATCAGGCTTCCCTTTTAGATGAAGAACTGACTGTTTTCCAAACCATCGACGATGTGGCCGTGGGAGATATCCGGACAAAAATTAAAGATCTTCTCGGCGCTTTCATGTTTGGTGGCGACAGCATCACCAAAAAAGTGAGAGTGCTTTCAGGAGGTGAGCGTACCCGTCTGGCTATGGTGAAATTGTTGCTCGAACCAGTGAACCTGCTCATTTTGGATGAGCCTACCAATCACCTTGATATGCGCACCAAAGACATCCTGAAAAGTGCATTGAAAGACTTCGATGGCACCTTGATTTTGGTTTCGCACGATCGTGATTTTCTTGATGGTCTGGCTGAAAAAGTTTACGAATTCGGCAACAAGCAGGTGAAAGAACACCTTTACGACATCAAAGGATTCCTTCAGAAGAAAAAGCTGGACAACCTCAAGGAACTGGAACGAAATAAGAAGTAAGCAGTTTTCAGTCGCAGTTTTCAGAAAACCTGTTTCGAGTTACGGGTTGCGCGTTAAAGAAACCCAAAACTCGCAACCCGAAACCCGCAACAATAAATCAATTCTTCAGTAAATCAGTCTTTCCCTAGCATCGGAAAAATTCTTTTTATTTCATCGTCATCCGGATAACTCCCATACTCACAAATCTCAAACGCTTCGGCATATTTAACCTGACCAGCTTTGCTGCCATACCAATAGAAAAATAGTGCTTCTGCTTCTTTCGAAATACTTCCCTTTCTGCTATCGGCCAACCATTTCAGGCGTTCGGGTTCAGTTTTGGGAACATTTTCCAATTGGCCATCCAACCAGGGTAGCCATTCAAAAAACTGCGATTGATGGGCGGAAACGGCATACATTTTTTGATCGAAAACATCTGAAATGTCAACCACGATATCAGGTGTAAAAGGATTTGGTTTTTTAAACCGGTCCTCGGTATATAAAAAAACCGGGTTCTTCTTTAATGCAGGAGTTTCAGGCACAATATTCGGTACTATAACCATAAATGCCGCATCCTGTATGGCTATGGCTGTATTCCGGTGATCGGGATGATAGTCGTAGGGACGTGGACCAATAACCACATCAGCCTTCCATTCCCTGATTAAACGGATAAGTTCAGACCTAACTTTCAAATCAGGCATCAGCAATCCGTCGTGATTGTCCAGGACTTTGTAAGTCACTCCGAAACGTTTGCCAGCCTCTTCCGCTTCGGCTTTTCTGATTTTGGCCAAAACAACTCCGCCCTTGTTGAAATGTCCGGCATCGCCGTTAGTCACTGACACAAACAATACATGATGCCCCATTTGTGCAAACTTGATGGCTGTACCACCTGCATCAAGGTCACAATCATCTGGATGCGCACCAATTACAACAACATTGATCTTTTGATCCTGTGCCCGGGCTATATTCATCGAAACAGCCACTAATGCAAAAAAGAAGATTTTTTTGAACATCTTGTTGGTTTTAAATGAAACAATTAGAACATGTAAGTTACAAATATCTATGAGTTAGAATCCCAGTGCTATGTCAACAAACTTTTTACACAGCGTCATGCTGAACTTCCTGCCCGCCATTCGGCTTGGCAGGCGGGGTTTCAGCATCTCTTCGCTAATGGGACCCGGAAACATGTTCAGGGTGACCTGCCAGTAAATGTCTATTTGACAAAACACAGATTTAATCAGACAACGCACGTTGAATACGGAGTAAAGCTTCCGTCAGGACTGACCGGGGACATCCAATATTCATGCGCATATAACCACTTCCTTCCCTGCCAAACTGAACACCTCGATTCAATCCTACTCCACCATCGATCAGCTTCTGATTGAGCATTTCATCGGTCAACCCCAAAGCCGAAAAATCGATCCAGATTAAGAAGGTAGATTCGGGACGCATTACTTTTACCTCCGGAAGGTTTTTCTGAAAAAACTGTTCAAGTGTTGCATAATTATCCTGAAGGTACCGAAGCAGTTGTGCCAGCCATTCATCTCCGTGAGTGAAAGCAGCTTCGAGGGCAGCCGTTCCAAAAATATTTCCCATGTGTAAATGTGGAAGCCGCATAACCCTTTCATAGGCCACGAAGTGCCTTTTATTTGGGATGATCAGAAACGAAGTGGTTAAACCAGCCGTATTGAAAGTTTTACTCGGAGCCATGCAAATCACACAATTTTGCGCAATCTCTTCTGAAATTCCGGCCAATGGTGTGTGCCGGAATCCATCAAAAATCAAATCAGAATGAATTTCATCTGAAATGATTAGTATTTTGTTGTCGAGACAAATTTGAGCAAGTGCTGTTAATTCTTCAGCATTCCACGCCATCCCACCTGGATTATGAGGATTACTTAGCAACAGCAGTTTGGTTGTTGGTGTGATCTTACTTTTCAGGTCTTCCAGATCAAAATAATATCGTCCGTTCTCAAGGCGAAGTGGGTTTTGGATCATTTCACGGCCAGTGCCTTTTACTGAATCAAAAAAAGGGAAATAAACAGGTGGCTGAACGATAACACCATCACCGGTTTTTGAAAATGCTTCAATCGCCATAGTCAGACCTGCCACAACTCCCGGGCTAAAAGATATCCATTCGGGTTTGATTTCCCAGTTGTGTCGGCGCTTTAGCCAGTTTACAATGGATTGATGATAGGATTCTGCCCGGAAGGTATAGCCGAATATTTCGTGTTCGGTCCTTTTTTTAATTGCTTCCACAATAAAATCAGGTGTTCTGAAATCCATGTCGGCTACCCAAAGTGGCAGCAAATCAGCGTTTCCAAAGAAAGCTTTCCGTCCGTCGTACTTAACACTATTGGTCTGGGTCCGATCAATCTGTTCATCAAAATTGTAGGTCTTCATTTATTTCTGCATCATTATTAGTTGTGGGTAAAATTATCTTTTATACTGAATCAAGAAATTCAAACATCTATCCGTTGCAGATAGTTTAATCCGTTTTCATTCTCCACTTTCAGGACAAAGTTGAAACGGTTCAGCGAAAGGCAAAGATCAAAATCGGCAGTTGGCGCCCATTCCTGTTTTTCAGGAGCAAAAAAGCGAGTACCATCACCATTTCTGATTTGCTCAACCATGGCGGGAAAATCGTTGTGAGTTCCTTCCAGTTCATTTTTGATATAAACTGCCAACAAAGTATCTTCATCAGTAGGATACTGGCAACTGTAACCCATACAAACCAACGAAACCTGTTGGGGCTTTTGCTTCCGTATATAATTAATGATGGCCAGTGCATTCACAAAACTTCCTGTAATTATTTCATCAGCTCCCTTTGCATTGGCAATTCCCTGTGTTCCTGAACTGGTGGTATGAACCATTGTCCTATCGGTCAGCGTTGATTCCAATAGTTGAGAGGGAGAGTTTCCAAAGTCAAATCCCTCTGGTTTCTGTTCATTTCTTTCGCCGACCAGTATAAAATCGGGATTTTGTTGTTTCAGGAGATAAGCTTTCTCAAGATCACCCACCGGATAAATACGCTGAATTCCTGCCTGACACGCATAACAAGCTGTCGAAAATGCCCGAAAGACATCAATAATTACGGTCAAACCTTGCGCTTTCCGGGCTCCTTCGAGCAATTGCAGTATTTCAATTTTCATCAGTTAATATTGTATTTACAGTTTTAACATTCTCTTTTTCAAACCTATAACTTCATTTGTTTACAATTGATTAATATATGTAACATCCATTAACAAAAGCATAATACATCAATAACGTATGTTTTTTAGCATGTATTCAGTAAAACCTGTAAGTTTGAATCGTATTTAAACAATGAAAACATGAAAACAATTAATTCAATTTCAAAAGTAACAATGTTGTTTGCATTTGTAGCATTTGCAAACACACTAATGGCGGGAGGAAACTTAAAAGTTAATATTCTTCCTTTAACAGCTGAAAAAGCTGTAGTCGCAATCTCAAACACAGCAGCCTCCAATTTTCAGATCAGTATAGAAAATGAAAAAGGCGAATTTGTTTATTTTATGGAAACCGATGCCGACAGCAAAGATTTCCGGAAAGTTTTCGATTTTTCGAACCTCGAAAAAGGAGATTACAAATTGTCAGTGACTGTTGATGAGGCAACCACTGAACGTTCGTTTAAAATTGATAACACGAACATTGCTGTAGGAAAAGAAAAGAGTATTCTGGAACCTTTCTTTGCATACAAAGATGGAGTTTTGAAACTTTCTTATCTGAATTTTTCTGAAGAAAACCTGAGTCTGAATTTTTACGACAAGAATGAGTTGGTTTATTCGAAAGAATTAGGAAAAAAATTCAATGTAAATGAAGGCTTTAACCTCTCAAAACTTGAAAAAGGAAATTATTCGATTGTACTTTCAACAGATGACAAAAACTATTCTTATAAAATCAATGTTGAATAATCAATTTGCTATCAGCCCATTGTAAAAATGCGACTTCCATTGAAGTCGCATTTTTTTTGCCCAACAACGAACCAACTTGTGATACGATTGACTCTTCTGAATTCAAGCCGAAATAAAAATTAAATTTGCAGCTCAGTAATTCAGAATAAAATGAAAAGAGAAGAGGTCGAAATTATGGCGCCGGTCGGTTCGTACGAATCGCTGATGGCAGCCATTCAGGCAGGGGCCGGATCGGTGTATTTTGGTGTGGAGCAACTGAACATGCGGGCGCGCTCTTCGAATAATTTCACCCTCGACGATCTGAAAAGAATTACTGAAACCGCTCATTCAAAAGGAGTAAAAACCTACCTGACCGTCAATGTAGTTGTTTTTGACAACGAACTCGACCAGCTTCACCTAATTATTGATGCAGCCAAAGCCGCCGGCGTTTCGGCCATTATTGCCTCCGACATTTCAGCAATCATGTATGCCCGCCAGGTTGGTGTCGAAGTACATATTTCAACCCAGGTAAACATTACCAATATTGATGCAGTCAGGTTTTATGCCCAATTTGCCGATGTAGTTGTTTTGGCCCGAGAAATGAATCTTGGCCGTGTCGGGGAAATATCAAAGGCCATCAGGGAACAGAACATTACCGGCCCGAAAGGCGAACTTGTCAGGCTCGAAATGTTTGTGCACGGTGCGCTGTGCATGGCCGTTTCGGGGAAATGCTACCTGAGCCTGAACGAAATGAACTCGTCGGCTAACCGGGGAAGTTGTATGCAGTCGTGCCGCAGGGCCTATATTGTAACCGACAAGGAAACAGGGGCAGAACTCGAAATCGACAACGAGTACATCATGTCGCCCAAAGATTTGAAAACCATTCATTTCCTGAATAAATTACTTGATGCCGGTGTTTCTGTCCTGAAAATTGAGGGTAGGGCGCGTTCTCCTGAATACGTTTACACCGTTGTTGAATGCTATCGTGAAGCGGTTCAGGCCTATTTTGATGGTGAGTTTAACAATGAAAAAGTAGCCGACTGGGATAACCGTTTAGCCAGCGTTTTCAACCGCGGATTTTGGGATGGATATTACCTGGGACAGCGTTTGGGCGAATGGAGTGGTAACTATGGATCACTGGCTACGCACCGGAAAGTGTATGTTGGCAAAGGCCTGAATTACTTTTCGAAACTGAAAGTGGCCGAATTTAAGCTCGAAACCGGACCATTGAAGGTGGGTGACGAAATTTACATTACCGGACCAACCACCGGATTGGTCAAAACCATAGTCTCTGAAATTCAGTTGGATAAGCAATCGGTTGAAGAGGCGCCGAAAGGATCGTACATTTCCATTCCTGTTGACACCAAAATCCGCAAATCGGATAAGTTGTACAAAATTGTGGAAGCGTCGGAGGTGAAACAGCAGTAAAAAATAAGGAAGTGGGAAAAGGGAAAAAGGAAAAAATACCGAGAAACAATAATACTCCAATTGAGGTGATTAAATCTTCTGCACAATTGCATCAGAAAAAGTAAAGAAACCAGCAATCTTCTTATTTTTGAGTCAAAATTTTACCCTTTATGCGAAAAGTTATTGTCATTTCAGGAATAGTTGTTCTGGTTGCAGCAGCAGCCTTTTTGGCTATTAAATATTTCCCGATAAAATCAGATCAACCTGTAATTCAAACTTTTTCAACTAAACAAAACCCAGCTTTCAAGGCTGTTCCTCAAAAAAGCCCACTGATTATTGAAGTGAAGAATCAGGAAGGACTTTTCAATTTATTAAAAGGAAATACTCCCGAGTTTGCTGAGTTAAGAGGAATCAGGGAGTTTGAGGATCTATTTGGCAATATCAGCAATTTTAAAGATTTCGTTGGCGCCCATTCCGGAATCAGCAATCTTCTGAAAGGAAAGTCAATCGTCATTTCGATCAATCCATCGGGGAAAAACCAGCTTTCCAGTCTTTACCTTGTTCAGTTAAACGATCAGAATGAATCCAAGCTGGCTACTCAAACCGTATCAAACGAGTTGGGCTCGGCATACACCATCACCCGCAGAAACTATGACACAACTCCCATCATTGGGGCAAAGTCTGACAAACTCAGTTTCTATTTTGCCTGCACCAACGACATTTTTATGGTCAGCGAAGATTTTATCCTGGTTGAGGAAGCTATTCGACATGCCAATTCTCAGAATCTGTTAAGCAACTATGAATTTACTGAGGTTTACAAAACGATTGAGGAAACCGCACTGGCCAATATATTTATCAATCATGCCACCATTCATCAGGTTTTGGCTAGGATTGTTTCCCCTGAAATTAAAAAAATAACCAATCAGTTTGCCAGTTATTCAAGCTGGACCAATCTTGATTTAACCAATTCCGGCCAGATACATTTGAACGGATACAGCTTTACCAAAGACTCCAGCGACAATTTTCTAAACATTTTCCATGGCCAGGAAGCCCAGAAAATGACCATTGAGAAAGCCATTCCGGCTAATGCAGCTTTTTTCGTCGCTTTAAATCTGAAAAATAAAGACAGTTTTATCGACCGGTATGAGTCGTACCTAAAGGCAAACGACCAGTATTATCCAAGAGAAATGAACCTGATTGAGTTTAAAAAGAAAACCAATACCGATCCGGTTAAATTAATCAAAGAAATTAGCGGCAATCAGGTTGCCGGTGTTTATACTAACATCAACAAATCGAATCCGACTCAAAATCGTTTTTTTGTAACCGAACTTTTAAATCAATCGGTCGCCAGAGAAAAACTAAAAAAGGCTGTGGCAGAGTATGGCAAATCGAGTCGAATTACTGATAACAAGACCTTTACAGAATATAAAGTTGCCGGTAAAAAATCATTCGAAATCTATCAGCTGCCCTTTAGAAACATGGCAGAATCGCTTTTTGGCAGGGCTTTTTCCGGAATTTTGGGTGAATATTTTGTGGTGTTTGAAAAGTACCTGATTTGGGGTGATAATTTACCCGTACTAAAAAACTACGTTCAAAGCCTGGCTACGGAAAAGACCATGGCCAACGATTCCGTTTATATGGAATATATACACGACAGGCCATCCAATCCGAACTTTTACCTTTACGCCAAAGTCCCAAAGGTATTTCGTTTAAAGAACGATTTTCTGAAACCTGAAATCAGTGACATGCTTTCTGAAAATGAAAGTATCATCCGGAAGTTCAGTACTTTTTCGTGGCAGTTTTCGGTTTCTGACAACATGATTAAGAACCAGATTGTTCTGAAATATGATCCGAACCTGAAAGAAGAACCACAGGCTATCTGGCAATTAAAACTGGAGGGACAACTAGCTAAAAGCCCCTCCCTGGTTCTAAATCATAAGGACTTGCCCAATCGTGAAGTGATTGTTTGCGATAAACAGAATAACGTATCGCTAATCAACAAAGAAGGCCTTGTTTTATGGACCATAAATATTCCGGGAGAGATCGTTTCTGAAATTCACCAGATCGACCTTTATCAAAACAACAAATTCCAATATGTTTTTAATACCAGGACTCAACTTTATGTGATCGACCGTATGGGAAACAAAGTTGGAAAATTCCCACTAACGCTCAAATCAATGGCCTCAAACGGGGTATCGATTGTTGACTACGGAAAAAACAAGGAGTTTAGATTTTTTGTAGCTGGCGAAGACAAAAAGATTTATGCATTCGACCGTTGGGGCAAACTCGTTCAAAACTGGAGTTTTGCGGGTTCCGAAAGTCTAATAACCAATCCGGGTAAACGTTTTGAAGTTGGCGACAAAGATTATCTCGTCTTTAGCGATAAACAAAACACCTATTTTTTGGATAGGCAAGGCAAGAGTCGAGATATTCCGGCATTACCTTTTGATCATTCCGGAAACCAGATCTATTTTTTCAACGACAGTAATCCACGGTTGATTACTACTGACCTTTCTGGAAAAATTCATATACAGGATTTTACTGGACAAGCTGAGATCAAGGAAGTCGGCAAATATGGTTTCGGTCACAGGTTTGCCGCTGAAGATATCGATGGAGATGATTCTCCTGAGTATATTTTTGCAGAAGGGAAAAAGCTCATTGTGCTTGCTTCAGACGGAAAGAAATTATTCGAGCAGACCTTTCCTGAGTTTATCAGCGAAACTCCTTATATATGCAATTTAGGGCCCGGAATCAACAAAATTGGTGTGGTTACGGGCGGTGATAATAAAGTCTATCTGCTCGATAAAAACGGATTAATAACCAAAGGCTTTCCTCTTGAAGGGAATACCAGGTTTATTCTCTCCAAATTCAACGATTCGAATGCCTGGTATAATCTGATTGTTGGCAGTGAAGGAAATACTTTAGTGAATTACAGAATTGAATAAATTTCAATATTTTGCATACCCCACGATATAAATTATCCTATAATTTGCATAGTCTGATAGAAATCTCCTTGTAAATGGGCAATGCCGTTGAAGTGAAATTTCAGATCAACGAAGCTAAACTACTTTCAAAGTATAAGCTGTTTACGTCCTCTTATCCTGAATTTCCACTTAAAATTTGGCATTGGGGAAATTTCGATCTTTTATTATACGAAATGAATAAACAGAAAACCCGGACTCTTCTGAATCCGGGTCTAAATTCATTCATTTTTTTTACTGAAAACTGAGACTGAACACTGCTCACTCACTTATTATGCTTTCTTCCATTGCTCATTCATCAGTTTTACCGCGGCTGGCAAGGTAATTTTTCGATCTCCCACTGAATCACACTCGAAACTCACGTAATCCTGATAGTTGATCTCCTTTAATCCGCGGAAACCATTGATGTAATTATCTGCTTCACCATCTTCACCAGGCATTTTCCGGCGTTTGCGACTTGCAATATGCACATGGTGCAAATAATCACCTGCCGAAAGAAATGCAGCCCGGTCGTTGGTTTCTTCCCAGGTCATGTGCCAGAAGTCGCCCATTACAGCTGCTCCGTCGCTCTTAACATCTCGGACAATAGCTGCTCCATCGGCTACCTGCCGACAGAAATAGCATTCTTCCCTGTTTAATGGTTCAAGTAAAATACGGGTCTTATTTTGAAGCGCATAATCACCGAGTTCCTTCATTTGACCGATCAGCAACTCACGAGCCTGTTTGTCAGGTAAAGATTTCTGGTTATTAAAGGCGGGAACGAAAATTACCCCAGTTGAACCAAGTTCTCCCGCAGCTCCAATGATTACCTTCATCGAATCCATGCATTTCTTCTGAACGGCAGGATCGTCAGCTATCAGCCAACCTTCAAATCCGGCACAAATTGCACTCACTTTGATGTTTCGGCCTTGTAAAGCTTTTTGTATTTCGGTCACTCTTTTTTCGAGTCCACCACCCCAGAATTCTACACCAACAATTCCTAAAGATTCCATGAAATCAAGTTTTTCACCTAACTCTTTGCCAGGAGCTACACCCTCCTGACACGAAATTTTCAAAATTGGGGAATCAGATTTCCTTTTTTCTGTGGATGACTCACTCCTGAAAGACGAAAAAAGGCTGCCTGATGCCGCTAATGCAGCACCAGAAACGGCCGTTCCTAAAAAAGATCTTCTGTTAAGCGGCATACCTTATCGTGTTTGGTTTCCCTGCGGCGTTCCTGCAATGTGAATAAATTCGGGCAGTTTAAATTCTTTCCCTGCACCGTAGCCGTTTTGGGTGGCAGCCATATTTTTTGTCATGTCAATATCTTTCGGGAAAAGATCGAGCGGCGAAGCAGTCATTTCATCCCAGGTGATTTTCTTTCCGGTGTAAGCCGATTCGCGCCCCATGATGGCAGCCATGTTGGCAACAGCCGTTTCGGAAGCCTGTTCAATCGGTTTTCCGGAGCGGATATGGTTAATCCAGTTCACGTGTTCCAAGGTATATGGGTCGGTTTGTTTGAAATTGGCTTTTTCGGCTTCGTAGTCGTATTTCCATATTTCGGTGCCTTTCAGGTCTTTGATAATGTGTCCGTCGGAAGTCCATGATCCTTTGGTGCCCTGAATAAATTCCCATACACCACCTTCCGTTCCGCTGATCTGGCGACAGGTGCTGTGAATGTGAATACCGTTTTCCATTTCAAAATCGATGCTGAAATTGTCGAACTGGTTACCGGTAACGCGGCGCTGGCGCGAGCCGAATCCAAGCGCTGATTTTGGTTTTAATCCTGAAAACCATGTAAATACATCCAGATTGTGAACGTGTTGTTCAACAATATGGTCGCCCGAAAGCCATCCCCAGTTTACCCAGTCGCGGATCATCCATTCCAGGTCAGACCATTTCGGGTCGCGCTCCTTGTACCAGAGCATACCGCCACACCAGTAAACCGTTCCACCGGTTATTTCGCCGATAGCCCCGTTCATGATTTGTTGGTATGAAGCTACATAATCGCGCTTATGGTGGCGTTGTGTGCCGGTTACCACGCAAAGGCCTTTTGCTTCGGCTTGCTTGGATGTGGCCACGATGGTGCGGTAACTTACCGGATCAACGCAAATCGGTTTTTCGAGGAAGCAATGTTTGTTTTTCTCCACCGCGTACTTGAAAATTTCGGCGCGGAAATTGGGTGGAGTAGCGGTAATAATCACATCCACATCGCTGTCAATAACTTTTTGATAGGAGTCGAGACCCACAAATTTTTTGTCTGCTGCAATGTCGATATTTTTCTCTTTTTTCAGCTTTTCAGCTAACCCTTCCAGACGGTCGGCGTAAGTATCGCCTAAAGCAACAATAGTAACATTATCGGCCGCGTTTAGGAAATTAAACGCTGCGCCAGAGCCTCGCCCGCCGCAGCCGATTATTCCGGCTTTCAGCGGTTTGCCGTCAGTAGCCTTATCAACCAGATTGGGTAGGTAATAAGAGCCTGGCTCTTTCAAAGGCTGTATTTTTGGCGTACTGCTGCACGATGCCAATGTTGCAACACTTCCTGTACCAATTGCGCCCAATGCCCCGGCCAAAGCCGAGCTTTTCAAGAATGAACGTCTGTCAACACCTTTTTTCATAACGTATTAGTTTTAGTATGGAAAATTAGTTAATTATTGAACTTTAATTGAATTGTCAGGTTCACACACAACCCTAAAGCCAATGGCTTTAATATCGGAGTACCACCAGATACTTTTAGGTTGCTGCGGGTCGGTTTTCAGCCATGCGTCGTGCTGGCTGTTGTCGCGGGCTGCCGCACGCACATCGGCAGCATCCGAAACATAATTGCCCCCGCGCACAACCCATTCCTCGCCTTCGGTTACAAGTGGGTTAGCCACTTTACCGCTATTTTTGGCATAAGCGTCGGGCGCATAACGGTCGGCACAATATTCCATTACGTTGCCCAGCATATTTTTCAGGCCGAACGGATTAGGCTTGACCTCTTCGGGCAAATGAGTTTTGCCTTTGCTATTGTTTGCATAAATGATGTACTGCGAAATCGGGTCGGTATCGGCGCCCGAGAATTTACGCCATAACCCTTTGTTGGAAAACTTATCCGGTTTGCCGTCAAAGAAATAAGGCGTTTCCGTGCCACTGCGCGCCGCATATTCCCATTCGGCTTCTGTGGGCAGGCGGTATTTTTTTCCGGTTTTCTTCGAAAGCCACTGGCAGAAGGTTTCTGCCGCATAATGGGTCATGGTAATTGCCGGGCGTTTGCCAATCCCCCAGTTCTGGTCGGGTCGCCCATAAGGCGGAGTAGGGCCGGAAATGGCATCCACGTTCGGGTTGCTGTTGTTGGCATAAATCTGTTCGGGTGGAGTGCGTCCTTCGCTCATTGTGTTACCGTAAAATGCCCAGTACTGTTCCCAGGTTGTTTCCACTTCGGCCATGAAAAACGGGCTGACCGTAACTTGGCGCACCGGCGATTCGTCGGGCTGGTGGAAAGGTTCTTTTTTGGGGCTTCCCATGCTGAAGGTGCCACCTTTGATAGCTATCATCTTGAACGACACCGATGTGCCTGGAATCTGCTCGGCGTAGTCGGCAAAAGTTGTTACAGTAGTTGCCTGTTCAAAAACGGCTTTCAAACTATCTGCGTTGCCGTCGGTTTGCCCTGGTATGCCGGTCATCTTGCCGTGTTTATAATTCGGGTCATAATGCCCGGCGTCGAGGTGGCAACTGATGCACTGTAAATCCAGTTTCTTCTCGTTATTTTCGTAATAAAGGTGGGCAGCTATGCCTGCGTCCACTAAATTTTTCGGGAACAGGTTCTGGTGGCAATGTTTGCATGATGCATTCGGGATATACTTCACGGCATGTTCCAGTTCAGACTTCATCTCCCAGTTAAATTCAGCCGAATCTTTGAAGAGGTAACCGTAAAGATCTTTGAGTCCAAGTTTGGTTTTTTCTACAAGGTAACCTTCTCCTTTGGGAGGTAAATGGCAATCGACACAATGTACCTGAATTCCACTTTTATTATCGTAATGAGTTGATAATTTCCATGAGACAAAAACATGTGGATGAACATGGCACGATGCACAAAACTCGTCAGTAGAAGTAGTTTCTATAGCATGATTTCCAAAAATGGATGCCAGAATTCCGATGGCAAATGAGAAGAATAAAATGAGCAGAATGCGTTTACGCAAGTATTCGCCTAACTTTTTGAACATTAATGGGTTAGTTTTTTGTTAATAAATCAAGGATTCAGGTGATTCAAAAATAATAAAAATGAACGGATGTCAATGTCACCAGAAAGCTAAATGTCAAAATGGACTATTATTCCATAATAAATATGGATTTGTCCATACAGAAAAATTATGACCCAGATTATTGTTCAAACTCGGAATAGGAATTTATCTTTGAGAAATCATTCAATAAACAACAAGCAATGGACCTAACAAAAATAGCCTCACGATTTCGGATTGACGGAACGATTGATCGGGTTGAACCGATGGGTGAAGGATTTATCAACGATACGTTCATCATTTATACACAGGAATCATCAACTTCCAATTACCTGCTGCAGCGAAAGAATAAACGGATTTTTACCAATGTTCCGGCCATGATGGAGAACATCCAAAAAGTTTGTTCCCATATCAGGAAAAAAGTAATTGAAAAAAACGGCGATCCTGCTCGTGAAGCTATGACGATTGTTCCCGCCGTTGACGGGAAGTTGTATTATCAGGATGAGGAAGATGAATTTTGGGCCGTTTGCGTTTTCATCAGCGATACCATTGCCTACCAATCGGCCAAAACACCTGAACTGGCCTATCAGGGAGGCAAAGGAATCGGAATGTTTCAGGCAATGGTTTCTGACCTGAAAGAACCTCTGACTGATATATTGCCGGGATTTCACAACATCCGCTACCGGTTTAACCAATGGGATACCGTATTAGCAAACGATCAGGTCGGACGAAAATCCCGGCTGGCAAACGAAATCGAATGGATTGAAAGCCGACGCGAAGAAATGTTGAACTTTTGGAAGCTGGTTGAAAACGGTGAAATACCTACCCGCGTGACACACAATGATACCAAAATCAATAATATTTTGTTTGACCTGAACGGTGAGGTACTTTGTGTGATAGACCTTGATACCGTTTTAAACAGCACTTGTCTGAACGATTTTGGCGATGCCATTCGTTCGTACTCCAATACCGGAATGGAAGATGACGAAAACCTGGATGCAGTTTCGTGCAACATAGGAATCTTTGAAGGATTCACAAAAGGTTATTTGTCTCAGGCAATTGTTTTCCTAAGCGAAAAGGAATTGGAATATCTTGCATTTTCTGCCAAATACATTACTTACGAGCAAGTTTTACGATTCCTGATGGACTACATTGATGGCGATAACTACTATAAAATTAAACATCCGGAGCACAATTATCAGCGAACATTGGCTCAATACAAATTACTAACCAGTATCGAGGAGCAATACGATGAAATGTGCAGGATTGTGCGTTCTGTTGCTGATGACCTTACTTCATCAGCTTCCTGAAATAGAAAACACTCATAAGGTTAGTCATATCCTTAAGGTTGAAAATTATTCCCAAAATAAGAATACAATGAAAGTTCAGCAAATACTCGAAGGATTTTTGAATCCGCCACTGGAATTGGTTACCGAAACACTCGATCTGGAAGTAAAACCACTAAAGCTTGAGGTTGCGAACTGGGAAAAATTCTCCTATCTGCCGGAAGTAAGCGTTCAGATCGCCTACAATGAAAACGAATTGTTTCTGCAATATCAGGTTAACGAACAATCGGTAAAAGCTGAAGTTACCAAAAGCAATGGTCGCGTATGGACCGACAGTTGTGTAGAGTTTTTCCTTTCGCCTGAAGGAAATAACGAGTATTACAATCTCGAAATGAATTGCATTGGAACTGCCTTACTTGGATTCCGGAAAAATGGAGAAGCTTCAGTTCATGCAACTGAAGAACAAATCGCCACCATCAGGAGGATTTCAAGTTTGGGTAACTTGCCATTTGCTGAACGAAAACAACAGACCAAATGGCAAATTACCCTGGCCATTCCGTGGAAAGTATTTTTCAGACACGAACTCAGTCCGGTTATGGGGAAGAAAATGCGCGGCAATTTCTACAAATGCGGCGACGAACTAAGTATTCCACATTTCATTTCGTGGACTAAAATAAATACCCAAAATCCATCCTTCCATGTTCCTGAATTCTTTGGAGGACTGGAATTTGAATAATCAAATCTTCGAAAATTTATCATTTCAGCCAATCCTCCTTTAAAGGAAAGGACACTAATCCTGAAATTCCTTTAATTATCCAAACCTGATTATTTCGTCTTTGCCGGTAAAAATTGATCATTCAACGAAAAAAATGATTTTTTAGGATTTGTGTGTCCTAAATTTAGTAACGATTTTAATTTTCAAGCGTCTATTCAATTAAAACTATCAAACTATGAAACGGCACCACTTTCAATTAATCGGAATTTTTGCAGCACTAAGTATCCTGTTTTCGTCATGTTGGTTTTTAGGGCCATCGGTAAAAGGAAACGGTAATGTTACCGAAGAGGTCAGAGAAGTTGGTGAATTTGACCAGATTAAAGTTAACCGGGGAATGAATGTGTACATTACACAGGGGAGTCCGGCTAAAGTAGTGGTTATTGCCGACAGCAATCTGCACGAAATCATTGAAACTGAAGTAGATGGTGATGTTTTAACAGTAACGATAAATGAAAATATTCGTTGGGCGAAAGAAAAAAAAGTAATGATAACAGTTGAAAAACTTACCGGACTTGATGGAAGTTCGGGAGCCAATGCTTATTCACAGTCACAAATCATGTCCGAAAATCTTGAATTAAATGCCAGTTCAGGAGCAAACCTGAAAATGGATGTCAATGCCAAATATCTGAAAGCTGATTGTTCTTCAGGAGCCAACATTTACCTTTCCGGATTAGCCAAAGAAGCAGAATTGGAAACTTCATCGGGAGCCAACCTGAAAGCCGGGGATTTGAAAGCCGACCGGTGTAAAATGCGGGCATCGAGTGGAGGAAATGTGACTGCAACGGTAGTCGAAAAACTTGAAGCCAAAGCAACCAGCGGGGGAAATATTTCCTATTCCGGAGAACCGTCTTCAACAGATATCGACACCTCTTCAGGAGGAAACGTCCATCGCAAATAGTTCAGAAAAGGAAACAGGAAAACTTAAAATCAGTCAATTTCAAATTAAAAATTATCAATAGAACAGCCATGAAAACAATTAAACTATTTACACTTCTTTTTATCGTTTGTGCTTCTTTTCTGTCCAATACTCTTCAGGCCGAAGGAAGGCAAAAGCGACAAATAACCGGATTTCACGGAGTTTCGGTTTCCAGTGGGATCGACCTCTATCTGACTCAAAAAAACGTAGAGGAAGTTTTTGTCGAAGCCGATTCAGACGATCTGGAAAAGATCATAACCAAGGTTGAGGGCGGAATTCTAAAAATCTATATAAAAGAAAAATCCTGGTTTAACATGGATTGGAACCATCAATCACGAAAGGCTTATGTTTCATTCACGACCCTCGACAAACTGGATGCTTCAGCTGGTTCGGATGTAAATTCGGAGGGAGTATTAAAACTCAATGAACTTGATATGGATGCCAGCAGTGGTTCTGATATCAAAATTGAACTGGAAGCCGAAAGATTGATTGTTGAATCAAGCAGCGGATCTGATATCCAGCTTAAGGGGAAAGTTAATGTATTACAGGCCAGTGCATCAAGCGGAAGCGACATCGATGCAAGCGAACTTCAGTCTAAAAGATGTAACGCAAGTGTTTCAAGCGGGTCAGATATGCGGGTTAATGTAACTGAAGAACTTGATGCCAATGCCAGTAGCGGTGGAGATATTAGCTATTCCGGAAATCCAAAGTCAAAGGATATTAACGAATCAAGTGGTGGCGACGTCCACGGAAGATAACGGTAGTTCCATCCGCCAACTGGCGGACAAATTCCAGGTTTCATGTTCATTCAATTAAAGTCATTTTATTAATGACTTAGGATGTCTATGCCTTTATCACTAACAAAAACAGAACTAATAATTCAAAGAAAACGACCTGACGCCATGCAGGTCAATTCAATAAACAATAAACACTTCAAAAACAAAAAACAATGAAAACAATGTTAAAAATGACTTTTTTGTTCGCGTTTGTAGCATTTGCGAACATCTTGATGGCTGGTGGAAATCTGAAAGTTAACATCCAACCGATTTCAGCAGAAAAAGCCTTGGTTGCAATCTCAAGCCTAACCGAAAGCAATCTGAAAATTACACTTGAAGATGAGCATGGAAACATCGTTTATTACAGGGAAGTTGCTGAACCAACCGGAGATTATAAAAAAGTTTACGATTTTTCTGCTCTCGATGCGGGCCAGTATAAACTTTCGGTTGAAAGCGATAATCTGACCACTGAACGTTCCTTCGAAATTAAAAACTGGAAAATTGAAGTTGGAAAAGAAAAAACTACCCTTGAACCTTTTTTCGGATTTAATAATGGATTGTTGAGATGCAGTTACCTGAATTTTTCACAAGAAAACCTCACTTTACTTTTCTATGGTGAAAATCAATTGTTATACACCAAAGAAATTGGTCATGATTTCAGTGTCACCGAAGCATTAGATCTTTCGAAACTTGATAAGGGGAACTATAAAGCGGTTCTTTTATCAGGCAATAAAGATTTTTCTTACCCGATTACAATCAATTAATCACAATCGCTAAATTTTTTGAGCTGGTTTTGTGAATAGTTAGTTTGGAAGAGGCTGTCTCAAAAGAGTTCAGCCTCTTTTTTTGTTTTTTGAAAAAGCGGCGAAGGGTATCAGATTGTTTAAACTTTTGTTTCAGTCGCTTTTGTTGATTGTCAGGTATTTAGTAATTTCAGGCATGATAACACC
>Ga0209417_1000613_pt1 | contig 80191 bp, 59 predicted proteins | sample RifGroF2_FD_184002 | JGI IMG/M metagenome (GOLD analysis project Ga0209417, IMG submission 184002) | Groundwater microbial communities from Rifle, Colorado, USA - Groundwater F2 (SPAdes) (version 2) | ecosystem: Environmental > Aquatic > Deep subsurface > Groundwater | place: Rifle, Colorado... | reverse complement strand
ATCTCAAAATCTGTCAATCTCGATGTTAGAGTTTATCGCCAACTGGAGAGCCGGATGCGGGAAATCCGCCAGTCCGGTTCGGAGGGAGGGGAAGCGCAAATCAATGCGCTTTCCCTACCCCTATCAGGGAGCGTTCACACGCTCGTAAAAACTGGACGAAGAAAATTTTTCCGTTCCGGAAAAATTAACAGGGAAGTCAGTTGTTTGCATGAATGTAAGGAAGAACATGGCGGTTGAAATCAAAAACGAAGTCATTTCGGCGTCTGCCGGGACGGGCAAGACATACCAGCTTGTCAACAGGTATATAAGCCTTCTTGCCGCCGGGATGAAGCCGGAGACGATTGTCGCGCTCACATTCACGAGAAATGCGGCCGGGGAGATATTCGACAGGATCATCAGCCGCATGTCGCTGCTTGTCAAGGAACCTGAAAGGATGAAGACACCGGAGTACGAGGAGATGGGATTGTCCGGGATGACGGGCGACGAGATGCTGGCGATCCTGAGGCGCGTACTGCTGAACATGCATCTTCTGCAGATTGGGACTCTGGACAGTTTCTTTGTAAGGATCATAAAGACTTTCTCATTTGAGTTCGGGCTTTCCGGTGATTTCGAGGTCATAGACGAGAAGATGGTCGAGCAGTCGAAAAGAAGAGTCCTGAAGAACATCCTGTGGAACATTGAATTCACAGACAAGGATACGAGGAGTTCGTTCCTGGAGGAGTTCAAGAAGGCGACTTTCGGCAAGGAGGAGAAGCGGCTTGCCGACATTCTCGGCGACTTTGTCGATTCATATCATTACAAATATCTGTGTGCGCCTGAAGAGGAGATGTGGGGGATTCCGGAGAACATCTGGCCGGATGGATCTGCAGTCCTCAGTTCCCGTGTGAATCCCGAGGAAGAAGTGGAAAAGCTGAGGGGGCTCATTGAAGCCAGGCCCTTGACAGGCAAGCAGCGGGACAAGTTCCTTGAATTCATGGAAATGGCAGGGAACTTCCGGCCTGAGTCGCAGTTGGACTTCGACAATTCCTTTAACAAGAATCTCTTTTCAATAGTCCCCGACCTTGAAGGAGGCAATGCGGAACTGACTGTCGGCACTAAGATCCGTCTCAGCGAAGCGGAGTGCGAATGCCTGCTGAACCTCGCGAGGCATATCATGAAATGCCAGATAAGCGCACAGCTGCACAAGACGGAAGGCATATTCAGGCTGGTCAAAAGGTATGAGGATTTCTACAACATGATGATAAGGCAGTCGGGCATGCTGACCTTCGGGGACATCCCATTCATCCTTTCCCCGGAAACAGGATACGGTGACAATCATTATGCCCTTACATCCAGGACGCCTTCCCCTGATGACAGGCTCTACATCGACTACAGGCTTGATTCGAAATACGATCACTGGCTCATCGATGAATTCCAGGACACCAGCTATCCGCAGTGGAAGATAATAAAGAACCTCATCGACGAGATAATACAGGATGGGTCGGGCAGGAGGAGCTTCTTCTATGTCGGCGATACTAAGCAGGCGATCTATGGATGGCGCGAGGGCGAGGCAAGTCTCTTCAAGGCGATTTATGATGAATACAGCGGGATCTCGGACATAGGCCTGAAGACTCTCAGCAGGTCATTCCGTTCCGGCAGGGAGGTAATCCAGACTGTCAATAATGTCTTCTGCAATCTTGATAAGATTGATGAAGTTCCAGGTGACGTGAAGAATCGCTGGGTCTGGGAGGAGCATTCGCCGAAGACAAGGAACAAGGATGGAAGTCCGTTGCTGGATGGCTATGCCACGTTGATGCAGCTGAACAGGATCCAGGACGAGGGCAGGGTCCAGAAGGATGATTTGATCGCGAGGAAGACCAGGATCATCGTCGGCAAGATCAAGGAGATCTCGCCTTTTGAGCGCGGACTTTCGACGGCTGTGCTTGTGCTTCAGAACAATACAGGCCGACTGATCGCCGAATACCTGCAGGCTGAGGGGATAAAAGTTTCGATAGAGGGCCAGTTCAAACTGACCGATAATCCCGTGGTGCCGGCGTTCCTGTCGCTGTTCAAGTTTGCTGAACACCCCGAGGACAATTTTGCATGGCAGCATCTTTGCATGACTCCATTTGCAGGAATTATGGGCTCTCAGCCGGATGTTTCCATGCAGGTGCTGGACGATGTCTACCAGTCAGGATTCGCGGAGACGATTCAGAAATGGAGCATTAGGCTGGAAAAGGAGGCAAAGATACAGTTCGATGAATTCACAAGACGCAGGATGGACCAGTTCATGTCCGCCGCCGGCATATTCGATCACGGAGGAGGGAAAGGGTGCATTGATTTCATTGAATACATAGAGGCATACGAGATACCCGGAGAGACGGCGGAGGACGCGGTGCAGATAATGACGGTCTACAAGGCGAAGGGGCTGGAATATGATCTTGTGTTTCTTCCTGAGCTGAAGTCGAAGTCCATAGGCAGGGCGGACATGAGCGGCATCAAGGTCAAGAAAAGGCAGGACCTTTCGCCCGAATGGCTCATGTTCATGCCGAACCGGAGGATAACCGAGCTTGATCCGGTTCTCGGAGAGCTGGCGAAGGATATTGACGAGGATTCATGCTATGAGTCGCTCTGTGTGCTCTATGTCGCCATGACCCGTGCGGCCGAGGCCCTCTACATGATTGCCGATCCTCCTCCGAAGACCAAGTCCGAATCCTTCTACCATCAGGACGTCCTGATGAGAACACTTTCAAACAGGAACGATCAGCCTGATGCTGAATTCAGGACCGCATATGAAATTGGAAAGGATGGCTGGTACGGAAAATATCCGATGAAACATGTTTCCGGAGAAACTCATGATGCAAGACCAGCTGTCAACATCAAGTTCGATGATGTGCTGGAGACGCAGACGCCTTCCGGTTCCGAGAAGAGGACAGTTTCGGCAGGCGGGCTTTTTGAGAAAGGTGCCGAAGACGCCAGGGAACTGGGGATTGCAGTTCATGAGCTCTTTGAAAATATCGGATGGCTTGAGGACGCTGACTTGAAGGGGATATGCAGTGAATGGAGGAGGAGCAATGGTTTTTCCGATAAGACTGCCGCGGCCGCGATCGACATCTTCAACAGTTCCATCGGGTCAAAGGAATTGCGAAGTTCGCTGGAGAAGCCCGCAGGAAATCCGGAGCTGTGGCGGGAAAAGAGGTTTGAACTGATTCTTGAAGGCAGATGGATAAGCGGCCAGTTTGACAGGGTGACGATATTGAGGGATCAGAACGGCATCACTGGTGCCGTGATACTTGATTACAAAACGGATCACGTGAGTTCAGAGGAGGATATGGAAAATTCTCTGGAGTCGTATGCACCACAGCTTGAACTCTACAGGAAGGCGCTTGCATTGCTCTTGAACATCCCGGAGAAGAATATTTCCGCCAGTCTCGCATTTTTAAGAACAGGGAAAGTGAACGGAAACTGAATCATAATGTATTGGGCCTATATTTAAGTTGATTGCAAAACGCAGGAAAGTCTTTTTATGGAGATAAAACTTGTAGGAGTTCACAACTTTAGTTGTGTCTTTGCTTCAGCAATACATATGGCTATAGTCATGAATTTCTCATATGAGGTATTTTCAAAAGTTCGATTCCGGAGAGTAGCGCAAGCCTCCGGCTTGCGTAAAAACAAGCCAGAGGCTTGTTCTACTTCGAGTTTTGAAATCAGCTCATCTAATTAGATGGTGGAGGATAAATGAACGTTGAAATCCAGAAATTCGTAGAAAAGCATTTTGCAGTGCTCGTATATTGTTTTGCTCTGACCCTGTCTTTGATGCTCCTCTACAACATCCGTTCGTTCGGACTTCTTCCGCTGCCGATCGAAGGCACCGATCAGAAGACCATGCTTTTTACGGCGGCAGACCTCTACAAGATGAAACTGCCTGAGGGCGTATACCGTTTTTCGCCTGGATACACTGTGTTCCTTGCCGGCCTAGTTGCAGTCGCCCAGGGGAACCTGGTTATTATGCGCGTACTCCAGGCCGCGCTCTGCGCAATGATTCCGGTCATGATCTACTGGCTCGGACTCAGGCTTAGGATCGGAAGGGAGAAGGCGCAGATTGGGGCACTGATATATTGCTTTTACGGACCTGCGTCCCTGATAACGCTCGATTTCCTGCGGGAGGCTCCACTTGCACTCTGCTTCATAAGCTATGTGTATTTCCTGCTCAGGGCTGCCACTTCCAGAAGGACTTTTTATTTTGCGCTTGCCGGAGTCTTTGCCGGATTATGCGTCCTGGGAAGGGAGAATTTCATTCCAATAGTCTTTCTGCCCGCGGCTGTCTTCATGTTCAGCAAGTTCCGGGCGAGGATCAGGATGAAGCAGGTACTTGCATATCTTCTCGCCTTTGCGTTGCTGATATCTCCGGTCATCATGTATAATCTCGTGAGGTTCAACAGTCCGACCATCATTCCGGGAAACCTGAAGAACGTTCTCAGCTTCTATTACGGGGAACGGGTGAAGGAGGACAATTCCTTCGCCGTTGAGGTGGTTGTCAAGAACATGCCTTCCCAGATCGTGAAGTTCTGTTCGTCCTACGAAATCCCAAACAGCCTGTCATTCTATGCGCACAGGGACGTGGTGGACATCCTGTGGATTTTTCCCCTGACGTTCAATCTTATTCTTGCGCTGGCCGTTGCGGTGCTGTGGCTTTACAGGCGGAACAAGGGGGTGCTCTGTGTTTCTATTTTCGTCCTGGCGTATCTCATGACGATGATTTATTTCGAGATGTTCTACAGGTTCAGGATTCCGTGCGTGCCGCTGATATGCGTGCTTGCCGGGGCGTCTCTTGGATATATCATCCGGAATATCAGGAAGGGCGGTGTCATATTGACAGCCGTGATCGTCGTACTTGTTTTTGCGTTCTCATACTCGGATTCCGACAAGAACAGGACTTCGCAGGAGAAGGTCGCCACTGCGCAGGTCATCATCCAGACCATGCAGCTTGGAAAAGCCGAGGCGTACATCCAGAAGCTGGACTCGCAGGGGATCGACACAAGGCAGCTCAAGGCTATGCTCTCCGACTACTCAAAGAAGTGATGGTCCAAGGAATTCGCAGTCTTGCCGGGTCAATACGGTTCTGTTATCGAATAGCCGAGGATGGTCTTGGCTTCCCGTCCGACCTGGTATATCATATTCATTTCATTTTCGGTATCATCCCAGTTGACGCCTGAGGCTGATATGATGACTGTCACGTCCTGTATTGGATCGCAGAATGCAGCTGTCAGGTATCCATTGTGTCCGCCTGTGTGTCCGTAGCCAAGTCCGTCCGTACAGAAGATTCCCAGGCCATAAGCAACTGCCGTTCCTGCAGTCATCTGGCTGACGGTGCCGGAAGAAAGGCCCGCTTTGCCCTCGATGAGACGCCTCATCCAGTTGCCCAGGTCGGTCGGAGTCGTGATCATATTCCCTTCCGCAACGTGCGGTGACATATTGTCGAGGGTGGCTTCTTTCAGCGTATTTGAGGAATAATCATATCCGGTCTCAAATGCTGCTGGTATGCTGCGGTCCGTACCCAGATGTGGAAGCGTTGTCTGGTCCATGTGGTTTGGCTCAATCAGATAATGGCTGACAAACTCGCCGTAGCTTTCCCCTGAAACCCTTTCAATTATTTTGCCCAGCAGGGAATAGCCGGTGTCGCTGTATGTAAAGGAAGTGCCCGGCGCAAAATAGCTCAGCTGGTTTGTGGACACCACCCCGAGCAATTCATCGAATGTGAAAGTGTGTTCCATTCCGCCTGGAGTGCCCTTGACATAATCGAGATAGTTCTGGCCTGCATATGGAACTGGCTTGTCGGCCGGTATGTCGCTGTTGGTGATGTCAAAGACTCCGGCGCGGTGCTTGAGCAGCATTCTAATCGTGATGCTTCCCTTGTTGGGGATATTGTACTCGGCGGTATCTGGAACATAAGGTTCAGCCGAACCGGGAATAGGAGCAGTGATGAGATCGTCGATGTTCAACAGCCCTTCCTGCTGCAGGAGCATGATTGAGGCGGCGGTGAAGGTCTTGGTCACGCTCGCGCAGCGGAAATGCGAGCTTTCTGTTCCTCCCGGCATATTGTTGGACACATAAAAAGTCCCTTTCGGGCATATGACATACAATGCGAGGCCGCCGTTCCATCCGGGTTTCCCCGACCAGTAGTTCTGCCAGTATCTGGACACCATGGAATTCAATTCAGCCGTGATTTGCCGGTCAACGGCGATGCAGTCTGCGGCCAGGTTGAATTCACGGGCGCCTCCGTCGACCTTGACCTTGATTATTTTTGATGCGACGTAGCCGAATTTCCTGTCCTCCACGAATGAGACCGATGAATTGTTGTCTGCGAGATTCGCAAGCGCCTCCAGCTGTTCGCGTGCAATGAGGGAGACTCCCCTTATCCCCGATATGTCTTCGCCGGGATTGCTCAATGCGGCAAATGAGACTATTCCGGTTTTTCCGGCTAGGATATCGGATCTCTGCGCGTCTCCTACGATCCCGAGCGCGTTTAGGTTGTTGAGCACTGTGCTCTTTTTGCCGGGCGATACATGGACAAGCAGAGGGTAGGGCCTGAGCGCCGGTGAAGCGACAAGGTCATTTCCGCAGCCTGCTCCGTCGAAACCATAGAAAAACAGGTAGAGCCCGTCGTCCAGCTTGCTGAGGATGTCAGTGTCCAGGGAGGTCTTCCCAAGCGTGCCCTCAATCCAGAGAACTTCGGAGTCAGGGTCAATGGCGCCGTCCTCCCATCCCTGGCGGATGTTGAGGTAGTTCTGCATGTTGATTGTCTCTTCGGGCGTCAGCGGACTCGTCAAACCAGGCAGATACGACGAGAAATCGAAGAAGCCCTCGGGTTCCCAGCTGTCCTTCCTCGTGAAGACGGTATGCGTTGCGGTTCCCTTGGCCACGTCTGGCAGCGTTGTGAAGAAGAAATCGAATTCGTGCGCGCCTTCCCTGTCAATGTTCGAAGAGAAGGTCCAGAACCCGCCGGCATCAGTTTTTGCCTTGAGCCATGTGCTGAGGCCGGTGATAGGATTTCTCGCCTGCAGGTTGAGCCCGGCAATGCCCGCGCCGGACTTGTCTACGACCTTGCCTTTGAACTTAACCGTGAAGGGAGGCGTGAGGTTGTTGGCGGGAACTTCCGTCAGGACAATATTGCTGACCGAATAGCACTGCGCTGAAAGCGTGACGTTGGCGTAATCCGTGGTCCCATAGAGCAGCACGTACCATGTGCCTTGTGCCGGGTTGCTGACTGTCAGGGTCTTGCCTCCGGCAATGGCAGCGCCCTTGGCATTGTATGACGAGAGCTTAGGATATGAGGCCAGTTTCACGTAGAGGTCGCAGTTGTTCGAGGAAGAAGTCCCGGTGAGATTTACAACAAGCCTTGTTGCCGCGTCCGGAACCTCGAAGGAATAAAATTTGTAGCTTCCCCTGGCGGCGCCTGCGCTCACTGTTTCACCGTCGGTTATGGCCGTGCTTGCGGATTTCGCAAATCCCGACATCGAATTGCTCGGCACGCTGGTCGCGTCGGCATCGTCGTTGTTCGCCTTCACCCAGTACCAGTATGTGGTATCGGGAACTGCCGTCGCATCATCGCAGGATATGTCTGCGGTGGTTGTAAGCAATTGAGAGCTTCCGAACGTATTCACGGTGTTCCTGTAGACCTTGTAGTTCCCGGCAAGGGTCACCATGGACCATGCGACTCTCACAAATCCGAAGTCCCCCTTTGTGGCGCTCTTCATGACCGGAGCTTTAAGCGATGCGATGTTGTCGTTATGATATCCCGAGTCGGAAGGGCTGAAAAGGCTCGTATAGACCGCCTTGTATTTCGCCTTTACCCTGTAATAGTAGGTCGTCGCCTTGACTGCTGCCGCATCATCGTAGAAGAGGTTTCCGGCGGCGTCGAATGTCTGTGGAATATCCGACATGTCCTTGTTCGCATATCGGTAGACTTCGTATCCTGTAGCTCCCGGAACTTCAGACCAGGTGATTCTGACTTTCCCGTAATATGTGCCCTGGCTCGCGTCGATTGATCCCGGCCCCTTGTTGTTCAGGATTCCTGCCGCGCCCAGGCTGAACCCTCCTGTGCCGCTTCCATTCTTGCCCTTTATGAAATAATAATAGGTTGTTCCGGTGGTCAGTGTGTCGCCCATGTTGTCATACGAATATGTCGTCGAACTTCCGCCAGCCACTTCGGTGACAAGGGCGGCGGTAGCGGAATTGTTGACAGTATTCCTGTAGACAAGATAGCTTGTCGCGTTTGTGCATTTCGACCAGGAGACTGCAATCCTGTCAAAATTCGAATTGCTGGCCTTTACTCCTGCAGGGACAGTCGTGGGCTTTTTCAATATGAAACCTGAAACGCCTATGCTCTCCTTTGAAACGCCTACGTAATTGGCGGCCTTGACCCAGTAGTAATATTTGACATCCGCTTCCAGATTCGCATTGTCCTCATATGAACTGTCCGTTGCGTTCCCTATCCTGGAGGCTTCTGCCAGTCGCTTTGTCCTGCTTCTCCATATCTCGTAGTAAGTTGCTCCGGGCGAATCCTTCCATAGCAGGACGATGTTGGAATAGGTTCCCTGGCTTGCAGTCAGGCCGGTGACTGCCAATGGCGCCGTTCCGTAGTACTTCGCGACTATTGAGACTCCGCTGTATGCGGTTTTTCCATAGAGGTGTATCAGGTAGGAGCCTTTGGCAGGATTTACTATGCGGATGATTTCGGGAGAACTGTCAACCAGCGCATGAAATCTTTCCGGACTGCCGTCAAGCCCGGCATCCATGTCGTATGTGCCGCTGCCGCCATATGCCTTGATTTCAAGCAGCGCCTGTCCGGCGGGGACGTCAATCTGGTATGTCTTTGTCGAGGCGGCGGCTCCGGCTATTCCAGTTACCGGCGTTCCGTTCTTCAGGACCTTGGTGATCACATCAGGCCCGGTCGGATGCGCCACATTGCTGAAGTCGCTCTCGATGATGGTGCCGGAGTCATCTTTCTTCGCCTTCACCCAGTAGTAGTAGTAGGTTCCGGTGAACGCTGTCTGATATGAAAGCACGGCAATATCCGACTGTATGACAGTTGCGGTGGAAGTAGAATCTGTCTCACAGCGGTAGAGGTCGTATTTGTCCCCGGTTGCCGTCCATGACAGATTTATCTTCGTGCCCGAGATCGAACCGGTGAGGACCGGTTTGTCTGGAACGTTTGTCTTGACCTCGATATCAAGTTTCACGCTAGCGAAGTCCGCGGCGGAATAAAGCAGGACATGCCAGTCGCCGGCTGCCGGATTCTTGACCGTAACGACTTCTGAAGCGCCATCCTTGGTGCTCTTGTACTGGTAGTCAGTCAGGTTCGGCGCCATTCCCTGCTTGAGGTATATGTCGCAGTCGCCGGTGCCTCCGGATGTCGTCAGCGCGAAGTTCTTTTCCGTTGTCACATTGAACACCAGGATGTTCTTCATTCCGGCCTTTGAATCGGCCAGATCTGTGATGGAAACCTTGCCGCCTCCGACAATGCCGGATATGTCCACAATCTTTGCGAAGTTCGCAGACGCCCCTGCGGTGGCGCCTTTGACAGTCAGGCTGGCGCCTGTGGCGGCGCCGGGTTTGTCGACCGTGCAGTTGCCGGACACGTTCCATCTTCCGAACTGGTAGCCCGCGTTGGGGGTCGCGGTGACAGGCACATTGTCATTCACCTTATGGTCATGCTCGCCTACGGCCGGATCGACCGTGCCTCCAAGGGCTTCGTTCAGCGCCATGGTGAGTTTCGCATCTGCTTTGGTGTCGGACCATTTGCCCAGGCTTATCTTTAGGTTGGTGGTGCCTGCGGGGAGCGGTACAGGGAATTCTGAAGGGACCTGTGGCCCTACAATGCTGTGGACCGGATTCTCGTCATAGCAGAATCCATAGGCCATGGCCATCTTGCCACCGCGTGCCGCGTCCACGGCTCCTGTGGGGAGCGTGAAGATGTGATCGTCGACGATCTTCGAGGTATGCATGAACAGGGAGAACAAGTTCTGGGGCTGGCTTTTGGGATACCAGTTTGTCTCAGTCGCCCAGTTGTCAGTCGTGTGCCCCTGGTTGACGCCGGCATAGTCGACAACTGCGACCCCGCGGTTCAAGGCTGACACGATCTGGTTCTCCAGTCCGTTGATGACAGTCTTGTCGTTGTCGGCTGTCATGTCCGACCTGGTGCCTCCATCCGCCATCAGTGCAAGTCCGGCAAAAACCATGCAACCCGAGGAAAAATAATAGTTGGTGGGCGCCTTGGAGAATTTATATTGGAAAGACGTGCTGTAGTCTTCGCCGCTGTTGAGATTCACCGATACGACATTACCTGCCAACGTGTTGATTTTGGTGATCCTTGTTGTTTTATCCGTCGACCCGCCTCCGCTGCTGACATACATGCCCACGGTGAGTTTTGAATTGGCCACAGGTATCGGGTTGTCGAACGTCAGGACGTTGCTTTTTATCGTTCCCAAGATCGGATGGTATTTCGCGTCGGCTCCCTTGTAGTTCACCACGGAAAAACCCACGGGATTGAACACGTTGTAGACATTCCTGGTGTTTACGCCGGTGAACTTGAGGGCGGGATGCGTGTTGGTGGTTCCTGGAAATGCAGTTGTTACCCCAGTGGCTGTAAAGTAGTCGCTGTATTTATCAGTGCCGTTCTGCCACAGGCTGATTTTACTGTAGAATGCCGCGTCAGTGAAGATTTTGTCCAGGGCGTCATCAAAAACAGTATGGAGAGTATTCCCCATCGAGGCAGTTTCCTGGAGATAAAGGCCGGGATTGAGCAGCCCTTTGAAAGTGGCTTCACGCGGATCCGTATACAGATCCAGATAGGCGCTCGCATCTTCACCGCCAGCCGTCAGGGCATCCATGAAAGGCTGGTAGGTGTCCACTATGTTCTCGCCGGTCATGCCGGGAATCAGCGGCTGGCCAACCTGGCGGTACTCCTGGCTTCCATCGGCGTTGGTGGCGGTGACGGTGACAGGGAAGAAGAAACCGTCCACGCTTGAGACATCCATATACATGTCCTGCTTTTCCTTGAAGGTAAGCTCGACATAGTTGAATATAGGGTATTCCTTCTGTGGCGGGTTCTTGCACTGCGTCACTTCAGCTCCGCTCTTCGCGTATGCGAACCGGGGCCCCCCGTTGGTCCCGGGATTGTCTGCGTAGTCAGTGATATCCTTGTCCTTGAAGAAGAAATATATGCGGGTGCCGACAAGTTCGTTGGTGTTGCTGACCGTTATGCTGGTGATCTCCGAGCCGACCTTGAAGGACGGGACATTGCCCCCTGACATGGGTTCGAAAACACCCACGGTGCCACCTCCGGCCACGTTCAGCATTTTCTTTGAATCAGTGCTGAATCCGAGCGCATAGACAGTGAATTTGTCCGTATCCAAGCCTGAAAGGTTGTCAAACGTCAGGGTATAGCTTGCTGTGAACTGCGCATAGATGGTGGCATCTCCTGTCAGCGTCACTGTAGTTTCTGCAATTGCGGAATTCGCAAAGGTTGCGGTGTTTGAATCAGTGGTCCATTTCTGGAAGGCATGGTTGCTGCCGGAAGGAGTGGCCTTGATTGCAACAGGCGTATTCTTCATTACGGCCTTCGGCGGCGGAGTGACCGGCGTGACGCTGCCCCATGCGTTGCCTTCAAATGATGGAAGGATGCTGGTAGTGAGGAAAGCGCCTTCCACATAATTTGCAGTCACGGTTACATTCCCGGTCAGTTTCACGGTTGTATTCGGGTTTGTTGAATCTGCGAACGTGGCGTTTGCCGTTGGCGCGGCGGTCCATCCTGTGAAAATGTATTTGCCTACCGAACCCTGATCTGTCGAAGCGGTAATGGCAATGTCAGTGTTCGGCGGTTCTGGAGTGACAGATCCCTTGTCGGGACTGAGGTTCCCGACGCTGCCAGGGTTGCTTGCCATTGTCAGGTTATAGACTCTGCTGAAATTGGCGGATACAGTGGCATTGGCTGTCATATTAGTTATTTTGGTGTTTTGGGTGTTGGCGTTGTCAAAGACCACGCTGCCATCAGGAATAGAATACCACTCTACGAAGGCCCAGCCGCTTTTGGGCGTGCATGTTATGTTCAGATCAGTGCCTGAGTATATGGTGTTCCCAGGAGGAGCAAGCGTGCCCTCGTTGTTGGTCGGCTGCTGCATGGTCATGGTGAATTGCTCGGCGGCATATGTGCCGCATGAACATGCCATGATCGTGAAAAGAAACAGAAGCATTCCTGGCATGCGTGAAAGCAGATGTTCCAGCAGGAGGCTCGGAAGTAGGTTTTGCTTCAGATGGCCGGTGGATTGAAAAAAGGACAAGGTTTTCGGATTATGCATTGGAGGTATATCCTCAGGTTATATTTATAGACAATGAAAATATAATGCATTCGTATGTTTGACAAGGGGTTAAGAAAAGAAAAAGGTACGCTCTACATGGAAAATGTCTGCAATTCGGATATGCATTGCCAGTTGAAGAGCCGCAGGCTCGGATGGATTGCTCCAGCGTTGAGTTCTATCGCTGGGAAAACTTAGGACTGTGGCAGCTCTTGTTCCGCTTTGGCTTGAGTCATGTGCCTGATATTATGCTGTGAATTTGTGACTGGCTATTTCCCGATCATGATAGTCGTGTCTGTGCCTGACTGGTAGCCGTATCTCTTTAAACTTTCAGGCGTACCTCCATTGTCAACACAGTCCGAACCAATACTGTAGATCATATAGCCTTTCGGAAGCTTCTTGTACCGGAGTTCCTTCCCGTCAAATGGATCAAGAGGCACGTTTTCAATGAATTCAGCCTTGAGATCGAAAAGCTTTTCCGGCAGCTTCCCATATTTGAGCCTGTACCTTTCCACCGCTAGCCCAGCCCTGTTGCATGCGACATTCGCCAATGCCAGGCATTTCTTGTCGAAGACATTCATCAATCCTGAAGAAGTATTCTTACATTCATACATGTAAAAAGGAAGATCTTTTATTTTCTTTTTTAATTCCTTTGATCTCCTTAGCATTTCCTCTGGAGGAAGACCGCATATGTCAACGCTCTCGCTGAGGATATCCAGATAGCCGATGCAGTTTGTCCTATCCAGACCGAAAATACGAGAATAAAAGAGTTGTTCCCATTTTATTGCAAAAGATCTTTCTCCAATGAAAGCCCTCCGCAAAGTCCTAGATTCCTCGTATCTGCCGAAGGCGTCATACATCGCGTGAAGCTGTTCATCTGTGAAAGTGTTTCTTATCAGAGCCCTCTGGATTTCCTCTAAGGATAAGGATTGAGCTGAATATTGCACCAGAACTGAAATTATAATAGGCATTTCATCTAATGAACAGCTCAGAGCCACGGAGTCCTTGACAGATTCCAGGAATTTCTCGGAATCTGAGTTTTCCAACGCGATAAAACCCTCCATTTCTAAAAGGCGTGCGCCTTGCCTCAAGCTTGAAAAAAGTTTGACATTTGTCCAATTATAAAAATCAAAATTGAATCTGGTCTTTTGAAATTTTGCGGCCTTGTGAAGCAGTTCCAATGCCTTTGCGTTTTTTGCGAGATAACGTACGGAAGTGTCCTTTTTCTCCTGATCGAGCGGTTCCGTGTCAGAAGGCATCTGGGCGAACCCGCAAATGACAAGCAGATTCTTATCTATGCCCGGTGGGTTGTCCTGATAGTTCGCGAACGCTTCCCCATAAATGATGGCGGCATTCTCGTTGTCTGGGATTTTCGTATAAAACTTATCAAGTTCTTCCGTATTGGTCGGATATCCAGCCTTCCTTATCTTCCCAAGTTTGCTTTCAAGTACTGAATCGAGGAATAAAAGATAGCCTAGGTAGGACACGGAAAGAGCCAGTGAAAGACATGTTAAGACCACAAGTTTCTTCTTTAAGGGGCTCAGTTTGCTTAAAAACCCGCTGGTTTCGGGATAAGACATTAAATTCCTTAGTCTTATAAGGTGTTTGGGCATTGGAAGAGGAACGAGGGGGCAGGGAATGACTCCGCTACTTGTAAAATTGAAGCTTTGCAGCTCCGTAACTTATTTGTTCAGAGGTTGACCCGTGCGCCCCTCATCCATATAATACAAAATTATCCGGATGATTGCAAGGGCGAATGGAAAATATCGGGAAAAAAACTTAAAAACAATATGCCTTCTTGACTATTTTCCATGCGATGCTAACATATAATAGTCTATAATAAGATAGGCTTATCATCCGGTGCCGGGCAATATTAAAAAAGGAGTCCTATAATGAGAGGTCTTACAGACAAGCAGAGAGGGATGCTCGATTTCATTGAGAAGTTTTCCAATTCCGAGAGTATGTCGCCGACGGTCTATGAGATCGCCGACTACTTCAGGATCAAGACCTCGACCGTCTTCGCGCATCTGAGCTCCCTCCAGAAGAAGGGTTTCATATCACGCTCTTCAAAGGCGAGAAGCATCACGCTCTTCGGCAAGAGGAAGCATACCAGGCACACCTCGTTTGTCCTTGCAATCCCGCTCCTGGGCAGGATCAGCGCCGGTCTTCCCCTCAACTCGGCCGAGATGAAGGAAGGCGAAGTCTACTGCGATTCCTCGATGCTCAAGGGAGAGGACACAAGCAAGATATATGCCCTGCGGATAAACGGCGACAGCATGAAGGACCTTGGAATCCTCGACGGTGACTGTGTCATTGTCAGGCACTGCACTACGGCCCGCACGGGAGACATTGTAGTCGCGCTTGCCGGAGATGAGACGACCGTGAAGAGCTATTACCCTAAAAAGGGGAAGATCACGCTGAAGCCTGCGAATCCGAAGTACAAGACCCAGGTCTACGGCCCCGACGATGTCCAGATACAGGGGAAAGTCATAGGGCTCCAGCGCTCCTTCGCATCCTGAATTACTGCCGTCCCATGGATTAATGGATTTTTGGATTACTGGATTATTGGTTTGAGTTCAAGAAAAATTATAGATTCTGGATTTTGAGTAAAATTATAAGACAGGCATTTTGGATTTCTCTCATGTTCTAATTTTTGTATAACTCTTTGATTTGCAACAATCCATTAATCCAGCAATCCATCCATCCGTCATCCTCTGGGATGACTTAAATCCTGAATCATGCCACATTCTGCTTTGACACCTTGCGGAAATGATATCCGTAGATCGCAAGAGTTATGGCAAGAGGGAACAGCTTTGGCTTCCTGAACTGCGTCCATAGCACAAGCTTCCAGTAGTAGTAGCGCCCGTTGCTAATGATACCGAGATGATAGATTGATTTCAGGAATGCCATGAAATGCGAAAAACTCAGCCTTGATTTGATCTTGGGCGACTGCTTGTATTCCTTTAGGAAGGTCTTGACCCTCTGGTAATATCCCTTGTGCGAATATATCTCGTTGAGAATCTTCCTGTAGCCGTCGTGCAGCGTCTTCGGGTTCATCTTGCTGGGAATGATATTCGTCGTCCCGTCGACATTGTCCCCGGTCGTCAATCCGACTAGGCGCCCTTCCTTCTTCATTCTTTCATACAGCCTTGTCCCTGGCATTGCCTGAAGCATCCCGACCATCGCAGTGGTTATTCCGCTTTTCTGGATGAAATCTATCTGGCGCTGGAAAATGCTGGCCGTGTCGCTGTCGAAACCTACAATGAAGCCTCCCTGCACCTGGAACCCGGCCCGCTGCATTTTCTTGATGTCTGCGAGCATGTCCCGGTTCCTGTTCTGTTTCTTGCTGCATTCCGCGAGGCCGCTGTCGTCAGGCGTCTCTATGCCTATGAAGACCATGTCGAATCCGGCGTCAACCATCATCTTCATGAGTTCATCGTCGTCCGCGAGGTTGATCGAGACTTCCGTGAGGAATGAAATTCCCTTCTTGTCTTTCTGCCATTCGATGAGGGCGGGAAGAAGATCAGTCTTGAGCTTCATCTTGTTGCCTATGAAATTGTCGTCGACGAAGAAAATCCCCGCGCGCCAGCCCTGATCGTATATCCGGTCAAGCTCGGCGAGTATCTGTACTGTCGACTTGGTCCTGCACCGGTGCCCGAAAAGGGCGGTTACATTGCAGAACTCGCAGTTGAACGGACATCCGCGGGAGTACTGTACGTTCATGGTCACATATTTCTTCATGTTTGCAAGCTCCCAGCGCGGAACCGGCGTGCATGTGATATCCGGGAATTCCGTGGAAGCATACATCCTCTGCGGGGTTCCATTGCTCAAATCATCCAGGAAGAGCGGCAGCGTGATCTCAGCCTCGTTCAGGACAAAATGATCGACTTCGGGGAACAGCTCGTGTTCACTTATGAAAAGGGGGCCGCCGGCGACAATCTTGAGTCCCGCGCTTTTGCAGATCCTGACCGCCTCGACCGCAGATTCCTTCTGGACGATCATTCCACTTATGAATGCAAGGTCCGCCCATTCAAGATCTTTGCTTTTGAGCTTTCCTGTGTTCATGTCGGCAAGCCGGACATTCCATTCCTCCGGCAGCATGGCCGCAACGGTCAGAAGACCGAGGGGAGGGAATGCGGATTTCTTATGTACGAATTTCAGCGCATGCTTGAAACTCCAGAAAGTGTCTGGAAATTCAGGGTAGACAAGCAGGATATTCATTTTGACAGCTCCTTGGATTAAGGCGGGCTGGAGGGATGCAGGCGTCAGGCATTTATGCTCCGGCATGTCCGTTATGCCCTGGCCCGTTTCTGGGCCGGCACCACGGAGTTTGTGCATTCATTGAGTCCGTCGATTTTACTCTTCTCTGCCTGGCATACCATACTTTGTAAGTGCCGAAATACAAGCGAGATTCATCAGATTTACTTGAATTTGTCGTATGGTGTGATGGTGTCCTGCTTGTTCAATGAATCGAGGCCCCTGATATATTCCTCGTACAGGCGCTTTTCGAGCTCCTTTGAGGGCTTGAAGCATGAGGCGATGTCGCTTATGATCTTGCTGCTTCCGAAATCGATCTCAGCCAGCCTGTTTTTCTTGGTGGAGTTCCAGGAGCTGGAATTGAGTATTTTCACCGCGTCGTAGAAGGTCTTCGTGTTCTCGCGCCATTCTATCTCGCTTATGGTAATGCCGCGGTAGACGATTTTATTCTCCTTGAAATATGACACATGCTTCTCAAACCCCCTGTGATACATGTCGCGCAGCGACTCCTCGGATATTTCCATGGAATTCTCGCCGAATACGGAGCTTGAACTGACGTTGAAATTGGAGAAGTTGCACAGGGTTATCCTGATGAGCTGCCGTTCCTCGTCGACTTCGGCATCCCAGACATTCGGAAGTTTCTTGATATGGGCGGCGATGGCCGCGAGCATTGTCTTGTCCTGCGGAGGATTCGGCTCCTTGTACAAGGCCTCATAATAGGTGAACGTGGCATTGATGTATTCGGTTATTATGGCTGAACCGCACCACATGCTTATCTTAAGCGGCTCAGGCGGATTCCTAGGCTTTTCCGCATTTGGATTCCTCCACTTCATCGGACCCACCACCATGAGGTCGTTGATGAAAAGCGAAAGCCCGCTGCGCTTGATCACATACGGCGGCGGGATGTATCTGCCCTTGAAGATGAGATATCCGCTGGTTATGGGCTTGCTGACCTCTTCGCCGAAGATCTCCTTGTTGAAAAGGACCGGATCGACCTTTTCGACTATTGAAGGATCTTCCTTCTTCCCAAGTGGGAATCCTGAACAGCCGGCCACGAGAACGCATAAGGAGGCGACAGCGGTTATTGTTGATATTTTCTGAAAATATCCAGTCAATTTCATAAACAGATGTGTCATGACAATTCTCCTGTTGTATCTTTTCTCATTTTGAAAATCCGTCTCCGGATTTTTTACCAGAGCCGTTTGTCGAGGGTGCGATATTGCACCGCTTCGAAAATATAGTCCTGTTTTACGATTTCGGAAGCGTCAAGATCAGCAATTGTCCGTGCAACCCGCAAAATCTTGTCGTATGCCCTGGCGCTCAGCTGCAGCTCCTTTATCGAATGCCTGAGGTAGGACTGGCTCTCCCTGTCCAGTTCACAGTATTCCTGCAGCTGCTGCTGTTCCATCTGGGAATTGCAGAAGATCCCGGCCTTTTCGTAGCGTTTCTCCTGGGTTTTGCGAGCAGTTGTCACCCTTTTGCGGATCTCGCAGGAAAGCTCGCCCGCCGGAACCTTCAGCATCTCATCGTCGTTCAGGGGTAGAAGTTCGACATGGATGTCGATCCTGTCCAGAAGCGGTCCCGATATCTTGCTCCTGTACCGCTGGATCTGCGGCGGCGTGCACCGGCACACCCTCTGCACATTCCCATAATGCCCGCACGGGCAGGGGTTCATCGCGGCAATAAGCATTATCCTCGCCGGGAACACGAATGTCCCGGAGGCGCGTGACACTGTGACCGAACCATTCTCAAGAGGCTGCCGCATCACTTCAAGCACGTTCCTTTTGAATTCCGGAAGCTCGTCGAGAAATAAAACTCCATTGTGCGCCAGGCTGAGCTCTCCCGGCGTAGGCATGCTCTGCCCTCCGAAAAGTCCGGCATCGCTTATCGTATGGTGGGGCGCTCGGAAAGGTCTCTGTGTCAGTATGGGACTGTCGGTCGGAAGAAGCCCCATGATGCTGTGGATCTTGCTGACGTCCAGGGCTTCGTCGATGTGCATCGGCGGAAGAATTCCCGAAACTCTCTTCGCGAGCATCGATTTTCCGGTTCCCGGAGGCTTGCTATGTTTAAGTGTATGCTTGCGCTTTTTCATTCTGACTGATATATTGCTCCTGTGACAATTGATATGCAAGTTTACTTTACATCGGATAGGAGAGAATGACAATGAAGAAGGCTGTGATTTATGCCAGAACCAGCTCTGACGATAAGGATGAGTCGGGCAAAAGAAGCGTGTCCATCACATCGCAGGTTAAAGAGTGCAGAGCTCTCGCTGAGAAACATGGACTGTCTGTCATCCATCCCCCATTTGTTGACCAGGATTTAAGCGGAAGAACCTATCCAGACCTTGAGGATGCTCGGCTTCTCAGCAATTCAGATGATTCATTCAACTCATATTTCTCTGAGGTTATAAAATTCCAGAGAAAGAAATATCGCCCTGAACTCGGTGCATGTCTTGCCTGTTCAGATATCGAATTTATAATTGTTTATGATGAAACTCGCCTTATGCGTCCTTACCAGAACAGCTTTCTCGGGCAATACCTGATTCAGAGACTGAAGAAATCCAGCATCCAGGTGCTAACCGTCAAGAACGGTATAATTGACTATGGGAAATTCTCCGACAGACTTGTATCAACCATTAGCCAGCAGGTTGAGGACGATATAATAATCAAGACAAGGCAGAAATCAAAAGAATCGCTCAATGTAAAGAGGAATACTGGATTTCTGACTTCAGGAGTCTGCTGCTATGGATATAGGTCAACAGGCCATCAAACAGTCGAGCAGGTTGAGGAAGAAGCAAAAAACGTGAAGCTTATCTTCAAGATGTATGCCCGGGAGAAAAAGTCCATCAATCAGATAGCAAAGCATCTTAACTCAAAACAGATTGGAACAAAGAAGGGGCATACTTGGCATCATAATGCCATCCTGAAAGTTTTGAAACGAGAAGCCTATGCGGGTTTAAGAAGAAATATTGAGGGCAAACTTATTGAATGCATACCTTTCAAGGGTAAAGAAATCATAAGTGCAAAGGAATTTCATAGTGCTCTCCACCGTTTAAGAACCAACAGAAATGCTGGTAAGACGAGAATCAAGGATAGCGATGTCATCCATCCTTTATCTGGTCTTGTATATTGCGGCACTTGCGGAAGGCGCATGAAGGTTAGCAAGGCGAAGTCTTTTGAAGGCAAGGCGGCATATTACTATGTCTGCTATGACCATATACATCTGAAGTCTACGGACAACAAAGCTTGCAGAATGGCTCGGATTCTTGAACGTTCAGCAAATCCTTTGCCGTCCAGTCCAAAACTTTTGGCACACAAGGGACTTGTTGAATTTGCATTGCCATTGTGTGCAAAGGCGTTGATTGAGGCATTGTCCGGAGAAGACAAGGTTGATGAGGCAGAGGCTAAGTTGCTTGAGAAAGAAAACGAGAGAAGCAGAATTAACGAAAATCTTGTTAAGCTCGGTATGCTACTAAAAGATGGGAAATATACACCTGAGGCTTTCGAGGAGGTCAGCAAAGGTTTTATGGTGGATATCAAAAAGAGTGAGGAAGAGATTGGAATCCTGAAAGAGAAGATTCAAAAATCTAAAGTCCCGTATGAAAGTGATGAGATAGTAAAGATATTGGGCGATATTATGCATAACAGGGTGGATGCCAATATTTATCGTGATGTGGTTCTTGCTTCCCTTGAAAAAATAGAGATTCATCCTTACTCAATTAAGGTGACATTCAAGGACAAGTCTTCTTTCTCTGTTGAAAGAATTCCAGAGAGAAATTCAAGGATGATTCCAGATTTCGGAATGCATATAGACATGTCCAATCAAGACATTTCTTCCATAAGGTATATCTATAAGAGCATTGCTTCCGATATCGGGAAGGGAGAAATATCAATTAGTGAAATTGACAGGAAATACAAAAAGAACCGCATTTATACATCCCCCCACCTAAAGATATATTCATATGGCATCAATCCTAAGCCTCATGAATATGCACTTAAAGTCAGACATCGTAAGCCAAATAGAAATTATCAGGAGATGCTTGCGGCAAACATTGTAGCAGGTGACAAAAAGTGAGAAGCAATGTGAACAGAGTATAATATAAATGACTGGCGATAGTCGAAGAGTAGCTCTCTGAGACGAAAGCTGAAACCGTATCAGTTTCGCCAGTCATATTGATTTTACGGGATTGACGCTTTACGGAGGTGTCCGATGAAACGATTATATGATGATTCCCTTCCCCGGTATTGGCATACCTTTATCCTTCCCGGAGAAACTCCAGAGGAGTATTTCAAGGAACACTGGGAATATGACAAAGAGCATGACATCAAATTCAATCCCCTTGAAGAGCCCTATCGCAAGTATAAAAGGATAAGAGATTCGCTTGAAGGAGGGCGTGGCTATGTTGATTCTGATTTTTTCCGAATCTTTCACCGCAATGGAGATTCATATTTTTCTCTTCAAGGCAAATTGCCAGTCGCTGGCAAGGAGAACGAGTATGAGATGAAAGGGTTGGGCTCCATCCGGGCGAAGGACACTTATATGGTTGATGATTTGCTGGAGGTTCGCCCGGAACTAAAAAATGACTTTTATTTCACTGTAAACAGCTATTACAGAGCGCACAAGTGGAAGTATCAGACCGGATTAAATGGAATCCACCGCAAAGAATCAAATCTGTCATACCTGAATGCCTGTTATGTGGACATTGATGTCGGAAGGTTTGAAGATGAGGAAATTCTGAAGCACTTTGACTGGCGGCAGGCTCTTTTTTATTCAATCATGCTGCAGGAAGACGATGTTATTCCGAGAGTTTCAATATATGCGAAGAGCGGGCGTGGGCTCTACCTCTTTTGGCTCCTTGAAGAGGGAACTGAAGCATTCCCAGAGAAAGTTGCCAGATACAAGAAAATCAACAAGGCAATACAAAAACTAATTTTGCCTGGAATTTTTGTTGATACCCCAGGAGATGCGGCAAGAGTGCTTCGTGTGGATGGGAGTATCAACAGGGTGGCAAAAGAAGCAGTTTCATATTATTTAGATGACAATGAATGCGAAGGTCTTAAAACCTATTCTCTGGATGAATTGGAAAACATCCTTGTAGAAGAACCAGATGTAAAATTGCGGAAGGCAGAGAAGTTTATCGAGAAGTCATCGGGCAGTCAAGCAATGCCGAATCGGGCAAAAGGAGGTATAAGTGTAAACGCTCAACGGCTTGAAGATGCTCTCAAGCTATTCGGGCACAATGGCGGCTTTAGGAAGGGCAAACGCTACACCTCGTTGAAATACATTATAAGGTTCATGCGGTTGAGTATGCACAACAGGGAAGAGATACTTGAACAGGTGACAGAGCTTTCCCGAGGATGCAATCCCTCTTATCCAAGCAAAGGAGAAGAGAATGATATTCCGGTATGCGACATTATAAAACAGGAGTATTCTGGAAAAAGCGGGATTCCGCTGAACCTTAGGCATGATTACCTTGCCGAGTTCTTCGAGGTTGATGAACAGCTGTCTGAAAAACTGAGCTTGCGCACGATAAGGCCCATTCCCCATTGCCCCCCAAAGAAACCACTGGCGGCCAGGAAAAGCGACAGGAAGGGCGCAATAATCGAAATTTTAAGGGGTGCGGCGGAATCTTCATATGCGGACATCTCGAAAGACCTGTCTGAGAAACATGGGATAAAAGCCACTCGAATGACTGTCATGCGTGATTTGAGGGAACTGAAGAAAAAATCTCCTGAGCTATTTCCTCTGTAGGCAATAAGCAAATCCATTTATATCCTTCTCAGAAAAAGAGTGAAGAAAGAAGAAGATAAAGAAATAGAGCTCTCTCAGTCGCTCCGCTCCCTTCGCTCGCTCTCCTTATTAGGCAAAGAAATGTTACAGTTATGGAGCCCTCTAATATTAGGCAAAGAAATGTTACAACCTCTAATCAGGGGAAAAGAGAATCTGAACAGCTGGATAGCCAAGAAGGATGTCTTCTGGAACATTTCGGGGAAATTTCGGAGATTTCCATTGACTGTAAGACCTTTCATGAAAATTAGCCCCATTTTTCGGGCACGATTTCGGAGCCGTCGGGAATAAGGATGCGGAGTAATTAGCCTCAAATAATTGTCCATCATTCGTTGAAATGAGCCCGTCTTGTCATTGTGTGGACAATCCTGGTTCTTATGAGCTGTTCAAGTTCTTCCCTGGGTTATCTCCGGATTTTTCTCAATTATTGTTCTTTTTTTCATTGAACGTGGCAGTATATTAAACTGTTTGTTCGAGATGTTGTAATATCAGGAGGCTTAAAAGACAAGATAACTTAAAATTATTTATGCCGTAGCGTTCGGCATGTCGCTGACAGAAAAACCACCACTTTGACTTGAAAAACAGAAGACGCTGAAAGCTACGCTCCCACTTGGGAGCGTTGCTTGTTGCTTCTGTTTTACCGCTGTGGTGGCGGTTCTGTCAGGGCGCAGGTAACTGCTCCCTCTTTTTTTTTCGGGGGCAGATAAAAAAAGGATTATATCATGAAGACAGTATGCCCCTCATGTAACAAGGAATTTGATGTTCAGGCTTCATCTATCGGCAAGAAGATTCCATGCACGGAATGCGGGAATGAGTTCAAGGCCGAGAACCTGAGGCTGTGTCCGTTCTGCGCCGAAACGATAAAAGGCGAAGCTAAACTATGCAGATATTGCCAGAAGGAAATAGAACCTGAAAGGGAAGCCAAGTCTGCAAAGTCTTGCAGAAAATGCGGAAAATCCCTTGCTCCCGATGTAAGCGTATGCAAGTCCTGTGGAGAAGTGCTTGAGGAAGAAAAGGTGGCCAGCAAGGTAACTGTCCGATGCAAGGAATGCCTGACCTATCTTGAAGCCGATGATGAAAGCCTTTTCGGAGAGGAAATAGAGTGCCCGAAATGCAAGGCGAAAATATATATCCCATTCCCTGAACTTGATTCCGGGAAAAAGGAATCGCCGCCGGAAACAAAATCCTATTCTGCGAAATTTACCCCGAATCTTAAACAGAGGTCAAATCTTGCCAGTAAAATCATAAAACCATTTTTGTTGATTTTTGTGTCTCTGGCTTTTGTCTTCAGCTGTGTGTTTATTGCCTGGCTGCTTGCGCTTCTTGTTTCAATATGGACAGATTCCGGCCAGCCATGGGAAGGCATGAGTGCAGATGTTAAGTCTTCCATAATCTGGATTATTTTATTGCTCCCGCTATACTTCACCAGCTATTCCGCCATTAAAAATCTATTCCTATGCATTTTCAGGAGTCAAAAGCTCAAGCCCGTAACCTATTGGGCTATTGCAATTGCAGTCCTGATTATAGGAATAGGCCAATTATATAAGTATATGACCGCACCCGACGTATTTTCGTCAGATAAGGAATTTGCAAGTTACTTCTTTGCAAGAGGCAGTGAAGCGTATTGCATGAAGAACTCTTATTCGGGTAAGACAAATTCCATAACAGGAACACCGTCAGCCATCAAGCTTTCAGCAGATAGGGCATCATTGACTATGATTGTTGAGAATTTGCACGGCGGCGAAAAAACAGGCTCTTCAATTTATCTCCATCTCAGTTTTTCCAAGGAGTCGGGAAGATGGATACTTGATGATTTCAACTATGAATGCCTTATTGGAGGTAAGCATACCGAGTTAGGGTGGATGAATAAATATGTGACACATCTTGTGAAAGGGATGGGGCTGAAAAAAATATTCCAGAGAAAAGTAGAAACAGGAAAGACTGGTTCAAAAGGAGACAAGGGACTTGCTTTGCAGGAGGGAGAAGCAAAGGAGAAAATAAACAGGGCGTTAAAAAGTTATGGTGAATTCCTGTCGGTGTCCAAGAAAATCAGAACTGGAATCATGGAAGGTATATCTTATCCTGATTACAGTCAGAAAATGATTGAACTAAGGGATGGATATGCCTTGATTGACAGTCAGGATGAAAGTGCTAAGACTTACTATGCCAGGGCTACTGCAATATACAGTCAGGCAAAGAGTTTGGATTCTTATTGGGGCACCTACGTCAAGCAGAAAATCATCGAGAGTGCTGGAGGTCCAGCTCCACTTTTCACAGAGGGATATGTCAAGAAGGAATTGGGAAGTCTCCGTAGTGACATAGATTCATTTATCAATGAATATGAAAGCTCCGTTAAATAAGAAGACGGGAATGTGTTGATATTATTTACGCATACAAGGCAGGACCCATTTGGATGAAAACGATATGTCCACATTGTAATCATGAGTATGAGATAATGCGTTCTCTTGCAGGGAAATCCCTGAAGTGCGAGGGATGCGACAATGCCTTCATCGTCCAGGAAGTGAAAAAATGCCCTTTCTGTGCGGAGATTATCAAGGGAGAGGCCAAGGTTTGCAGGTTCTGCAAGTCGGACCAACAGGGGACCGCTTCTCCTTCCGGCAGTCGGTCTGGCTATGATTTCAGCCCCTTCGACATCCAGTGTGAAAAATGCAGGACATATATCGAGATTAACAGCGGAAATCTCAGGAACGGGAATATAAATTGTCCTCACTGCGGAGAGATTATCCACATCTCAAGCAATGAGGTTGTGCCTGCTTCTTCCATGAAGTCCGGATTTCCTGCCCAAATGAGAAACATTCCAGCGGGAAATTCACGAAGCCCTATTGCGACTGTTGACAGCATTCCCGTCTATCCAGTTGGAGGAAATTCATCCATGCCTAAGCTCTACACCCCCGGACAGGTGGCATGGGCCTCCTGTCTCGGCTCGGTGTTGGGAGGAGCAATTCTTATGGCATTGAATGCGCAACGTCTGAAAAGGGACTCCGAATTCTCGAAGATAATAGTGATAACAGTAATTGGCTTCGCCGTCTGGTGCATCGTTGCAATGGTAAGTCCCAACATGGCTATACCCTCCACTTTCATTATGGGCTGCATCCAGGCGGGGATAATGTATTGGTTCTCATCCTCTCTTCAGGGGCGGACAGTTGAAGAGCACATCAGCAGAGGCGGAGAAATAGCCTCATCCTGGGGTGCGACAGGCGCAGGACTTCTCGGAACAGTTGTTGCTTTCACTATTATCATTGTTATCGCTGCCATCTTGACATCTTCAGGTAGTTTGTAAAAAGGAAAATGGGTATGGGGAAAGAAAAGGAACCTATTACATTATCATCAATGCCAGCATGGTATCAATACGCTGTTATTGTGCTTGTTATACTTTATATTGGAAATGATGTCCGGAAAAGAATATATAAAGCTCCAAGCTCAAATATTCAGAACGTGTCGCAAGGTGAAAAGGATGGGAACCCATATTATGAAGACTATCTCCAGTCAGCCAGAAAGTGTGCGGATAAAAACAGGGAGATAGAGGAGTTTCAGCGGATTGCCGACAAGCGCAGAGAATTACGGGATGCGAAGACATCAAGCGTCAATGAACGTTCTGTCACCGACTCGGATTTGAAAGAAATGAAGGATAATCTGAAGAAGGGACTCGATGATGTAGAAAAGCTCCGCAATCTTGGAATCGAAATGCAAAACCTGATTGCAGACACCCTTGAGAAAGAAGCCAAGTATAAGGAATGGAACAGGCAGCACGGTAAAGCCAAATAGCTGAGTAGCATTCCTCCAGAATTTCCCTTTCCCCCCGATAATTCCCCCTCCAGTTGTTCAACTCTCTGGAAATTTCCTCCTTCAGTGAGATGACCACCCCACTGCCATTTTTAGCCTCATTCTGGCTGAAAAATAGAAGCCCCCTAGGACAAAAAGGTAAGCAGAACCCAAACTCTTACCAAATGGAGGTGGCACTATGACTGCCAAGGCACTCAAGAATCTCTTCAAGCTCTCGCACAAGGTCAGCGTGTATTGCCCGACGCTACAGGTGGACGGGGAAGCATGTGACAACTGGGCGGACAAGACAGCGTCTTTGCTGGCAAGTCTTTTCGGGGGCTCAACATCCACGGATGCTGTCGGGTATTGGATACTTTCCAAGACTGGAAAGCTCCAGAAGGAATCAGTCCGTCTGGTTTTCTCCTATGCGGAAGAGCTCACGGATGTTGCGATAGACTCAATCTATCAGCATGCTGTCGAGATGAAGACTGCATGCAAGCAGGATGCCGTTGCAATCGAAGTTGACGGCGACTTGTTTTTCATATGAACCAAGGAGCCCGTTCAGGGCTCTTTTTTTTCCTTCGGGCATGGATTGCCCTGTTACCCGCAACCAAAATTTACCAATGCAAAAAGGAGGATATCCATGGACACTTTCAAAGCCGTAATGATTGCAGAAGGCGTTTACGAATCTGAAGAAGATGAAATCATTACTGCTTGGCAGACTCTTATTGACACAGGGCTTTGCTGGCAGTTGCAGGGGTGGTTCGGCAGGACTGCTTCTAATCTAATCGAACAGGGGATTTGCCATCCAAAAAAAGTAAATCAAGACAAATAATCTACCAAATGGAGGATAAAATGAGAACGTCACTCAGAAACCAGTCGGAAGTTGCGCACTATTGGGGAAATCAAATCCAGAGCGAAGGAAGAGCAAACCATATCTTCTTTGAGGGGAAAAGCATCTTTTCCTATGGAAGACATTTCGAGATTGCGAGATTCGCAAATTCGAATGCCGTTTTCTTTAATCCAAGACGGTATTCTTCTACGACATGCCAGCATCAGTCCCTTGTGAGACATGCAATCCCTGCAAACGTGGAAGTCTTCCAGATTGACGGATTCGACAACAGCCACAGCGAAAACATCAAACAGCTTCTTGACAAGGTCACGGATTTAAGGGCTAAAGCCTGTAGAGCAAGACTTCACAAAAACTTCTATCTCATGGAGTGCAAAAACCTGATAGCCAAGATTGAAAAATATCTGGAAATATTTCACTGCAAATCAGAGCTTTCGGAATCTCATATAAAGCTGATTGATTCATTCAGAGCCACAAAGGATAATTTACTTTCAGAAGAGACTGTAAAGGCAATCAGAGAACAGCAGGAAAAAGAGCGTCAAGAGAAAATCAGGGAATGCAAACAGAAGATTCAGGACTGGCTTTCATTCAAAATAAATCATATTCCTGCCTTGGATTATGTCTATCTGAGAATCAGAGACGGGATTATTGAGAGCTCAAGGGGGGCAAGAGTCAGGCTTGAATCAGCCCGTATGCTGTGGGATAAAATCAAAGCAGGGGAACCAGTCAGGGGAATTCAAGTAGACAATTTCACAGTCATAAGCATGACCGATACAATTTTACAGATTGGTTGTCACAAAATTGAGATGATAGAAGTCTACAGACTGGCAAAGGCTTTGAACTGGTGACTTCAAGGAGCCCCTCGGGCTCCTTTTTTTTATGCGCCCTCATGGGCTTTCAATCTAACCGAAATCCGAAAATTCCAGACAAGGAGATTCAAAATGAAATTATTCATAAAGGAAAAATGCAGTTTCACCGTCTACGCCAGCAGTCCCGAGCAAGTTTTTCAGGAGTTCAAGAATTTGGCTGATGCTGACCAAGAGAGCCTCTGGATACTGGGGCTCAATGCGAAAAACAGGGTCATGTGCAAGGAAATGGTATCTCTGGGCGGAATTGACTCCGCCGTGGTTTATCCAAGGGTCATACTGAAACGGCTTCTCATGACGGATTCAAGCTCTGTCATCGTCATACATAATCATCCAAGCGGACATGTCGAGCCTTCAGCAGATGATATCAGGCTGACTGCAACAATCAAAGATGCATGTAAGACTCTTGATATCAGAGTCCTTGACCATGTTGTCGTCGGTGAAAACCAGTATTTCAGCTTCTGTGAAAGAGGGATTCTATAACTCAAATGAAAGGAGATGGATTATGGACTGGGACATAGAGAAAATTGGAGAATATACCATCAAGCTGATGAAGGAGAACGGCGAGACCGACACCAGCAACCTTGACGATTACATGAGGGAGATTTTCTGGAGCGTCCAAAGCAGGGACACCAAGAGGGCTGGACTCGTGGTAGAGCTTGTGAAGATTGAAGTTGAAGAACGCTGGGAAGAGATGGAGGAGGAGGAAGAAAAGAAGGAGGAGCATCATGAATGAAATCCAGACATACATCGGCAATTATACCAGTGAAACAACCTTGCAGGACAAGGCATTCCAGATTCTTGACGGGCTTGATGTCGGAGACTCCACGAGGAGCGACTATAAGTCGAGGATTCCGCTTTTCCTTGAATATGTCGGAGAGCACGGATTCAACAAGGATTCATTCCTGAACTTCAAACGCTGTCTGGCATCGAGGAAAGATTTATCAATTCCAAGCAAGGCGAAGTATCTCACTGTGGCAAGGGTTTTCCTCAGGGAATTGCATCGTCAGGGCATAGCCCCCGTTGATGTGACAGTGAACGTTAAGTCGTTCCATCAGAGCAACAGACATAAGCGTTTCGGTCTTAATCAGGAGGAAATATCCCTTCTACTGGAGAGGCTGGAGGGGAAGCCCCCGTCTCCCGAGAATGCCAGACTCAAGGCTATAATCGCCCTCTTGATTTTCCAAGGTCTACGCCAGATTGAGATTGTCAGGCTTGATGTCGAGGACATAGACCTTGGAAGAAAGACGGCTCTAATCCTTGGCAAGGGAAGGGATGACAAGGAACCTATAGACCTTCACCCGAGAACTGCTCATGCTTTAGGCTCATACATGGACTATTGCGAAATTCGCAGTGGAGCCCTCTTCGTAAGCTGGAGCAACAACAGCCTGAACCACAGGCTGACGACAAAATCTTTGAGGGAGATTGTAAAGGGATTTTTGAAGGAACTCCAGATTGTAAATACCACTCACGGATTCCGCAATTTTTACACGACGAAGCTCATCCAGCATTTCTCGAACGACCTGCTCACAGTCCAAAAATACACCAGACACAGAAGCGTTGAGACTTTGCAGGTCTACAACGACAATATTTCAAGGAGGGACACCCTCCCGAAATACTATGAGGCATTCAACCTAAATTAAATCCCTACGTTCGATAATGCCCATTACAGAACGTAGAAAAATGAAAGGAATAGAACCATGAGACACGAAACCGAAAACGTAAGACCTAAGACCTTGGAAGACTTCATCGGACAGCGGAACCTTGCGAGGGAAATAAGGATAGCCCTCACATCCGCTACGTTAAGACGGGACGCTTTTCCCCATGCAATACTCAGCGGTGCTCCCGGACTCGGGAAAACTTCCTTGGCGGAAGTCATTGCAAATGAGATGAAAGTCCCGTTCTTCCCAGTTCTCGGAGCAAGCGTCAGGGATGAAGGGACTCTGAAGAATCTTCTTGCGAAGCTTCCATCTGATGGCTACAACATGGCTACAGGGGAAATCGAGGACTTGGATAAGATAAGGCCAGCAATCATATTCATAGATGAAATCCACAGGATGAAGAAGCCTGTCACTGAACTCCTGCATACGGCTCTTGAGGACTTCAAGATTTCAATGAAGATGAAAAATCCATTGACGGGCAGGAGCAATACTGGTCTCTATTGGATTCCTAAATTCACTCTGATAGGAGCAACCAACTACCTTGGAGACCTGCCAAAGCCATTTGTTGACAGGTTCATGATTCAGGCTTCGTTCGAAACATACACAGAGGAGGAAATGGTCTTGATAGCCCGTAACTCATCAAAGGCTATAGGTCTGAACATAACAGAAGAGGCAATTGCGGATATCGCAGCCAAGAGCCGTGGAGTCCCGAGAATTCTGAACCGCTTCCTACTGAGGGCAAGGGATGTTGCAATCTATTCCGGCAATCAGGGGATTGATTCCAAATGTGTCATGGAGATGTTCGACATACAGCAGATAGATGAACTCGGGCTGACCAAACTTGACCGCAGGGTTCTCGAATACCTTGGAGAGGTCATAAGGCCTCTCGGCTTGTCTTCAGTCGCTCAGGCTGTCGGGGAAGACGATGGAACTATAGAGAACATCGTGGAACCTTGGCTTCTGAAACTACGGCTCATGGTCAGGACTTCTCAGGGCAGACAGATAACCGAGCTTGGTTTGAAACACATGGGGCATTCATTAGAAGAGAATTCGGGGATTCGGTTAATAGCCTAATGCATATATAAAGAAAGGGATAGGAGATTATGAAAATTGAACTTAGGAACATAGAGATTTATGAAAAACTATGCGATGAAACACTTTGCTTCTCAGCAGAGTTGGAAATTGATGGGACATTTGTTGCTACTGTCTGCAACAATGGGCAGGGCGAATCAAACCGCTATGACTTCGAGGACAACAATGTAAGGAGGAGATTCATTGAATACTGCCGGAATCTACCCGACTTTGACTCACCCTATGGCAAACTGCCAGCAGACGAAGACATGATTGTAGGGGATTTAATTGCCAAGGCAAGCACTGACTGAACCAACACAATTGTAATTCATTTGGAGGACATTGCCGAGTCCTAGCTCTCATCAGGTTCAGGCTAATTGTCAGGTCCCCAGGGCAGACAGATAAGAGAGCTTGGGCTGAAGCACATCGAACAGACTTTTCAGGAGATGAGGATGGTGGGATAATCTTTATTGAAAAATAGTAGAGCAAGGGAATGTGCTTCTTGGAAACGAGTTGTATCAGGCGCAGGGAATGTTGAGAAAGTGGAGAGTGTAAAGGATAATTAGAAAAACAGCCAATCCCCCTGTAGCCTTGAAGGAAAATGGTAAATCACCACTTGTTGGTTTGAAAGAAAAAGCTGCTTTTCCCGCCATTGTCCCCAAATATGGAGTAACACAAATGGAGATTGCGAGTCTAACCAGAGATATCACGCTTTTATCTAACGCATATCCGAGAATAGAAAACACAGCAAAGCCTATCAAAACGAATATTCCCAAAAGCATGAGCCATAAAGAATAGTCCCATGGCTCTGCCGCTTTTGGGTTGTTTTCTGTATATGACACCTTAACCCTATTTGCATCTCCAGCGATATTGCTGTTTGTGACATTTCCAGTATTGATTTTATTCTGTGTCACGGTTGTGTGTTCTCCAGTGTAGACTGTTCCTCCATTAACGTTAATTATGGTTTTTAATCCTGGCAAAAAGTTATTGTCAGTAGAATCAGTAAATGTTTCATTATTAGCCCCCTTTACGCTGTGTGTATCAGGGGCACATTGAAAAAAACGGGAGAAATCCTCACTTTTCAAAGCAGGGCGGAACCATAGCTTTATCTGGTCGTCTGGGATTGACTCAAGATTAACATTATCCGAATAGTCTTCAAATGCATCATCATTTTCATCATAGACCTGCAAGTGCTTTTCAAGGACTCCAGCTTCAACCAATAAAAATAAATATGGGAGAACTTCTGCCTGTTCTTGGAAACCCCAATTTTTACATTCTCTAATACTTAGAGATTGCGATTCACCTCTCTTTATCCTTTCCCCTATGTTGAAAAGCAATCCGAGAAATTTTAGTGGGTCAACTTTTGCGTTTAATTTTAAGATGTCATTTATTGAATTCATAAATTCACCCAAGTATTGTGTTAATTACTTTATCGTAAGCCCCAAGCGTTGTTGAGTTTCTGAAACAGATTTGCCCCTTAGGGTAATTCAAAGTTATCTTGCATCCATCATGTAAAACAATATCATCATACTTATCATCAAAAACAAGTCCATGCGCTAAATCATCTGCGGAGGTCGCAATTTCTAACCCTCCACTTTCTCTTTGTATTGTTAAATCATGGGTTTTAGAAAGATATTCGGTAGTTGAAGGATGTAGTTTTCCATTCGTGTCAATTTCATCTGCTTCAGAAATCTTTATCAAGAAGGATTTAGCATTAAATTTATCACGCAACGTTTCTGTTATTGTTGGGGTCAGAGAAACTCTGGCAGGTGTATGATTCAAGTGCCCATCTTTGCCTTTACCCCACACTAACATTGAGATACATTTTGAAAAATGAGAAGATTCAGCAGAAGGGCATCTTATATCAAGAATCGCTCTACCGTTTTTAGTTCTAAAAAAGCATATAGCTTCTGAAGTTGGACGATATTTCATAATCCCTTTTTTGAAATCAAATATTTCTCTTTCTCTTCCTGGATACTCAAAAGTTGCAATGTAATAGGCTTGCTCTTGAAATGTAATTTCAATAGCATCCTTATATCTGAATTTGGCTCCGTCAAAAGTGTAAATTGTTCCTTGTGAGCCAAGAATGCCTTTCAATTCTTCAATATTATTGAATGGAAGTCTTTCGTTTACTCTAAAGAGTGAAAGGGTGTTTTGACCTCCAGCATAGAAATACTCCCCAGCACGATAAAGCTTATAGGCTATATTATCATCCCTAAGCGTTGGAGATTTGCATATTTCATCAATAAGAGGCTCTTTTGCAAGTGATATTCTAACGTCTATAAGTTCATACTTGTCAACCAAATGTTTCAAGTCTGCTAATCTCAAATTATCTAAGACTAATTTTAATTTCGAAATTTCAACTGTCACGGCATCCTCCTTTATTTATGAAGTTGAGATAAAGATGATATTCACTTCTTCTGATTATTCTTCTTTATCGTTCAGTATCGCTGTTAATTCAATAGGTTTTAATCCTGTTTCATATAAATTGGCCTTGACGGTTTTGTATTTTATACCTGCCAATGTCATGAGAATTGCTTTGAAAATGTGTTTTGCTCCTTGCGGGGGAACGGCCATACCTATTTGCTTCCTCACAGATTCTTTGTTGCCGATAAATATAAAGCTGTCATCAAATGTTTGCAGTCTTGCCCTCTCTCGATTTGTCAGGGCTCTTGGGTCACTCCAATGATAAACGTGAGTTCCGCCGCCACCACTACCGGTAATCGTATAGGATGGTTTGGATGGGTTCAGTCGCTTGTATATTTGACTCATTCTTGCAGATTTAACGTTAAGTCGAATATCTTTAATAATCCTTCTGATAGATTCTGATGTTTTTGCACTGGGGAAATGTTGTTTGAAAGTGTCAATCCTGAGCATTGTTTTGGTCAAATCTGCATCGGATAATGCCAATACCTTGTCTAGGAACCAGGCATTTTCTCCTGGAGGAATGCACATTAGCCTATCTTCGACAGTTTTGGATTGTTTTGTTCTTTCATTGTTTGAGGCATCTGGAGAAATAGGGGGTGTCTCTATTGCTTTCTTGCAGGATGTCTGTTTTTTTAATTCAGATGTTATGGGGGCGGGAACCTTATACCTGACACCAAGGTCATTTCTGATGCCGACAATAATTATCCTATGCCGTGCTTGCGGAACACCGTATTCCTCGAATCGATAGAGGTGAGCTGTTAAAAAATAACCATGTTTGCCGCAGTGTTCCATATCATGAAGTATCGTCTCGAAAGCTTTGCCCTCGTTTGCATTTCTAAGACCCCCGACGTTTTCTGCAAGGAACCAATATGGATTCTGAGAATCAATGGCTCGAACACCATGGGTGTAAAGTGGACCATATTTGCCCTCAAATCCCTTTGTTTCTCCTACTGCGCTGAAATCATTGCAAGGGAATCCGAAAGCCAATGCATCAAACTTGATTTTTCTGAAGCTCGTAATCTTGGTTACGTCTCCACATACAACGCTTGAGCCGACTTCACTGAGCTGTGCATGTTTGATATTGGCGGCATAGGTCTTGCATGTGTCCTCATCTATGTCGTTAGCCCAGGCTGGTTGTATGGTATGAATCGTGCCATTGATTTCAATATTTGACAGCAGGGCTCCCGTTGCTAAACCTCCAGGTCCGCAGAACAGTTCTGCAAGCTTATAAGTCGTCGGTAATGACATGCTCTATTCCTGATTTGTTGAAGTATTATTCATTGGAAATCATTGTATTTCAGAATCTTGTTTGACATAAAAACTTTTCTCAGGGCAGGTTGATTCCCGCTGTTAATACTGCCTTGAGCAAGCCTTAGTAAGTCGAATGCTGTAATAGCAGAAACACCAATTCCTGTATCTTTAGTAAGTTTTTTAAGGCTTGGTTCGATAGCATTAAAGCCACCTGCTACATAGGCGCAGAATTCAAGCAATAAAGGCTTTCCATTTGAAAGCTCTAAATAATTGGGTATGTAATTGGAGTGCATTTTGTAATAATCATCGGAAGATAAAGAATATGATGAAGAAGCCTTGGCATCAATGATTGCACAATGAATATCGTCAAGTGCTATTGCAAAGATATCAGAAAAGGCACCTTTCCCAGTGCGCTTCAGTTGCCCAGTAAGCTTTGTTTTGAATTTCAGGCGACTTGAAAATATCTCGCTGGTTGACTTTTCAAAATCAAGTGCGGCTTTTATTCCTCCGCTTGCAAGGTTCAGATAAGTTGACTCGAAGTAAGATAGACTTGTTGATAAATGAGGAGTGATTACATCATCAACAAGCTTTTGTGAAAAACCGAAATCATCTTTCATTCTGATTGTGAACGCTTCTGGATAACTATCCAAGATTGTTTGTCCTGCATATTCATAGAATAGCCCAAGAATGATTGCTTTTTCTGGAGAAGTGTGTTTTGGCTTTTCAATTAGTGAACGGGTATCCTTTTCGCTACGCCAAGAACCATAGTTTCTTTGAAAAGATTCCTCTGTTTTTAGAGGGATATAATTTTCAATGTTTTCAAATTCATTTTTTATTAAAGGAAGAAATCCCTTGTTTACCCTGCACTGTTCAATGCAATCTATCTTTTCAACATCAATCAAGCATACGGCCTGAAGGCAGTTTTTGAAAGTATTGGCAATGTCTCTTGCCGCAGCAACTCTTTTAGCAAGAGGGTTGCCTTCAATTCGCCGAGTGTAAATATCCTTGTTCGGATTATCGACAACATCTATGAAGGAAAGTCCTTTGCGCATTTTTAATATTTTGTCTATACACAAGCTCAGGCAGTCATGGTTGTGCCCATATACTATAGGGACACATAATTCTTCATTTGTTAAATATCTGATGTCAGGATGAAGTAGCAGTTTCAGTATGAAGAGAAAGGGCTTCACCCGTAAGCGGGGGTCCATGCCCACATTTGAGAGTGTCCCGTAAAGGCTTGGATATTGATGTCTTAATATGAGGGATTGAAGAATTGGTAGTGGAGGTTCACCGCTAATTAAATCTTCACCGGCTTGGGTAGTAAAAATACGTCCATCTTCTCTCTGAAAAATTAACCCTAAGCATTTTAGTTGAGAAAAGTATGTCCTTGGCCCTCCGCTACGAGGGTCATATTGTTCTCCTTCATCTTTTAGTCCGGCTGATTCTAATGCCTTGCAAAATATATTTTGAAGTTCTTGATTGCCGGACCAATATGATTCCCCTTTCAATTCGTTTATCAAAGAGACAATTTGAGCAATTTTCCAAGGAGAGATTCTGCGGATATTCCGTGGGAACATCCACATTCTTCTATATCTGTCATCAAATTCAATCAGAGGCATTTTTCCACTCAAAATATTTTCCTCAATAATGCTTTCAGGTAATTGTTTCAGTATATCTCTTTAATTTGCATGGCCTTTAATCTATATTTCAGCTTCAAAAATAATAGGTCCGAAAACGATTATGAGCAAAATTCTGGTCATACTGTTCTCTTTGCTGGCGTTCACTTCATACGGCCAAGTGGAACTCCCTGCCTATTCATCCTCTGATGAGATAGTAAGGCATATGAACTACACGCTCCAATACAATGAAAAATACGAGCAAGCCGACTGGGTGGCATACAAGCTGACCAAATCTATGCTGATAACCACAATGCCAGCCGAGAGGAAGAACAACTTCAAGGCTGACCCGTTAGTGCCGACAAAGAGCGCAAGCACTACGGACTATTCAGGAAGTGGCTATGACAGAGGACATCTTTGCCCAAGTGCTGATTTCAAAACCAATCAGGAGTTCATGGACGAGACATTTTATATGAGCAATATGTCCCCCATGGAGCATGATTTTAATGCTGGTAACTGGGAAGACCTTGAGGACCACGAAAGAATATGGGCTAAGGAGAACGATGAACTCTATATTGTGACCGGCCCGATACTGAAGGATGAACCTTTTGATTATATCGGCAAAAAGAACAGGGTTGCCATTCCTAAGCGATTTTACAAGGTAGTTTTAGACTACAAGGAGCCCGAGTTAAAGGCGATTGCATTCATAATGCCGCATAGGGGCGGGTTGGATGACATTGGAGCCTTTGCGGTTACTGTGGACGAAGTTGAACAGGTGACTGGATTTGATTTCTTCCCGACAATCCCGAAAGATATCCAGGAGAAGCTGGAATCAAGCATAGATTTGAAGAAATGGGGGTTGAGGGAGGCATCAAGCCGATATGTGCCGAAAAACGTTGAAACAACGCAAGGAAAGCCTGTCAGCAAGCAAGCCAATGAGTCAGGCAAAGTTCAACCGAGTATGGACACGGACAAGCTGATGCTATACGCCATTGTGATTCTCGGCATCTTCCTAGTCATCGGGGGGATTGTCCTGGTGATTGGAATAAAGATGAATAGAAAGGGCAAATAGCTGAATAAAACTGAAAACTCCCCTTCTCATCTGGGTTTACTGGAAAAGGCTGATTTAGAGTGCAGATTTATATCAAGTAATAACGGAAAAATACAATGGATGTGTTCGACAAAATAGCTCTTGACCTCAGTGATGGAGCCAGGAAAAACTACGAGAAGCACGGGTTTGTTCAGCCTGTGGCGTTCCTCATCATCAACGGGACACTGAGCCCGCTGCCAAGAAACCTGACTGACCTGATGCTCTCCGACAAGGAAAAGTTCAATGCCGTGGTCAGTGAACTGGTGAAGAAGCACAATCCTCTTGCTGTGGCCATCATAACTGAAGCTTGGTATCTCGGATTCCCGCTTGGCGACAAGCTGGAGGCTCCTTCTCAGAGCAAGGACAGAAAGGAATGTGTCTTCGTTACTGTGGACTCCAAGGAGAAGCAGATATCATGGATGGCTGAAATCAAGGACAAGAAGCTTGGCAAGTGGGTTAAGCATCCTGTCTATCTCAAGAAAGGTGGAGAGGTCAAGGCTTCAGGGAACATGGTTGACTTCTATGGAACTGGAACAGAGCTGAACTTGCCTCTTGAGATGCACCAGAGCCCCAAGGGTGAGAGTAAAATTCCCAAGATGGATTGAGACTAATTCCCCTCTGCATCAAACATAGCATATATTTAAGCCTATTTAGCCCGGCGGTCCGATCATGAGGACATTATGTCCACCTGCGGCCGCTATTTCGATGGCACGCTTTGCATAACCCTGGCCTTTGACCTCGTTGAAGTCCGGATCAGGCCTGTTCTTTGAAACTGCGACGGCGGCATCGATAGTCTCCTTGTACGGTTCCCTGCAATCATTAGCAGAGAAGAAGTTCACTGCGTCCACGAGGTTTTCCACAGGATATACCGGGATCTTCCCGGATGCCACTGCAGCTTCAGCCGCATTCTGGACAGGCACCATCAGCGAATCTATATCCTTGAGGTTCCTGGCATGGACGGCTATCGGAAGCACTCCCTTCACCGGCCTTATGCTCCCGGTCAGAGCCAGTTCGCCTATTATCATGGTCCGTGAAAGCTTTTCACGGTCGAGCTTGCCTGTCGTTGCGATCATGCTCAAGGCAATTGGCAGATCGAATGCCGCGCCCTCCTTGCGGATGTCCGCCGGGGCGAGTCCGACAACAGTGTTCCCGAATGGATGCGTGTACCCGCAGCTCAGCAGCGCAGACCTTACACGGTCCCGGCTCTCCTTGATTGCCGCATCGGGAAGTCCGACAACAGACACGGTTGTGTTCTCCCCCTGTCCTGTAGCGTTTACTTCAACTTCCACGGTATATGCGTCGACGCCGTTTATCGCGGCGGAAAAAGTCCTTGCAAGCATTATATCCCCCATGTTCTTGATTTCGAGAAACGTAGAATCTACAATTCATTAACACAGTATCAAGGGAGCCTCTGAAAGATTTCAACCTGGAATGTAAGAAGTTTGGACTCCAACCTCAGCATACCGACAAATGTTGGAGTTCAAACTTTAGTTTGTTCTTCTCTTATTTCTTAGCGCCATTCGGGGCAGTAATCGGTAATCCATGAACGTCGAACATCCAACATCGTACGTTCAACGTAGAATAGGGGAAGATGAAAACAAAGATAAGAGAAGATTAGCCTAAATTTTGCGTTTAAGGTGGCAAAATTTACCGGGAGGCCGATGTTTTCGAGGCAAAAGCCTCGAAAAACCAGCTTGTCCCGAGGCCGAAAGGCGCTCGGGAGGGTTAACCCCGAGACACGAAAGTGTGCTCGGCCTTGGCGGCATAATCCTATGCCACCAAGGTAGATATTGCTGAACTCAACAATCAAATGCAATATCTAGGTTAGTGGTTGGAAAGCTCTTGCGCGCTTAATCAGCTTTCGCAAAGGCTGCGCCGCGACAAGACGGCGCGACAGGCTACGAACGGAAAGCCAAAACTAATTGCCGGCGGGACGCCAGCGCTACGTAATCACCCCGAGCGCTCAGGCCTCGAAGATCTCCGTCTTACTTCATAATTCGATTGTTTCCTGTCGGACTTGCAAATGTGTTCAGGAATGGCTGAATTTGTTTGTAGTAGCGCATGTTTGCGCGCTCTTCGGTCTCTTGAAATTCCGTTAAGAAAGCTCGAATACGAGCTGCTTCAAGCGAAAAACCTTGAGCCCGTCAGGCTCCTGCGGAGGATTCATCTGTTCGATATTCGACTGTTCCTACGGCAGGACTACGATTGTTACGCCGGGTTCGTACTTGACCCTGGAGAACTTGTTGTCGCGGGTCGCGTTCCTTACGTAGAAGGTCCAGTACATCGGCAGGTACTCCGTCGAGATAGGCCATTCGTAGTCCCTGGTGGTGTCATACCACGGACTGAACATCTTCTCCTGCCACATCGAAACTTCGAGGATGTAGTCGGGATTCTTCTTGAAGCCGTAGAAGAAGGACTTCAGGAACTTCCCCTTCCATTCGGTGTTATCATAGGCCTTCGCCAGTTCCGGCGAAGTCGCGCCAAGCTGCGAATATCGCATTACATAGCAGCCGCCGTCGTATGGGACGTCCGTACCGTTGATCTTCACTGATTCAGGCGGTGGAGGAAGGCCGTTAGTCTTGCGGTAGCTGGCGAATACGCCGGATTTCACGGCGCGCCTGTTCAGTTCGCACCTTTCCTTTATGCAGTCAAGCGTCGGTATGTCCGGCATGAGCCCGAACCAGTCAAGTGAGTCCTTCATGAAGTTCTGCGCCTGATCGATGCTGCTGAGCGAACTGGCTTCGTCCTCCTTGTTCTTCATCCGCTTCAGGGCATTGTCATTCTTTGCGATCAGGGCTTCAACCCTTTCCCTGGGCGTCTTCCCGAGCCCTTCGAGGGAGGCGATCACCGGAATGAACCATGTCTCCATCAGCGCCTTGCTCTTGTATCGCTCGAACATCGGCTTCAATTTATTTACGATCTCCTCATTCCTTTTCCTCTGATCTTCTGTCAGTTCCGAATATGGAAGCCTGAACCTGATCTCATCAATCCTGGTGTAGGCGCTCTCCATCTTTTCCGAAGAAGGCATCCAGTCGGCTACCACTTCGCGGTGCTTGCCCTTGAATGCCCTCATTATCCTCGCACAGTCGTTCACAAAAGCCTCGTCGCTGCCTTTGGTGTCAAGCACCCCTGCGGGACTTTGAAGTTCCTGACGTTCCTCGACATCACCGCGCTGGTTATGGCCTTGGCATATTCCTCGAGTTTTCCGGCGACGGGCTTGATCTCGGCCTCGGCTTCGGCGATCTTTGACTGGTCGGGAAGCTGGGTGGCGAGCTTTTCCATTTCGACGATCATGGCTTCGAGGTTCTGGATGGCGCCTCCGCGCTTGCCCAGATACCAGTCGATCCTGGAAAGGTCGTTCTTCAATTTATTCTCGAGATGGATCTCCTTGACCGTCCTGATGAAATCCAATGCCTCTTCGACCTGCCTGACATCATAGCCGGGACCGGATGTGTTGTATGAATAATGCCTGCTGCCATCGCTGAGTTCCAGCGGATCCTTTCCGTATCTCTGCAGCTGCAGGGCGTCGGCTTCCTTTATTGCCGCGTCAAGCCTTCCCTTGAGGGCCTCGAACTTGGCTTCATATGAATAAATTTCGTTGAGAGCAACCGTGAAGTTCTGGATGGTCCCGCCTTTCAGCTTTTGGAATTTCCCGTCGAAGTCGGGAGATAGCGCCTCAGGATTCATATAGTCCTTTATAACACTTTCCCTGGAACTCTGGGAATAGGAGGAAATGTACTTGACCTCGTCAAAGACCTTGCTGAACTTGCTGGTGGCGTTGTACCAGGTCTTGAATAGCTCCATCTTGTCCTTGTTTATTGCCTGGGTCTTCTTGGTGAGCTCGGTCTCCTTCCTGCTTAACTCAGTCCTTGACTTGTTGAGACTGTCGTTCGCCAGCTTCCCGATCTCGTCGCACTGCTTAGAGAGTTTTGCGGCTTCCGCTTCTACTGCCTTTATTCTCCCATTCAATGCATCGACGACCTGTTTCTTCTGCTCGTATGGAATGTCCTTCCTGTTTTCCACGTCATAGTTGTGCCGCATGGCGCTCAGGGTCCTGCTGTAGCCGTTGCTGAGATCATATTTGTATGCGTCAAATGCGCTGGAGACAATGTAGTGCCTGCGTTCAGATTCCTGCAGTGAGACGGTATTCGAGGAGAATCCGGATAAGGCGGCATTGAAGTTCCCGGAATATTCCTGGTTCTTCTCAACCGGCGGCGGCGGCACTTTTACAAGATTCTTGTCGTTCGAATCGAACTCGTCCTTCCTTATCTTGTATGCCGGAACGTTGATGGCCGGGACTTCAATGTCGATTGCATATCCATTGACCTTCAATGCCACCTGGGAGATGCTCGTGTATCTGGGATTGAGATTGAACGAGAATCTTTTCCCCGAGGCGTTGTAGATATTGGAGTCCTTTACAGGATCAGCCGATATTTCGAAGCTTTCGCTCTCAAGCTCCTTGAGGGACTTGTTGAAGTTCACGGAATCCTGCTTGTACTCCTGCTTGCCGTTCGCTATCCTCACCTTGCATGGCAGGCTTTCAGGCGCGGTCTTGATCGTGCCCCTGATATTGACAGCCGCCTGCGCCAGCCTGCCCGCGACCTCGTTTGCAGCGACCACGAATTCCTTCTCCCTGGCAAGCCTTTTTTCAGCGGACCACTTTTCAAGAAGCGGTGCTATTTCCATGACAATGTACCTGTCCCTGTAGTCCTTGACTATGTATGGGTTCTTCTTGTCAAAGTCCTTTGCGGCATCGCCTTTTATGCAATCCTTTGCAGGACCTGCCCAGAACTTGTCAAGCTCAGCGGAAACCGCCTGATATCCGCCCGATACGATAAGCGAGCTCCAGAACTCGACCGCACCCAACTGGGATGGTTTTCCTTCCTTTACGGCGGATTTTATTTTCCTGTCCTGGTACTCCTTGTAGTTCATATACCAGAGCATGTTGGATACGTTGAGCGTGAATTCCTCGGTCATCTTCAAGTCGAAATCCACGAACGCGAGCGCGGTCTTGGACATCTCCGTAGGACTTGTGAACGTTCCCTTGATCCCGCATTTCATTCTGGCAAGGGACTGGTATTCATCATAATCCTGGTTCTTCAGCCAGTACGATACTTTCTCAATTACATATGCGAGTCCCAGGTCGGAGCCGCGCTTGTAGAACTCCGATACGTCGCCGAGAAGCAGTATTATCTGGATGGAATCGCTTTTGCTTTTCAAGCCGGCCATCTTCTCCAGGCTGTAGGCTATGCTTGTCGAATTGTCGGTGAACAGCGTATGCCTCGTCAGGTACTTCCCCTGCGTCGCCATTGAACTTACATTGCCGATAATGTCTTTCGCCTTTTCAAGATCGGCATCCCTTACCTGCTCGACCTTCCTCTCAAGCTCCTTGTCCTCCTTCTTCTGTTCTGCGGCCCTGACTGCCGACTGCTTGTTCGCCGTCAGTTTTACGGATCCGGAAATATCCTTGCCTGAAACGGAATCCACTGTCAGCGTGATGCCCTTTGAATCGTAGCCGTCGGCGCTTGCCTGCACCTGGTATTCGCCTGCCGGGACATCGCCGAATTCCGCGACACCGTCCCGCACCGGATTTTTTGCATTGTACTTTTTAGATGAAACCGATACCGTCGCCCCGTCGATCTGCGTCCCAGTCGCGGAATCCACTACCGCTATCATTATCTTTATCCCCTCGAAATCGAGGTTGAGCTTCGCAATCTCGTCGCGCGCCTTCCTGATCGAGGCTTCGGCGTCGTTCGCAGCCTTCTCCATGTTCGCCAGCATCTGCCCCATCAGATCGGCTTCGTCCGCCTTCAGCTGTGTTTTCACATCTGGAATTTTTATCTTTTCAATGTCGGCGAGCGTCTTCGACATCTTTGAAAGCTGCTCGCAGCTACTGTCGATTGCCTCCTTGTCCGGCTTCTTGACATCAAGGCCTGCAATCTTGTTCTTTATTTCGTCGAGATCCTTGTAGTGCGGCGAGTCGACCTTCGCATATTTGTCCATGAAGAAATCAATCTTCCTGTTGAGCTCGTTCTTGAATCCCTGGTACGCCTCAAAATCCTTTATGATCTCGCTGCCGACCTTTTTGTAGGAAGGGACAATGTCCTTCGTGGCCGATGCTAACCTGTTTGCGTCCGCCAGGCTCTTCTCAATCCCGGTCCTGAACGAATCGATGGTCTTCAGCAGTTCCGAGGCGTCGGCGAACTTGCCCAGATCCACCAGCTCTTCGGCACCTTTCACGTAGGCATCCTCGTTCTTCAGGAATTCCTCCTTGAGCGCGCCTCCCTGCTTCCTGACTTCGTCAGGCGTTATTTTCCCCAGCTGGATCTGCTGGAGCATCTTTCCGGCCGCTTCAAAATTCGAATCGGCCTTCTTCTTCACTTCCCCGAAAAGCTTCACAAGCCTGGACTCTGCATTGCCCTTTATGAATTTCTCCCGATCGGTCCTGAGGCTGTCCGCCTGGATGCACAGGGCCTCGAGATTCTTTATATTGCCCTCGGTATTGTATTTTATGTCGATGATCTGATCCCTTGAGTTCAGCATGCCCTCGGAACTCCGCAGGAAGGCCTCCTTCCTTTTTATTTCATCTGCCGCCTGGAACAGGAAGATCTTCCATTTCTTTATCGCTATCAGCCCCCGCTCCAGGGTGACGGCCTGCCATTCCTTGTTGTCCTGTACCGTCATCTGCGCGTTGATCGAGTCGTAGAGCAGTCCTGTCGAGGCTGTGCCGAGCATGACCGTGTTCTCGGCTGCGCTTGCGATGTCCCCGATGAACAGCGGCAGGCCCTTTACACCTTCCCATGTCGCCTTTGTCGCAGTGCGGAGCGTCGACTTCGCGGTTATCATCAATATCCTGGCGGTGCTGACATTCGGCGTGTCGCCAAGCGCATCGAACTGGCTGTCGAGATATTCGTAATTTTTTACGGCAAGCTCGTTGTAGACGGCCTTTGACTGGTTGACCGCGTTCGTTATCCCTGTCATGTTCCCGGCGAAATTCTTAACCACGTTCGCCTGCGAGAAAGTCCTCTTCTCGGCTTTCGCCGCCTCAGCTTCTTCATTCCAGGAGGCATATCCTGTAAAAGCCGTTCCGACTCCGAACAGGATCTTCGCTTTCGCCGCCTGGCTTATGCCGGACGGCTGGTCGGGAATTCCGGACGTAGAAGGAGGCAGCTTCCCGCCGACAACCTTGTTGGTCTCCTTGATGCGGACATAGCTGTCGAACAGATCGTCCTTGATCGCCTGGGCCTTCTGGTGCTCTCCTCTGCCGATGAGATCCTTTATCTGCTGCTGTTTTGCTGCGAATTCAATTTTAGCCTTTCTTTCGGCCATGAACTGCGACTCGGCAAGTATTTCCCGGCAGGCGTCCTGCGCCTTGTTGATATTCTTGGAATTCAACCCGACGGCGTCAGGTGCGATGGCCTTTCCGGCCTTCGTTTCGCCCAGCATCCTCATGAAATCTTCAGGGGTGCCCTGGATTCCGTTGTTCTTGAGTATCTTCTCGATCCTAGCGTTTGTGAGACCTGAGGATTTGACGGCCTTCGTCGTTCCCTTCGCCATTATCTGCAGCTTCTCAGGATTGGTCAGGAGTTCCTGGTGCGGCAGTTCAACGCCCTCCATGGCCTTCTTTATGTGATCGTTTGTTTCAACAAGGGCCTTTCCTGCCTGTTTATCCTTCATCCCAGCCGAAACATAGGTCTCCTTAGAACGCGCATCAGCCGAAATCTGCACGTAATGGGCTTCCGTTCCAGGACGCCCCATCGCTCCTTCTGTATGGACCGTAAGATCCAGTCCGCCTATGTTCACATAACCCGGCCCCTTGGGCGACTTGTTCACGGGAAGCCCCATTTTCTCAGCGGCTTTTATTAGCTTGTCAGTTGTCCTGGCGCCTGCACCGGCGTCAGTGTCTCCGGTCCATCCACGATGCTCAGCGTCCCCCATCTTTGTTCCAGCAGTTTCCTTGAACTTCTTGGAAGTCTCAGTTGTCCCGGCCCCTTCCGCAGCATTTGCGATCCTCGCAAGTTCGTCCTGTGCCGGCTTCCTGTACTCGACGGTCAGTTTCTGGCTCTTTTCACGGTAGGTGGAATATTCCTTGTTAATCCTTGCCTGTTTTTCTGAAGTCGAAAGACTGTTGTCGGAACGTATCTCGCTGACCTTGTCGTTGAATTCCTTCCTGTTGGCGAGTTCGAGTCTTTCTCCTTCCTTGACGCGTTCGCCCAGGGCTTTAAGGCGCGCATCATCGTCCTGGGAAAATGAATTGAATGAAAAGACCGCAAGACATATGAGCATCAATGTTAATCTTGTTGACGTTTTCATTTTTCCAGGCTCCTCCTCATCTTGGTGGCCTGTGCCAAAAGGGGGCTTCCCTTTGGAAGTTTAGAAATTGCCTCGTCAAGGGTTAGCTTCGCCATCTCCGGAAGACCGTTCTGTATCTGCATCGCGGCAAGGAGCATTTTTACATCGTCGCGCTCGGGATGCTTTGAGACAATTTGGGAAAGGCGGTCAATGCCGGAATTAAAATCACCGGTCTCGACGCAGATCAGCGATGTCTGGAGCGCCGCACCGTAGAGGTCGGACTTGGGCAGCGCGATTCGCCTTTTTATGAAAGCATTTGCCTTTTCAAACTCATCCAGCTGAATATATGCGTCGGCAGCCCTTGCAAGGATCGCCTCGTCGTTTGGACGCCTCGTTAGTACATCCTCATAAATGTCAGCCGCCACCCTTATTGCATACTGGTCGCTGCATAGGACATATGCATCGGCGAGATCGACGGCATACGCATCGTTGCCGGGATTTTCCTCGGCCGCCTGTGCAAGCAGCGCAAATGCCTTTTCCTTCTTGTCGGCTTTGCCGGGTTCATTGAAGGATTCAATGAGCAACGCTGCTCCAGCATCATGTGCTGACTTTGACAGCACATCAGCTTTTACTGCTAATTCCTTGTATTCAGGATATTTTGCCTGTTCGGGGGAAGCCTTGGACGATTCTCCTTTCTCAGTCGATGCTTTCCTGGCGTAAAGAAGGACGGCCACTGCCAGAATTACGATTATGATGAGAGTCAGGCATCCACATCCGAAGGTACCGATCGAAAGGATTATCTTTCCTGTCCTGCCTGATTTCTTCCACCTCATGGCGAGGAGTATCAGGGAGAAGAAAGCTATAAGTCCTGAGAAAACTGCCACTGCGCCAAGAAGGGATTTCCATGATGGAGCGTGAAGCCCGTCGAAAAGAGGTTTTCTTTCTGCCAGAACTGGAGGTTCTTCGGATTTTACTGGTTCTTGGTCTTTTTTGACTTCAGGTTTAGTCTGGACTGGTGGAGTTGCTGTTTTCACAGGTTCACGAGGTTTCTCAACCTGTTCAGGCTTCTTTTCCGTGGCTGCCGGTTTTTCCCTGGGTTTCGATTCGGCCTTGAATTCCTTTTTTACCGGAACGGCACCAGTCCTCTTGACCCTGAAAAGCCCGGTATATTCGGTCTTGTCAGCCGAAGACACTATTATTTTCCCGCTGTTCGCCTCATAGCCAGGGCAGCTTGCCGTTATCTTGTAGCTGCCGTCTGCAAGTCCTGTGAATTTGATTTTGCCGTTTTGCGCTGTGCCGTTCTGGGGCGAGGGGCCTTCAATGATCACGGACGCGCCATCCAGAAGAGAGCTTTCGGCGTCATCCAGGACAGTTACGCTGAGTGTCGCGGACTGTGAGAAAAGAGGAGTGCAGGTGCAAATAGACAGAAGGAAGAGCATGAAAGGCAAATATGTCCTGAATCCTCGACGCATAGATGCGTTCCCCCTGTTTATCATTAGCGTAATTTAAATTCAAAACCATATAAATCCAATAAGGTCTGAATATTTGTTTTATTAGAAGTATGCCAGTTTGTAACACGTCAGTTTCTATTGCATGCGATGAATTCAGGTAGGGCGCTCTCGCCGAGAGCGCCGTGGACGCCTCGGCGAGGCGTCCCTACCTTTTGGATTTAGAAATGAGTTCAGGAATAGCTGAATTCGTTCGTAGCGCATGTTTGCGCGTTCTTCAGTATTTTGAGATTCCGTTAAGAACGCTCGAACACGAGCTATCCGCCTTCGCTACGGCGCGACAGGCTACAAGCGAAAACCTTAAGTCCGACAGGCTCCTCAGGCGGGTAAACCCCCAGGTCGGCATAAGCGCCGGTCTGGAGACCTGCGCTCCTTTTAAAAGCAATTTTGAAATTGCCTCTCATGAATGCTATTTTAGGAGTTCCTGAAAATATTAACCTGCTCACTTTAAGGAGGTCCAGATGAACTTATCCCGCCTGTCAAAATCAATGATCGCATGCTTTGTGCTTGCCGCAGGCACACTGTGCTTTGCAGCCGACGATGCCGTCAAGCCCCTGGTCAAAGGCGACAACATCGTCTTCTTCGGCGATTCAATCACCCAGGGTGGAAGCGGAGCCAACGGATATATTACCCTTTATACTAAGGCAGCTCAGGCCGCCCATCCTGATTTCGCCCTGACCACCGTCAATGCCGGGATCAGCGGGCACAAGGTACCCAATCTCCAGGCGCGCATCGACAAGGACGTCATCGCCAAAAAGCCCACTATCGTCTATATATACATCGGCATCAACGATGTCTGGCACAGTGAAAAAGGGCACGGGACTTCAAAGGAGAAATATGAAGCCGGCCTTAAAGAGCTCATTACAAAGATCAACGCTGCCGGCGCACGTGTGATCCTCTGCACGCCTACCGTGATCGGCGAGAAGAAGGCTGGAGCGAACAAGCTCGACGCCATGCTCGACGAGTACAGCGAGATCAGCCGCAAGGTCGCCGCCGACACCAAGACCCAGCTCTGCGATCTCCGCAAGGCTTTCCAGGACTACATAACGGCGAACAATCCCGAAGACAAGGAAAAAGGCATCCTCACAGGCGACAGGGTCCATCTCAACGCGGCCGGCAACAAACTCGTCGCACAGACGATGCTAAAAGCCGTCGGCGAGGAACTGAAATAATTTTCCTTCGCAGAAGGAAAATTATATATGACCTGAGCGCCCCGAGACACTATGTGCTCGGGGCAACTCGTTCGTAGTCAAGCCATTTTTGGCTGTGTATTAGCTTGCATTTGTTTTTCTCCGGATTAACGTACATTAAGACGTACATATAGGAGCAATTAACTATGACCACATTATCTGCGACAGTCGCAAGAAAAGGTTTTTTCGACCTTGTCAAAGGCGCCGCGAACGGACATAAGACATATCGCATCCAGCATCGTGCCGGAACGGCCGTGCTCATGTCTGGAGATGATTATGAATCTCTTCTTGAGACACTGGAACTGATGTCCACCCCGGGATTCAAGGAAAGCATAAAGAAATCCATACAGGAAATGAAGAAAGGCGAGACTTTTTCAATTGATCAAGTCCTTGGAGCCAATAAGTGAGCAGTTACGAAATCCGCTTCACAAAGACAGCTGCCAAGGATGTTGACAAGCTTACACCCAAGCTAAAGACCAAGCTCAGGGAAATCTGCGTCAATACCATTGGGCAGAATCCGTATTCAGGGAAAAAGCTTGTCGGAGACCTTGATGGCTTTTATTCGTTCAGGCTGACATTCAAAGACAGAATTGTTTATACTGTTGACGAGAAAAACAAGGTTGTTTTCATCCACCGTGCTAAAACTCACTATGGGGATTGAATTCATATGGAAGAAGAATTTCCCCGTCTGAGCTTTTCAAGCTCTTTTTTCAGAGGTTCCCAATATTTCCTGTCCTTTTCACGCTCTGCAAGTTCTTCCTTTAACAATGCCTTTTCAATCTCCTTGATGGAGGAGGAAATGGCGTATTCCAGCAGATGTCTTGCCTTTATGAGGCCAGCGGCCTGTTTATTATGGTTGACAGAAACTTCTACAAGGAGTTCGGGAGTCCTGAGCTCGCGCAGCCAGAAATCCACATGGCTTCGGTCCGGAGCGTTTTTATTTTCAAAATAGTTTGCCTCGACGAGTCTTCTTATCATAGGCCAGTCCTTGTCACATTGCGTTTTCTTTGCATTGACAAGATCGGGAAGGGATATTAAATCGTAAGTGCCTTCTTCCGTCTTTATGGAAGTTCTTCTTTTCCAGAGTTCATCAAAAGGTTCTACGTTCCGCATTACTGACATTATATCGACTCTCATCCCCAAGGCGTCTGGATGGTTGCATCTGAAGTGGACGGCATGCCCTTTCTTCAAAAACTCAGCCTTGAATTGGGGAACGGCGATGACTTCTGCGGATAAGTCATCCATGGCCAGGGATATAAGGTCAAGATTCGCTTTCCCGGCGAGTACTACTATGTCTGTGTCTCTGCTAAACTCCGCTGCGCCGTAGAACACGCATGCCTGACCGCCCATGAGAAGATGTTTTACTTTTCTCAAACGCAGCGTGGAAAGGACTTTGTGTATCGGGTTCGGGATCAAGGGAACCTCCCATTGAAATGTAAAAATCCCACAGTTTCCGGCTTTCTTCCCATCTTTCTTTTGGGGTCAGGGAATACCAGTTGAGCAGTTCTTCCTCTATGGGATAACTAATTCTTTTCATGATATAAATTATAATGGAATTAGTTTATTGCAAACCACAAGCCCCCATTAGTCATTAGCAGATAATCAATTTTGCAAAACAGAAAATCCGGCGTAAATTCATGATAAATAGAAAGAATGTTCGCATATGCAGTCATTAAGGCTAGGATCCGCGGGTATAAGAGGCAAGGTGGGGTCGGCGCTGACGCCGACGCTCATCATCAACTTCGCGTCCGCGTTCGGCACGTATGTCGAAGGCGGGAAGGTCGTCATCGGGCGCGACAGCCGGAATTCATCGCCGATGATCCATATCGCCGTGATTTCAGCCCTCCAGAGCTGTGGCTGCAAGATCATCGACGCCGGACTCTGCTCCGCGCCGTTCCTGCAGTTCCTGGTCCCGTTCCTGAAGGCCGACGGCGGACTTCTGATCGGTGCCGGACACCATCCAGCAGAATGGAATGCCATCGTTCCCATCGGCGAAAATGGAGCCTATCTCAATAACACAAGAATGCAGGAGCTCCTCGACGTCTATCACAACGGACATTTCAGGAACTGCGTCTGGAACAAGATGGGGAAAGTTGAATTCATGCCCGAGAAGGCCCATGACAAATATCTCGACAGGATCTGCGCCCTGATCGACACCAACCTGATTTCATCCCGCAAGTTCAAGGTAATTGCAGATTTCTGCGGAGGCTCGGGTTCATGCCTCGCCAGGGGGTTCGCCGAACGCCTCGGTATCGAACTGATCCCGCTCAACGACACTCCAACAGGCATCCTTCCGCATGATCCGGAGCCGCGTCCGAGAAGCAGCTTCCAGGTCAAATCGTTCATGAGCCATCTCAAGGCCGACATCGGGTTCGTATTCAACAGCGACATGAGCAGGACCGCCATCACCACCGATACAGGTGAGACGCTCTCCGAGGAATACACATTCCCGCTCGTGGCGTCGCACGTACTCCTTAAGAACGAGGAACCGTGCACTGTCGTCACAAACTGGTGCACGACAAGGACCCTCGATGATGTCGTCGCCAGCTACAAGGGAAAAGTCGAGAAGACTAAAGTGGGGCAGGCTCCTGTCATCGACGACATGCTGGAGCTCGATGCGAAACTCGCAGGCGACGGCAGTGGCAGCGTTGCGCTCAGGGATTCAATCCCGGCATTCGACAGCTATCTCACCATGGGGATCATCCTTGAATCCATGGCAGTGCGGAATGCGCGTTCCTCCGAACTCGCGGGCTCGATTCCAAGATACCATATCATCAAGAGGAAGGTACAATGCCAGTCATCGCATGCCTATACTCTTTTGAGAAATCTGAAGAGCCAGTTCCATGGCGCGAAGCTTACGGAGCACGATGGATTCCGCTTCGACTGGCATGACGGATGGGTGCATCTGCGCGCCGCCATGACAGAGCCGATTATAAGAATGATAGTAGAGTGGCGCACAAAAGAGGAGGCCGAAGAAAAGGCCCTCCAGGTAAGGAGCCTTCTGGAAAGGCTCGTGGGATGAAAAGAAAAATTGAATATCCAATATCGAACAAGGAATGTCCAATAACGAAGTAAAATAAAAAATGAAGAACATGCCTTGCGGCATTGACTACGAACAAAACAAGAATACACAGATTCTGAATTCGTTGGTAGTCAAGCCCGCAAGGGCTGTTCTTAAGTATGGATGATTTTGTTCCTTGATAAAAATTTTCGGAGAAAATTTTTAAATGAAGATGTCGACAAGCCTTAAAATCAGCGTGAGCGGCGTCCGTGGAGTCGTCGGGGAATCCCTGACTCCTTCGCTTGTTGCGTATTTCGCAGCGTCCTTCGGCGAATATGTCGGGGCAGGGCGTGTGCTTGTCGCACGCGATACCAGGCCTACCGGCACAATGTTCGAGAACGCCGTGGTCTCCGGACTCCTGTCGGTGGGATGCCAGCCGGTCATACTTGGCGTCGTGCCAACTCCGACCCTCCAGATGGCTGTCGTCAAACTCCGGGCAAACGGAGGAATAATCATCAGCGCCAGCCATAATCCAGAGGAGTGGAATGCCCTGAAATTCGTCAATTCATCAGGAATATTCCTGAACCACAACGAGGCGGACGAGCTTCTCGACATCTATAACCAGCCATACACCAATTATGTAGCCGAGAGCGAATACAGGAACGCCCATGTCGCGGAAAACCCGTTTGGCATACACAAGGACAAGATATTCAGCCAGATCGATGTCGAGCTTGTCCGCAAGTCCAAGTTCAAGGTCGCGATCGACTGCTGCAACGGCGCAGGCGCACCCTATGCGAAGAGCTTCCTGGAAGATCTTGGATGCGAGGTTACAGCGATATTCACCGACATTGAAAATGGTTTTGAAAGACCTCCTGAGCCGGTAGCGAAAAATCTCGGGGCGCTCAGCAAACTTGTGAGGGAAGGGACATTCGACATAGGATTTGCGCAGGATCCCGATGCCGACAGGCTTGTCCTCCTGAATACCAAGGGTGAAGCGCTTGGAGAACAGCTTACCCTTGTCCTGGCGATCTCACATGTCCTGGAAAAGACGAAGAAGCACGGAAATGTGGTTGTGAATCTCGCCACCACCAAGGCGGCTGAAGATGTTGTCACAGCTGCCGGTTCGACAATTTCGTATTCGAAAATAGGCGAAATAAATGTCACTTCCGAGATGATAGCTAAAAAGGCGATCGTCGGAGGCGAGGGCGGGAGCGGCGGGGTCATCTGGCCCGTCGTCCACCATTGCCGCGACAGTTTTACCGGGATGGCGCTCATTCTGGAAATGATGGCGTCACGGAATGAGAGCATCGATGCCATCGTGAAATCCCTGCCGAAATATTTCACAGTCAACAGGAAGATCGCCACTTCCGGCTCGCGCGCCTCCCAGAAGGTAATCCGCGAACTCCGCGAAAAATATGCCGCACAGAAACCGAACACCAGCGACGGCATCCGCATCGACTGGGATGACCGCTGGGTGCTCGTCAGGCCTTCAAACACCGAACCTGTCATAAGGATTACCGCCGAAGCGAAGTCCGAGAAGACCGCCGAAGACCTGGCTGCGAAACTCGCAGAAGAGACCGGGAAGATTATTTCCTGAGTGGCATATCATTAGAAGACTACCTGTTGAATGATACAGCTCTTGTTCGTAGTTAACGCAATATTGCGTGTGTGTTTATCTTGCGAGATGACAGCCAATAATGGCTTGAGTACAAGCAATATAACTACCAATCCCATCCTTTCCCATAATCATCAAGAGGATGATTGTTCCATATTTCAATCAGCTTTTCTCTTCCAAAGTTTACGAGATAGTCATGAATGCTGGAACAGCTCCATTGATCTGCCTTCTTTACATATCCATGTTTTACTGGATTTGAATTGATATAGTTGACTGTTGCCCAGAAATGTGATTCGTTTCTTATAACCCTATCAGAAAAACTATGCCAGACTTTTCTTCCCGGTGTTGAATCTTCTTTGTTCCATTGAAAGGATGTTCCCCAATGAAGCTTGGATAATGAATTCGAGAATTGCTGTAGTTCGGTCTTTATAAGAAGATGATAGTGATTGCTTAAAATACACCAGCAGTGAATTTCAGTACTAGTTTTTTTGCATAGTGAAAAAATCTTTTCTTGGAATTCATTACGTCTTGATTCATTCGCCATTATATGGTTGTGCTCGTAGTTGGCTGATGTGATCAGGTATGTTTTTGTTATCCCATCCATATGATGAAAAGGTTGATGGAGGGGGAGTCTGTTAATCTTTCTTGTTCTTACGACATCTTTCTTCTGCTCTTGAGTCATTTTACGGTAATTATACATAAGTAAAAGTTTTTCAGAGTTTGGGTGAGTTCTAGTTTATTGTTTGTAGTTAAGCCATTATTGGCTGTTAATTATATATTCAAAAGAACACGCAAAATTGCGTTAACTACCAACAAAAATACAATCCATAAAAAGTAAAACAAGATGGATTCTTAGGGAATAGCTCCAAATAAAAAAATCCCGGCTGCGGATTTCGCAGCCGGGATTTTGATCATCCTAAAATCGGTAACTGGGTTGAACAACAATATTTATCGCCGGTTCACCCAATCGCCGTTTCGCCGATTCATTCCTACTTGATTCCCAGGGCCTTCTTCACTTCAGGAAGGGTTCCCGCTGAACCGAGTTTCCCGTTCTTGTGGGCGATGAACTTGGCATATTCCGCCATGAAGATCTTACCCGGAGGACGGAGATCGAATTTCTCGGCGTTGTCGCGGAAGTATTCGCGGTGGACGCGTGTCCAGACGAGACGTCCGTCGGTGTCGATGTTGATCTTGGTCACGCCGAGCTTTGCGGCTTTCGCGAACTGGTTCTCGTCTACGCCCTTTGCACCGCTGATTTTTCCGCCGGCCTTGTTGATCCTCTCGACTTCCTCCTGCGGAACCGAGCTGGATCCGTGCATTACTAGCGGGAAGTCGGGGAGGAGCTTCTGGATCTTTTCGAGTACGTCGAAATGAAGTCCCTGTGAGCCTGTGAACTTGAACGCCCCGTGGCTTGTGCCGATGGCGCATGCGAGGCTGTCGCAGCCGGAAAGCTTCACGAATTCCTGGGCTTCAGCGGGATTGGTAAGCTTGGCGTTCGCCTCGTCCACCTGGACGTGTTCTTCAACGCCGCCGAGCTGTCCGAGTTCCGCTTCGACTGAGATGCCCTTTTTGTGGGCGAGGTCTACGACCCTGCGTGTGGCAGCGGCGTTTTCCTTCAGGGGATCATGGCTGGCGTCGATCATGACAGAGCTGTAGAAACCGCTGTTGATACAGTCGATGCATGTGGCTTCGTCGCCGTGGTCGAGATGTACCGCGAAGACTGCTTCCGGGAATACTTTCTCAGCTGAACGGATGATGCCTTCGAGCATGAGCTTGTTGGTGTAGTCGCGTGCGCCCTTTGAAATCTGGATGATGAACGGCGCCTGCGAGTCGAGGCAGCCGCGGAAAAGACCCATGGTCTGTTCCAGATTGTTGATGTTGTAGGCGCCGATGGCGTACTTGCCGTAGGCCGCCTTAAACAGTTGTGCCGTTGTTACAATCATTCCTTCCTCCGTGAAATAATGTTAATATTTGAGCTAATTGAATAATTGTCGAAGGTAGGGCGCTCTCGTCGAGAGCGCCGATTTAGGACGGACGGTTCAGCGAACCATCCCTACCTGTATTCGGCAATTTTGCAATTACCTCGATAAAAATAAATCCGAGCGCCTAGTATAGCACGAATCATCAAGGGTGGAAAGATGGGAACCCCATGAATTTGAAAAATAATTTTAGCGGGCTAAAATTATAAAAGGAGTAAACATGAATACATTGAAAACTGCATTTGTTTCCGCAATATGCCTGCTTGTATGCTCAGGGTGCGCCACGATCAAGATGGATTTCCTCGTGGACAAGCTGGATCCGCTCGAGGAACAGACGGTCATGCCCGGCACGTCCAGCTCGAAAATCCTCCTGATAGACATTGATGGCTTTATTTCACAGGAGGGGGGCATGGGCATTATCAGGGATACTTCAAGCATGGTTGAAGATGCCGTCTCACAGCTAAGTCTGGCCGCCAATGACAGAAGGATCAAGGCCGTGCTGCTGAAGGTCAATTCCCCCGGAGGGACAGCGACCGCCTCGGACATCATCTACCATGAGATCATGAACTACAAGCAGAAGACCGGATGCAGGGTGTATGTCCACATGATGGATATCGCGGCCTCAGGCGGATACATGATTTCGCTTCCGGCCGACAGGATAACCGCGCAGCCGACGACAGTAACTGGCTCGCTCGGGGTATTTTTCCTGAGGCCCAAGCTCGACGGACTCTGCGAGAAGATTGGAGTTTCAGTGTATGTGAGCAAATCCGGCGAGAACAAGGACATGGGTTCGCCTTTCAGGAAGGAGAGCAAGGAGGAGGAGGAGATTTTCCAGTCGATCATAAACGGACTCAACGACCATTTCTACTCCCTTGTCCAGAAACACAGGAAGATAAGTCCGGAAAACCTCAATAAGATAAGGACTGCCAGGGTTTTCCTCGCGGACGAGGCCCTCAAGGTTGGTCTGATTGATGGTATCTGCTATGCCGACGACGCAATTACTGGCTGCATCCAGGATGCGGGCCTGGACAAGTCTTCAAGGGTCATCGTATACAGGCGCAAGCAGTATCCAAATGACAATATCTACAATACTTCGCGGACAAGCGCCAGCGGAAATTACTCTCTGGTGAATCTTGGCGTCCTGAGCTCCCTCGGCAACATGAAGACCGGCTTCTACTACGTCTGGCCCGGCGCGCTGATGGATAAATAGGTACGTGCTTTAGCATGTACCATTCTGTGAGTGCGGAAAATCATGGTGCAGGCTGAAGTCCGCACCAACATGAACTTCGAACATCGGATTAGGTATGGCGGTTTCGCCGAAACCGCCTCCGAGCCAGTTTCGGCGAAACTGGCATACTGGTTTCGCCGTGGTAAGCAGATGCGCAAAGTGACAAATTTAAAACAGGACTTGACACTGGCAGAATCTTCTCCAATTCAGATTCTGATGTGGGACAAGCCGGGAAACCATAAGGATTTCGGGAATGTTCTCTACAGCGATGGCTCCATCCGCGGATTCGAAGGCAGGGACTGGCTGGAAAAGGCTAGGAAGTAGGTACGTGCTTTAGCATGTACCATCTTAATGCGTAAGAATGGGACAGGCTAAAGGCCGTCCCTACTTCAATAAAAAAACACGGCGGCTTTTCAGGGCCGCCGTGCATTTCTTAGATCCAATTTATAAAAATCAGGACTGACTGATTTTTATGTGATCTTCAAATTCTTGAACTGGGGCAGATACTCCTTGTTCTTGTAGAGCATCTCCTGGACCATCTTGCGGATTTCCGCAAGAGAGAGGACTGCCGATGTGAGCGGATCATACGCGATCGCATGATACACCATTTCAGCGTTGCCTGTCAGGGATGCGTCGACAGCCATGTTCTCGATCGCGACGCTCAGGTTGTTGAGGGCTGCGAGCTGGGGAGGAAGTTCTCCGACAAACACGGAGTCAAGCTTGTTCCTGCCGGCTATGACAGGAACTTCTACGCAGGCGTCATAGGGAAGATTCGTGATCAGCCCCTTGTTCGGAACGTTTCCGTTGAACTTGAAGAGATCCCCGCCCATCCATGCGTTGATGATGTATGCGGCATATTCATGTCCGCGCTTGATGTCGATCTCCGGCTTCGCCAGCCATTCCTCGATGTCCTTCTGCCATTTCCTGTTTACGCCGCGTTTCTGGTATTCCTTCAGGATGTAGGCATAGAGTCCGGGATTCCAGCCTGTGCCGCTCGTGCAGTATTTCTTGATGAGATCAGCGCGCTTGCGGAACCAGGGATTGTACTCGGAGTTGTGTCCGCTGGACTCGGTCACATAATATCCGAGGTTGATGAACATCTCGTTCCTGACCTGTTCCTCGTTGTATATCTTCTTGTTTTCGCGCACGGCCTTGTTCAGCTTGGGATAAAGGCACTTGTTCTTGTGCTTGAATTCGAGATACCATGCCTGGTGGTTGATTCCTGCGCAGACATAGTCGACTTCGCTGTATGGGACGCCAGCCCATTTTGCGAGCATCTCGGCTGTGCCCTGGACGCTGTGGCAGAGGCCGGAGACGGTTACGCTTGAAGTCTTCTGCATCGCATGGCAGAGCATCGCCATCGGGTTGGTATAGTTGAGGAATATCGCGTTCGGACAGTATTTCTCGATGTCCTTGCAGATGCTGAGCATTACGGGAAGGGTCCTGAGGGCCCTGAAGATTCCGGATGGTCCGCGTGTGTCTCCGACGTTGGTGTCGACACCGTATTTCTTCGGAATCTCGATGTCATAGCGCCAGACATCGACGTCGCCGCTGAGGATCGTGCAGATGACGGCGTCGGCGCCCTTGAGGGCTTCGGCCCTGTTGTTCGTGGCGACCACAGTAGCAGGATAGTTGCCTGCGGCGATGATCTTTTTTACGGCCTTCGTTATGTAGGCGAGTCTTTCTGCGTGGATGTCCATGAGGACGATTGTCGAGTCCTTCAGCAGCGGAAATGTCAGGATGTCCTTTACAAGGGTCCTGGTGAATCCGAAGCTTCCGGCACCAATGAAAGCAATGCGGGCCATATGAAACTCCTATGTTGTTTAAAGACGAAAACGTAAAATATATAGGTGGAAGATGGAAATGCAATAGGAAACCGGTTGCATGCAGAATTCTTCCTCCCGGCAAATGTGTGTCAGTCAGCGGGTATTTTGCATTTGCCGGATTGTTTAGATTTGCAGGCCGGTTATATTGAATTCCGTACTTGTTTTCGTATGAATATTAAAACAACAGGGGAGGGGCATGTGGACAACGTCAAGAAGTTTTTAGACAGTTTCAAGAGCCAGGACATGGAGCAGAACCAAAACGAGGCAATCATTGAGTTGCTTGTCTGGACCATGTATGTCGACAAATCCCTTATGATTGCCGAGGATGATAAAATCAACCAGTATATCGACAAGAGCGGCTGGAAGTCGGGAATAACTTCAGAGGACTTTCTGAAATCGGCGATTGCACGGGTAAGGAATGCGGTTGCAAATCCTGCCAAGTCCAGCGAACTCCTCGCGTCCATATCCAAAAGACTTGACTGCCCTGACGTGAAAAACAAGGCGTTAAAAGCATGCAAGGCGCTTGCTGAAGCCGATGGAAAACTTTCAGACGAGGAAAAGCAATTCATCGAGACCCTGAAAAAGGCATTGGCTGTAAAATAATTTCAAGGTTATAATTTTTCCGTCCGGAAAAATTATTCCCCGTTCGCCTTGCTGAAGAGGCAGACGCCTTTCATGACTTCGATGGCGCGTTCGAGCTGGACATCCTTGATGGTGTTGGGGCCTTCAGGTTTGACTACGCCGGAATAAGAAAGCCTCTGTGTGTAGATCTTGTCCATAGTTTTCGGGCTGAGCGGAACCTTGATGTCAGGTTCAATTCCGTTTTCATGGATGACGCGATGGCTGGGAGTATAGTACTTGGCGGTAGTGAGCCTTATCGCTCCGCCGTTTTCCGGCAGCGCGAAGACCGTCTGGACTGATCCTTTTCCAAAGGTCTTGTCGCCGATCAGGATGGCTTTCTTGTAGTCCTGCAGGCATGCGGAAAAGATTTCGGAGGCGCTCGCGCTGTTGGCGTCGACCAGTATCCCGATCTTGATTTCAGGATATTTGTCGCAGCGGAGCGAGCGGTATTCAAGCTTCTGGTTGGGAAGGCGTCCTTCAGTTGATACTACGAGTTCGCCGGTGTCCAGGAAACGGCTGCAGACCTCGATCGCCGATGAGAGCAGACCTCCTGGATTTCCGCGCAGGTCGATTATCAGGGCCTTCATCCCCTGTTCCTTGAGCTTCTTCAGGCTTTCGTCAAGTTTTGCGGCGGTGGGGAGGTTGAACTGGGTGATTCTCAGGAAGGCGATCCCATCCTCGAGCATTTTGACGCCCTTTATCGTTGAGACCTCGATGTTGGCCCTTTCTATGGCAATATCCTTCTTGAGATCTTCAGATTCCCTGTATATGGAGACTATGACGGAAGTGCCGGGGGCGCCCTTGAGGTGCTTCACGCAGTCGTCCAGGGTCATCTGGCTCGTTGGCAGCCCGTCTATTGAAAGAATGATGTCGCCTGGCTTGATGCCGGCCTTGAATCCGGGAGTGTCCTCCATCGGGGCGATGACTTCCAGTACGTGGTTCCTGAATGTGACGACTATCCCGATGCCTCCGAACTCCCTGCCTTCGGTGTCGTCGACAAGTTCCTTGTAGCCCTCCGGTTCCATATAGGATGAGAAAGGGTCCAGCTCCCGGAGCATTCCCTTCATCGCGCCCTTTATCAGGGACTGGTACGATACCTTGTCGGCATCCACATATTCCTTCCTGACTTTCTGCAGGACATACATGAATCTGTATATTGTCGTGTAGCTGTCGTCAGGCGACTCGATGTTTGCCGCCGAATAGACGCTGTAGCCGACCATGAGGTTTATTGAAAGGACGATGCAGATGATAATTGAGAGCACCGTCTTGTTCTTGAACAGCCCGATGATTTTTTTGAAAGTCATTTTAGTTTTTTCCGTGTTTTTTCGATTATCTAAATAATATTATGACAATATACATGTAATTCAATTTTATTTCGGCATTTTTATCACAGGAGGAAAGATGAAATCAAGAGCCCTTGCCGCATTGTTCCTGTCCGCATTTATCGCCGCCGGCACGCTGTCTGCTGCGGATACCCCGGAAAACAAGGGGATGAAACTCAATCCGCTTTTCTCTGACAACATGGTCTTGCAGAGGGATATGCCTGCACCGGTATGGGGTACGTCGGAGGCGGGTGACAAGGTCACTGTCACGTTCTCCGGACAGACGAAGGAAGCGGTTGCCGGCAAGGACGGCAAATGGATCATCAAGCTCGACCCGTTGAAGGCTTCTGCGGAGGCGCAGATCATGACAGTCTCCTCCTCCAAAACCGCCAAATCACCCAATCTCCAAATCAAAAATATTCTAGTAGGCGACGTGTGGATCTGTTCCGGCCAGTCCAATATGGCATTTACAGTCTCCGGTTCCAAAGATTCACAGAAGGAGATATCCGGGGCTGATTATCCGAACATCCGTTCTTTCAAGGTCACCGGCAAGACCAGCCAGGAACCGACGGGCGAACTCACTGGCAAATGGGATCTGTGTTCTCCAAAGACAGTTTCGGGATTTTCCGCGGTCGGATATTTCTTCGGCAGGGAGCTCTACAGGAAATTGAATATCCCGATAGGCCTGATCAATTCTTCATGGGGAGGAACAGTAGCTGAAGCCTGGACGACTTGGAAGACCTTGGAATCCACTCCTGAGCTTTCGACCATAACTGAGAAGTTCAACGAGCAGATGAAGGTTTTCCCTGAAACAAAGAAGAAATATGAGGAGTCCCTGGCGAACTGGACCAAGCTCTACGCAGGCAAGAAGGATGGCGATGAACTGGCTGACGGCAAGAAAGTTCCTAGAAAACCGGCTCCGCCACTTGGTCCCGACGGCCAGAACGCTCCGGCAAGGCTCTACAATGGGATGATCAATCCTCTCATCCCGTTTGCGATAAAAGGCGCCATCTGGTACCAGGGCGAATCCAACGCGACCCGGGCTCCCCAGTACAGGACATTGCTCCCTTCCATGATCAAGGACTGGCGGACAAACTGGGGGCAGGGCGACTTCCCCTTCCTTATTGTCCAGCTTGCAAATTTCAAGCAGGTGTCCCAGGCGCCGCTGGAGTCTCAATGGGCCGAGCTTAGGGAGGCGCAATATCTGACCTCAAAGAATATACCAGCCTCAGGCATGGCGGTCATTATCGACATTGGAGATGCAAAAGACATTCATCCGAAGAACAAGCAGGATGTTGGACTCCGCCTTTCACTGATCGCGAGACAGTCAGTCTACGGTGAAAAGGATCTTGTCGCTTCCGGGCCGGTATATGATTCAATGAAAGTAGAGGACGGCAAGATCAGGGTGAAATTCAACAGCGTAGGTGGCGGGCTCGAGGCTAAAGGCGGTGAGCTTAAGACGTTTGCGATTGCCGGAGAGGATAAGAAATTCGCCTGGGCGAAAGCCGAAATTTCCGGAGATTCCGTGCTTGTCTGGAGCGATGAGGTCAAGAATCCTTCGATAGTCAGGTATGCGTGGGCTGATAATCCCGAAGGATGCAACCTGTATAATAAGGAAGGCCTTCCTGCAGTGCCTTTCAGGTCGGATGCGCCAGCGCAGAAGAAGTAAGAAAGAAACGGAGAGATGGGATTGTTTGCAGTTCCCAATAGTCTCTAAATAGACATTGCTCGAAAAGGTAGTCTCAAAATGAAATTTGTCTTGAAAAGTAGCACAGACATTCCTGTCTGTGTGTTCAAATTTCATTTTCCGTCACAGACAGGAATGTCTGTTCTACCTCCTTTTCGAGCAGACTCAAGCTGCTGGCGGAATACAATGAGGGAGAATGTATCATGGATAATTTGAAGCCGGGCGACACTGCCCCTGGATTCGATCTTCCGGATCAGAATGGCAAATCTGTGAAGCTTTCCGATTTCAAAGGCAGGAAGCTTCTGGTTTATTTCTATCCGAAGGCCAACACTCCCGGCTGCACGATCCAGTCCTGTTCCGTTAGCAGGGCGAAGGATGATTTCAAATCGCTCGGAGTGGATGTCGTCGGAATAAGTCCCGACAAGCCATCGGGCCAGAAGCGGTTCGACAAGTTGTTCAGGCTTGGATTCCCTCTGCTCTGCGATACTGAGCACAAAGTCGCCGGATTATACGGTGTCTGGACTGAGAAGTCATTCATGGGTAAAAAGTTCATGGGAATATTAAGATCGTCATTTTTAATCGATGGGGACGGGAAAATTATGCAATCGTGGTATAAAGTAAGTCCTGGCGATACTGTTCCCAGCGCCATGGGCCTCTTGAATAAAAAGGATTGAACTAAAATGCTCTTGATTCTCATGAGATCTGCTGAATGCGTTCCGCTCGAGGATGGGCAGCGTGATTCCGAGAGGGCCCTTACTGATTCAGGGTTCGGCGATGTCATATCGTCGGCGATATTCGTGAATTCCCTCGGACTTGATCCAAAGATGATACTCTCCAGTCCTTTCAAGCGCACAAAGCAGACCGCCGATATCCTTTCAGAGCACCTGACAAACCACCCGCCGGTTGTCACTGCCACATCGATCATGCCCGGATCAGGCGTCGAAGAACTGATGAGGGCTGTAATATCCAATTCCGACGCCTCGAGCGACGAATGGGTCGTGGCTGTCGGGCACCAGCCTGATATCGGAATGACATTGAAGGAGCTGCTTGAACCGTCAAACCAGTTCAACCTCCCTGTTGATTCGGGTTCCATTTTCGGCGTGATAGTACAGAATGTCAATGGCAGGCTCAGCGGCCAGCTGATGTTCCAGTTCTCCCCGAAGGCGATGAGATCCTGAAGCCATTTTGGATTGTCGGAAATATTAAATTGGACATTGGATATTCCTTGTTGGATATTGGACATTAGGTCACTTAATTTTAATACTTGTTTACTAAAAAAAACCGGAGGTTTTATGGGCAGGAAGTTGAGAATGGGAATGGTTGGCGGTGGTCCAGGCGCGTTCATCGGGGAAGTCCACCGCAAGGCCGCGAGAATGGACGGGAAAATAGACATAGTCGCAGGCGCGTTCGACATCAATCCGGAAAAAAGCAGGCAGATGGGCGAGGAACTCTGCGTCGATCCTTCAAGGACCTACAATACCTACAAGGAAATGATCGAGAAGGAACTCAAACTCGGCGATAAGAAGGTCGATTTTGTAGCAGTGACGACCCCCAACAACTGGCATTTCCCGATAGCCAAGGATTTACTCGAGGCAGGATTCAACGTAATGTGCGAAAAGCCCATGACCATGACCCTCGAAGAGGCCAAGGAACTCCAGAAGATAGTCGATAAATCCGGAAAAGTATTCGGACTCATGCACAACTACACCGGCTATCCGATGGTCAAGCTTGCCAGGGATCTTGTCAAACAGGGCGACATCGGAGAGATCTACAAGATTGTCGTGCAGTACCCCCAGGGCTGGCTCATCAAGCCCATCGAGCGCGATGGACAGCAGCAGGCCGCCTGGCGTACTGATCCTAAGCAGAGCGGTGCCGCAGGATGCATCGGCGACATCGGCACTCATTGTGAAAATCTCGCGGAATACATCTCGGGCCTCAAGATTTCCGAGATCTGCGCTGATCTCACCACGTTCGTCAAAGGCAGGCTCCTTGATGACGATGGCAACTGCCTCCTAAGGTTCAACAACGGTGCAAGGGGACTCCTGCATTGCAGCCAGATATCCATCGGTGAAGAGAACAACCTAGCCATATGGGTTTATGGAAGCAAGATGAGCCTCGAATGGCATCAGGAGCATCCGAACTACCTGTACGTGAAACCGATGAGCGGTCCGACACAGGTATGGAAACGCGGCAATCCATATGTCGCCGAGAAGAGCCCTGCCGCCGCCCGTGCGTCAAGGATTCCCTCCGGACATCCGGAAGCGTTCCTCGAGGCGTTCGCCAACAACTACTGCAATTTCGCGGATACTATTACAAAGATCATGAACAAGCAGAAACCCACTGAAATCGAGAACGACTTCCCGAAAGTCGCGGACGGTGTCAGGGGAATGGCGTTCATCGAGACTGTAGTCAAAAGCAGCAAGAGCACGGAGAAATGGGTTAAATTTCCCGCTCTTTAATCTATAAAAACAGATGATTGTTGATTTATATGCCCCATTGCGCTTGAAATTTTCGGCGCAATGGGGTATACTATTTACTGTCTTACCGATATTGCGGGGTAGAGCATTGGTAGCTCGTCAGGCTCATAACCTGGAGGCAGTTGGTTCGATTCCAACCCCCGCTACCATTCTTCGTTAGGAGCAGAGCGCATAACGAAGGCTGCCGCGTCGAAGCCAAAAAAACTTGCAGGCGGAGACGGACTTTGTCGCTCCTTGCTTCGTCTCGGCACGCCATCCAATGGAAAATAAACGCAAACAATTCCTCTACGTCCAAGAAGCAGGCCCTGCTTGACTACAATCTCCAAGAATTAAAAATTTTTCCGAATGCTATATGCAGCACAGCCGCAGAAGAAGTTCTCGCGCAGGTTCGACAAACTCGCTGCAGGCAGCGATGCAGAGGGATAGGAATTTTAATGTTCTTACTTTGCGCCCCTGTGCCTTTGTGCGAGAGAACATGTATTGTTTCGGTTTTAGTCAGTGCAAGTCCCTGGCAAACATGTATTTCCCCAGCATCCGGAATTCTCTGTTAAAATCAATTTATGCCCATAAAATCGCATTTAAGGCGTTAAAAACCGCAATTATAATCCGCATCTGGCTAGATTCAAACAACATAAGGGAACCTCTAAAAATTGGCATATGGCGCGCAACAATAAATTATGGACTTATGGCGAGGAACGGAATTCAGGAGCAGCCCTGAAACGGGCTGTGACTGAGTTCCAGACGAAGCCAGAATCCATAAGAACTTGTTGCCCTTTGGGTTGCGGATCTTTTTGGCTCAAGAAAGAATGTTCTTCAGTCGGCGTATCGCCTTGGATACGCCTACCATCAGAAATTCTTTTTGAGCTTTCAAAAATCTTCCGCAACGCGCCAAATGCGAATTTTTAGAGGTTCCCATAAGTGGGAACGTCCCCAATCAGCACCAGGGCAAACAAGTTTGCCTGAGCCGATTCAGTTGGAATCTCGGTTTCTCCCGGAATCTCCATATGAAGTATTTATCTGTGTTATCTGTGGGCAGATACTTTTGGATTCCGTTTCCAGGCACTCCTTTGGAAGGCCGCTTCGGACAATCCTTTTCCGCAGCCCATATTTTCATTTTATCTTGAAGGTATCGTGAAGCTTAATGTTTCTTTGTGTGCTTAGTGGCTTTGTGCGAGAACATTTTCATGACCTTCGTGGTGAGCATGTTATCCTTGCTCTAGGACTTCAACCGAGTTTTGCGAAAAGAGGAAGTATCTTCACCGGGTTCCCGGGGATTGTCCTGACGTTTGAAGAAGACATGACAACACCATGCCTTACGGATGGATGCTCGTCCATGAAGACCTGGAGGCTCTTCAGTCTTCCAAGCGAGCCGCTCTTGACTTCCACGGGAATTATTTCACCATTCCTGACGAGCAGATAATCGACCTCCGCCGAACTGCTTTTCTGGGGTCTTGACCAGTAGTACATCTTCCCGTTCTCGGAGCCGCCGGCATGGGCAAGCAGTTCCTGCCCGACAAACTGTTCCGCGAGAGCGCCGCGATACACGTCCAGGAGGTCTGCGCTGTCAATGATATCCCGTGCCGCCACTCCGCAGAGATGCTGCATGAGGCCGATGTCGAGGAAGAGCGCCTTGAATGTCTTTGCTGAGGAATCCGCGCCAAGAGGAAGGCCATTCGCGGAACTGGAATATATCTTCTGGATTATCAGGGCTTTTTCGAGCGTGAGCAGCGCGGCCTTGATCTTCTCTATGCGCTTCTCCGGATAGAGGGTGGTGTATTTTATGTTGTTCCCGACGGACGGAGGGAGCTGTTCAAAGACGTGTTCAAGGCAGTCGCGGTCGATGCGTGAGGAGTATTTCGCGAAATCCTGGAAATAGGCGTGGCACAGGGAGCGGTGAATTTCAGTCACAGGGGACAATGATCTGCCGGACGCGAAGTTCTTCACTGCCTCGGGCATTCCTCCTACGAGTAAATACAGCTTAAGGTTCTCCATGAATTTCGCGTATAGCGCGTCCGGCAGCGGTTTTTCGGAATCAATGCCCGGCAGCTGGGATGCCAGTTTTTCGTGACCGAGTGCCCATAGGAATTCCTCAAGGCAGAGCGGCCTCAGCCACGCAAATTCGACGCGGCCGACTGGAAATGAACTGTCCTCAAGCGCGAATTCAAGCATTGAGCCGGCCGCGATCACGTGCAGTTCCGGCATCATCTCATGGAAATAGCGCAGTGACATCATGGCGCGGGGGCATGATTGTATCTCATCAAGGAAAAGAAGCGTCTTGCCCGGGATGCAGGTCCTGCCAGTATATGCCTCGATCTGGAAAAGAATGTTTGAAGGTGACAGCTCGCCGTCGAATATTTTCCGGAATCCCCGGTCAAGTTCGAAGTCGACATGTATGAAGTTCTCAAAATCCTGGCGACCGAATTCCGATATGGAAAAGGTCTTGCCGACCTGCCTGGCTCCACGCAGTACGAGGGGTTTGTGCCCCTGACGCGATTTCCATTCCAGTAGATACTTGTCGATTTTGCGTTTCATAGGTTCAACCTCATTTGATGTAATAGTACAAGGCTATAATATCATTAAAGATGTAATAATACAAGGGTAATCTTTTCAGATATCTAGCTTTTCCTGTATGTCTTACCCGCAGATGACAGGGATAAGAATATTCTCGCACAAAGGCATCCCGATGTCACTTGCAGAATCGGGATAAACTCCGCCGCCAAGTAGGAATAATTAGCTTCCCGATTGCCTCACGATGGGTAAAATATGTTTGCCTGAGGAGCTCTTAAGACCGTAATCCGTAATCCGACCTCGGTCCACTGATTACCGACTTCTGTCCTCTGCCGTCTGCCGTCTGCTCACTGCTTACTGATCACTTCCCCATATCCAGCGGTTTCCCCCGGCTCAATGCGTCGGTCCACTTGCCATAGACCTGGTAGTAGGGGGTATGGGAGTTGTTCTTGTTCTGGTGTTCGGCCAGCGGACAGATGACCAGGCGCTTTTCGGTGCCCGGAATCTGGTTGAACATCGCTATCGTCCCTGCGGGAGGGCATGTGTTGTCAATGAGTCCAATACCGACCAGTGCCGGACATTTGACCCGGCGCGCGAAATTCACGACATCATAATACTTGCTGGCGGCAATAACCTTGTCCTTGTCTTTTCCATCCACACTGCGGATCCATTTGGGCCAGCCGGACGCCCGCCCGACCAGATCGCCGGTATGGTCACAGCCCGCAGGGACACTTGCCGCTATTGCGGTAACCTTATGGTTCAGCCCGGCAACCATCACGGCCTGCAGGCCGCCCTGGCTGCCACCGGTGACGAACAGGGTCCTGCCATCCCAGTCGGGACGCTGGCTCAAGTATTCAACAGCCCGGTAGCAGGACAGATACATCCGCAGGAAATAACTCTTGTCCCTGTCGTCATTTCCCTGGTGGGAATAATCCTTCAACGCACCATCGTTCTGTTCCTTGTAGAATGCCTCGTCCTTGTCAATCGGGATATCGTGGGCGATGATGTTCATCGCCAACCAGCCTTGTTTGGCGAACCCGGTCACCCATTCCCTTTTCAAAGGATATACTCCGGCCCACTGGACCTGGAGGATGGCAGGCAGTTTCCCTTCCTTGTTCTTGGATTTGGCGAGCTGTCCGTAGATTTTGGAACCATTGACGTTGTCCATGGTGATCTTCCAGTAATCCACATCTCCGGGCTCGTCCAGTTTTTCCAGCTGGACATTCATCGGCACAGCCTCAAGCCCGGCGATCTTGTCCTGCCAGAACTTGTCAAAGTCAGCCGGTTCTTCGGCCGACGGCTTTATTCCAGTCCAGTCGAACACTGCGCCACCGAGTCCCTTATCTTTTCCATAGTTCACGCTGAGCAGCAGAGTCCCAGGTTCCTTCTTGGTGGCTTTGACGACAGCCTTACCGTCCTTGACGTCGACCTTTCCTTCGGCTACTTTCGTAGATCCTCCATCAGAAACAGTATAGGACACCTGGCCATTGGCTCCGTTTTCACTGTTCTTGATGCTGATATTCCATGAAGCCTCTTCTCCGCTCTTATAGACTCCGGTCTGATTCCCCGGCTCGACGGCAATTTCCGCGGCCATCAACGATGAAACCACCAGAAGGAAATAAACCAGAACGGCAGATGAAATAATTCTCTTCACAATTGTTTCTCCAATTTTAGAGGTGTAAAAGGTTAAAAAATAATACGACAATTGCTGAATGCAAATTTCTGCCAGGCGGCATCTTTATCCTTGAGCCCGGAAATCGCTCGCCTAGGTAGCCTCGCACTGTATAATGGGTAGGTCGTTTATCGCGAAATGTCTTACGTTTAAAAATAATCCAACTGTTATAACTTGACTTATTAATAAAACAGTGTATGATATAATACAACAAGAGGTGATATTATGATGATTTCACAGGTTACATCAAAAGGACAGTTGGTAATCCCTTCCAAGCTCCGCAAGAAATATTCTATAACCACTGGAACAAAAATAGTATTTGAGGAACTGGACGGAAAGATAACAATTCAGCCGGTTACTGAAACATTTGTTAATTCCCTGTGTGGTATTCTCAAGTCCAAGGATGGTTCGGCCACCGAGGAACTTCTCAAGGACCGCAAGGAAGAAGTAGAAAAGGGGAAATGAAAATGAAAAAATACGTTCTCGACAGCTATGCAGTTTTGGCATATCTATATAACGAGCCTGGAGCTGAAAAGGTGAAGGAAGTTCTTGTCCATGCACTCAATGGCAAGGCCGAAATATTCATAAGTATGGTTAGTTGGGCCGAAGTTGCATATATTTCAAAGAGGAAGAGCGGGGTCGGTGGATGGGAGACTGCATCCTCTTCCATTAGACGACTTCCGATTGAGTTAGTTCCTGCCGACATCGAACTTGCGAACCTTGCGGCTGAATTCAAGTTCAAATACAGGTTTTCCCTAGCCAGCGCATTCGTGGCATCTCTCTCAAAGGCAAAAAAAGCTGAACTTCTGACTGGGGATCCGGAATTTAATGAACTCGAAAAAGAATTAAGTATTAAATGGATCTAATGTCGCCATCAGTTTTATGAAAATATTCTCTATATATTGTATTTAACCTAAATACAGGAGTTTGTATATGGAATGGAAGTTTAACCAGATAACACCAGAAATGACAAAGGTTGACCCCTCTCATCTAGAATTTTTCAGAAGCGAAGCGTTGGCAGATGTTGTTGATGCTCTTGTTAGAGAGGATATTCAAAATCGACTTGATGCTAAAAGAAAGGGGGTAGTTGGACCTGTAAAAGTACGTTATTATTTGTCCAGTGATAAAGATATGCTTGTTCATTCTAAGGCGAGTGTGTGGCTGAAGGGATTGGATCTTCATTTAAATGCGACTAAAACTCTTGAGGAATTAAGCAAAGACGCAATACCTCTAAACGTTCCTATGTCATACTTAACAATAGAAGATTTTAATACAACAGGCCTTAAAGGAGATCCCGCTGTTACAAAAGATCCGGAGGGAATAAGTACGCCAGAAAATCGCAATGATTTTTATTGGTTCATAAGAAATGTTGGAAGGACTGGTAAAAAAGCAGGCGATAGAGGTCGATGGGGTTTAGGAAAGATAGTTTATCCAGCATCTTCAGGTATTCGGTCCTTTTTTTGTTATAGCATACAAGAAAAAACCTTTATTCCGGCACTTATTGGGCGTTCTGTCCTAGCGATACACTCTATAAAAGGATGTGAATATCAATCAGAAGGATATTTTGCAAATTATCCTGATAGTGAATATAAGTATTTAGCGATGCCAGAAGTTGATAAAGATGTCATTTCAGATTTCATAAACTGTTTTAATATTAAAAGAACTGTTAATGAGCCTGGCTTATCATTAGTTGTTCCTTTTCCGGAAGAATCTATAACCAATGGGAAATTAGTTTATAGTGTAATTGTTCATTACTTTTGGGAGATATTGAGAGGCGCACTTGAGGTTGAAGTATCTAGCAAAAATGAAAAGGTTCTTATTTCCAGAGAAACCATTAGTGATGTTGCATCTAAAATATCATGGCTTCCGGAAAATGAAGTTAAGTCTACGCTGCATCGCATCGAATTTTGCAGAGAATTAAGGAATATTAAAACCGAAGAAACGGCGGTTTGTTTCAATTTATTAGAACCGCAATCATACGGTAATCCACTTGTATCTCAATTATTTAGCTCTCCTGAAGAGCTGAAGAAAGCCAGCGAATTGTTTCGTTCAGGAAAAATAATAGTACTGAAAGTACCGGTTTCAATAAGAAAAAGAAAGGAAGGGAAAGCTATATCTACTTCCTTCTTAGTATATCTTCAGAAAGATATTGATCTTGATCGTCCTGATGAAACGTTTATACGAGATGGATTAACTATAATTGGAGAAAGTTATATCCGTGAACCTGGAATCAGGGCTTTGGTTTTAGCAGAGGATTCGGTTTTGACTGAATTTCTTGGTGATGCAGAGAATCCTGCTCATACAAAATGGCTTTCAACAACAAAGCATTTTCATAAGAAATATTCTCCCGGCAATTCCTTGTTAGATTATATAAAACGCTCTGCGTTTAGATTAGCAAATGTACTTGGGAAAGTTGAGAATGAAGTTCTAGAGAATTTACTGAATGATATATTTGGTCTTCCCGATCCTCATGATGATAATTCAATAACTAAGGAGTTATCAAATAGAAGAGGCAAAAGCAAACCTCCACTAGGTCCTGGACCAGGACCTTCAAAAACTAGATATTTGAAAACGGAAAAAATGTTGTCAAAGACGGGTTTTAAAATATCGCTTTTGCCAGAAGCATCTAAGATTCCCGACCGTGTTTCTATTCGTATTGCATATGAACTTGTTGCAGGCAATCCTTTTTCTGCATTTCATCCAGCAGATTTTGATCTTACTGATGATAAAGGGAATGTTAATGTTGAGATGGTAGGCTGTGAAGAAATACTGCGTGAACCTAATAAGCTTTTAGTTAATATTAGAGAGAAAGCTTTTACAATTAATATTACTGGGTTTGATCCAAAAAGGGATCTTCACACAGTTGTTAATCATGAGTTTGATGATATTAACGCGGAGGACAACTAATGAAGGCCTCTTTCAATTATACAGGAAGAAGAAAATTAAATAACGACACTTTTGATTTGAAGATACAGGAGACTCTTGATAATCCTTCTTCAATTCAAGTAAAACTCCACAAGGATAAAATATCCGATATTTCCGACCACTCAACTGTCTGGCTCGAAGCATACAGGGGGCCAAGGATTATGAGGTTTGGGCTTGGTCAATTATCTAAGCAAACTTGTATATGTAAATTTATATTATCAGATTTTGGACCTATGGAGCCGATACTTTTTCGTTTAAAGATAATTGATGAAAAAGACGAGCTTCATCCTATAAAAGCATGGCGTGATAAAATTCGACCAGTGTCGCTTTTGGAAAGCGAAAAAAGGAATAAATGTATTCTTCCTGTTTATCCGTGCGATCTTAAAAATCTTGCTTGGAAAATTGATTGGAGCGAACCAACTCGACCAGTGTTGCAAGTTAATAGCAGGATTAATACAGTGCGAGATGTTACAAGCATTGTAAAAAATGATCCCGACTTTGCTGCATTGGTGTTCCCTGAAGTATTACGCGATGTTCTTTCAAGGCTAATAGATCAAGAACCAGAAATTGATGAGGATGATGAAAATGAATGGATGATATTTGGAGAGAGGCTTGCTGGATATAAATTTGAAGATTCTGATAATGTCGATGATACCAAAATATTACGAGATACATGGATTGATGATGTAATTCAAAACTTTGGAGATAGGATAAATCTAATGCCTCGATATATTAAATTTAAAGATGAGGCGTAATTTATGAGAGCTCTATTAAGAATAGGTCAAACTGAATTTGAAAACTGGATAATTAGTCTGGGCGATAATCCTTCGTCGTCAATACCTAATTATTTGTTATCTTCAGATGAGTTTTCATATGAAATAATAGGAAGTCCTAATATTTCAGATATTAATTTCCCCAAAAAATATGAATTGTCCGAATATTTGTTGCCTAAAATTATTGAATTAGAGAATTTGTCTATTAATCATGAGTCATGGTCAGGAATATGGGATTCATTAGCACTCTTTTATTTCAAATCAATCTGTCCTGTTGATGAAGATGGGAAATGGCTTCCTAATAGAATTGAACATTATATTTATAGTTCAGATTACAGATATCGTCATCGCCATAGAATATATGGTCCTTTAACATTGTATAGATCAGCTAAAGAGCATGTTAGACCTTTCTTTCAGAAAGAACCATATGTGCTTGGTGAGTATGAAGAGCAGATAGGATCAAGACAGGAGATTGCAGGAAATCCAACAGCATTGCAAGTAATAAAGAATTTATATATAAAGAATGGTGCTGATGATATATTATCTGGATATACGAGCAGTAAAAAGTACAGGGGGATTAACAAGAAACTTCCTGCGCCAGGCACTATACGTAGATTTTATACTATATATCCTCAGCTTTCTCGCACTTATGATTTGCCTGGTATTTCTTGTGATGGTTTCATTAAGCTATTGCCAAAAGAGTTTAGTGAATGGTTAAAGAAATAAGTAATAAGAAATTAATGTGATCTAAAAAAAGATAAAATATTGAAGGATACTTTTTGAATAAATTACCTATAATCGATTTATTTGCAGGTCCAGGTGGTCTTGGAGAAGGCTTCTCTGCTTTAAGAATTAATAGCTTGAGCGCGTTCAAGATTGTCCTTTCTATAGAAAAAGATCCCTATGCACATAAAACCCTACAGTTAAGAAGTTTTTACAGACAATTTATTTGCAGAAATAAAGAAGTTCCTCCTGAATACTATGATTATTTAGAAGGTGAAATTACAAGAAAGGAACTCTTTAGTTTATATAAAAGTGAAGCGCAGTCAGCAGAGGATGAATCATGGCTTTGTGAACTTGGAAGTGAAAAATATCCGAATAATCTCATTTATAATAGGATTCGAATGGCTTTAAGGGGAAACAAGGATTTTGTTCTAATAGGTGGTCCCCCGTGCCAAGCTTACTCGCTTGTGGGTAGGAGTCGTATGATTGGTGGTCAGAGGAATGCCAATAATGGTGATATCTCTAAGTTTGAACAAGATCACAGGCATATACTATATCGACAATATCTAAGAATTATTGCTGAACATTCCCCTGCGGTTTTTGTTATGGAGAATGTAAAAGGCATCCTCTCATCAAAGCTTGATGACAAACCTATTTTTCCTGAAATAATCAAAGATTTAAAAGAACCATGGCAGGCGGCTACCCGTTATGATTATGGAAAAGGCTACCAAAAATCCGGTTATCGCATACTGTCATTTGCAACAGGAAAAGAACCTGATGATTATAGGGATTTCATGATAAAAAGTGAACAGTATGGTATTCCTCAAGCACGACATAGGGTTATTTTATTAGGAATTCGCGAAGATATTTATGACAAACGGAAAAGTAATATTACAGCGCTCAAGAAGAAGGATTCTCTATCACTTAAGAATGTGCTTGGAGATATTCCTGCATTAAGAAGTGGAATTTCGAAAGATAAAGATTCTTGCGATAGGTGGAGTGAAGTGCTTGCAGAGGCGGTTAAAGAGAAATGGTTTAAAGAATTGGATTCTATGGTTGAAAAAGAAATAGGCGTAATACTAGATTCGATAAAACAAAATCCGATAAAAGAAAGAATAAATAAGAAAAAATACAAAGCTAATATATCGGGGTGGTTTAAGGATGAATGTTTGCGGTGTTTGCCAAATCATAGTACCAGAAGTCATATGAAAACCGACCTTCATCGATATCTGTTTGCTTCGATATTTGCTAAAGTGAACGAAGAATCACCCGATCTTTCAGACTTCCCGTTGTCTTTACTTCCAAATCATAAAAACGTGATGGAGGGAGTGGAAGGAAAAACATTTGGAGACCGTTTTAAAGTGCAAGTTTGGCACTTACCGTCAACTACTGTAACGTCCCATATTGCCAAAGATGGTCATTATTTTATTCATCCTGACCCACTCCAGTGTCGTAGTCTTACGGTTAGGGAGGCTGCGAGATTGCAGACTTTTCCTGACAATTATTATTTTGAAGGCAATAGAACGCAGCAGTATCACCAGGTTGGAAATGCAGTACCCCCACTTCTCGCATACCAGCTTTCTGAAGTTGTTCATAATATATTAAGAGGTTGATTAAAAACAAAAAATAAAACCTATGGAGCAAGAGATTGCTTGGATGATTTAACGATTAACCATAACAGTGGGATAAGTAAAATGAAGAAATCAAGAAGTTATCCATCGAGGCGCAAGTTTTCACTCAGGACTGACTCATCTGTGGGATCAGGCCAGAAAATAATTGAATCTGTTTTCGGCCTTCCGAAAGGGAGTGTGAAATTGCACTTGCCAAGTGGAAGAAAGTCTCGAACCGATAAATCTATTGCCTCATTACTCAAGGATTGGGGTTGGTGATATTTTCCCTCGGTTCTTAACGCATAAGGCAAATTAAATATTCAGTTTACTCTTGCAATTATTTAAAATAAATATATAATAGTTGACAAAAGTTGACATTTTATTACCCGCCCCATAGGAGCAAGATGAGTAAGTTGAATATTGATGAGTTGAATTCTGCAATGACATGTTCGGGCTTAAATCAAGCAAAGCTTGCCGAGCAGCTAAGCGTATCGAGGGAAATTGTATCTCAATGGCTTAAGGGATTAAAATTTCCCCGTCCAGACAAGCTTTTAATGCTGGGCATTCAGTTGGGATTGAGTTATGATAGACTTGTTGTCGAGGATGAATCGCTAAACGCACCAGTTATTGCCTTTCGTAAGAAAGGCAATAGAATAACCAAGCCTGAACATGTTAAGAGAGCAAAGGATATGGGTTTGCTTCTCGAAAAACTTGTTCCGTTTATCCCTTGTAACAAGATAAGTAAATTTGAAAGGCCCGCCACTCTGAAAAGGCCCGTTGTCAATTATAATTACATGAACGAGCTTTGTGCATATATAAGGCATGATATGGGGGTTAAAGATAATGACGGAATCGAGTTCGAGCAAATAATCAATAAGATTAATAAATTAAATGCAATATTAATCCCTGTCCTCTGGGGGGAAAAGAAACATCACGAAAATGCCCTTCATATCTATTTGCCAGAGTCAATGACCGCTTGGATTTATATTAACCTTGATACAAATCTTCATGATTTTAAATTCTGGATGGCGCACGAACTTGGGCACGTGTATTCACCAGAGCTAAGAGAGGATGAAGCTGAAGAATTTGCTGATTTGTTTGCGCAAGTTCTCTTGTTTCCTCCAAGATTAGCAGAGGAGGCGTATGATGAATTTAAACAGATTAAGTCAAGTTCCGGCAGAATTGAAAAGGCGATCCATCTAGCTAAAAAACATATTATATCTCCATACACAGTGGTAACTGCAACAAACGCATTTGCAAGAAACAAAGAACTTTTAGAGATAGAGTTCGGTGCAAATTATTATGCTGCAATTACAAGATTCAATAAACAATACAAGCCTGTATATGTATCGTTATTTAAGACTTCAATGCCTTCAGCTAAGGATTATCTGATGATGTCAGAAAAAATATTTAAAACCCCATTTTTTTCAGCATTAGGAGAATATATTAAAATAAATTCATCAGATGCATTTATACAGAATATATTACAAATGCCAATCATGGATACCAAAGCTCTTATTAGGGAGCTTTGAATCCAATGCCGCAGAGATCAATATTACTAGATAGCAATTCTTATTTCAGGCTTGCAGTAAGCGTCCACCCTCTTCTTGAAACAAGCTTTGGAATAGAGCCCTGTTGTCTTTTTGTATTGTGTGAGTTAGACGAGGAATACAATAGGAGTTCCAGGTTGCACAGCAAATTTCATTGGGTATCTGAAGTTAAATATGTAATAGATCGTAGAAATTTACTGAAATATGACTCCCGATGTAAATCGTTAATTGATAACGCATATTCTTTTATGCTTGCACAGGCGAGGAATATGGATATATCTATTTCGAAAGTTGATGCAAGAGTGCTGGCAACTGCATATATTCTTAAAATCGACCTGGTTAGCGATGATGGAGGAATGGTTGAACTTGCAGGCGTATATAGTATAAAGATAATGAGCTCATTGGAATTAATGAAGTTGATGGTGGATAACAAGCGTATTGACATGAAGATGGTAAAACAAATAGTTGCATATTGGGCCTATGAAAAGGATTTGCCTTCCGCAAAGGCTAAATTTATTATAGATTATAAAAACATTTTCAGAGAAGCCCCGCCTGATGAAAACTATTCAGCCGACGAATGATAATTCAAAAGCCAAAAGGGTCTGACCCTTTTAGAAATCTCTTAGAAGCCCATCGTTTCTGAGCTGGCGTGAGTTCCCTGGCATGTTCCTTGAGGAGTTCGCCGGTGGCGGGGCTGCCGTCGCGGGATTTCAAAATTCCGCAGAGCTGGTGAACCAGTTTTCCGGATTTCGCCTTCGAGATCGCTGATTTTGATTTCTTCTTGAGCGTATACATAATCAACAATTTGCCACAGACTTTCATCCTCCTATGCCAAGGCTGCGGAGGACAGGCAAGGCTAAAACCACATATCTGCTTATCACCACGAAGGGTACGAAGTTCGCGAGGATTATTTTCTCACAAAACCGCCACGCATAATAAGGAGAATTTCTTAATCCTTGAAATCATGTTATCCTGTCGACAATATCTTGGCCTGGTGCCGGAGTTTATCCCGATTCCGCGAGTGACATCGGGATGCCTTTGTGAGAGAATCTCTTATCCGTGCCTGTCCTCCGTAGTTTCTCCACTAGGGCGAAGGAGGATGATTCGTGGGCAGAAATTCATTGATATTGAAAATTAGAAGTTGACATTCGAGATTTCAAGGCTATGTTCTTGTCATGATACCAAGGAAAGAACTCATAGGCAAGATCAATAAGGCTCTTGGCAGAAGCCAGGTGACTGCGTTGCTGGGACCCCGGCAGTGTGGGAAAAGCACGCTCGCCAGGTTGATAGCCGGGAAGACCAAGGCAAGATATTTCGATCTTGAGGTGCAGGCTGACCTGAGAAGCCTAGAACAGCCGCAGCTGGCCTTGGAAAACTTGAAAGGCCTGGTCGTCATAGACGAGATACAGAGGATGCCGGAGCTTTTCCCTGCGCTCAGGGTTTTGTCGGACCGCAAACCTCTTCCAGCCAGATTCCTGATACTTGGGAGTTCATCGCCCGAACTTATCAGGAGCTCGTCCGAAACTCTTGCAGGAAGGATTGAGTTCATTGAGATGGGCGGATTCAGCCTTGCTGAAACCGGTATCGGCAAAGTTGAGCCTCTCTGGATAAGGGGAGGTTTCCCCCGCTCCTTCCTTGCCAGAAACGAAACGGACAGCCGCAGTTGGCGGGAGAACTTCATACAGACATTTCTTGAAAGAGATCTGCCATCCCTGGGGATCACCATCCCCTCGGCTTCGATAAGGAGATTTTGGATGATGCTGGCGCATTATCATGGTCAGGTATGGAACGCATCTGAAATCGGGCGATCCCTGGGGGTTTCAGACCACACCGCAAGACATTATCTTGATCTGCTGTCAGCGACATATATGATAAGGCAGCTGCAGCCATGGCACGAGAACATTGGCAAAAGACAGGTCAAGTCGCCTAAAATCTATTTCAGGGACAGCGGCATATTCCATAGCCTGATGGAACTCCAGAACAGAGATTCCATCATGAAGAGCCCGAAACTCGGCGCATCATGGGAGGGATTCATGCTTGAGGAAGCCATAAGGGCATTCAATCCGCCGGCGGTTTTCTTCTGGGCTGTTCATAGCGTAGCCGAACTTGACCTGTTTTTTATCCTCAATGGCAGACGATATGGAGTTGAAATCAAATGGAAAGACGCTCCTGAGGGCAGCAGTTCAATGCGCACAGCCATGGCCGATTTGAAGCTTGACAGACTTTTTGTCATTTATCCTGGAAATAAAGGCTATCGTCTTGAGAAAAACATCGAGGTCGTGCCTGCCGCACAAATATATTCCTTGGCCCAATCAATTTCATGACCTTAAACAAAAGGCCAAAAGGGTCTGACCCTTTTGGAAATGCGTAATTCGCAGATTAATAGGGTATTACGCCAAATCGCGAACTCTAAAATGGCCATTAGAAGCAATTGTGCCCGCATAAAAAACAGTTCTAAGGATGTATTTCGATCTCCCTGACATGTTCCTTATCCAGCAAATCATGCATGCCACGGCGAAGCTTCTTAGCGTAGATGGGTTATCCTGTCAATAATATCTTAGCTTGGTGGCGGAGTGCCTCTGCCTGTCGGGCGTAGCTATTCCTAAACGAAGCCTGATGCAATAAAATAGCAAAGTGAACTTGACATATATGCTGTAATATAGTAATGTGCAGTTGTCTAATGTCAGGTGAAGGAGGAATGCACATGCTTGAGGAGCTGTTTTACATCCATAGGAAGACCATCGAGGATGTCCCCTTGAAGTTCAAGAGGTATCTCCATGGCGAAATAGACTGGAATTCGTTCCATGTCTGCATAACGGGATACCGTGGCACTGGCAAGACCACGATGCTCCTTCAGTATTATGCGGAGAAATACAACGATGTTGAGAAATGCCTCTACATGTCAGCGGACAATGTGGAGGTTTCGGCAATCGGTATTTTCAGGATCGCCAGCGAATATTTCAAGTTCGGCGGCGAGGCGATCATCATTGACGAGATCCACAAGTACCCGGAATGGGAGCGCGAGCTGAAAAACATAATCGACACTTTCAAGGGAAAGCGCGTCCTGGTGTCCGGAAGCTCATCCCTCGAACTTAAAAAAGGGAAGGCTGATCTTTCAAGAAGAGTTGCATATTACAATCTGAAGGAGCTCTCCTTCAGGGAATATCTTGAACTTAAGGAGGGGCTGGTCTTTCCGGTCCTTTCCATCGACGAGATCCTCAGGCACCATGTGAAAATCTCCGGGGAGCTTGCAAAAGGCAGGCCTATATTGAAATATTTCAGGAACTATCTGGCGACAGGAGCCTATCCCTTCATAATGGAAGGAGAATCAACATATCTCTCAAGACTCCTGAACGTGATCGAAAAAGTCATATACGAGGATATCGCTGTGGCGGGCGACATGAAACAGTCCAATATCCCGGTACTCAAAAAGATCCTCTGGCTCATCGCAAGCTCCGTCCCCTTCCAGGTGAACATAGACAAGATGAGCAGGGAGCTGGGTATATCAAAGGAATACGTCTACAACTATCTTGAGTATCTCGACCGGGCGGGAATGATAAATTCAATCGCCTCGGAGGGCAGGGGATACAGGCTTGTGCGCAAGCCTTCGAAAATACTTATGGCGAACAGCAATATCCTGTTTGCGGTAAACAGCTCAATGATGTCCGAGTCAGAGAGGGGGACGGTACGGGAGACTTTCTTTGTCAGCCAGACCGGAAACAGATTTAAGACAACACTCTCCGATGAAGGTGATTTCAAGGTCAATGACAGGTATGTCTTTGAAATCGGAGGACCGGGGAAAGACGATTCACAGATCAGGGGTGTTGAAGATTCATATATTGCAGCCGATGGCATAGAAGTGGGATTCAAAAATAAAATTCCATTATATCTTTTCGGATTCTTATATTGACAAGCAACAGACTTGCACTGACTAAAACAAAGCAAGGCATGTTCTCGCACAAAGTCGGAAATGGATAGAGAGAGTTCTAAAGTTCTGGAGTTCTGGAGGTCGGTCAGGCAAACATATTTTACCATCTTGGGGCAAAAGGGTCTGGGCAAAAGGGTCTGACCCTTTTAGAAATGCGTAATTCGCAGATTAATAGGGTATTACGCCAAATCGCGCAGTCTGCCATTGTCCGGTGTCGTTAGCATTTAAGATAATGAAGATTAAGTAGATATGATGAAATCCGGCGTTAAATATAGCCTTAGACGCAGAATTAGGGTAAGCGTTAATCTGGTAACGTAGCCTCATAAGTAGGGCGGTTTTTAAACCGCCAACTAAGTGTCGGGTTAAAACCCGACATACTTTCTTGGAAAAACAGCCTCACTTCACCCAGCTTAACGCTTACGAATTAGGGCCTGAAATATTGCTTTAAGAACACTTTTTCTTTTGCTTTGCATTCGGACGAAGCAAGCGCTTGAAGGCTTTCCTGTCGGATTTGTCTTTCACTGATTGCTTGCGCCAATCCTCCATAAGCTTTTTCCAGGCTTTAGTCGACTGTACGCCATTCGGGTCAGACCCGAATACCGCTAAGATAAGAGAAGAGCAAACTAAAGTTTGAACTCGTGCGCCTGTGAGGCGCACATCACTGGGAGGTGAAAGTCCTCTCCAGACATACGATCTCCGGTCTGTATCTGAACGTAACTGCGTTACAGCGATGTAGGGTGGGGAGCAACGGGAAGAGAACTG
>Ga0209417_1000612_pt1 | contig 80232 bp, 74 predicted proteins | sample RifGroF2_FD_184002 | JGI IMG/M metagenome (GOLD analysis project Ga0209417, IMG submission 184002) | Groundwater microbial communities from Rifle, Colorado, USA - Groundwater F2 (SPAdes) (version 2) | ecosystem: Environmental > Aquatic > Deep subsurface > Groundwater | place: Rifle, Colorado... | reverse complement strand
GGACTTGTAAGTTTAGTTAAGAGATATGATGAGCTGTGTGAAGCTTTATGAACCGCCGTATACCGATCGGTACGTACGGTGGTGTGGGAGGTCGGAAGTGAGTAATCTCACTTCCTCCTACCCGATTATATAGTGTAAAATTTTTTGGTAAATTATACTATCTAATACTAATCGCTTAGATAAACATTAGCAAAAATATAAGTCTATGGACCCTTCGCTTAACTCAGGGCGAACGGAAAAATTAAATGTTTTTTAGTTTGCATTGTTTAATAATATAGCGTTATATTTTTTACAGGTAAATGGTATAAGTTTAATTTTTACTTATAATTTCCAAAGCGCTGGACTAGTATCAAGTTTATTTTTTTTATCACCCCCGCAGGGGTGATATTAACTAAATCTCGTCTTCACTTATAATTTCCAAAACACCTTTGCTAATATCAAGTTTAATAGATTTTATATCAGAATTTCTAAGTAAAAAATGCGATACAGGAACATAAACAAAACTTTGTATTTCACGTTTTATAGGTCTAGCACCAAATTCTTTGCTATAGCCATTTTTTGCAATTTCTTTTACAAGTTTATCAGTAAATGAGAGTGAAATATTCCTTTCAGCCAATCTCCGTTTAAATTGATCTAGCTGTATTTTTGTTATTTTTTCTATGTCTAATTCAGAAAGAGATTTGAAAAATACAATAGCATCTATTCTGTTTAAGAATTCTGGTCTAAACTTTTGGTGAAGTATCTTGTAAACCTGTTCTTTTACTTTTTCTGTAATTTCTTGGTTTTCAAGTAGTATGTCAGAGCCGATATTTGAAGTCATGATGATTATACAATTTTTGAACGATACGGTTCTGCCTTGGCCATCTGTTAATTGACCTTCATCTAAGATTTGTAAGAAAATATTAAATACATCGGGGTGAGCTTTTTCTATTTCGTCAAAAAGAACAACGCTGTAAGGTTGCCTTCTAACTTGTTCTGTAAGTTGTCCGCCTTCTTCATATCCAACATACCCAGGAGGAGCTCCGATTAATCTAGCTACTGAATGTTTTTCCATGTACTCGGACATGTCTATTCTTAGCATTTTATGTGGGTCGTTAAATAAGAAATCTGCAAGAGTTCTAGCAACCTCAGTTTTTCCAACTCCTGTTGGTCCTAAAAATAGAAAAGATCCAATTGGTCTGTTTGGATCAGAAAGACCCGCTCTGTGCATTTGTATTGCATTAGAAACTTTTTCTATAGCTTCGTTTTGTCCGATAACTCGATTTTGTAAAGTTTCTTGCATTTTTAAAAGTTTTTCTGATTCAGAAGATTTTAATTTTTCTACAGGTATTTTTGTCCATCGTGCAAGTACCATTGCTATATCGTTTTCGTCTACCTCTTGCTTAACTAAATTTGCATCTATATTTTTTAGTTTTTCTTGTTGTATTTCTAATTCTTTTTCAAGTTTTACTATTTTTCCATATTTTATTTCTGATGCTTTTGCATAATTGCCTTCTCGCTCGTATCTCATGTATTCGATATTAGCATTTTCTATGTCTTCTTTTATTTTGTTTATTTTCTCAAGAGGTGCTTTTTGTGTTTGCCATTGGGTGTATAATTTTTTATGTTCTTCCTTTAGTTCTGCAAGATCTTTTTCAAGTGTTTCTAGGCGCGTTTTTATAGCATCACCAGTTTCTTTTTTTAGAGCGACTTTTTCTATTTCAAGTTGCCTAATTTTTCGATCAAGTTTGTCTATAATTTCTGGCTGCGAGTCGATAGACATTTTAACCATAGATGCAGCTTCATCTATCAAATCTATTGCCTTATCTGGTAGAAATCTATCTGGGATATTTTTATCGGAAAGTAAAACGGCGTCTACAAGGGCTTGATCTTTTATTCTTATTCCGTGATGCAATTCATATTTTTCTCTAAGACCGCGTAAAATAGATATAGCATCTTGTACCGTAGGTTCTTCAACTAATACTTTTTGAAATCGTCTTTCTAATGCGGCATCTTTTTCTATATATTTCTTGTATTCCATTAAAGTTGTTGCGCCTATGCAGTGTAGTGTTCCTCTTGCAAGAGCTGGTTTTAATAAGTTTGATGCATCCATTCCGCCGCCACTTGCACCTGCACCTACAAGCATGTGTAACTCATCTATAAATAAAATTATATTGTCTTGATTTTCTTCAACTTCTTTTAATAAGCCTTTTAATCTATCTTCAAATTCACCCTGATATTTTGCTCCAGCTATTAATAGGCCAAGATCTAGAGAATATATTTTTTTATTTTTTAAGCTTTCTGGCACATCATTATCTATAATTCTTTGAGCGATACCCTCAACTATTGCTGTTTTTCCAACTCCAGGTTCGCCAATTAAAACAGGATTATTTTTAGTTCTTCTAGATAATATCTGTATAACGCGTCTTATTTCTTCATGTCGTCCTATAACTGGATCAAGTTTGCCTGATTTGGCCATATCTGTTATGTTTTGGCAGTATCTATCTAAAACCTGATATCTATTTTCTGCATTTTTTGTATCCACTGTTTTACCTTTTCTTATAATTTCCATATGCTTAATTATATTATTTTTTGTAAAATTATATTTCGAGAAAAAGTTGCGAATATCTTCAGGTAAATATTTTGTTGTAGCCCATTCAAGTAAAAAGTGTTCTAAGCTTATGTATTTATCGCCAAGAGATTGAGCTTCTGTGTTACATTTTTGTAAAAAATCTTGCAGGCTGTTATCGATAGCTAGTTGAGCTCCTATGCTTACTTTTGGAAGAGCTTTTAGTTCGTTTTCTACTATATTTCTAAGCGGTTGTGTTGGCACTTGTAATGTATCAAAAAATGATGAACAAAAATCGTTTTCCATACATGCTGCAAGAGTATGTAATGGTAATAAAGTGCCGTGACTATTTTTATTTGCTATCGCGGCACTTTGATTTATTAATTCTTGTGACGCATTTGTAAATAAATCGTTATTCATATTAATATACCTTGCTTTTATAAAAAATTATATATATCAAATATTTTATAATAAAAGTTTTAATATAAACAAGTATTTTATTTACTATTTTAAGATACCTAATTTTTTAAATTCTTGTATAAGTTGGTCATAGTTTTTGAATCTTATTCCAAGTATGCCAAATTTTTCAGCTTTTTTTGTATTTTTACTTTTGTCGTCTATAAAAATATATTTTTTGCTTATTTTATTATTATTCTCTTGCAGATAATTTATAAAAGCACTATCAAATGGTTTTCTTATATATTTATTTTCTTGTGATGGAACTATAATTTTGCTAAAACAGTCAAATATTTCTGGGAATTTTGATATTGCATCTTGAATAATTACTCCCCCTATATTGGAAAATAATTGTAATTCGTAGCCCATAAGTTTTAAATTTTTTAATAAATTTAGCATTTTAGGATTTATTTTTTGTGTATTTGCTATCTCTATTCCAAGTGGTATATATGGTTCTAGATTTTTGTATTTTTGCCCAAGCAATACTATGTATTGTTCAGATACGGCTTTTTGATATTTTAGTTTTATTATATCCCACCATATAAGTGGATTTAGTAATGTAATAAATAGTTTAAATTTTCTATTATTTGACCAAAATATTTTTATAATTTTTGACCAATTATAGTTAACTAGTACATCATGGAAGTCAAATGCTATAATTGTATTTTCTGGTGAATATTTTTTATGCATAACTATTTTCTCTATTATTTAATTTATTATTTAATTTATTATAATGCATGAGTAAAATTTAATTAAAAAAATAAAAGATTATTTTATTTTTTTAAGTATTTCTTCAAGATTAATATCTTCATAACATTCTACGATTAAATCAGCGCTTTTAAGTAGTTCTTTGTTTCGACTAGTATTAATACCTATACAGAACATGTTTGCATTTTTTGCAGCTTCTATGCCGACTTTAGAGTCTTCTATTACAATACAATTTTTTTCTTCTTTTCCAATTTTATTGGCAGCATGTAGGTAGACGTCAGGTTTTGGCTTACTAACGTTATTAACGTCTTCAACGCAATAAATATGTTCGCCAAAGAAGCTATCTAAATTGAATTTTTTTCTTGAAATATTCACGGTGTGATAGTCCGCATTTGTAGCAATGCCAGTTTTTAAGGATAATTGGCTAATTTTTTTGTGAAAATCTACAAAACCATCTATAAACTTTATCTCTTGTTCATAAAATTTATTTATTAAAATATTTTGTTCATGTATTATTTGTTGCGGTGATTCTGATAAATTATACATGTCTTTTATAAATTCACCATAAATTTTAATACCTATACCATGTAATTGTTTTTTTAGTTTTTGGCTGGTTTCATCATCTAAAAAAATGCCCTTCGTCTCTAGTAGCTTTCTGGTAGCCATTTCTAAAAGAGGTTCTGAGTTAATTATTGTTCCATCCATGTCGAATATTATTGCTGTCTTTTTCATAATTTGCCTTTTTATAGTGAAAAACAATAAAAACATATATTTTTGTTTGAGATAATTTATTAACATATTAATAAATTAAAACTATAATATAAAGAAAAAAGGAATGTTTTGGATAAAATCACTTTTTGATTGCGTTAAATTGTATTTTTATTTGTAATTTGTTGCTGATAATTAAAGATAAGGGTTTGGTACGGCATGATTAAGCATATAGCGTTTATTATGGATGGAAATCGTCGATGGGCGCAATCTAGGGGCTTGCTAAAGGTCCTTGGCCATAAAGAGGGCTTAAATAGGTTTGAAGAAGTTGCAGATTTTTGCATAAAAAAAGGTATGAAGTATATCTCTTTTTATACTTTTTCTGTAGAAAATCTTAAGCGTTCAGAGGCAGAGAAAAATTATCTATTCGATTTGTTTATAAAAGAATCTGATAAGCTGCTTAAAGAATTAAAAGATAGGGGTGCTAGAGCAAGATTTATTGGAGATAGATCGCTCTTTCCAGAAAATCTTGTTACAGTGTGTGAAAAAATAGAGCGCGAGACTTGTGCTTTTGATAGTTTGTATGTTAATTTTTTGTTTTGTTATGGTGGTCGGCAAGAGATACTTAGTGGAGTAAAAAATATTTTAGCGAAAGTGAAATCTGGGGAGCTTTTGGAGTCAGAAATTACAGAAGATATTTTTTATAAAAATTTATGGTCTGGAGATTTTCCTGAGCCTGATTTGGTAGTTAGAACAGGTGGCCAAATCAGATTGAGCAATTTTTTATTGTATCAGTCTGCATATAGTGAGCTTTGTTTTTTAGATTGCATGTGGCCTGAGATCAATGAAGAAATTTTGAATAAAGTTTTATTGGATTATGAAGTTAGAAAGCGAAATTTTGGTAAATAAATTTTTCTTATAAAAAATTATTAGAAATATTAAAAAAACAGGATTTTTAGTAGATGAAAAAAATTTGTGTTCTTGGTGGTGGTGCATTTGGTACGGCGATTGCATGTTTGCTTGCTGATAATAGGCATGAAGTAAATATTTGGTGCTGTGAGCCTGATGTTGTAGAATCTATAAATTTAAAAAATATTAATAATACATATTTGCCTGATATAAAATTAAGTGAAAATATTTTGGCGTTTACAGATTTGGGGTTAGCTATTTCTGATTGTGAAATTATATTTGAGGCTGTGCCAGTTAAATATTTAAGATCGGTTTTAGAGAAAGCTAAGCCATATTTTAATAATAATCAGGTATGGGTCTGTTGTAGTAAAGGGATAGAAAATGAGACTCTTTTGTTCCCTTGGCAAACAATTGACAGTGTTTTTGGTGAAAGTGTAAAAAAAGTTGTTATCTCTGGGCCAAGTTATGCAAAAGAGATTGCTCAAAAGCAAATCACAGCAGTTGATATTGCATCGCAAGATAAAATAATTGCAGAACAAGTTTCGCAGCTATTAATGAATGATTATTTTAAAGTAGTTATAACTCAAGATATTTTTGGCGTACAAATTGGTGGAGCGCTAAAAAATGTAGTTGCCATAGGTGTAGGAATACTTGATGGTTTGGGGTATAAAGAAAATACAAAGGCTTTATTTTTAAATTTGTGTTTACAAGAGATGATGCAAATATCAGAAATTTTTGGAGCTCAAAGAGAAACTATTTATGGGTTGTCTGGTGTTGCTGACTTGGTAGCCACCTGTTATGGTGGTTCTAGTAAAAATTATAAGTTTGGATTTAATTTGTCAAAAGGTGCATTTGAGGCTGTAAGTATTGATAAAAAAGTTATAGCTTATGGTTTGCAAGGTAATGGTCCTATTTTTCCAGAAGGTGTTAATACAGCCAGATCTTTTAATCAAATAATAAAATTAATTAATAATATTGGGGTTAAAGAATTTAGATTAAAATATAATATATTATTAGATAATAGTTTAGTTATTAGAGATTATAGTAATTTTTGTTTTCCAGTTTTTGAAAGTATTTATGATATTATTTTTGATTTTAAGAGTACGCAAGAATTAGTAAGTGTTTTAAAGAATAAAAAATAATTTAAAATAGGGGATTTTGGTGGATATAAAATATATTTTTTTTATTTGTTTGTTTATATTTTCAAATCAAGTTATATGCATGAATAATGCTATTAAAGAAAATGAGTCGACAGATTTGCTTGAGGCTGGTAAAAACGAAAGATTACAGAATAATAATTTTACGTTTGAAGAAATTCACCATAATTATTTGCGAGTTTTGCTTGGAGACGACGAAAGTGTAAAAAAATTTGGTGACGCAAGTAAAGCAAAATTGTTTTTTTTAAAAAAAATAGAAGAAATTAAGTGTGATAAAGAATTAATGGAGGAAAGAAAAATATTTTTAGATATTTTAGAAAAAAGTGTTAATTATGTATTAAGAAAATATGCGCATAATAATAAATAAAGTTTTTAAAAAATTATTTATTATTTTAGTTTTTAAAAACTTTTATTTCTAAAAACCTTTAAATGTACCGTAATAGGCTTATCTGGATTTAAATTTACTAAAGAACCGGCCAGCGGTCTTTGATCTAAAATAGTAAGATCTGGAGTTTCTTGTATTTCAGTTGTATTTATATTTTCTTGATTAATTTCAGGTTCTGTTTGTACGTTTTGTGTTTGCGATGTTTGCATGTCTTGGCCATTTTGCATTTGAGATTCTAGTGTTTGCATAGATTGATCTTGTGTTTCTGGGCTTGCTTTTGTTTCTTGTTCAAGATTTGTTTGTGTTTGCATTATTTGAGAATTTTGAGCTTCTTGGTCAGTAGGGTTAGTTTCTTGTTTTGATATTTCTTGATTAGTTTTTATTTTTTTTAATTTGCGTTTAGAAGATACAGGATCATCGCTATATATAATTTCTGATTTTATATTGTGATTTTTTAAAAAATCTAAAACAGAATTAAGGTTTTTGTTTTTAAAGTTTGGAAATATTACAGGTTTTTTATGGCCTTTTGATACATAAGTTATTATACAGGTGTCTTTTACAGAAAAGTCTGGAAGTGGATATTGGGCTACACAACTATTTTCAGGTAAATTACTTGGTATATAATAGCTTTTATTTTTTAAATTTTTAGATTTTAATATTTGAGCTATATTATCCATTTTTTTATTAAAAAGTTCTGGGCACATCAATCTATCAGGTTTTTTAGAAATTGTTACATATACAGATTGATTTGGAGTTATTTTTAATCCAGGAATAGGTTTTTGACTAAGAATTGTACCGTGCGGCAGATTTGAATCTTCTTTTTCCATTATAAATTTAATGTTTAACTGGTTTTTAGATAAAATAGATATAGCTTCTTGGAGTTTTTTCCCTACTATTGCCGGTGTATTAAAGCTTTTTGGTTGAAAAATTTTTTGAACAGTAAAATAGCCCAATAAAAAGCTTAAAAATGGTATTACCCATAGATAATTTTTAAAATTATTTGTAACCATAATATTATTTTGCCTGTTATTATATAAATTAAGATATTAAAATTATGTATTAAAAACGAATATTAAAAAACACGCCTTTTTATAAGACGTGTTGATTTTTTTACTAAAGGTCTCCTATAAGCCGGATTCTGTTCTTCAAAAATATCAATTTTTAAAGTGGCAACCATTTATCTAAGCAACATACCCGAATACTTAATTGGCAACGAATTAGCCGAAGTACTCTATTTGTCTTGCTCCAGGTAGGGTTTACCGACTGCAAAGTATTACTAATTTGCACCGTGAGCTCTTACCTCACATTTTCACCCTTACCAAAGTTTTACAATTTATTATAATTTTCATTACAATAAAAGTAATTAAATTGGCGGTTATTTTCTGTGGCACTATCCATAGGCTTACGCCCCCCTTAGTTGATTTTCATCTCCTAAGGTACCTTTATTTCGTTTGGAGTCCGGACTTTCCTCATATAAATAAGTTATTAACATAATTTATTTATATGCGATTGCCTAGTTTACCTTTAGTAAATAATTTCAAAAAAATTGCTGTTATTAATAAATTAGCACAAATATTGTAAAAAGTATAGATTTTTTCTATATTTACGCCAAAACTATGGGGTTCTATAAAAAATTGTTCCATTATTATGAGAAGTATTAAAATTATATAATTTATAACAGATTTTCGTTTGAGTTTTATTTCTGTCCATTTACCAAAAGCTGATATTGCAATTATAAAGAATATTGGCCCAAGTATTTGTGAGTAAAATAAAAAGTACTTTAATGACAATAAAAACAACGAAAATATTATTGGAAATATTTTGTTTTGATTTATAAGTACAATTATATAAAAACAAAGTGTAAAGCTAAATATATTACTTTCCATTATTGTGAAAAGGCCGATATCCACTAAAAAAAGTAATATTGCGATAGGGTATAAAATATAATTTTTTAGGCTCATATATTTATTTATTTTAATAAAATTAATATTATATTTAATTATGACACTAATTAAATTATATTTGCTATTTAAACTTGTGCCAAGATAAACTTTCTTACATGTTGTTTTTTAATTAAAGCATGTGGTGAATTTCTTTAATTTAGGCTATTTTTGGTGTATATTTATTAATTATAAAAGTATTTTGTTTTTAATTTAAAAATTTTTGGGGTATTTTTCTGAAAATCATTAAAATATTATTTTTAGCATTTTTATTTTTGGTATCATTTGCTTGTGGCACTATATTTTTTATATTGCATAATAAAGTGATAGATTTTTCTGCTCTAGAACAGTATGGTAGTGGAAAACCAACAGTTTTGTTAGATGACGAGGGTAATGAATGGGCTCGCTTCCAGACAGATAGAAGGGATCCTGTATCTCTTGATAAAATACCAAAAAACCTTGTAAATGCTCTTGTTGCGATAGAAGATTGGAAGTTTTTTGATCATTGTGGCTTGTCATTTAAAGGAATGTTGCGCGCTGTAATAAGAAATATTGCTTCTGGAGCTAAAGTTGAAGGGGCTAGTACGATAACTCAACAGTTGGTACGATTGCTTTTTTTTGATGCAAAAAAGACATTTAGTAGAAAAATAAAGGAACAGGTTTATACGCTGCTTGTTGAAAGACAATTTTCGAAAGAGCAGATAATAGAGACTTATTTAAATCACGTTTGTTTTGGTCGTGGTGTTTATGGTGTTCAGGCTGCTTGCAAGCGCTTTTGGAATAAAGATGTGTCTCAAATAACTCTCGATCAGGCAGCGATGTTGGCCGGTAATGTTCAAAGGCCAGAGAAGTTTTGGCCGTTTGATAATCCATTTTCTGCCAAACGTCGTCGCGATACAGTTTTATTTAAAATGAAAAATCTCGGATTTATAACAGAAAAAGATTATGAATTTGCAAGATCTGCCCCTATAAATGTAGTAGAAACTCAAAATAATAATATTGCACCTTATCTAAAGGAGCATATTCGATTGTTTTTAGAAGAAATTGTTGGAAAAGAGGCTCTTTATTTGGGCGGTTTGGTTGTCCAAACAACTTTAAATAGGCGAGTTCAAGAGTTAGCTAATAAGAGTTTTTTTGAAAATATAAATATTCTTAAAAATAAGATATCCAAAGACATTAATGGCGCTCTTCTTTCTGTAGATGTTTCAACAGGTCAGATAAAGGCTTTAATTGGTGGTTCAGATTTTGTATCTTCGCAGTTTAATAGAGCGTTTCAGGCAAGGCGTCAGATGGGGTCAATATTTAAGACTATTTTATACGCAGAGGCCATAAATTCTGGTATTACTTTTGCTGACACTCAAATAGATGAGCCAATAGAATTAGAAGATAATGGTTCTATCTGGAGTCCAAAAAATGCTAATGGATATTTTGATGGAAAAATGACTTTGGCTTTAGCGTTGTCTGTTTCTAATAACATCATAGCCGTAAAAACTTTGTTGGCTATAGGGGCAGATAGGGTAGTAAATTTAGCGAAAAAATTTAACTTGTCTGGGCAATTAAATCCGTATCCGTCTCTTGCTCTTGGTTGTGTAGATGCGACTCTAAAAGAGTCTACGGCAATGTTTAATGTTTTTGCTAATAATGGAGTTTATGTGGAGCCTTATTGTATAAAGTGGGTAAAAAATAGTTTAGGTACGAAAATATTTAAAAATGAGTCTGATACTTCCAGAAGAGTTTTGAGTTCTAGAACAAGCGGTCAGGTATCAAAAGTTTTACAGTTAAGTTTTAAGAGAATAAAAAAGAATTACCCGCAGTTGTGGCCAAATTGTGAGACTATAAGCAAAACGGGTACTACTAATGATTCTAGGGTTTGTTGGTTGATAGCTTCTACTCCTACGCTTACTACAGGTATTTATATTGGTCGAGATGATAATAAGCCTCTTGGAGCGAATATTTATCCAATAAGAACGGCATTTCCAATCTGGATAGGCTTAAATCGGGAGCTTAATTTTGATAATAAAAAGTTTTCTTATGATTCTTCATTAAAAGAGATATGTATTAACAGCAGAACGGGTCAGCAGACATTGAATGCTACCGACCCGGATGCTATTACTATTTTCGTTTAGAATTTATATTAAATTTCTGAATACTCTAAAGGGTTTGTTTTTTTACTGCACCTTTCTGGTGTTGGAGCAGATTGTGAGCCAGTTAGTATAAGTGCCAATAGTGTTTTTGTGCCAACATTTTCTACTTTTTTTAGAGCTCTTTTTTTTCTTGCCTCTTCTTGGTCTTCAGTCAATGAAGGTCTGTTATTTTTTGAGGGTGTTATTGGTTTGTGGTTGAATAAATTTTGAATGACTTTTAGAGCTATTTGCTTATTTTCATAAGTTTTTTTTAAATTTTGAATGGCTTTATCTGCCATTTCTTTATTTGTTTCTTCTATTGATTTTTGATTTTTTCCTGTATTATTTAAATTTATTTGTGCTTGATATGAAATATTGGGCTCTGTTTTTTTGTATTCTAAAGCAAAGAATTTTAATTTATTATTTATTTCTAAAAAAATATCAAATTTATTTTTTGGCATAACAATACTTACTATGCCATTATTTTTAACATAATGAATATTATTTTTTTCTTCGGTTTTATTTAAAAGTAAGTTCTTTAGTGAGTCGTTTTTTTGTAGTATTTCAAATAAATTTTCAGGCATATTTATTGATACAAATTCTTGATTATTTTTTTTAAAGAAAGATAAATAAGTATAAGAAGATTTTTGTCCTGTTATTGATATTTCTTTGTATTGTATTTGTTGTTCTTGCGGAATATGTTTTTCAGGGGCGTTTATTTGTTCTGTTGGCAATTCTGGTATTGATAGAGGTCTTTGTATGTAAGTTTTTTTTACTACAGGTGCTTGTGGTATTAATGTTACTACAGGTGCTTGTGGTATTAATGTTACTACAGGTGCTTGTGGTATTAATGTTACTACTGGTTCTGGTATTACTGGTTTTGGTATTATTACTGGTTCTGGTATTACTGGTTCTGGTATTACTGGTTCTGGTATTACTGGTTTCGGTTTTTTAAAATACCAAAAAAGTAGTCCTGCAACTCCGGCTATTCCAACAATAGAAGCTGCAGCGTATAAAGAGTTTTTGGAGCATATAGCTCTTTTTATTTTTTCAAAATTAGAAAGTTTTACAGGTTTTGTAAGTAGTTTTTTTGAAGCATAAGCGCCAGCAGAAATAACTGCTAATGAGCCTGTTGCAGCAACAGCAATAGTAGTCTTTGGATGATTAAAATACGAATCTGCGATTGTAATTTTTAAGTTGTTTAGCCATTCTGGCGATTCAATAGCAATGCATGTTTGCATGGTTATTAAGCTTGTTAGCATTATGCTAATAAGCTTTAAGTATTTGGGTCTAAAATTTTTCATGTGTTTACCTTTATTAAGATTAAGGGGTTAATAATTTACAATGGTGAAAAATATTATAAATTATGTTGTTATTCTAATGTAATTCCCGCCATTTGATTCTTTACAATTGTATCAAGCGTTTGGTTTGGTGTCAAATGGGCTCTATTTTTATAGTGTATTTCGTTATTAGTGGGGTTTAGTTTAAAGTGAAAGCGCCCAGGGTTTTTATTCCCCAGGCGCTTTATTATTTACTCTTAGACGTATATATAACAGTTTATACCGTTACTTCTTTCTTGTCTTCTGTCTTGTCTTCTTTCTTGTCTTCTGTCTTGTCTTCTTTCTTGTCTGTCTTAACTTCTTCTGTCTTAACTTTGTCTGTCTCAACTTTGTCTGTCTCAACTTTGTCTGTCTTAACTTCTTCTTTCTTTTTGAAAATAGAAAGATTTGCGAACCAGTTCTTTGATGTTGTATAAGCATTTTTAGGCTTTTCTACAAACCATTTCTTGCCAAAGTCTTTAACTGATGTCATCTTGTCTTCTTTGCTCCAAAAATCAGTTGCGGCTGTTTTCATATCAGCTCTTTTTGTCCAGAGATAATATAAACCAGCTATTACGCCTGTGCCAATAACTAATTTAGTTGCTGTGAAAAAAGATTTTGGTTCTGGTTTTATTAGTTTGCTTTTAATTGTTGCTGCTGTGTATAAGCTGCCACCTAAAAAGCCTAAGCCTAATGTTGCTCCGCCTACTAATGTTGATGAAACAACTGTGTTATGTTTTTTTAAGAATTCACCTGTTAACTTTGCTGCGTTAGAAAGACTCTCTTTAAAAGAAGGTCCTTTTGGGGTTTCTTCTTTTTTAGGTTCTTCTATTTTTATAGATGGTTGAGTTTCCATAGCTAATAATCCAGCTGATTGAGTTGCCATAGCGAAAACTAGGGCTAATTTGAGAAAATTAAGATTTTTCATAAAAAATCCTCCAATGAAAAAAATAATTAATAATATAAAACACATTTAAATAAACACACACATTTTTAAAATAATTTTTCAAATTTATAACTTATTTATAACTTAATTTATAACTTAATAAATAGGCTCAAACAAATAAGCTTTAAAATAAGTTATTTAATTTAGTTATAAACAGGATGCCTTATATTTTTTATGCTGTCAAAAGGGGGGGGCAAGAAGTCTTTTTATTCACATTGTCAATAAAAATCGGCTTTTGGACTTTTTTTGATCAAAATATGACTTTTTCAGTGGCATAAAATATAGTAAATATTCTGGATAGCTCTTATGGTAGGCTTATAAGCATAAGAATTGGTGTTTTTATGTGTGTTTGCTATATTAAAAAGTATTTTTTCTTCTCTTTTTCTAACAATTCCCAATTTTGATTGAGTTCTTTTTCTTTTTTTCTTACTTCAAGCATTTTTTCTTCTAACTTTATTTTTTCTTTTTCAAATTCTTTTTTGTCTAATTCCAGTTGTTTTTTTTCTTTAACAGTTTGATCAGCCTTATTGATAATTTTGGCATTTTTTAGGGAGTTTATTGGCTTTGTTTTTTTTATATCTTCATCAAGTTTATTTTTTTGTTCAACCAACTCGCTGAATTTTTCTTTTAGTTTTCTCAAAAGCTCTTGCTGATTGATTATTTCTTTATTTAATTCTGCTTCTTTATTTTTCTTTTTTTGCTCTATTTTATTTATTTCTATTTTTTCTTGTTTATGTAACTCTTTTATTGTATTTTCTGTCTTTATACGTTGACTTTCAAGTTCAGTTTCTAATTTTAATCTGTTTTTTTCGATTGTTTCTTTTAAGTTTTCTTCATTATCATCTGCTAACGTTGCAAATTTATTAGTTTGTTCTTTATAGCGATCTGAAATTTTACTTAATTCTTCTTTATTATAATTACTTATTTGTTCACGCTCTTTTTCACATTCTTTTTTTAGATCATCTATTTCTTTGAGTTTTTCAAGCTCTAATTCTTTTATATACTTATCTTTAAGTTCTTTTTGACGTTCTAACTCTTTTTCTATTTCTAGCTTGTTTTGTTCTAAAGCTTTTCTCTTTTCTTGAGTGTTTTTATATTCTTCTTCTTCTAAGCTTAAACGGCTTTTTTTGGTTAAAATATTAAGTTCTAGATCTGTTTGTATTATTGTAGGCTCAGTTTGAGTTTCTGTATTATTAAGTTCGAGATCTGTCTGTATTATTGTAGGCTCAGTTTGAGTTTCTGTATTATTAAGCTCGAGATTTGTCTTTATTATTGTAGGCTCAGTTTGAATTTCTGTATTATTAAGCTCGAGATTTGTCTGTATTATTGTAGGCTCAGTTTGAGTTTCTGTATTATTAAGCTCGAGATCTGTTTGTATTATTGTAGGCTCAGTTTGAACTTCTATATTATTAAACTCGAGGTCTGTCTGTATTATTATAGGTTCAGTTTGAGTTTCTGTATCACTGTTTTTTTCTAATTCTGATATTTGTTTGTTTTCTGTTGATTGTGCTGGTTGAGCGTCGCTATCTTGGTTATTATTATTTTGGTTATTAGTATTATTTTTAAAAATACTATAAATTAGCGCTAATAAAGCTGTTGCTGTTATAGCTCCAGCTGCAAATATAATGGTGTTTTGTTTTGAGAATAGTTTTTTGAGATGCTCAAATTTAGAGAGAGGGGGTAAATTTTTATTTGAAGATTTGTATTTGTTTATAGCAACAAAAGAAATAATAGCTATTATGCCCGTTGCTGTTATAGCTGTGATGTTTTTTTTGTTATTTTGTACAAAAAGATTAGTCTTATTAAGAGCTTTTTGTAGTTTATTTGTTAATGCATAACCTGTAAGATTGTTATTCGTGTTTTTTTGCGATATTGCATTTGATTCGGTTAAAATTTGGTGCGTTAAAATTAGTTGTGTCAAAATTGAGATAGTAATTGTTAAATTAACTATTTTTTTAAATTTCATAGATATTCGCCTCTGTTATAAAAAATAATATTTTTTATTAAAAGCCTCTTATTTTACTCTCAATTTCTTTTTCTAATTTTATAGGACCATCTTGTTGTCGTATCATTTTTACTAAATCAGGGTACATTTTTTCAATTTCTATAGCGTTATCTATTTGGTGGTCTGTAGTAGTTGTTTCTAGCGGTATTGTTATACATTGTTTTTTGAAAAATAGTGTTTCGAATAGCGATCCTGCTCCAGACCTACAGATAACTAAGTCTGCTATATTATAATATTGCATAATGTTATCATCAAAAGGGAAAACGTGGCAAGTAAATCCTAAACTATTGTAAATTATTCCAAGATTAATATTATTTTTATCCCCAGTTTGATGTATTATTTGTAAATTTTGGCTCCAGTTTTGATTTCTTTTGATAACGTGTAATATTAAATTATTTATAGATACAGAGCCTTGAGAGCCGCCAAGAATTAATAGGGTGAATTTTTTATCACAAAGGCCGTATTTTTCTAGATATTTAGTTTTCAATAAGTTTTTCTCAGAGGCTGAACTATCAAAAGAAAAATTATTTTGTGATATTTGATTGTTTTCGAATCTTATTGGATATTCTGTTAAATTACATTTTTTTTGGGGTAAATAGCTGCTTGCCTTTGAAAAACATATATTTATTGTTTTTGCAAATGGAGATAGAAATTTTATAGCTTTCCCAGGAGTTGTGTTTAACTCGAACAATTCAATTGGTATTCTTAAACAAAAAGCAGCCAAGCATACTGGTACTGATATGTATCCTCCCGTGCTAATAACTTTTTTTGGTCTGTTTTTTAATAACTTGAAAAAGCTTTTAAAAAAAGATCCGGATAATTTAGTTAAAAATATTGGGTATCCAATTATTTTATTAATTATAGATTTTTTATATGGGATATTTTCTAGTGATAATATAACTCGATCAGTTATTATGCTATTATTTTGCAATATTTTATTGTCCAACGAACTATTTGTGCTAAAAAAAAGTATCTTCAGGTCATTGTCTTGGCTTACAAGTTTTTGTGCAATGGTTATTGCAGGTATTAGGTGCCCACCAGATTTTCCAGCGACAAAGCATAATAAATTTTTGTTTTTTTGTTTATTCATGCAAATAGTTTAAGTTATTTTTATATTTTTTAACAATTATTTTTAAAAAATATAAAAATAACTGTTTTTGAAAGTATTAGTTATAAGAAAGACCCCTTGTTTTTAGGGGTCTTTAATTTTAATTTATAAATCTCATAATTACAGCTTTTGCTTTTAGATAACGCGTGTAGGTTGTTTTATCGGCTTATTTTTGATTAACTTAATTTTTAATAGTTCAGTTTTATTATTTTTATTTATATTATTTATATTTAGTTTGCTGCTGTCATAAGATTCTTCTTGTTTTTGAGTTAAGCATTTATCAATTATATCAAGAGCTTTGTCATATTCTTTTTTTCGTAAAAGTTCTATTGCCTTCTCAAAGCATTGTTTGTTCATGACAAATTCGCTAACAAGTTGCTGAGAACCTTTTAACTTAAAGAAAAGTCGTATAAACATGTATTCTATTGCGCTATTTGGGCCAGTTAGTTCTAGGGCTTTTTTGCATGCATTTATAGCATCTTGGGTTTTTTCAAGTTGGTCATATATAGTTGCTAAAAGCACCCAGCCTTGATTGAATTTTGGTTGTAAATCTAGGCATTTTTTTGCATTTTTAAAGGCTAGCTTTTTGTTGCTAATTTTTAGATATCTGGAGGCATTTTTGAAATATTCTAAAAAATCTGTTGGTTTTGATGTTGCTATATTTAAATATTTTTCTGATACAGCAATAGCATTTTGTGGGTCATTATTTAGATCGTATAAAGTAGCGGTTAGTGAGGCTACTTGTTGATGATTTGGAAATTTTCGGTTTAAAGGGATTAGAATGTCCATTGCTGATTGGTTATATTTTATTTGAGGGCAATTATTATTAAGTCCTGGTGTTATGTCGCTAGTAGATATAGCATAAGCAACCATAAAGCCAATATCTGGGTCATCGGTTATTATTTGGGGAAAAGTAGATTGCATTAATGGTACAAGTGAAGTAATTTTTTGGTTATTTCCTGTTTTATGTAAAAAATTTATCAGCCATTTGTAAGCGTATTTGTTGGTTTTTGTTAAATTGGCAAATATTTGAAAAGATTTTAATGGTTGTTTTTTTTGCATATAAACGCCCCACATATTTTCATGAAAAGGGTTTTTATATATTTTTTCTTCTTTTTGTTCTAAAGATATCTTGCTTACCGGATTTGTTATGTTTGTATAAAATATAGTTAATTGGACTAAGAATAATAAATATATATTTTTAGTCATAAGATATTTTTCAATTTTTTCCACTTACAATCCCCCCTATTTTTTATTTGTCCCTATTTAAATATAATTCAAAAAATCTAGTTTTAAGTTAACGGCTTAAAATTCCCTATTTTTTAAGCGATTAAACGTAATACTTTTTGATGCAGAATTTGTAATTTTTTGTTCTTTATTTATGGCCTTAATTGTGTGGCAACGCACTAAAAAGTCTTTAAGTGCTGTACTAAGGCCTGCATCCTTTATTTTTTCAAGTGCTTTTTCTTCCTTATTTGTTAGTGTGACAACAATATTTTTGTAATCTATAGGCTTTTGTTTTTCAATTTTTTTGTAAATTTTAACATCTACCTGTTTAAAGCGTAATCTTTTAAAGCATTGAGTTTCTAGTTTTTTGTTTATTTTCTTTAGTAATATCGGAGAAAGAAGGTAAAGTTCTTGCAACCAGCATGAATCATAGACGCCAATCACTAAAGAATCGTGGTTTATTTTTTCCAAAATAACTTTAGAATTTAATTGGCCGATTATTTCGGGCCAATTTTGTATTAATTTTATTTTCCAGTCATCTTGACCAGATAGAATTGTTGATATAACATTTTTTATTTCTTTTGTCATAATTAGATATTTTATAGTATTTTACTATTTTTCTATAGTTTATTTATGTTAAATTATTTTTTATAATTATAAGATTGTCGATTTTGTTATTATAGAAAGAAGAAATGAAAAAATGGTAAAAATAAAAAAAGATTTTGAAGTTTTAGAGCATACGGCAGATATAAAAATTAAAGTTTATGGCAAAACACTAGAAGAACTTTTTTGTAATGCTGTTAATGGAATGTTTCAGGCGATAGGGCCAAAGATTGATGGTTGCAATATTTTGCATGACAGAATTGTTTGTAATAATTTGCCAATAGAGCGCAAAGTAGAACTCGAGGCAATAGACATGGAGGTATTACTAGTTAACTTTTTGTCAGAAGCTCTTTATTTATCAGATGTTAATAACGAGGCTTATTTTGATTTACAGGTTCATGAGTTGAAAAAAAGTTTTTATAGTTTTGATGATTCAGAAAAAGATAGATTTAAAATTTGTGCGACTTTATTTGGAGTTAAAGTAAGTGGTTTTGAGGTTGTTGAAATAAAGGCCGTTACATATAATGATTTGAGTTTAAAACAAATAAATGGTGTATGGCAAACGGATATAGTTTTTGATATTTAAATAATATTTAATTTTTTATGGAGGATTTTTATATGAAAATAAAAAATTTTTTTTTATTTGTTTTTTTTATTCAATTAATATTTTGTAATCAATATATTACTTGTTTTGGGCCCAAAAATAATTGTTTAAAGGCTATGTTTAAAAGTATTGATTTTTTTTGTTGTCCTGAACAAGATAATTTTTTAGAAAATATGTTTAAATGTCTTGTTAATATATTTGTTAATAAAAATAAAATATGTGATGAATTTTCGTCTGACGATAATAGATGTGAACAATTTATAAATAATAAAATAAAAAAATGTCTTAATGACCAAGACGTGGTAGATTTTACTAATTCTCTTAATAATTATTTGGATTTTGATAATGAGAATAATGCTGATCTGGAGGAAATAAATAAAGAAAATTTTTATTTTATAGTTCGCAAAAGAATAGATAAAGATTTTTTAAATTTTTTAAAAAATAAAACTAAAAATATGGATTTTTTATTGAAAAAATATGATATAGAAAATAATTCTGAAAAGTATGAAAATAAAGATTTTATAGAAAAAGAAAAAAGAGTTTATGATAGAATATTGATTGCAAGAGATATTATTATAAATAAAATAAAATTTATAAAAAAACAGGGAGAAAGTTGTGAGTGAAAAAATTATAACAATAAATGACCTAATAAAATTGGAAGATTATCTTTATGAAATTCCAAAAACCTTTAGGTCTGATATGCGTGTTCCAGCCAGAGTATATGCCAATGAAATTATGATTGGCGATATTTTAGATGATACGTCTCTTTTGCAATTAGTTAATGTTGCAAGTTTGCCAGGTATATAAAAATACGCAATTGCCATGCCAGATATTCATCAAGGCTATGGATTTCCAATTGGAGGTGTTGCTGGTTGTGATATAAATTCTGGTGGAGTAATTTCGCCAGGAGGCATAGGTTATGATATTAATTGTGGAGTGAGACTTTTAGTTTCGAATATAAATAATACGCAAATTATGCCTTACATACAAAAATTAGCAACAGAGATTTTTAGTGCTATTCCATCTGGTGTTGGTCGGGGTGGCAAACTAAATTTAAAGAAAGATGATATAGATAAAGTTTTGAAAAATGGCGCAAATTTTATGCTGAATTTAGGTTTTGGCGATTTAAGTGATCTTGAATTTTGTGAAGAACGTGGATGCATGAGTTTTGCTGATCCTTCTTTGATTTCTGATCATGCAAAGAAAAGAGGCCATGATCAGCTTGGAACTTTGGGGTCTGGAAATCATTTTTTGGAAGTGCAATATGTAGAGAAAATTTATGATAAAAAAGCAGCTCAAGTATTTGGACTTACAGAGGGACTAGTAACTGTAATGATACATACAGGTTCGCGAGGTCTAGGGCATCAAGTTTGCACAGATTATGTTGGCGCTATGATAAATAATTTACATAAATGGAAGTATGATTTGCCAGATAGGCAGTTAGTTTGTGCGCCATTTAAATCGCAAGAGGGTCAAGATTATTTTGGTGCGATGGCAGCGGCTGCAAATTTTGCATGGGCAAATAGACATACAATTTCGCACTGGACGCGTGAGGCTTGGCAAAAAATTTTAGGTCCTGATGCATATCTAAATACACTTTATGATGTTTCTCACAATCTTGGAAAAATTGAAAAACATAAAGTAGATGGTATCGAAAAAGAACTTTTACTGCATCGCAAGGGCGCTACTAGATCATTTGGGCCAGGGACTGTAGAAACGCCTTTGAAATATAGAGGTATAGGGCAGCCTGTACTTATACCAGGCACTATGGGGACAGCTTCTTATGTATTGGCTGGCGCCAGTGAGAGCATGGAAAATTCTTTTGGTTCTTGTTGTCACGGCGCAGGGCGTAGCATGTCAAGAATGAAGGCTAAAAAAACTGTTAGGGGATCTAATTTGCGTCAAGAATTAGAGAATATTGGAATAACAATAAGATGTGATTCTGATGCAGGTTTGGCTGAAGAGGCCCCTATTGCGTATAAAGATGTTGATAATGTTGTGTCCGTTGTTCAAGAGGCTAAACTTGCTAGTAAAGTTGCTAGATTACGTCCTTTAGCAGTTATAAAAGGCGGTTGATTTAAGTTAAGTTAAGCTGCAAGTATAAATTATTCCAGAAAATTTTGTTGCTACCGGGCATAGGTGGATACTCGATAGCATTTTTTAGTATATTTATTTTGTTATTAGATAAATTATATTTTTCTTTGTCGCCAATAAGAAAAGAATTTTTATTTTCTTTTAGCCAAAATCCAAGAAGTTTGTCTAAAATTTCTAAAGTGTCTTTTTCTGTTATGTTTTCAGCTTCAAATGTTTTTAGATATACGTCTGGCAAGTAGGTTGTGTAGCTTGAAAAAATATTAAAAATGTCGCTGTCTGCTGAATTGTTATTGTTTTGGTAAAAAGATTTTATAACGCATCGAGATTGTATTGTTGGTAATATTTGGTTTTTTCTTTCTGCTAATAATATAAAGTGGTATCCTGCAGGTGGTTCTTCGATAGACTTTAATAAACTATTTGAACATGCATCATTTAAAAAATCTGCATTTTGTATTATAAAAAATAATTTTTGATTTTCTTCTAATTTAAATGCTATTGTGTCGAATATTATTTGTATCTGGTCTCGAGTGTATAATTTTTCTGGTTTTATCCATATTGACCCAACATGTTGTTGTTCTTGTATTTGTCTGCATATATTGCATATTTTGCATGAATTATTTTGATCGGAATAGTTTTGGCAAAAAACTTCTTGTAATTTTTGCTTAGCGTATTTTATTAGATCTATGTGGTTGCCTATTAACAGTTGTGCTGTTGGGATATTTTGCATAGCTACTCTTGTGTCTCTTGAGTAATGGTTAAGTTGTTTTTGCTAATAAATAATTTAATATTTGCATGTGCTATTTTTGCAAGCATACCAGCGTCTTGTTGCCCATCAAGAGTTATAACGTTTTTTCTGTCTTTAAATTCAGCTTCAAAACCATTAACTAATCTTTTTGTAAAGCTGTCTTTTTCTTTTTCAAAAGCTGACGGTTTAGAATTTCTTTTTTCTAATCTCTCAAGTGCTACTTTTAATGGTACCTGAATATAAAAAATTATATCAGGCTCTATATTTTGCATGGCCCATTTATTTATAGTTTTTATAGTATTCAAATCTTCTTGTCTGCCATACCCTTGGTAAACAACAGATGAATCTGCCATTCTATCTGATATAACTATTTTGTTTTTTTGTAAGCTTGGGATAATAATGTCTTGAAAGTGTTGAGCTCTGTCTGATGCAAATAATAAAAACTCTGATTTGCCACATAATTCAAAATCACGCTCCTGAAGAATTTTTCTTAAGTGTTTGCCTAGAGCACTATCTCCAGGTTCATAAGTAAGTATTGTATCAAGATTGTCGCTTTCAAGCTTTTCGCGTAACTTATTTGCAAGGGTAGATTTGCCTGAGCCATCTATGCCTTCTATGGCTACCAACAAGCCTTTTTTTAATTTATTTTCTAAATTTTTTTCTTTTTTTATCATATTTTTTATCCAATTTTTTTATTTTAATTATAATCTAGCTATTTTATTATTGCCATAAAAAATTTGTGATTTTTGTTTTGATTTGGGCTTTTTTTATTAAAGATTGGAAAGAACTTGCTCTAGTTTTTTATGTGGTAGTATATTGATTTCTGATAATATGGATGTAATTTAGGGGTGTAATTTGAAGTTAAAAAATAAAAACATGTCCTCTCAAGAGCGATTCGATTTTTTTTATAAAGAAATATCAAAAGAGGGTAAAATAATTTATGCTGGAAAAATTTTACAAGAAACATATAAAAAATATCCGGATAATATAGCTCTTATTTATAAAGATAAAAAAATAAGTTATAGAGAGCTTTATTGGCGTGCGTGTAGATTTTCAGAAAAATTAAAAGGAAATGGTGTAGTTGCCGGTGACATAGTGTTAATTTTTTTCAGAAATTCTATAGAGTTTTATGTTGCATATTTTGCTGCTTGGCAAATAGGTGCTGTTGTTGCACCCCTTAATATTTATTTGGGCGTGGTTGAGCTTAAACATATATTGCAAGATTCACAAGCAAAATTGGCCGTTATAGATAGCGAAAAAAGTGATTTATTTAAAGAGTTAGATATACCAATTTTAACTCAGGAAGATATATATTTTGGATCAGATATTCCAAAAATTATTCCAAATTTTGATATTCCGGATATAGATTATAAAAAAATGGCCGCTTTGCTTTACACTTCAGGGACAACGGGCCTACCAAAAGGGGTTATGCTAAGTTCAGAAAATATTATGATTAATATGATTCAAGTTTTATCGGTTATTAATTTTTCTGAATCTAAAAGCATATATTGCGTGTTGCCATTATTCCATTGTTTTGCTCAAAATTGTTGTGTATGGTCAGCTATATTTTCGGCAAGTACAGTCGTGGTTGTTCCAAAAATTAGTCGTGGAGAAATGTTAAGTGCTTTAAAAAATAAAGTTGATATATTTTTGGGTGTTCCGGCGCTTTACGGGTTACTTTGTATGTTGAAAACCGCGCCAATAGAAGGTATAGAATATTTTGTATCAGGTGGGGATGCCTTGCCAGATAAAATTAGACAAATGTTTGCGTTAATTTATGATAGAAAAATTTGCAATGGATACGGCTTAACCGAAACTTCGCCACTAATATCGGTTGATATGCAAGATTTGACAGAGCCGACAAGTTGTGTTGGAAATCCTGTTATTGGAATGAATTGCGCCATTAGGGATGAAAATGGAGTTGATCTAAGTCAAGGACAAACTGGGGAATTGTGGGTTAGCGGTGCTAATGTGATGATGGGTTATTATAAGTCAGAAGAAAAAACAGCAGGTATTATAAAAGATGGATGGCTTGCAACAGGTGATTTAGCAAAAATTGATGATTATGGTAAAATAATAATTTGTGGAAGAATAAAGGATGTTATTGCTCAAAAGGGATTTAAGATTTATCCACAAGAGATAGAGAATGTGATTTTGAAGCACCCAGATGTTATTACTGTTGGGGTAGTGGGGCAAGAAGATAGTATTTATGGGCAAGTTCCTGTTGCATTTGTTGGTTTGCGTGTAAAATCTGAAAATATAGAAGATCAGCTTAGGGATTTATGTAAAAATGAGCTTGCTGCATATAAGGTGCCTAGAAAGTTTTTTGTTATAGATCAAATGCCACTTACCGCTACTGGAAAAGTTGATAAAAACATTTTGAGAAAAAAGATCTAGGAGTATTGCTGTGTATGATTTTAAAAAAATTCGTAAATGGTTAATAATTATTCCATTTTTTGTGATACATGTTTTTGGTTCGCCGTCTATTGTATCAAATTTATTTTGCAATAATGTTTTATCTGGAAATTTTGTAACTACTAGTTTTTTTGGGTTTTTTGGCTCATCTTGCGAAGAAGATGCATATAAGAGATTAAATAGTTTGAATAAAAAAGATATTAATATTGAAGTTTTGAGCACGGAAAATTCTTGTAATAATTTTTTGAAAAATTTTTTTGATAAGGTAAAAAAACCAAAGGGTATATCAAACGATGTTTTTGTGTGTGACAATCGTATTGATAGCATAGATAAGAATTTTTCAAAAATTATATATCCTGAAGATCTGTTGTTTCTAGAACAATCTTTGGTAGTTTTTGTTTAATGACAGTAAAATAATTATATATATGTTTATTTTGTTGGGTGATTCTCATAGGGGGTTACCCAATCTCACTTTTTTTGATAGAATTTTCGTGAGTTTAAAATTAAAAAATAAAAATAAGTGAGAAATAAAATATGGTAGCTAAGACAAAACTTTTACACATAACTTCTAGTCTAAAAATAGGTGGCGCAGAAGCAGTGCTTTGTGATATAGTTCGCAAATTAGGAAATCAGGAATTTGAGCATCAAGTAATATATTTTCATGAAGGGCCTAATCTTGAAAAAATAAAGAAAATGGGCGTAACTTGTTATAAAGCTAGTGGTATATTTTGTTTATATGATCCAGCTTTTTTTATAAAATTATTTTTTTTAGTTAAAAAATTGAAACCAGATTTAATTCATTCACTATTATGGTCTGCAAATGTTTCAAGTCGGTTAGTTGCAAAGTTATTAAGAGTACCAAATGTCTCGGCGTATCATCTGGATATTTATAATGATGGATTTTTTAGAAATACAATTGATAAAACTACAAGGGGTTTTAGTAAAAGTATTATTGCAGTTTCTGATGATGTTGCGGCTTCACTTGGTAAGGTTAAAGAAGCGTGTAAAATAAAAATTATAAAAAATGGGATAGATTTTTCTGAAGTGCATAAGAATAGTTTGCAAGGCGTTATAGAAAAGCAAGATTTGGGATTTGAAAACACGGATTTTATAGTTGGGGCTGTTGGTAGGCTTGTTGAGCAAAAAAACTTTCAATTATTGTTAAGAAGTTTTGCAAAAGTTTGTGCGATTAAAGATAATGCTAGATTAGTTATAGTTGGTGTAGGGCCTCAAGAGAATTATTTGAAAAATTTGAGTTTAGAGCTTGGCATAAGAGATAAGGTTAAATTTATTATTGGGAAAAAAGCTTGTAATTATTATCCAATATTTGATTGTTTTGTGCAATCTTCTATAAAAGAAGGTTTGTCTATAGCTCTTTTGGAGGCTATGAGTTTTGAGTTGCCATGTATTGTCACCAATGGGGAAAAGCCACACGAGGCGATTAAAAATTTAGAAAATGGATTAGTAGTTGCAAGTCAAGATGAGCATGAGCTTGTTAATGCGATAATAAAAGTTATAGAAGATAATAGTTTTTCAAGAAATTTGGCAATAAACGCAAAAAATACGGTTTTAGAAAATTTTGCGATAGATAATATGGTGAAAAAGTATAAAGAAGTTTTTGCAGATTTGCGTTTATCTTCTAATAGTAAATATTAGTTTTTCGTGTTTTTTTTTTATTATTATTTTACTTTTTTTTAAAGGTTTTTGTCTTTTTTGAGAAATTTTAAAATTTAGCTGTTGATTTTTTTTATTTATTACTGTATCATTCTTTTATATGATTAAATGAAATTTTGTTTAATTAGTTTTTTAATTTAGTTGATAACCTCCATTTCCCCTATCCGTGACGTTCTGTCTGGGTGGGGGTAATTTGTTAGAACAAAAATGAAAAAATACGATAAACCCTACATTAAAAACGGCAGATTTTGTCATATTTTAGAGCACAGGTCTGTTGGTTTCTTTTTTTCATCATTTTTCATGATGCTTAAGTCGCTTTGGTTAAGAGTTAGTTTTAAAAAAATTGATATTAAAGATTTTATTTGTGAAACTGATTTTTCTGGAAATTATGAGCAAGAGCCGGTTATTACTTGGATTGGTCATGCTACATTTTTAATTCAGATAGGTGGTGTTAATATTCTCACAGATCCGGTTTTGGGCGATGCTGGAATTTTATATAAAATTTTTTATAAAAGATTATTTAAGCCTGGCATATCTGCAAATAAGCTTCCAAATATCGATTTTGTACTTATTTCTCATAATCATATGGATCATATGGATGCAGAGAGCTTGCTTAGTCTAAAAAATCATAAAAATATACATTTTCTTGTGCCTAAGGGCAATAAAAGATGGTTCGACAAGCGTGGATTTGCAAAAACTAGCGAGTATTGCTGGTGGGATAAAGAAGTTTTTTCATATGATTCTTTTGATGATTTTGGCAATATTGATAAAACATTAAGTAATTCACAAATTAATTTTTCTTTTTTACCGGCAAGTCATTGGTCGCAGAGAGGGGTCTTTGATAAAAATAAAACTTTATGGGGCAGTTGGCTTATAGAATATAAGAATTCTGAGATTAATGGATTTAAAATATTTTTTGCTGGTGATACGGCATATGATCAGCATTTTAAAGAGATTTCACAAGAATATCCAGGTATAAATATTGCTCTTATGCCTATAGGGCCATGTGAGCCAAGAAAGTTTATAGCTCACCATCATGTGGACGCAAAAGAATCGTTAATTGCCTTTTCTGATCTAAATGCCGAGCATTTTGTGCCTATGCATTGGGGAACTTTTCCTTTGGGGGCAGAAAATTTTGATTTGCCATTACATAGATTAGTTAATGGCTGGTCAGACTTTTATGAGTCAGGCTTGCTGGATGGTAAAAGTTTACATTTGCCCCAAATTGGACAAAAAGTTAAGTTTTCTTATCAAAAGTCACAAGTATTTTCTTATCAAAAGTCACAAGTAAAAGAAGAAGTTTCGTTAGAAAAGCTTACTGGCTTTTCGCCAGATAGAGCCTTTGATCAAGACAGTTTATAAATTTGTAGCATTAGATTGTTTGTTAAAATTTTTCACAGTCTTTATTTTTATATAAATCTAAAAATTTTCTTATAGTTTTCTTTATATCTAGGATAAAAGAGCCTATCTTTATCTAAACCATTGTGAATAAATTTCTATTTGTATTAAAATTATATTAGGCAAATAGGTATATGAGCAAAAATAATAAGTATTAAAGATAATTAAAAATTGGGGGCTTATTATGGAGTGTAGTAAAATATTTACAAAAGTTTTGGATAAAGCTGAGCAGGTTCAGTGCATTATTAGAGAATTAATAAAAATTAAAAACTTAGTGCTTGCAGGTACATGTTTAGCATGCTGTTCGTGTTTTTTCTATTCTAAGGCATTTATTTATGACATAAGAGTGCTGCGCAAATGGGATGAGCCGAATAAGCGGTACAGTTATTTTATAGGGCTTGGGGATTTTCATGATAAAAGTCATAGTGTAACTAATTTGCAGATAAAGCAGATTGATGATATTGTCGCTCGATGTAAAAAAGAAAGAACAAAGTTGATAGTAGAAGATGTTTGTTCTGCGCCAACAACTGGGAAAAGACTTTGTAATAAATTTTGTATAAATTCAACGGGAGGCATACTCGGTGGTTTAGCAAAAAAGTATGAAAATAGTGTTTTTTGTAATAATTTTGGGCGTTTAAATAATATAGACAATATAGAGTATAGATTTTGTAGGGTAGCGTCTTTAGCGCCAGTTATAAATGATTTAAATAGTGATTATAAAAAATTTATTTCTACAAGCTCTATAAGTGTAGGTTGTTTTAAAAATGAGATTATGAATACAATAAGCGAATTAAAGGGATATAATGATTGTGATAGTTTAAAAAAGTGGTATCAAAATTCAATAAATTCTGTTATAGGTTATATGGGATTGCTTAAATTTGATAAGTATTTGACTACAAATATAGCTGATTATATTACTATTAATAGTAATAAGCAAAATAGACTAAATTTTGTAAAAAAGCTTTTAATTTTTGATAGTTGCTTATTAGACGCTAAAATTGTGCATTCGATAATTAGCGCAAATGCTTTTGCTGCAAATAATTTTAATTCAATCAATAATAATTTAACGCAAAATTTTGTTGTTGTTGCGGGTGGCTCACATATACGCAACGTAAGCTCTGTTTTAGAATCTATAGGTTATAAGTCAGTTTATCAGTCTAATGTTCTTGTAAATAAGGAGGCGGCAAAAGAAAATTGTCCTACAAGTAATATCATGTCTGACGGTTTTTGTTGTAAGCCAGAACCAGTAGATTTAAAAGTTTTGGAAAGATTTATATAGTTAATTAATTAAATTTTTACATAAAAAAATGGTCATAAATAAATATGACCATTTTTATTTTAATTAGCGTATTTTTAGTTAGCTTATTTAACTAATTTTTATTTGTTATTTTTGCAGGTTCATTGTTAGCTACTTTCTCCAATATTTTCTTGGTATCACTTTTTATTGTTTTGGTATCGTTTTTTACGTTAGAAATTTGAGCGTCTATTGCATCAGATCTGGTGTTAATTGTGCTTTCTAACTTTGTTTCTGTTTTTATTATTTGATCAGTTAAGTCTTCTCTGGTTTTTGTTACATTTTTGTCAACTTTGTTTATAGCGTTTAGTAGTTCTTTTTTGTTATATAAGTGATAAAGGTAAATGGCTCCGCCGATAAGGGCTCCAATAATTGACCATTTTATACCTTTGTCTAATGCTTTGGTTGCAAATTTTGCAGGTTTGCCAAATACATTACAAGCTAAAGGCTTTGCTATTAATTTATAGCCAGCAAATCCTGCTAAGCCATAAGCGGCAATTGTTGCGCCTTTTTTTATTTTATTGTATCCGAGTGCCTCCATAAGATTTGTTTTTGCATTATTTATAATATTTTCAAAAAAGCTGAAATCTAGTGCTGCATTGACATTAAAAGACTGTCCAATAGCAATTGAGCTTGCAAGTAATATTATTGATAATTTTTTTGATATTTTTTTAGAAAATAATCTATTTTTTAACATTTTTAACCCCAATTTAACAAAATATTTATAATAATTTTAAATTTACCCATTTATTTGTAAAATTAACTATATAAATAGTTTAAACTAAGGGTTTTCTGTGTCAACAGCCCTAATTATATACGTTTTTGCAAAAAAAGGGCCAGTTAGGCCCTTTTTTAAGTGTTAAATTATAAATTCTAGTAAAAGTTTTTGGTCAAGTAAGCGCGTCCAGAATCACCAAAGATACAAACGGCTAAATCGCCTTCTTTTAGATTTTTGCAATATTCAAGTGCTGCAGAAGCAACAGCGCCAGAGCTAGGTCCAGCTAAAATGCCATGATTGTTAGCTAAATTCTTAATTGTTCCAAGGGCATTGTCGTCGGTTACCGGAATAATCTCGTCAATAACAGAGTGATTTAACACAGGAGAGACGAAATCTATGCCAATTCCTTCAACTTTGTATGGTTTTGGGTTGCCTTTTGTTGAATAAAGTGAATTATTTGAGTCTATTGCAAGAACTTTGATATTTGGATTTTGTTCTTTTAGATACTTTCCAGCACCACTAACAGTTCCGCCTGTACCTGCACCTGCAAAAAAGTGAGTTATTTTACCTTCTGTTTGACGCCATATTTCGGTTCCTAGGGATTTGTAGTGTCCTTCTGCGTTTTCTACATTGAAATATTGGTTAGGCATAAATGAGTTAGGGGTAGCTTTTTGCAATCTAACTGCTGTAGCGTGGTAATTGTCATAATCTTCGATAAAACTTGTTGGGGGGCACATTACAACTTCTGCGCCATATGCACGTATCGAATCTAATTTTTCTTTGCTTATTTTTTCTGATACAGTGATAATAACTTTATAACCTTTAAGAGCGCCGATCATTGCAACTGCAATGCCGTGGTTGCCTGAAGAGGCGTCTATTATTGTTCCACCTTTTTCTAATAATCCATTTTTTTCTGCATATTCAATCATGTGTAATGCTGATCTGTCTTTGATACTTCCACCTGGGTTTAAATACTCAAGTTTAGCGTATAACTTTGCTGGGGAATCTAGGCTCAATCTTACTAATGGCGTATTGCCTATAGCGTCTATAACATTTTCGTACATTTTCATATAATTGCCTCTTTGTTTTGTTTTTTGCCCTATATATATTTTTATTGTTTTTAAAAATATAAAAACTTGTTTATTTATTAGGGTTAAAATTTTTCCTGCTACGAACAATATAAAAAAAAACAGGCTTTATGTCACTGTTTTTTAGTAAATATGCAAAAAATATAAAATTTGGTTTTTATAAATTTTTATATAGGTCTATATGATTATTTATCATGCTTCGGTTATTGAAATCGCTTAAATCTTCTTCATGTTCACTTAGCTTTTTATAGAGATATTGATTGCCAGAGATTGCCAACATGCCACTAGCTAATTCTTTCCAGTTTTTTTGAGGGTATAAAAATCCATTTTGTCCATTAGATATTATTTCATGTATGCCGCCTGTTTTATAACTTAAAACAGGTAATTTAAGTAGTCTAGCTTCGATTATTGCGCAAGGTAAGCCTTCCCATAAAGAGCTTGAAACGTATGCATTCCATTTTTGCATAAATTTAGGAACATTATCTTGCCAGCCATGTAATACAATTTTATTTTTAAGATCATGCTCGCAAATCCACTTTTCGAGTTCTGGCCTAAGATGTCCGTCACCCAAAATTTCTAGTTTTATATTATGATTTTGTAAGTATGCATATTCGAAAGCGTTAAAAAGATCAAATAAATTTTTTTGTTTTTTAAAACAGGCAATTGTGCCAAAAATAAATGGTGATTTGTTGCTTGTTAAATTTCCTGTATTTAAATTTTTTATTTCTTTAGCTGGTGAATAAAACTGTTCATTATCTACTGCAGCACGGATTATAGAATTTTTATTAGAGAAATTTGGTAATAATTTTATTCCTGTTTTTACATCTTGTGACGAAACGCAAACATAATGTGTTGTTATAAAGCTGGTGATTAATTCTAGAAAATAATTGATCACCCAGCCTATTTTATTCTGATAATCATGAAATCCAAAACCATGTACCGTATGTATTCTTGTTTTTATTCCTGCGAAAAATGCAGCCCATCTTCCAATTAAACCGGCTTTAGTGCTATGAGTGTGAACGATTAAATTTTGATTTTCTAGTTTTATTGATCTTATTTTTTTTGTTAGCGCTAAAAAATTTTGTATTTCTAAAAATATATTATATATAGAGACTTCTCTTTTTAGACTTTTTAAAAGTATGGCATTTGGGTTTGATTCTACTTTTTTTACAAGAGGACCGTCATTATGTCCAGAAATTAGAAAAGATTCGTGTCCGCTAGATTTTAACCCTTCAAAAAGTGAAATACAAACTTTTTGTGCTCCTCCTAGTTCTAGTTTTGTAATTATATACAGAACTTGGATTTCCTTTTTACTCTTCATATATACTCTTTACTCGCCTTTTTTTATAATTTTAAATTAATATTATTAATAGTGATACCATTAATGCGTATATTGTGGCCGTTTCTGTTATGCTTTGTGCAAAAATACTTGTTTTTGATTGTAAAGAATAAGAATCTGGGTTTATGCCTATTTGCGTACATGCTGAACTAGCAATTTTTCCAGAACTTATTCCAGGTCCAAATGTTCCTATTCCTATGCAAAGTGCTGCTGAAAGAAGAGAAATTGCTTTAAGCATACTTAAATTTCCGGTTCCTAGTATTAGCATGCTAATAAGTAGTGCAAATATTGTAGGTGTTTCTATTATAGCGCCGTTAACAAGCATGAATGTGAAAATTTTTGAATAAGATTTACGATTAACCCCAACCGCTTGAAATGCGGTTTTTCCAAGTTGACCAAGGCCTAATGCTGGACCGATACTTCCAAGGCCTATAGCTAGGCCTGCAGCAAGAAGTTTTATGCTTTGTTCTAAAGTTGTAACGCTTGTTAACACATTTTTAATAAGCATTGCGATAATAAAGCTGAATATAATTGGAGTTTCTATCATTGATTGAGTGATTAGCATAAATTTTAATATTTTGCCTGCAAAAAATGGCTGTCTTGCAGCAGCAATACATGCATTTTTTGCAGGCATAGCTGAAACAAGACCAATTACTAATCCTGTAGAACTTATTGCGATACCTATTCCAAGCTCTGCAATCGAAGAATATATGTTTATATTTGCGTTATTAGTTGTAAGTAAAAGTATTACGGCTACAGCAAAGCCGATTATTGCTGAAGTTTCTATTATTGCCGTTCCAAGTAAAGAGATTTTTTGGATATCATCTTTGGCTTTCGGCTGTATATTTATAGCTTTTACTGCGCTAAAGCCTACAATGCCTTGTCCTATTCCAACAGATATAGCTGTAATTCCTGTTGTCATGGCGATTGTAAGAGCATGAAGAAATTCTGCTATTTCTAGCATTTTAGGCTCCACTTTTTTGTAATATTTGTTTTAATAAATATATTTAGCATGTTGGTTTCCCTTCTTTTTTTCCATCATCTTTTTGTACAGCCATTGAGAGATAAGTAATTGTTAGCATTGTAAAAACAAATGCCTGTAATCCACCTTCGAATATTCCGAAAAAAAACTTTAAAACAAAGTTAATTCCACTCAAAAGACCTATAGATTCTTTCCACCAAGAGCCTTCTATCATTTTAAAGTATATATCTGAGATTATAAATCCACCAAAAATATTTCCAAAAAGTCTAAATGAAATGGAGACTATTCCAGCTATTTTACTAATTATATGAAGAGGAAACATTACAAAAATTGGTTCAAAATATTCTTTTGTATAAGAAAGTAAACCATGAGCTTTTATTGTATAATATTGAGTATATATAAAAGATATTATTCCGATTGCTAGAGTTGTGTTAGCATTTTTTGTGGGTTCTTCAAGCCATGGAATAAGAGATAGTAAATTGCATGTGATAATAAATATGAAAACGCTTGCGATAAATGCAAAATGCTTAAATTCGAAATATCCAAAAGCCTGTTTTGTCATATTGACAAAATAGTTCACGCCATCTGTTATAATAAAATGAGCTAGTCCAGGTTTTCTTTTTAAAATTATATGACAAGGGATAAGTATTGCTAAAATAATTAATAGTGCAATCCAAGTGTCTATAACTATTTCTGAATTAATATTAAAAAAGCTGTGTTTTAATCCAAACAAGTGCCAATTATGTTCTTTTAAAAAATCGACGCCTTCCATATTTTAGGCCCTTTTCTTAATTATTATAAACCAAAACGCGATAAAAAACGCTTGTAAGAAGATTATAAAATTAATTGAATTTAATCGCAACAAATAAAAGAAAAGTATAGCAAGAAGTATAAATCTTAAAGAAGAAATTATGGATAAAATTACTATATTTTTTTTTGAGGACAAAGATAGGGTCTTTTTTTGTGTGAGTATAAAAAACAGTGCGTATATTATGCCTGCGAAAAGTCCGGTTATAATAGATAATATATATGTGTAAATTATATAATCTGACATAATTGTTAAAGTCCCATGAAGATAATTAACAGGTGAAATTTTTTAGTTTATTTTGTAAAAAGACCCCCAAAAAAATGGGGGTCTTAATTTAGTTTAGTTCAAGTTCATAGATTAAGCTATTTTTTTCATGCCTTTGTAGCGCCAGTATTCTGTAATTATTGATGTTGAACCAGTAACTACGATAAGGCCGTGGCGCTCATCAACTGTCTTTTCAGCTGTTTCAAATGCTTCTTTAAAGTTTTTGCATGATTTAGCTTTAATTTTCATGCTCTTGATATCATTGGTTATCTTTTCGACATTCCAAGATTTTCCACCTTTATGTCCTGGCATAGCATCAATAGGACAAACAATTACTTGACCAGATGTCTTTTTAAAGAAATAACGCAATAGTTTTAAAAGTTCTGTTAAGTCTATGTCTGGATTATTTCCGCCAAGAATAACAGTTAAGCCTTTTATGGACTTTTGATAATGCATTAATCTTACGCCTAAGAAAAGGTTTTGGAATGCATCCAAGTTATTTGAGTTGTCTATTAATACGCTTGGTTTTTCTTTATCTAAAAGTTGGAATCTTGAAGGAAGAGTATTTTCTGTATCTCTCCAGAATTGATCTATATGTTTTCTAGGGTTAAGTTCGGCGTGTTTTTTTGCTTCAATTGTAGGACGACCTCTTTGTGTCTTTGGCTTTGTTAATAAGCTTCCTGAAATAAATTTAGTATCTTGAGCAATAATATTATTTACAAAAATATGAGAGATTCTTTCTGCTAGAGCAGCACATCTTCCATGTAATTGTTCAAATGGATAAGATAGTGGAGCCAATTTTCTTATAGGCATTGCCCACTGAGCACCTTTTTCTATTGAAATTTCTTCCATTGTTTGCAAATTATATTTACATTGATCGGCTGATATAACCCATGTGTCTTTTCTTGTTATTCCCATGATTTCTGTAATAAGTTCTTTCATGTTGTCTGTTTTATCTGGGGTTATACGTGTTATGGCTGATATTTTTGCATCACAAATATTTACTGGGTCATAAAGACCGCCATTAGTTATTTCGAATAAAGCGACATCAACTTTATTCTTATTAAAATAAAGTATTGCCATCATAGTTAATATATCTAATGTGTTTGCTTTTACGCCAATAGAATCAGCTGCGTTTATAACTTCATTTGCAATTTCTACGAAAGATTTATTAGAAATCGTTTCATTATTTAATGATAATTTTTCGTTGTAGGTCATTATGTGCGGAGTATAAAATGCACCAACAGATAAGCCTTCTTCTTTTAAAAGTTTTGATGCAAAATGCATAGTTAAGCTTTTACCATTGGTACCAGAAACTGTGGCTACATTTAATTTTTTTGATAAGTTTCCAAGAGCTGAGTCAAGTTGTTTAATGCAATTTAAAGATTTATCGCCTACGTTTGTTGCCCAATTTTTATCTAGAAACTCTACTATTTCATTGTAACTTCTTTGCTTGCCTGTTTCTATTATGCTTTTATCTATTTGCTTTATTGTTTTCACTGTTCTTCCTCGACATTAATGAGTTTATAATTTTAACCATCCAATTACTTTATTTATTACTTATTACTTTATTTTCTTTTTTTATTTATAAATTATTTATTTTCCCCACATATTTTTAACATTTATAATAACCAATATTTTTAACTCTATATTTTAACTCTATATTTTTAAAATTATGTATTTAAAAAAACCATTTAATAACATACTTGAATTATAAATATAAACTATCTGCCAAAAATGTCAATCAATAAATTATACTTTTAACTATTATTTTTTATTTGCTATGAGTAATGCTTTGTTTTTGAGTATGTGTTTATTAGGAGTATTTAAGCTATTATTAGTGATTTTTGACTTGAAGGTGGGGTTTCTATTTGTAACATTTTTTTGTTGGATTGAAAATTATTGACTTTTTGTAGCTGTTTTTTAGTATAATTTTATTAGAATTGTTAGGTTTATAATTTTTTAGGGGGGTATTATGAGTTTCATAGGGGAAATTTTAGGGTGGATTACCAAAAAAGGTTTGATTTTGCGTAATACTGGGGTCAAAAATTGTAAATTATCAGGTTTTACAATGATAGAGCTCATGATTGTGGTTGCAATTATAGCTTTTTTGTCTGTTATCGCTGTTCCGAACTTTTTTAAGTTTTTGGCAAAGGCAAAACGTTCTGAGGCTTATATGAATCTGGGATCTATTTATACTGCGCAAAAGGCTTATTGGGCGGAGAATGGCACTTATACAGATAAATTAAGTGGTTCAGGATCATTAGGGTGGGAGCCTCAAGGTTATTCTGGTGGTGGAAAGAACGAGAAGTTTTATTATACGTATGGTTTTGGTTCTGGCGCAGAGGGTCAAAATTTTTTCACGGGTAAAAAAGAGACTTCGAGCGCGCATTTGGGTATAGCTAAAGCTGATAAGAATAGTTTCATTGCTGGCGCAGCTTGTGATATCGATGGCGACGGAATACCTGATATTATAACTATAGACCAAAATGGGGACATAAAGATAGTTCAAGATGATCTAGTTTGATTTTGTTGCAAATTTAATGCCGGCTGTTATTATTGTCGTATCGGTCAAAGTTTTTAAAAAAATAGAGTAATTATAGTTATACGTATTTTAAGAATATAGCGTGATTAATTTAAATTTTTGGTATTAAAATTTTTTATAAATTTATAATATTAGGTATAAAGTAAATATAAATATAATTTTATGAAATATTAAATTGTTTGCTAATTCTGGAAGGCAGTATAATGGGAAAAAATTTTATTATTTTTGTTTTCTTGGTAATAGCTTTAAATAATTCATTTATGTTCGCGATGCAAGATATTATAGGTAGTAATTTATTTATGAATCGTAGTGGCAAAAAAGATACTTGCGCGATGACTACTGAACCAGTAGAAAGAATTAATCTAGATAATTTTAGGAACTCTGTTTTATTGCGATCTTTTGGAGCTAATTTTTTTAATAAGAAAAAAATAAAAGATTTTGCAAAAAAAACAGAGCTGAAGTTTTTTGAAAATTGTGATAAGTTGCCATTATTTATTATGGCGAATAATAGTAAAAGTGAGTTGAAATTTTTAAAGAAAGATAATTTTAGGCAAGAGTTATATAAAGTATTAGAAAAGTTTGCAGAAAGTTCTTTGTTGGAAGAGTCCAAAACAAGTCCCTTTCAGGATAATTTATATTCTTGGAAGTTAGCGTCTTTTTTTATATTTTTTAATATTCTTGTTTTTTCTAATTATTTTCCAGAGAGCGATATGATTCTTCTTGCAAAATGTCTTACGCCTATTTCTTCATTTTTACTTTTGCGATATCTGGCATTAAAGAAAAATGTAGAAAATAATAATATTGTATATGGGCAGTCTAGTAGTGAGTTTTGTAAAAAGTTTGAACTAGAAAAAAATATGTTGAGAAAGATTATAATTCTTGATGGACATCAAGATGTATAAAATTTAAAATAAAAATTTTAGTTTTAGATTCCTAAAATTAAGTTTTTTAGATAATCGCCAAATAAAACAAATAATATTGCGCCAATAGCTAGAAAATGGCCGAATGGCATTTTAACAGATTTAGATTTTTTTGTAATTACGATATAGGCTAGGCCAAAAAATGAGCCAATTACTGAACCGATAAATAAACTTATCCAGCAGCCAGCAAGCCCCAAAAATGAGCCGATAAATGCAAGAAGTTCTAGGTCTCCTTGACCGATACCGTCTTTTGAAGTTGCATAATAAAAAATTTTAGAAACTGTCCATAAAATAAAGTAGCCAAGTATTGCGCCAGAAATACTATTTAATAAATTTATTGGAAGTAATCCAGTTGCGCTAAATATTAAGCCCATAGGTATTAAAAATAGTGTTACAAATCGAGATATTAACATGAACTCTAAATCTGTTCTAAAAGTAATAATTAGAGCAGAGAAAAAAGTAAAATAAGCTGGAAGAAAAGTTAAGTTATTTGTATTTTTTAATTGATAATAAAGTATAGAAAAAATTGTTGCTGTGAAAATTTCGATAAATGGGTATAAAGCTGAGATTTTTTGTTTACAGTGTCTACATTTTGCTTGTAAAATTATCCAAGAAATTACAGGGATATTGTCATACCAGAAAATTATCTTTTTGCATTTTGGACAGAATGACCTTTTTTCTAATATAGTGTTTATATTCATTAATCTGTAAGCAAGCATATTTAGAAAAGAGCCCCAGCATAAGAAAAATGGAATAATAAATAATAGTTCAAATATTGTTTCTATTTTTATACTCTTTCACATTGGTCGACACTGTAATATTAAAGAATATGTTTTTATGTTTATTATTTTTGTATTAAGATCGACATGCATTTTTATTTATTATTTATTCACTATCTTTTTGCAAGTAAGTATTCTCTTGGTCGCTATCTTCTATGGTGTCTTCAGCCTTGTAATCAGGATCGCTTTTTACTTTATCCAAAAGAGCTTCAATTTTTGCTTGTTTTTCAAGAGTTTTATCGTATTGAAATATTATGTTTGGAGTGTATTTTGAGTTTAATATTTGTGATAAAGCTTTTCTAACTGACGGCTTATAGAGAATAATAAAGTTAAGTTTTTCATTGAAGAACTCTTCACCTTTTTCAGAGAAAAAAAGTACATGAGCCGAACTTTTGTTGGACGACAATTCTACATTTGTAATGTAAATGTCATCCAAGTTTCTGTCTGTTTGCTTTATATCAAGAAATAATTTAGATAATTCTTTCTTGATTAAAGATTCTCTTTTGGCTCGTTTTTGAAGACTAACTTTATTTTCTGTCATTATTTTTCAACTTACATAATAAATTTTTATATAAAACTTATTATGCTTTATATAAAAAATATTTATCGATAATTTTATTTAAGAATTCTTACTTAAGAAGACCTTGAGTAGCCATACGCATTAAATTTTGCTTAATAGCGCGCATAAGTCTTTTTCTTCTTTTTTGTGTTGGCGGTTCAAAATAGACAAGTCTCTTCATGTCTCTTACAACGCCTTCGCGCTCTATTTTTTTCTTTAATTGCTTTAATGCTTTATCAAGATTAGTGTTAACTAGGATCTCGACGTTTGATTTTCCTCTTTGCATGTTTTAATCTTACCCTTCTTAAAAATAGTAATTCTTAAATATTTTACGAATATAAATAACTTATACAACTATGTCTTATATAATAGCTTTTTACAAGCAATATGTCTAGAGATAACTTATTTTTATATGAATATTTGTTAATAAGCATCCCCCGAAGGGGATACTTATATGAAAATGCTTATTAGAATGTGGCGTTGAGGCCCAACATTACTGTTGTTGAGGCGTATGCACGTTTTTGCCATAGTGGGGCTTGGCAATAGGCGCCCAAAGTAAGATTAGGCGATATATCGTAATTAAATGCTATATTTAGCATTTGGCTATTCCAGCAAGATCTTTTTTCTAGAACACTTGGTATAAATGCAGAATCAGGTTTGCATAGGCATATTTTGTCATTGTTATGAGAAACTATAGCATATTGCCAGTATGTAGATAAATTGCCTAAAAAGTGGTAAGCGGCAAGTTTAAATGTTCCAAAGCAGTTTAGGCCAGGGCAAACTTTTGCTGTAGTTGCAAATGGAAATATTCCAGTTTGATAGATGCTTGTTGGCATTCTGTAATTTGTAAAAGTTTTTTCAAAGAAATGTGTTGCGCCTGCATCAATTCCTATTTCCATCGTTTGTGTGAAGTCTATTAAAAAGCCAACTTTGCCACCGATTGCATCATGTCCATTGTTGCCAAATGGCAATGAGAACATTAGGCACTGGTCTTTTATATCGCCTACTGCTGCTGTATAGCATAGTTCTGCAAATGGTATAAATAAAAAGTTAGGCCAGTCTTGTTCTTTTCCTCTATTTACTTCGATAGCATGTCGCCAGTAAAGGTTAAATCTTACGTCTTCTATAGAATTTTTTTCAAAATCGCAAAGACTTACTCCAATTTCTTGCGCAATTGTGTAAAGTTGGTTCATTAGATAGTATTGTGCGTCGGCTTTTTTTATAGGCTTGATAGTTGAGCCAGAAGGGATTGATGTGCTAGCTGGAACTTGTGCTGCATCATCAAGGCAGTTTGTTAGATTTACGGGTAGTGTATAGCCTAAGTGTGAACAAGCCGTTGCATCAGCTGTTGTTCCGCAGCTTGTATCAGCTTTTGTAATTTCTTCTATTTCGCTGCTTTTAAGCATAACATTTTTGCATGTCCCACCATTACAAGTTACGCCACCGCAAATGTCATATTTTTTACATAGGTCTTGTTGTCTTTGGCATATGCATGCATAACCGGTTTGTACAAGTACTCCAAAATCTTTAAATAATCTTAGGTCGAATTCAAATCTTCCACCAAATTTTTTATATTGCAATGGAACTGCAAAAAAACCAAATTGTTTGTTAGGGTCTACGTATAATCCCGGGTCTTGTACAACCGGTATATTGTATCCAAATAAATTGTCTTTTGCTGTTTGCAATGTTGTGGGTAGACTCATGTCTTCTGGTGTAGCTCCAAATAACATGGCAATCATGTTCCATCTGCCATTAAGATCACCTAAATATTCTTGATTATTATTTATATCTCGGCCTCTGTCTGCAAATTGTATAAATGGGCTGATAGAAAATCTTACTCTTTCTGACGGTCTGCTTGGGCTATCATCAAAGCCTTTTAGCCATTCACGTTCTTTTCTGTATAAAAATTCGTGAGGATCGAGTGTTGCGTATCTTGGGTCTGGGTCAGCGTAATTATTGCTGGTCATAGCTTGTATTTGACAAGACGCATTAACTAGCAAAATTAGTAATAACAAAAATTTTTTAAAATTTTTGGTCATGCTATTATTCCTTTCTTATATTTTTTCATAGCTTTTTATATTTCATGGTTTTACGTGTGTAATAATTTTTTACGCGCATAAGTATTTTATAGCATCATTCATGCAGAAACGTCAATTATTCAGTTAATTTTTTTAGTTTTAATAATATTTTTTATATTATTTTACATTTTGTATTCTAATATTATTTTCCATTAAAATTTAAGATATAAATTTTTTTTGGCATATAAAAATTTATATCTAATAGTTTTGTGTTATAATTATAGTATAAAAAATTATAGTGTAAAAAATAAAATTTTGTTTAAAAATTTAAAAATTTGAGTTTTAATTTATGAATTTTCATAAAAATTATTGTTTATATTATCAGGCTCACGTAAAAAAAGAGTTATGTTGGTTTATGGTTGCTGTTTTGCGAAGTTGTGAGCATGTAGCCTTTGATAGAACTATAAGCAAGGCCGATAGTGTATTTGAGTTTTTTGTCCCAGAACTAATGCAAAAATATTTTGAAGAAATTATGGCCTGCTTCCTAAAAGACGGCGTTATAACTTATTGTAAGCAACTTGATAATAGGCTTTTAGTTGATGGCAGCGAACTATAAAAATTAATTAATCTAAATAATTTTCTATTAAATATTTTATAATTTTTGAGTTGCGCGATATTGAAGCATAATACAGCGAAGGCAATAAAATTTTATTTGTTCCTAATTTCCATTTTGTTGATAGTATAAAGTTTTTTTCTGGGCCAAAAAGCACAAAATTTATTAAATTTATATTATTTTCAAAGCATGCGTAATAAATAGACGTGAAAAATTTTTCTGCATTTAATTTTTCTTTTAATTCTTGAGCATATGATAAAATATTGCCAGAGATAGTAATTGTGTTTTGAAGAAAGTAATTTTCTTCAAAAATATTTGCTTGTTTTCTGTAGTTGTTTTTCACCAAATATTTTACTATTTCTAAATTACCGTTGCAGCATGAATAGTATAGCGTTTTAAGGCTATCAGAGTGATTGTGCATTAAATTATTTGTGTAATTATTTTGAGTGTTTGTTTTTGCGTTAATTATGTTAAGTTCTGGGTTATAATTTTTTATTAAATATTCTGCTAGCTGTGTATAATTATTTTTACAGGCCCAGTTTATTGGTGTTAGGTTGCAGTTTCCAATAACATTTATTGATTTATTAGCGCCATTTTGAATTAAATATTTTACTAGCGGCAAGTTATTTCTAAAGCAGGCCCACCATAAGGGGGTATCGCCATAATTGTCTGCACAATTAACAGATTCTTGTGCGCCATGCTCTATTAAATATTTTACAAGTTCAAAATTGTTGTTATAGCAGGCCCACCACAATGGAGTTTCGCCCATTATTATTTTTTTATTAATTTCGCCAGGTGAGCCATATTTTATAATTAGGTCTACCTTTTCAAATTCATTTTTGTAATCATAAAAATTATAATTTTTATAAGTGAAATTATATATTGACACTAGAATTTTTAATGTAGCTAGTGCTAATATTATTTTTAAAAATATAGAAAACTTTTTATGGCTATTTGTTTGGGTCATTTTGCTATATTTATTAATTTTTCAAGGCGATTTTTAGATTCTTTTGAGCCAAGAATATCTATCAATTCGCCAATGCCAGGACCTTTTGTTGAGCCAATTAAACCTATTCTAAGTAGTGAAAAAACGTCTTTAATTTTAAAATTATTAGTTTTGCTTTCTAATTTTATTTTATTTAAAAATTCTTCTGGCGCGCTAAGCAAACTTAAATTTTGTTCTAATAATTTAATTATTTGTGAAAAAGAATTTTGGTCTACGTTTGAAAGAGATAGTATTTCTATCTTTGTAGTTTCTGGAGCAACAAACAAAAATCTAATTTCTTGTGTTATATCTTTTAAAGTTGTTAATCCAGGTTTTAATATTTCTATAATGCGAATTAGCTTGTTTTCACCTATATTTTTTTCTAAAGCTTTTGCTTGAGGGAATTCTTTTTCTATATAAACCTTACACAAATTGGTTAATTTTTTGTTGTCGTAGTTAGAAATCCATTTATGGTTTATCCAGTTTAATTTGTTTAGATCGTATTTTATTTGGCCTTTAGCTTGTGATTTTGAAAAATCTAAGACTGATAACAGTTCACTTATGGTCATAATTTCTTGCTCAAAAGAGCCGCCCATTATTGAAAGATAATTGCATAAGGCTTCAGGTAAATATCCAGCTTCTTGCAAGTCTCTTATCGAGAAACCAAAGTCTCTTTTTGATAGTTTTTTGCCTTCTATGTTGCATATCATGGGTAAATGCCAATATGTTGGAAGTTCTTTTTCAAAAGCTTTAAAAAGAGCTGCTTGTCCAGCAGTATTTGATAGATGATCTTCACCTCTGATAACGTGAGTTATGTCCATAACCATATCGTCAACAAAATTGGAAAACATAAATGTAAAGGTTCCAGTTTGACGTGTTATAGGAAAATCAGAGAAATTTTTCATATCAAAAGTTATTTGGCCATGCGAAATATCGGTTATTGTTATTTTTGTATTTGGATCTAATTTCATGCGCCATATAAACGGTATGTTTTTATCCAGTTTTTCTTTGATTTGCTCTGGAGTTAATTTGCAGCAGGTTTTGTCATACCTAGGAGCGATTTTTAGAGCTATTTGTCGTTGTTTTTTATTTTCAAGTTCTTCTTGTGAGCAAAAGCATCTATATACTTTGTTTTCTGAGATTAATTGTTGTAAATTTTCTTGATAAATTTCAGTTCTTTGAGCTTGAAAATATGGCGGAAAACTTCCAGGTTTATTTGGGCCTTCATCATAGGTTAAGCCTAGCCAGTTAAGATCTTCCATTATTTTAACTGCTCCTGGATCAAAGTTTCTTTCAGGGTCAGTATCTTCTATTCTTAGGACAAACGTTCCATTTTTCTGTTTTGCAAATAAATAGTTTAATAAAGCTGTTCTAACATTCCCCAAATGCATCATGCCCGTTGGAGAGGGGGCAAATCTCACGCGAATTTTTTTATTGGTAACAATTTCATTTTCCATGATCTTCCCAGTTAAAGTAATTATTTGCAAAACTATCTTACTATACAAATATACAAAATTATGCAAAATTACACAAAATTATAAAAATTTATGTTTAAATTTTGGTTATTTATGTCAAATTGTGGGTTTTTGGTGTTTGTATGTGTTTTTAGTAATTTATTGATGGTGGTTTATATGGTCTATAAATTTATATTATTTATATTATTAAATATACGCTTTTTGCATAGATTGTCATAACACTTTGACATTAAAAATAACATTTTGATAATTTTTATTTGGGGAGAATAATTAGGGAACAAATTAAAGGAGAGTGTGATGGATCAAAATTTAATGATAACTTTGACAGTTGGTAAGGCTAATAGTTTTTTAGACGAATTTGTAAAAAAATATGCTAATAAATATGGATTAGAGGGTTCGGCTAGATTGGTATCTAAAAATCAAGTAAAGCTAATAGTTTGTGGTGATAGTGATAAAGTGGACGATTTTATTGGTCTTTTATATCAAAATTTTGAAAAATACAAAATTGAAGATATTACTGTAGAATCTTATTTTAGAGAGCGCGATTATCGTGGTATTTTTAGAGTAATAGCATAATTTCAAACAAGACTTGGTTTTCTATTTTAAATTTTTTATTTGTATAATTGAAAATTGGTAGCTCCAAGGGGAATCGAACCCCTATTTCTGCCTTGAGAGGGCAATGTCCTGACCGTTAGACGATGGAGCCATTCTTTGTTGGGTTTATACAAAATCAATAATAATTATATGGTATATTAAAAAAATATCAATTTTTATAGGTTTTCTCGTGAAAAACTTATATTTATGGTATTATATATAAAATATACTGTCGTTTTTGCTATAAATAAAAATTATACAAAGAAAATATAATGGCCAAGTTTTGTTATAAATTTAAATATTTTATATTTATTTTTATATTTTTTTCACAATTTATTTTTACTGATAATTCTAAAAATATTGGTAAAAATATTAACGCGAAAAATTGCGTTATAAAAAATCGTGCCGAAAAGTCTATTGCAAAAAAAATTAATAAAACTAGCTCAATAGAGATAAATATTCCTGGAGATATCTCAGGTGATATCTCTGGTGACATGGGTAGTGTAGAAAATAAAATACAAGAAAGCATATTAGGCCAACTGGGAGAAGTTTTTGTTGATAATTTAACATATGATTTTGATCTTAGTTTTAATAAAAAAGAGCTTTTATATTTATTGGGTTTTTCTACAGGGGATAAAATAAATTCTAAAAGGCTTTTATATGCGGTTAATTCGTTAATTAAAAAAAATAGATTCGAAAAAATTGTTATAACTATAGATCTAGTAAGTACAAGTTTTGAAGATAAGAAAAATCATGTAAATATTAATTTTAGTTTTGTTGGCTGTTGGATTTTTTCAAAAGTTAAGGTAAGTGGCGTGTGGGTTGGGAAGGCTGACTATGGAAGATATTATACGATGGAGCCTGGGGATGCTTTTAATTTAGAAAGTCATGATCACGCAATTAATAAATTAAAAAATTTATTAAAAACTCAAGGTTATTTTAATTCTAATGTTTCTAGTAAAATAAATTATGATAAAAAAGCAAAGTTAGTTTCAGTAGATATATTTTTAGACAGAAAGTCTAAATTTGATATTCGCGATGTGTCATTTTTTCTAAATAGTGCGAGTGATAAAAAAATAGAAAAAATAAATAAATTAGAAGTTAAAATAAATAAATTATTTAGAGATAAGCTTGTTAAAAATCAGTATAGCAAAGTTCTTATAGAGAGAGAGGCTGGGCAATTGAAAAAATATTTAGCAACAAAGGGTTTTTTTCAGGTTGATATAGAGCTTATTGAAAGCATTAATTATGTAGAAAATAAAGTAGATTTAAAATTTGTTTTAACGCTATATTCAAAAAAAGAGTTTGCTTTTTATGGCAATAATTTTTTTTCTAGTAAAAATTTACTGGATAAAGTTTTGATTTATGGTAAATCTGCATGGCTTGTTCCAGGTTCTATACTTTCTAGTGAAATAATAAAAGAGTATCGAGATAAAGGTTTTTGGTCTGTTTCAATAGATGTAAAAGAAGATTCCAGCGGTTATTTATTTAATATAAAAGAGGGTGCGCGTGCTTGTGTTTGTTGTGTAGAATTGGTTGGAGTTAGTAATTTTGATAGTAAATTTTTAATAAAAAAGTGTTTTTCTAATTTTTTGGGTGTTAAATATTTTGAGCAAGAATTTTTGGATAAATCTTTAGACGACATTATCAATTCTTATTTATCAGCAGGATTTTGGGATGTTAAAATTTTAAAACATGATTTTGAAAAACAAGAACCAAAAACTATTATTAAGTCTGGCTTAAAAGAGATTGGCATTGTAAAAGAGTTTAATAAATTTTTCGGTAGAGATAAATCTAAAGATATTCAAAATTTTTATAAAATTATTATAACTATAGATGAAGGTGAAAAGAGCTTTTTAAAAGATATTAATATTAAAAAAGCTGTTAAAAATATTGAAAAAACTGTTGTATTAAGTGGGTCAGAAGACATTGCTTCTTGTATAGAAGAAGACGCGCTTTGTAAAAGTTTCGAATCTATTTTGCAAAGTGGGCCATTTAAAAAATTTAATTCAAAATATAATATTGGTTCAAATAGTTTAATTTTTGATAGTAATAAAGTTGCATTTGATGTTGGAATTTTGGAAGAACAAAAAAATTGGCTTTTAAAGTATTTTAAAGATAAAGGTAACTTGTACGTAGAGGTTGGTTTAAATTTAGAGCGTGATGGTCAAAATATTTCTATTACGTGGGAAATTAATCCTGGCAAGATAGTAACTTTTGGTAGAACTATTATCTTATCAGGTAAAGCCGTAGAGACGGATTATGTGATGAGAGAGCTGTTGTATAAAGAAGGTGATATTTGGGACAATAATAAAATTAAAGCTAGTGTTTCTAGATTGAGATCGCTTGGCATATTTGATTCTGTCCATTTATATCCATATAAGGCATCAGAAAAGGAAGATCAAAAAGATTTATTATTAAAATTAAATCCAACGGATCCGTACGAAATTAGAGCTAGAGTTGGTCTAGAACGTTATGGAATAAGTAAGAGTAATATGCTTGGCCAAGGGTTCACTTATAAATTAGGTGGCGCATTTTTATTAAAAAATCCGTTTAAAAAAGCTGATCAGTTTATGGTTGATTTTGACGTTTCGTTGCTTTATAGAAATGCATCTTTATCTTATATTGTGCCATGGGTGCTAGATAATAGAGTTAAAACAACTTTTAAGACTTATGCCAATAGATATGAGCAGCCTGGATTTATGTCCAGCAAAACAAGCTTGTATCAGGCTAAGCAGGATGGTTTTTTGGTTGGCTTTAATAAAATTTATAAAAAATTGGATTTTGCGTTAAATACCGGTCTAGAATGGTTAGAGACTAGTGTAAAAACTGGTAGAGAAGATTTGGCAATTAAAGTAGCCAGAGCAATAAATTTTGATAGTTGCTTGCTTGGGAAAAAAATTCCATATTTGTGGCTGGAGCCAATTTTTTTAATTAATACAGTTGACGATAAAATAAATCCAAGATCAGGTTCTTTTACTCTTTTTAGCTTAAAGGGGATGTTGCCTACAGAAAGAAAGTATATAGATTCTTTTTTTGTAAAGTTCATGTTTGAGCAGTCTATATTTCATGCAATATCTCCAAGATTAATTGGTGCTGTTAGATTTAGATGTGGGCATATTTTCCATAAAGATTTTAAAGATATTACACCGATAGAGAGATTTTATTTGGGTGGCGCACATTCTATCAGGAGTTATGAAAAAGACATGTGTCCGCCGTGGGGTATTTTTTGTGATAATACAAAAAGTTTTAGTGATAGCGTTAGATTGACTGAATCAGAGCTTAAGTCTGTTAAAAAAAATAAGATTGGATTTGTTAAATCTAAAGTTAATAAGATTTTGAGCCAAGATAAAGATTATACAGGAGTTACAAAATCTGGTAACTGCCAAAATCAGTGGGTGATTGCGCCACAAGGTGGTAGATCAACTATTAGCGCAAATTTAGAGTTGCGTTTTGATGTTTATAAATCTATGTCTGGAGTCGTATTTCAAGATATGGGTACTCTTTTTGACGATAAGTTTAGCAGGTCAAATTTTTCGCAAGCTACGGGGGTTGGGGCTCGTTTTAATACGGCAGTTGGTCCAATTAGATTTGATGTTGGTTATAAATGGAAGATTAGAAATGAGTTCGAATCTAAATGGGCCTGGTTCTTAGCTTTTGGAAACGCTTTCTAGGTTTTTTATGTAATAATTTATTGTTTATTCTTTTTATTAATAGCACTATTTGTTTAAGTAAAATTATATTATTGACGGTAAAAATTAAAGAATGTTATTTATTATTTGATTTGTTATTATTAGTTGTTTTTTATAATTTATTTATTGCATGTTTTTATTAATAAATAGGGGAGATTGTTGGTATGATAAAAAATTCAAGTGTTTTGGTTATACTTTTTTTCATGCTGATTTCTTTTAATGTGTCGCTTTCAGCTAGAATAAAAAATAAGATACTCAAAAGCGTTATAGCTTTGATTTCTATTGGGGCAAGTAATATTCAGGTTTCAGAGAGTGTTTTTGTTAATGATCTAAGTGTTAATGGGGTAATTGAAGTAAATAAAATTACAAAAAATGGAAATACTGTTAGTTGGCCATCGGGTTATGGGCCATCCGGGACTTTTTTGGCTAGCGATGGCAATGGTAATTTAATATACTCTGTGCTTGCTGGCGTAACTGGTCCTGCTGGAGCAACTGGAGCAACTGGTGCGATTGGGGCAACTGGCGCGATTGGTGCAACTGGTGCGGTTGGGGAAACTGGTCCTGCTGGCGCAACTGGAGCAACAGGGCCTGCTGGACCTACGGGGAGTTCTTTTTTGGACTATATAATTGCTAATTGGTGATATATTTAAAAGACTTAGTTTGCTGGTTTTATTTATTAGTTTTATAGTGATAATTTTTAAAAAGGAAAATAAGAGATATGGTTATTAATAAAAAAATAATTATAATTTTTGTAGCATTATTTTTTGTTACAATATTATTGCAGTCACGGCCAAAAAGTAAGACTTTTAAAAATGTAAGAGCTCTTCGTTCTGTTCTTGCGAAAAATATTACAGTACAGAATAATGCGAATATATATGGCAGTGTTAATGTTGCAGGAGAGATGGTAGTAAATAAAATTACAAAAAATGGAAATACTGTTAGTTGGCCATCGGGTTATGGGCCATCCGGGACTTTTTTGGCTAGTGATGGTAATGGTAATTTAATTTATTCTGTGCCTGTTGGCGTAACAGGCCCTGTTGGTTCAACAGGTGCAACAGGTGAAATTGGCCCTACTGGTCCAATAGGTCCAATTGGCGCAACTGGCTCTGTTGGCCCTATTGGCGCAACTGGCTCTGTTGGCCCAATGGGCGCAACTGGAAATGCCGCCCCTGTAGCATACGCATCAATTTTTGGATCATCGTCGGATAATATTATAGCTAATGTGGCTTTTAATGCGGGCCCTGCATTAAACATTAATTTTGTTACAGGCACTGCCCCTAGCGTTACTCTTGTTGCGGGAGATTATGTAGTTTTTCTTGGATTTTTTAGTTATAGTTATCTTTCGCCTGGTCTTTTTTCAATGACAAGCGATCAACCAGATAATATGAAAATAAATGGGTTGTCATGGGTTGATTATAGTAAAGCAACTAATAATGCAACTTTTTCAGATTTTTTTACTATACAAGTTTCTGGTTCTGGTGGCACATTGCATATCTCATGTTCTGGGTATTATGCATCAGCAGAGTTTTTTATACAACAGTATTAATAAATTATTTATAAAATTTTTAATTATTATATGCTTGTTGGATGTTTGGCTGTAATTTTTGGTTGGCATCCAATTCTATTTTTAGCTATATTTTGAGTGTTTTTTCAGGTTTAATTTTGGGCAATTTTTATTTAAATTTAGGCATGTAATTTATATTAAATTTTAGTATAAATTTTAGGTTGCTTTTTTGAGAAAAAACGTTAGATTATAAATATTATTTGTGACTTGTACATTTAGTCATAATAATCTTTAATTGTGTTGTTGGCGTTAAATTGAGGTTTAAAGTGAGGGTTTTTAAGGGTGTGTACAGAAAATAGCGGTAAAAGTTCTTGTTGCTCATTGCATGATCATAGCCATTCCGGTTCTATGATGTCAGAGTTTATGTGCCATTTGCCATACGCAATTTCTTCTGTTGCAGTTTCTCTTGTAGTTCTGTGTTTTTTGAGTTATTTTACGTTCAATTACTATGTAGAGCCTGCAGTGTTGAGAAATAGTTCAAGAATATTGTTTCATGGGTTTCACTTTTTACATATATTATTCTCTGTTACAGGATCGCTGATAACTTTTTATAGGTTTTCAAGCGGAACTTTTAAGGGTATTTTGGTTGGTGTTTTTGCTGCTTTAGTTTTCTGCCCATTGTCTGATGCTTTTATGCCATATTTGGCAGGGCGAGTTCTGGGTGCAGATATGCAAATTCATTTTTGCGTATTGCATGAGTGGAATAATATTTGGCCATTTATTCTAGCTGGAATAGTAAACGGCTTGGCGTTAAGCAAGATAGATAAGTCAAAATTAGCCGCTTATTCGTTTGGTTCACATTTTGCGCATATATTAATTAGTTCATTTGCATCTATGTTTTATCTAGTATCTTTTGGCATGTCAAATTGGCATTCTCAAATAGGTATGGTGTTTATATTTTTGGTGATAGCTGTTATTGTTCCATGTACATTGTCGGATCTTTTTACTCCGATGACGTTTGCAAGGGTTGATAAAAGAAATGAGAGAAATAAAAATAAAGAATGTTAAGAAAACTTTCAATGGTGAAGTTATTCTTGATAATGTAAATCTGACAATTCCTAACGGAGCATTTTTTGCATTGTTGGGGCCTAGTGGTAGTGGTAAAACTACTCTTTTGCGTCTTATTGCTGGGTTTGAAACTGTAGACAGTGGGTCTATTTTTTTTGGTGACAAAGATATAACTTATTTGCCTATACATAAAAGGCGTGTTAATACAGTTTTTCAAAATTATGCACTTTTTCCGCATTTTAATGTTTTTGACAATGTTGCTTATAGTTTAAAGATAAAAAAAGTTCCAAAAGATATTATTGAGCAAAAAGTTGTAAGTGTTTTAAAAAAGGTTCACTTAGAAAAGCATATTTATAAGTCTATAAGTCAACTTTCTGGCGGACAGCAGCAAAGAGTTGCTCTCGCTAGGGCAATTATAAATGAGCCTGATGTTTTGCTTTTGGATGAGCCGTTGGCCGCATTAGATTTGAAGCTTAGAGAAGAAATGCTTGTTGAGTTAATTGATCTGCAGTCATCGCTAAAAACTACTTTTGTATATGTAACGCATGATCAATTTGAAGCATTAACCGTTGCAGATAGAATGGCGATTATGAATGGTGATGGTGAAATAGAGCAAGTTGGAACTCCAAAAGAAATTTACGAGTTTCCTGGTTCTTCTTTTGTCGCTAAATTTGTTGGATCTACAAATATTTTTAAAGGTGTTTTGAAGATAGAGGGCGATAAGAGTTATTTTGAAGTGGGTGATCTTGGAAAATTCGAAATTAATTTACCAAAAAATAAAGGGTGGGAGTCTGGAAGAAATATTTTAATGAGCATAAGGCCAGAAAAATTTGAGATTTGTAAAACTGAATTGCAAGGGTTTTCGAATTGTCTTGAAGGTAATGTTGCTTCTATAGTTTATCACGGAAGATCTACGCAATATAATGTTAGACTGAATAACGGATTTAGGGTTAGTGTTTTCGAACAAAACGAAGAGCACTTTCCTCAAGAAGTTATAGATTATGAAGATAAGGTTTATATTTATTGGCAAAAAGAGAATGTGGTGTTGTTAGAGAAATGAGCGATAATAAATTCAAATCAAGTGTTTTAGGTGCTTCTGAAAATAAGTCGTTTGCGATGGCTTTGCCAGCAGTTTTGTGGCAAGGTATTTTTCTTTACGTACCTGTTGTTTTTATAATTGGTATAAGTTTTTTAAAGGGTCTTGATGGGTCGGTATTTAAAAATATCACTCTAGGAAATTATGACACTTTAATGAATAGTTCGTATTTTATTACAATATATAGATCTGTAGTTTTGGCTTTTTCGACTGCATTAATGTGTTTGATTTTAGCTTATCCTACGGCGTATTTTTTGGCTATAAAAGTTAAAAAATATAAAAATCTTCTTTTTTTCTTACTTATACTTCCATTCTGGATTAACTTTTTAGTTAAAGCATACTCATGGTTTTTTATTTTAGATCATAATGGATTTGTAAATAGTTTTTTAATTAAAATTGGTTTGATTTCGACGCCATTTCATATTTTAAATACGCCGATAGCTGTTTATATAGTTATGGTATTTTGTTATTTACCATTTATGATTTTGCCACTTTATAATAGTATGGCAAAGATAGATAAGTTTTTGCTAGAGGCTTCATCGGATCTTGGTGCTACGGCAGGGCAGACTTTATGGCATATTACAATTCCTCTTTCTATGGCGGGTATAACAAGTGGATTTTTTTTAGTTCTAATTCCGTCTTTTGGTGAGTTTGTTATTCCAACATTGCTCGGTGGTGGCAAGACAATGTATGTTGGCTCTATGATATCTTATTTTTTCTTAGAAACAAAAAACGTCTTTTTAGGCTCAGCATTTACGTGCTTGAGCGGTTTAGCTTTAATTTTTGTAGCACTTTCGATTTATTTTGTTTTTAATAAAATTGGTAAAAAAAATATGGGGGTAAAGTAAGATGGAACTAAGGCGTAAAGCATCTTCTTTTATATTGCCATCTTTTGTTGGCTTAATTTATCTTTTTTTGTATGCACCAATAATAGTATTTATTATTTTTTCATTTAACAAAAATCCATACTCTCTAAAATGGCATGGGTTTACTTTTTCTTGGTATAGAGATCTTTTTGCGTCTTCAGAGGTTGCAGAAGCATTGACAAATTCGCTGATAGTTGCTTTTTCTGCAGTTTTTTTAAGCGTTACGATGGCCGTATTTTATGTTTTTTATGGTCTTGGAAGTTTTTTAAATCGATTAACTATTTTATTTTATGGCAGTTTAATTGCGCCGGAAATTGTGCTTGCAACATGCTTGCTTAGCGTGTTTTCTTTTTTAAATATGCCTCTTGGCATACCATCTTTGATAGCTGGGCACACTCTTTTGGGTCTTGCTTATGTTGTGCCAATTATAAAAAGTAGTTATGAAGAAATCGATAATAGACTAATTGAAGCTTCTATGGATCTTGGAGCTACAGAATCGCAGACATTTTATAAAATTATTGTTCCAATTTTGTTGCCAGCAATAATGTCAGGTGCATTGTTGATTATGATAATTTCACTAGATGATTTCTTTATATCATTTTTCTGCTCTGGTCCAGAGACTTTGACTTTACCTATGTATATATTTTCACAGGTGCGAACTGGAGCAACTCCTATTGTTAATGCTATCTCAACTTTGTTGATGGTTGTAAGTAGCTTGTTGATATTATTGTTAACGTCTTTTAAAATAAAAACAAGGTTCTTTTAATATGATTATATTTCCTGTAAAAAAAATATTTATCAGACTTTTAATACTTTGCTTTTGGACTGCAATTATATTTCTTTTTTTATTTTCGCCAAAAATATCTCAGTATTTTGTAACTGGAAAAAGTTTGTCAGTTTTTACATTTTCTAAATTTATCGATGTAGAGTGTATTAAGAAGTTTGAAAAAGAGACTGGTATAAAATTAAATGTTAATTATTATGATAATAACGATGAGCTTTTGGTTAAAATAAGAAAAACTGGTGGTGCAGGTTTTGACGTTATAATACCTTCTGATTATGCAGTTGAATTGCTAGCTAAAGAAGGTTTGATTCAAAAGCTAGACAAGTCTAAGATAAATTTTTTAGATAGAATAGATAAAAGATTTTTTGGGTTTTATTTTGATCCAAAAAATGAATATTCCATTCCGTATGCATGGGAAGCATATAAAATAGGTTATAATAAAGTAATGTTTAAGGCGACGCCAATAAATAGTTGGAAGATGGGCTTTGATAAGGCTTATGCGCCAAATCCTATAGTCATGAATAATACTCCAAGAGAAGCAATTATGTTGGCAGCTCTTTATCTTTTTGGGTCAATAGATAATTTGGATGATGAAAAATTAGAAAAAATTAAAGATTTACTAATAAAACAAAAGCAGTGGGTTGAGGTTTATACCGACAGAAGATCTGATTATTATTTGTCTTCAGCGACATGCGCTGTTGCTGTAGGGTCAAGTGGTGAAATATGGCGTGCGGCTAGACAAGATCCTAATTTAGAATTTATTGTGCCAGATGAAGGTACATTTATGATTATAGATAGTGTTGTTCTTTCTGCAAAAAGCAAGTTTCCAGATGATGCTTACAAGTTTATTAATTTTCTTTATAGTAAAAAAATTGTTGATCACCACATAGATAAATATTCTATATTTTCTGTTTTGACAGATGTTACTATGGATGAGCGTTCTACTAAGGCTGCAAAATATACTAGAGACAGACTGGATAAAGTAAAAGTAGATTTTTTCAGAAACGTTTTGACCGAAGATCAGATGAATAAAGTTTGGGTAGAGTTGAAAGTAAAATAAGTATTGTTTTTTTTATGTAAAATTCTTGACATAATAATAAAAACAAGCAAGTATAATTTTATTAGTTATGGTTTATTCGGGAAGTAGTTTTAGAAAGATTTGTAAAAAAAGAAGCAGTAAATGATAATCTTGGAAGTAGTGAAGTCAAATATTTTAATTTTTTGTTCTCATGCTCTGCGTTCTGCGAGCATATTAAATCGTCTTTTTTGTAGATTATTCCATATAAGTGAAAAAATTTTTAATTTATTATTGCTTTTTCTTTTATCAATTTTCTATCTTATTTTCTGTAAATGTTTTGGAGTAAAAGTATAAATATTTTGTCGGGTTTTAATAAAATTATATAGAAAGGGAAGAGATGACGAAGAGGATTTTAACTTTAGTTATGGCATCATGTGCATTGAGCTCTAGCATTGGCGCGGTTCATGAAATGCGTACGCCGATTTCATTACTCAGCAAGTTAGACAATATAAATGGAAGTTTCCACTTTCCTGTAGCAAGAGTAAAACCAGTTTTATTTGAAACTGCAAGTGTAAATTTTTGGTCAGGTGCATATCACAGAACGGCTTATGATGGTCTTTGTCCAAAAAGATGTGATTCTTGTTGCTCATTAGGTGAATCTTGTGAAGCAGCTAATTGTTCATACAATTTCTTTGGTGATATATGTGGTTGCAGTGGTTCGAGTTCATCTAGTTGTGGTTGTACATCTTGTGCAAGAGATGGCCTTTGTGGTATAAATATAAATTATAATGGCTGCGTAGCTTGCCCAAATAAAAAGGTGCCTTTAGCACAATTAATTTTTGGAAAAGCAGTATTTGGTGGCCAAGAGGCTTTTTCTCCAGATACAGATTTTAGAAAATTTAATTATTTATTAACAGCTACGACTATTATTGCTCCAAAGTTAGACTATAAAGAAGAAGGCGTAGTTCTTGGTATGCATGCAGAGCACCAAGTTTATGATACAAAATGGAGAGTTGGTTTCAACGCAGCTTTACCTATAAAAAATATAGAAGTAACGGCTCACTATAATTGTGATAGTGTAACATGGAATGGTATATCATATATAGATTGGCCAGAAGTATTTTTCAATCAATATGGTGTAAGACTATGTGACACAGAACACGTAGTAGGTTTTGGCGATTTAGAAACAGCGCTTGTTTTGGGATATGATTTTACAGATAGATTGTATGCAGAAGTTGTTGGTGAAATTAAGTTCCCAACCGGTAAAAGAAATTTGTGTCCAGGAAGAGTATATTATGTACCAGCCGGTAACAATGGCCACTTTGAAGCAAAGATTGGTCTTGATGCAGGATGGAGATCGAAAAAATGGGTGGGAATTACAGCAGATGCTGCTTTTGCATCAGTATTATCAGCAGTAGAGAAAAAAGCTGCACAATTTAAATGTGCAACAGTTAGAGGTATCGGACCTTGTGTAGATGCAAAAATACAATACAATTATTTATTGGGCCACTTAGACTTGACAGTATTCCATCCAGAAAATCAAGATATGGGTTTTGCTGTTGGTTATGAAGTTTATTATAAGATGAAGGATAAAGCTGTGTTCTGTACATGCAATGGTGCAGATAGAGCTGAAGCATTCTTGTCTGATATGGACGGTGTATTTAATAAGCCTATAAATCCTGCAGTAATGGTAAAAGACACAGATATATTGTCACATAAAGTTCGTGGCCAAATATTCACCCGTTGGGATTATCTAGAACTTTATGCAGGTGCATCAAAAGTTGTTGGCGGATTTAATGCAATGGTTGAAAACGAACTATTTGTAGGTTTGGATATTAATTTCTAATTATTTGAATATGTAAAGCTAGCAGCTTTTAAAGATTTAAGCTTTTTTAGCTGCTAGTTTATGCGAATATTAATTTTGAAATTTTTATATATCTTATTTTAATAAGTATAAAATTTAAAAATTAAAGTTTTTTGAAAGTTATATTTTTCAGGTTATAAGTTACAATAAAAAGGAGTTTTTTATGATAAAGCATAAGGGATATTATCTTTTACCACTAATGCTGCTCGTGCCAAAGGTTTCTATGAGCATCGAGTGGAATTCTCAAAATTTACCATTAACAACAATTTTAGCAGCCGGTGTTGTTCAAAGTGACGCAAACGGTGATCTTTTTACTTCAACAACAATTAATGCTTCAGGTCTTAATTTAGAAACGCTAGCTGTATCTGGTACAAGTAATTTAAGTGGTACAGTAACTGCTGGTGGCGCAGTAAATGTTGCAGGTCCATTGAACGTAACTGGCGCAGAAACTGTTGGCGGCACACTTACAACTCTTGGCACTGTAAATGTTGCAGGTCCATTGAACGTAACTGGTGCAGAAACTGTTGGCGGAACGCTTACAACTCTTGGTACTGTAAATGTTGCAGGTCCATTGAACGTAACTGGCGCAGAAACTGTTGGCGGCACACTTACAACTCTTGGCACTGTAAATGTTGCAGGTCCATTGAACGTAACTGGCGCTACAAACTTGACTGGCTTAGTAACTACGTTAGCTGGTGTAAATACTGCAGGTCCATTGAACGTAACTGGTAGTGTAAATGTTGGTGGCGTAATTAGTGCTTCATCAGGTACTAATTTAGCTCCATCAATAACATTTATTGGAGATACAGATACGGGATTCTTTAGAGATGGGGATGGTATAATGGGTGTTACTTCTAATGGCACAACTCAATTTAGTGTTTCTCCAAATCTTATTAATGTTGCTTCTGGTACTAAATTTCAAGCAAATGGTACTGTAGATGTCGTAGGTCCATTGAACGTAACTGGCACTACAGATTTAAGAGGGCAAGTTAAGATGAGTGGTTTAGTAGATCTTGGGACTGCTATTAGTGTTGATATGGGAGTTTACCCAGATGCCACATTCTTTAAGGTTACTCCTGCTACGGCAGCATTATCCATTTCTGGATCAGCACCAGCTGGAAGAATTGTTTTTATATTTAACGCTACAGGTGTACCAATTACAATTGATGTTCCAGGTTCACCGGATGGTACGATACCAAGCGGTGATGTTGGTGCAGTTGTGGTAGTTCCAGGTGAGGGTTGGAAGAATTTTGGATAATAAATAAATTTAATTTAATAAATAGTAAGTAAGAGAGAGAAGATTACAAACTAAGTCCTGTAATCTTCTCTCTCTTTTTTTATTAAATTATTTCTTGTGTAAGTTTAAATTTTTTATTTTTATGTTTTTTTAGTTTATATTATTATTGTTGTTAGCTTGGAGTAAAAAAATGTTTATTTTCTCTCTTTAGTTTTTTACATGTCAAAAATAAATTTTTGATAGAGTTTAGCACGAGGACAGTCCTTCGACGGGCTCAGGACGAACGGGATGGATAAACCTTTCGATGATTTCCTGCGCTTGAAGAGTGGTTTAAGCTTGATAAAACGTCAAGAGAGAAATTTATTTAGGATAGAGATGGATAATTTAGAGAAGAAAATAGAAAATTTAGATGATCATAATAAATTTTATGTAACAACACCAATTTATTATGTAACAGCAAAGCCGCATATAGGAAGTGTTTATTCTTCAATTTTGGCAGACGTTGTTTCTCGTTGGAATAAATTACAAGGTAAAAAGACTTTCTTTTTAACCGGTACAGATGAACATGGACAAAAAGTAGCAAAAGCTGCAGAAAATGCGGGAAAAAGTCCAAAAGAGTTTGTCGATAGTTTTATTCCGGCATATCAAAATGCATTTAAAGATTATGAAATAGATTACGATTATTTTATTAGAACCACTGATCCTGAACATGAAAAAGCAGTACAAGTTTGGCTTAAGATGTTGCTAGATAAAGATGAAATTTATAAAGGTTCTTATGACGGTTATTATTGTGCGCAGTGCGAACTTTTTGTAAAAGAAAAAGATGGGGCTAGCGAAAATAGCAATGAGAATAAAAATTTAGAGAAAAAAGAAGCGAAAGTTTTGTGCCCAGATTGTAATAGAGAAACAGAAATAGTTTCTGAAGAGTGCTACTTTTTCAGGTTATCAAAATATCAAGATAAATTATTAAAATTTTATGAAGAAAATCCAGATATTATTGCTCCAAAAGAGAGGTTAAACGAAGTTATAAGTTTTTTAAAATCTGGATTAAAAGATTTAAGTATTTCCAGAACAAAAATTAGTTGGGGCATACCATTTCCTGGCGATGATAAACATGTAGCTTATGTATGGGCCGATGCGTTAAATAATTATATCACAGCCATTGGATGGGGTCAGGATGACGCGGAAAAAAAGAAAGAGTTTGATTTTTGGTGGCCTGCAGATTTGCATATAATGGGAAAAGATATCTTGCGATTTCACGCAATTTATTGGCCAGCATTTTTGATGGCTTCGGGTTTGAAGTTGCCAAAAAGAATGCTTGTACATGGCTGGATTACTGTTGATAAAAAAAAGATGTCAAAATCTTTTGGTAACGTAATAGATCCAATAGAGTTACAAAAAATTTATGGTAATGAGCCAGTCCGGTATTATCTCGTAAGACAGATGGCTATTAATCAAGATGGAGATTTTTCGATAGAAGATCTTGAGCAACGTATATCTTCAGATTTGGCAAACGATCTTGGTAATTTACTAAATAGAATGGTTGCGCTTGCTCAAAAGAATGAAATAATTGAGCTAAATGCACCAGAAATTTGGTCAGAAAGTGCAATAGAATTGCGAGACATGGCTCAAAATACTGTGTCAGATTTTCAAACGTATATGGCTGATTATCAGTTTCATATGGCACTTGCTAGTTTGTGGAAATTTATAAACAAAGTTAACTCTTATTTTCATACACAAGAGCCTTGGAAATTAGCAAAAACAGATAGAGAAGCTTTCTTGCAAGTATTATCTGCTACTGGACATAGTTTGGAAGTTATTGCTATTTTACTCTGGCCGGTAATGCCAAAAAAGATGGAAAAATTATTGGGTAGCTTGGGATTAACATTTGATCTTGGTGAAAATTTAATAGAAAAATTATCGCTTGGAAATTGGGACAAAAAATTTATTTTTCATAAGATAGATACTTTATTTGTTAAGCCTGAGCCTAGGGACCCTTCGATTAACTCAGGGCGAACGGGAGAGAATGATTCAGGGTCTGTTTTGAGTAGCATTGGCAAAGTAGGGCGAACGGAAGAGAATGATTCAGGGTTTGTCTTGAGTAGCATTGGCAAAGTAGGGCGAACGGGAGAGAATGATTCAGGGTCTGTTTTGAGTAGCATTGGCAAAGTAGGGCGAACGGAAGAGAATGATTCAGGGTTTGTCTTGAGTAGCATTGGCAAAGTAGGGCGAACGGAAGAGAATGATTCAGGGTCTGTTTTGAGTAGCATTGGCAAAGTAGGGCGAACGGAAGAGAATGATTCAATGGCTGTTTCTAGTAGCATTGGTAAAGCAGGGCGAACCGGTGAAAGGGAAAGTATGAGTGAAGATGTTAAAGTTGGGCAAGAAAATATTTCTCGCGCAGGTGAAAGTAATGCTGTTAAAAAAGATAATGTTTCTGGCGTTGTTAGCGAAGCTAGGCTAGAGCCAGAGCATATTGGTATAGAAGATTTTGTAAAAACACACTTGGTTGTTGGGCAAATAGAGACGGCAGAGATAGTTGAAGGCTCTGACAAACTTTTAAAGTTGATGGTAGACTGTGGAGCTTATGGCCGTAGGCAAGTTTTCTCTGGTGTTAGAAAATATTATAAGCCAGAAGAGCTTGTTGGTAAGCAGGGCGTTTTTGTTGTTAATTTAAAGCCTAGAAAAATTATGGGCCAAGAATCACAGGGTATGATGCTTTTTGCGCAAGATGATGCTGGTAATTTTAAATTTACTACAGTTAGTGGTTTTGTGAAAAATGGTACAAGACTAAGCTAAAAAAACGGGGGGTTATTTTATGAATAGCGAGAATTTAGTTGGCGAAATAGTAACGCTAAAAATTTTGGATAAAAGTTATTTTCAAGATTATGCGAGCATGTTTTCTGAAAAAGTTAAAGAATTTTTGCATGTGCAGCATGGTGAGTCTGAGATAAAATATTTAGAAAATAGATTAGAAAATAAAAGTTTTTTTTATTGTATATTTTTGAATGAGAAAGTAGATGGCAAGGGGAAAGAAAGACGGGATATTTCTGGTAAAGATACTCATCTAAAGTTTGGCGATATTGACCAAAATAATAAGGCTGGTAAATTAATTGGCGCGATAGAGATTCGTGAATTAACAGAAAGTGACGGGCAATTATACAGCTGGATTAACGAAAATTATTGGGGCTCTGGGGCGTATCAAGAGGCGCTAAAATTAATTTCAAAAAAATATTTCGAGACTTGTAATTTAAAAAATACTTGCGCTGGAAGTATTGGGTGTGATAATAATGGAAATTTTGGTTCTAGCAGTAATGGGAATGTTAGATGTAAATATTACACGGCCAATGTAGACGCTGAAAACTTGAGAAGCTATTATGCCCTTAAAAAGTTTGGGTTTATTGACTCTGGAATAAAAAATGGCCCTTACGGGCCGCAATATAAATTGTTGTTGGTGAAAAAGTAGGAGCGGGGGAAGATTGTTTTTTGGATCTTATTACCTAAAAAGATCTGCATGAGAGCCAAGCCTGATTAGCCACAATTCTTTCTTTGTTTTTGTATATATTAGTAGCCAGTCGGGTTCTATATGGCATTCACGGTAGCCATTGTACTCACCACTTAGCTTGTGGTTGCGATTTCTTAGCGGTAGTGCTTGTTCTTCGCAAAGCAGCAAAATTATTTTTTTTAGTTTTGACAGGTCTTTTTGACGCTTAATAGCCTTTAACAGGTCTTTTTCGAATTTTCCTCTATAAACTGGTTCAAGCATTTAGATTCCAAGTTTTTTAAAAAGATCTTCTGCGTTTTTTGCTCTTTTAAGATCTTTTCCGCTTTCGAAGTCTTTAATAGCTTTAATAGTTTCTTTATTTGGCATCTTAGCATTTTTTAAGTGGTTTTCGATAGATTCTGTAACTATTTCTCGCATGCTTTTTCCAAGTAATGCAGAGAGAGTTTTGAGTTGTTTGTGGAACTTTTTTGGTATGTCTATGGTCATTCTGGAGATATCTTCGTTATTTTTTACGTTCATTTTATGCCCTTATTTATTTTTTATATTATTGGCTAGTTTTATATCTTTAAATACATATTACCATAAATACATATTTGTGTCAATGTGTGCTGTTGGCTATTTGAGATTTTATTATATTATTTTTTTAGTTTATTGATTCTGGAATAAAAATAGCCGCCCATTTTTATTTGAGCAGCTATTTTTATGTTTAAATTATAAAACTTGTTTTATTGAAAATGTTAATCTTTTTTTATTTTGTAGCCGCAGGTTTTATCATAACACATAAGTGTTACTTCGCCTTTGGCGTTAACTTTTTTTACAAGAAATTTGAATTTCTTGCACTGTGGACATGGTGTTTCTTCAATGTCGCCAAATATAGCAAATTTACATTTAGGGTAGTTAGCGCAACCCCACATTTTGCCGCCACGCCATTTTTTCTCAACAACTTCACCTTCGTCAAGAGGGCATTTAAATTTAGCATAATTTTTTTTGATATATTTACATTCTGGGTAGCCAGAGCAAGCGATGAACATTCCAAATCGGCCACGCATTTCTCTTAGATTTTTTCCGCATTGTGGACATTTTTCTTCAAGAACCTCAGGCTCTTTTGTTTCAACGCATTGTATTTTTCCATCTTCTGTTCGTTCAAAGTTGCAAGTAAATTTGCATTCAGGATATCCCATGCAGCCTAAAAATTCTCCAGTTTTGCCAAAGCGAATTGATAGATGATGTTTTTTACAGTCTGGGCATAAGACTTCTGTTTGTAAGGCTTTTTTATCTTTACCTTTTCCATCTTTGCCGGCAAATTTTTCTAAATCTACTTTAAATACGTCATAAAATTCTCGTAGTAGAGTGTCGCGTTCCATTTCACCTTTTGCAACCAAATCTAAATCTTGCTCCATAAGAGCTGTAAATTTTATATTCATAATTTTAGGAAGATTTTCTGTTAACATATTAGTTACAGTAAATCCAAGCTCAGTTGGTGTGAATTTCTTTTTTGCATCTAGTGTAACATATTTTCGTGATTCTATCGTGCTCAAAATTGTAGCATAAGTACTTGGTCGTCCAATACCTTCTTTTTCCATTTCTTTAACCAAACTACCTTCTGTATACTTTGCAGGTGGTTGAGTAAAGTGCTGCTTAGGATCGATTTTTGCGAGATCTAAACTGTCTTGAGCTTTTATATTTTTTGGTAGTTCTGTTGATTTTTGTTCGCCATCTTCTGAGCCCTCAGCAGGATTTTCGCTAGCTGTAGATTCTTCTGGTTTGTAAACTTTTAAAAAGCCATCAAATAAAAGCGTTGAACCTGTTGCTTTAAATGTAAACTTGTCGCCATTTATAACAACTTGTCTTTGCGCATATAACGCTGGAGTCATTTGGCATGCAACAAATCTACGCCAAATTAATTCATAAAGTTTAGCAGCATCTTTTGGAAGGTACATTTTTGCAATAGAAGGTGTTATTTCTACGTCAATTGGTCTTATTGCTTCGTGGGCATCTTGTGTTTTTTTGCTATCTTTTGCATAAAGATTAGCTTTTGAAGGTAAATAATTTTTATCAAAGTGTTTGCCGATATAAGATCTAGTTTGAGTTAGCGCTGTATCAGATATTCTTTTAGAGTCTGTACGCATATAAGTAATTAACGCAACAGGCGTATTTTCATCTTGGAGAGGCATACCCTCGTATAATTTTTGTGCAATCGTCATAGTTTTTTTTACGGTATAGCCTAAACTATTAAAAGCAGCTTGTTGTAAAGTACTTGTCATAAATGGAGCAAATGGATTTCTAGTTCTATCTTTATCTTTTATTTCTGAGATAGAAAAATCAACTTTATCAATATCTTTTAATATTTTGTCGGATTGCTCTTTAGATTTTATATCTATTTTTTTCTTGTTAATTTCTGAAAGCATTGCTGTTATTGATCCAGCTTGGTGCTCGAATTGGCCAGCGATGCTCCAGTATTCTTCTGGTTTGAATTCTCTTATTGTTGTTTCTCTGTCACAAATCATTTTTAATGCGACAGATTGTACGCGACCAGCAGAAAGGCCTTTTGCGATTTTTTTCCATAACACGGGCGAAACTTCGTATCCTACCCATCGGTCAAGAACTCTTCGTGCTTGTTGTGCAGCAACTTTTTTCATATCTACATCAAATGGATTTTCTACGGCTTCTAAAATTGCAGGCTTTGTAATTTCGTTAAACGTTATACGTTTAATTTTATTTTTGTCTTTTACGACTTTTAGTATTTCTTGTTCAGCATGCCAAGCAATTATTTCGCCTTCTCTATCAGGATCGGGCGCTAGAAAAATTTGATCAGAAACAGATGCAGCTTTGCATATATCTGCAATAACTTTATCTTTATTTTCCATAGCTACATATTTAATGTCTATAGTGCCATTAATAGAAACACCAAGTTCTTTTTTTGGTAAATCTTTTATATGACCCACTGTGGACATAATTCTGAAATCATCTCCTAAAAATTTGGAGATTGTTTTTATTTTTGCTGGAGACTCTACAATTAATAATTTTTTTTTCATAGTTATTTTCGCTCTTATTTTATTTCACATCTTTTCATTCTGCATATGATTTTATGATTTGTAAAATGTTTTTTACTATATTCTATAATTTCTCCATTATTTCATATTACTTTAATACTAATTTCATAGTATATTTTGGTTAATTGCGAGATGCTACTATCTCAATTAACATATTACGATAAAAATTTGCAGAATGTCAATAATATTTTTTAAAATTACGAATTTTTTCTTTCGTGTTAAGTGTTTTTAGTGAAATATTTTATTTTTTTTATGGCTAGTTATTTTTAAATAAATCTTGTTTTTTCAAGTCTTGCATTTTTCCAGTAAATTAAGTTATTGTAATTTTAGCGTTATTTTTGTTTAACAATATAGCTAGGAGAGAGTATGTATTTATTCAAATCTTGGGGCGAGTCTTTATCATTATTTAAGGCTGGTAATTTAAAACTTTTGTTTCTTGTAACTTTAAATAACTTACGCAGGCATTACAAGTTTTTTTTGGGATTTTGTCTTTTATTTTTAGCTTGTGACAATAATTTATGGAAAATTGTTTTTGGTACAACATTTATTTGGCTTAATTTCATACAAATTTTTTTATTTTTATATATGCCGTTTGTTTTTGTTTTGGTTTTGCGGCCATCTACAAAAAGAAAATCTTTTGGATATTTATTGGATTATAAGTGGCATATGCTTTTTTGGTTAATTATCCCGATTTTTTTTATATTTTATATTTATTATGGGGTTATTATTATAAGATATTTTATGCCAATATTATTTAATTTTAGTATAACGCAAGTTTATCTTGTTGTTTATGCGTTACTATTTGTTTTGCCGGCAAAAATAGTAGAGATTTTTTTTGCTTTATTTTGGTTAGATTCTAGATCTAATTTTAAGCAAATATTTTTATCTTTGTGGCGTGCAATAAAGATGTTTGTGTTTAATTTGCCAATTTATTTTATATTTTTGGTTATACCATACTTATTTTTTATGTTTTTTGTTAATTATTATTTATATTTGATTGGGGCTTATTGGCCTATTTTTATAACTTATTACTTATTACTTGTTTATATTCTTTATACATGTTTCTTGGTTAATTTTTATACAAAAAATATACATGATAAATTTAGTGTTTATTTTAGGAATTAGTTTTCATGTAGGTTTTTATACCCTTCGACAAGCTCAGGGCGAACGGGGAAGTGAATTTATTTTAGTCTGAGCTTGTGTTAAAGCAGGAGAGAGGGTAATGATAATTTTTAAACTCTTTAGAACTATAATTACGTATATTTTATTTATTTTATTAGTTTTGGTATTTGCCATACCATTTATAATTGTTATGTTGTTGCCAGAAAAATGGCGATACGATAATAAATTTTTTTTCTGGATGGCAGATAAATTTTATAAATTAAGTTTATTGGTTATATTTGTACCAGTAGAATTTGTTGGTAAAGAAAATATTACAAAAACACCGTCAATAATTGCAGCAAATCATCAATCTTCTTTAGATATACCTTTAGTTGGATCCTTATTAAATGGATACCCGCATTTGTGGATGGCATGGTCTGCCCTAAGGAGATACTGGATAGGTCCAGTAATAAGTCGTATGGCTGTTTTGGTTGATGTTACAAGTTCAATGAAGGCCATGAAGTCTTTGCTAAAAGCGGTCGAAATGTTCAAAGATAAAAACAGGCATGTAATAATATTTCCTGAGGGAGCAAGGTCTTCTGGAAATCAAGTTGCAGATTTTTTTGCTGGATTTGTTATTTTAGCAAAGAAAACAGGTCGGCCTGTTATACCTGTTTTGTTGTTAAATGCATATGATGCTTACCCGCCAGGAGCCTTTTTTATTAATTGGGTTCCAATGAAGGTTGTTGTTGGGAAGCCTGTCTTGTACGCTGATTTTGGTAGCGATGACGAGTTTAAAAATTTTGTTAGAAATTGGTTTGTTGATAATGTTAATGAGTATGAGATGGGACGGGTCAAAAAGTGAGTTACAAATTTTAAAAAATTTGCGTTATAATTAATTAATGAGTTTTTGATATTATATAGTTTGTAGGGTTTAAGCGTGCATTATTTTTTAAGATTTTATCATGAATCGTGGCTTTATTTTTTGATTCCAGCGATTATTATTGCAATATTTTTTAGAATAAAATTTAAAAAACAGGTTTTTTATAAATATTCTCTGGCAAAAATTATTAATAAAAATGGATTTGTTTCTAAGCATAAATATAAAGCTATATTAAATTTTATGCGTTTTGTTGTTATTTTGATACTTGCATTATTAGTAGCAAGGCCACAGCTTGTAGATAATAGATCGACAGTGTTGGTAGAAGGCGTTGACATGATTATAGTTTTAGACGCGTCCGGCAGTATGAATATTAAAGATTTTGATCAAGAGACAAGATTTGATGTTGCAAAAAAAGAAGCACTTAGATTTGTAGAAAAAAGAGAACATGATCCAATAGGGCTTGTAATTTTTGGAAATACTGCAATTTCTAGATGTCCAATAACTTTAGATAAAAATATTTTAAAAAAAATAATAGATGATACAAATGTTGGTATTATAGATGCAAATGGAACAGTTTTATCTACAGCTTTACTTATGGCTGAAAACAGATTAAAAGATTCTACTTCAAAAAGTAAAATAATAATACTTTTAACAGATGGTGAGCCAACAGAAAATGATGTGCCAAGCAATTTGGCTATCGAAGTTGCAAAAAAAATGGGAATTAAAATTTACACAATAGGTATAGGCTCAGAGGAGCAAAAATATTTTAGACACCAATTTTATGGAGTCATGCCAATGCCTAAAGTCAATTCAGAACTTTTGAATAATATAGCAGAATCAACTGGCGGCAAATTTTTTATGGCAAAAGATACTAAAGACATGCGAAATATTTATGATATGATAGATAGGCTTGAAAAAACTGAGCATAAGACTAATATCTATAACAGATATTTTGATATTTTTATTCCGTTTTTATGGGCAGTATTTATTATTTTATTTTTAGAAGTTTTTTTGAGTTTGTTTATTTGGTTTGGGTTTTAACCCTTCGATTAACTCCCTCCTAGGCTAAAGCTTCGGAGGGCATGCATGGCGAACGGGGCGTGGAATTTGTTTCTAGTTTTCATGCCATCTGTAGCCAATATTTGTCGCAGCTTTCTATTTTCTTGTAAGTTGGCTTCGAAGAATACGTTATCGTAGGGGGATTGGCATAGGGTAACATGAAAATTTTTGGTGTAATTTTTGCAGCTTTTCAAAATTTGGTTTTTTTGCCGATATTGGTTATTTTGATAATATTTTTAATTTGGCGATTTTTAAAAACTAAAAATATTATTAATAAATTGGGTTGTGAATCAAATAAATCTAGAAAAAGTTTTTTATTCAAAAATTATTCTAGTAAAAAAAATGTAATTAAATTAATTTTGCTAATTACAGCAGTTATATTTATTTTTGTAGCTTTATTGAGACCGCAATTTAATATTGGGGATAAAAAGCAGGAGTTTGTTAATCAAAAAGGACGGGATCTGTTTATTGCAATAGATATCTCCAGAAGCATGTTGGCGCAAGATTTAAAACCAAATAGATTAGAGTTTGCAAAACAAAAAATAAAAAAACTTGTAAGTAATTTAAAAGCTGAGAGAGTTTGTTTAATAATATTTTCTGGTGCAAGTATAGTGCAGTGTCCATTAACATCAGATTATGGAGCATTTTTTATGTTTCTAGATCAGCTTGATGTTGAAACTATATCTTCTGGCACAACTGCACTTGATCAGCCGATTAATCAGGTTTTATCTGTTTTGAATACACAAAAAAATAAAAAAACTAAGTTGCTTGTTATTTTTACTGATGGGGAAGATTTTTCTAGCAATTTGGCATATGTTAGAGAGCAGGCTGTATCTAATGGGTTGAAAATTTTTACTATGGGTGTTGGAACTGTGCAGGGTGCGCCAATACCATTTATTAATGAGATGGGCGAAATTCAGGGACATATCAAAGATGATTCTGGTAAAGTTGTGATTTCAAAATTGAATGAAGGAATCTTGAATATTTTGGCTGCTGAGACTGGGGGGCAATATTTTAAGCTTTCAGAATCAGACAATGATTTGAGAGGTTTGATCTCAGATGTAGAGAGCTTTGAAAAAGAAAATTTCGAAGATAAAAAGTTGCCTGAAATGCAGGATCGATATAATTATTTTTTGATTGTGAGTTTAGCGTGTATTATTGTTGAGTGGCTTTTATGATTATTTTTAGAGAAATAAAAAAATTAAAATTTTATAATTTTTTTTTGTTTTGTGTTTTTTTTAATACACAAATTTTTGCTGGAATTTTAGATTATGATTTTGCGAGCTATTATGGTCAGACGGGAAATTGGGATAAAGCGAAAGATAAATTAAAAAATGTATTTGTAGATAGGTCAAATAATCCGAATGTTTTGTATGACTTGGCAGTTGCGTGTTTTAACACAAAAGATTTTGAGCATGCAGCGCAGTATTTTGGTGCTGTAGCAGATAGTAAAGAGGCAAGTGAGAAATTAAAAGAACAAGCTTATTTTAATCTTGGTAATACTAACGTCAAGTTAAAAAGTTTGCAAGATGCGATTGGAAATTATAAGCAAGTTTTAAAAATTAATTCTGAAAATATGCACGCAAAGCATAATCTTGAGATGGTTGAAAAGATGCTTGAGCAAAATAATAAACAAGAAAATAAAAAAAATAATAAAGACAAGCAAGATCAAAATAAGCAGGAAGAGCAAGATAATAAGCAAGAGAATAAAAATCAGGATCAAAAAAAAGAAGAAAAAGAGCAAGATAAAAATAAGCAAGATAAAAAAAATGGAAAAGAAAATAAAAAATTAGATGAGCAAAAAAAGAGTGATAAGCAGGGTGACAATGACCAAGCTGAAAATGGATCTGAAAATAAGCGAGAAAATAAAGGACAACAAAATAAGGGGCAAGATAAAAATAGTTCCAATAATACTGGTGATAAGCAGGGGTCTGAAGGCAAAGGGGAAAAAGATTCTAAAAATAAAAAAGAAAGTAAGCAAAATAGTGGCCAAGAAGGCAATGGCCAAGATCATGATAAGAAGCCAGAACAAAATGGTGAACAAAAACAAAATACTAATCATGATAAAAATGATAAAATAGAAAATGGAAAAGATCAAGAAAAGCAAAATGGACAGGGGGTTGATGGGAATTATGAGTTGTCATCTGAGATTTTACCTAAAGATGGAGCAGCAAAATTAGACGAAAGAACTGGAAAAATATTACGAAGTATAGATGAATTTGATAAAAAAAATAGTAAAGAATTTATGAAGGCTTCTGTTGAAAAAAAGATGATAGGTAAGTATGGTCAAAATCTTTGGTAAATTATTTGGTAAAGCATTTATACCTGAAAATTTAAGTGTAATAAAAATATTAGCTTTGTTTTTGTTGATAAATAGTTTTTTTGTTTATTGTGTAAAATTAGATTTAAAAATTTTAAGTACAGATGGCTCTAAGCTAGAGAGAGCTGGTGTTGGGGTGCCATTTTTTTTAGAAGTATCAGTTGACGGTGCAAGTAATTTAAATCAGTTGAAAATAGAAGGTTTGGAAAATTTTAATACAAGTCAGGTTGGCGTTGAAAGTGTTAATATTAATGGACATAAGACTGCTAGCAGTAGTTTTTATGTTAAAATAGATAATCCTGGAAAATATAAAATAGGTCCTGCAAAATTGAAAGATAATGGTATTGAATATGAATCTTCTGTTATTGAATTAGAAGTAGCTGATACGCCGTTAATAAAAGAAAAAAATATAGATGGCTCTAAAATAAATAATAATAAAGATAATAAGTCCGGTTTAGATCTTTTTTTAAAGCTATCAGCAGATAAAGAAACGGCTGTTTTTGGTGAAAAAATAAATTGTAGAGTCCGTTTTTATTATTTGGATGGACAGGAAATAAAAATTGATGGAATATTTTTTCCTGAGATAAAAGATATGAAGATTTTAGAGGGGAAAAAATTAAAAGAACCTACTGTTGGTACAGAAAATATTAACGATAAGTTATATAATTATGAGCAATGGATATTTACATTGGTTGCAAAAAAGACAGGAAGTATAACTGTTCCAGCATTTAGGGGTGTTTATGTTGGAGTTGAGGAAGGTCCTTTTGGATGGCCTGTATTTCAGGAGAAAAGTTTATATTCTAATGCTTTAAGTTTTAATATAGAATCTTTACCAAAATATGATGGGGTAGTTGATGCTGTTGGAAAGTTTATAAGTTTTGATGCATCTGTAGATCGTGTAGTTGCAAAGCAGGGTGATGGAATAGTTTATACTTTAGAGTTAGAAGGTTTGGGCGATTTGGATAGCATTGAGATTAAAGAGTTGAGAAATATGCCGCAAGATTTAAAATATTATGATTCAAAGAGATATCTTGTAGATAATAGTTCAAAAGAGGGAATGAAGAAAAAGCGTTTTGAATTTATTGTTCAAGGTCTAGGTTCTGGAGATGTTGTAATTCCAAGTCAAACGTTTACTTTTTTTGATACTCAGACAAGGCAATATAAAGTTTTGAAATCTAACCCTGTTAATTTAAATATTTTGCCATTATCTAGTAAGCCTGCTGGTAATGGTTTGGACAGTAGAGGCGATAATACGCAATTAGATAAAGTAAAGAAAGAAGATTCTAAAGATAAAAACAAATCTAATATTAATATAATGCCGTTATGTCAAAATGGTGTTTGGTTTGCGAAAAAACAAAGAAAGATAGATCTTTATTGGTTTTTATTTTTAATTTTTATTCCGATATTTTTATTGTTAACTGTTTTTTTAAAAAAATTAAAATACAGATTATCACAGTATAGATTTTCTCGTGATTATTCGATAAATATTATTAAGAAAAATTCTTTTGCCAAAGCATTGCGAAATTTAAAGATCGCAAAAACAAAAAATGATTTTAAATGTTTACACACAATTTTTGTAACATTTTTTGCAGAAAGATTTAATCTAGATGAGTCAGGAATAACAGGCCAAAAGATGTTAGAAATTTTGGCGAATAATAATTTTTCTAGTAAAGACGTACAAGATTGGGAAATTTTTTTTGAAAAAATTATGGCGCAAGCATTTTGCGATAGAAATAAGGCTGTAAATTTCGAGCTATCAATTTTTGCGGAGGCTGTTAGTTGGGTTGACAAATTTAAGCAAAAGTTTAACAATTAGTTATGAATATTAAAATTTTTAATTTATAAAATTTTAATTATGCCTTATACACGCCATTTTTTACTGGATAAAAATAAATTTATGAAATTTAAATTTTTAAAAATATTTTTTTTGTTTGGTTTTATTTGTTTTTTTAGCCTAAAAGTTTATGCTATAGATTCTGAAGAAACATTTTTAAGAGCAGGTGATTTTTATAATAATAAAAAATATAAACAAGCTCTTGATTTATATGAATCTATAGATCGCAAGGGGCCTGCAATATTTTATAATATTGGTAATTGTAAATTTGAATTAGAGCAATATTTTGATGCGTTAGTTTATTATAATAGAGCAAAAAATGGGGCTTCGTTTGATCTTTTAAATTCTATAAACTGCAACATAAATATTGTAAATTCAAAGCTTGGAGTGTCGGTAAAAGAAACTTTTTGGCAAAAGCTTGAGGACAATATAAAGTTACATTCTATTTTTAAGCTGCAAGTTTTGTTTCTGATTTTTTGGTTTTTGTTTTTTATTTTGTATATATTTTTGAAAAAAATAAGAGTTGTTTTTTTATCAATTAATTTTATTTTTATTATTATGTTTGGGTTTTTTGTTTTTGTTAAGTGCAGGATGGAAAAATATCCAGTGGCTATATCAAGAAAATCTATTAGTGTTTATTTGGGGCCAAGTGAAATTTATCATAAACTTATAGATATTTCTAAAGCCCAAAAAGTGCAAGTTAAGGCAAAAGAAAGAGTTAGCTTTAAAAAAGAGTATAAAGATTGGTTTAAAATAAAGTATAATGGGATCACTGGTTGGGTTTTGGCTAGGGATTTAGAGATAATTTAGGAAGTATTTTATAAAATGAATTTAAATAGCGAAAAATATAGCTTTAATATTATTTTTTTTGGCAAAATAATTTTTGCTATTTTATTAATATCAATGCTTGTAACAAGTTATTTTTTATATTTGGAATATGACTTTTTTAAAAAACAGTCTAATAGTATGTTAGAGCTTCAGGAGGATTATAGGACCTATATAGGAGCAGTTAACAAGATATTAGTTGATTATAATAGAGTAAAAGAAGAGTTAGAAAAAAAATCTTGTGATATACCAGACAGACAAGATCAAAAAAAAAAAGATAAAAGCTTAGACGATAATTTTGATAAAAATAGGTTTAATGATATTTATTTTTATGAAAATTTTCCAAAAAATTCAAAACTTGTTTCTTCGTCAGATGAGAGTTCAGAATCTTTTTGTGTCGTTAATAGAGATCTTAAACATTTGAAAAGCGGGTCATTAGGTTTTATAAAAAATTATTATAAATCTAAGCCTGGTGGGTATTCTAATAATATAGGAATGCACGATTTTACAGATTATACAGATTATTCTTTGGCCAGGATAGTAGAGGCCAATAAAATGTTGCAGCGAGCAAAGGACGCAAGAATAAGATCTGCTAGTCGCGCAAAAATGAAGAAAGTTAAAATACCAAGAAAGACGAAAAAGATTTCTTCTTATCCAAAAGAAAATTATAGTGAAAAAGTTAAGGGTTATGATGGGGATTATAATGAAATACATTTGTCTTGGCCAATAGATAAAACACGTTTTTATTTTAGTTCATTATATGGACCTAGGAGAAAACGTTCTGGCGCCTGGGGATTTCATTATGGTGTTGATATGGCAGCGCTTAAGGGTACGTCTGTGTATGCGGCTCATGGTGGTATAGTTGTAGAGGCTCGATTTAGGCCGGGATATGGAAATAATATTGTTATTGCGCACAGTAGAAAGTATAGAACTAGATATGCTCATTTGAGCAAGATGTTAGTTTCTGTTGGACAGAAAGTTTCTCGTTCTGAAATTGTTGGAGCAGTTGGCAATACTGGCTATGTACGTTCGTCTCATGGCGATGGCTCGCATTTGCATTTTGAGGTTATTGAATTAGGCAAAAAAATAAATCCATTGCCATTTATTTCTTAATTTTTCTGGCGCAAATTATTTAAGCTATAAAAAATTAAAATTTTAATTTCGTGTGAAATTTTATACAAAAAAAAGACCCTGGATTTTATCTCCAGGGCCAGTTATTTGAAAAGATAAAGTTTTATATATAATTAACTCAATAATAAGCTATTTTTTAGCTGATAATTTTTTTAATTCTGCTTCTTTAGATTTTATATTTGCTTCTATTTTCGAGATACTTGAGTTTATTTCAAATATTTTTGACGACGTTCCTAGCGACCTTGTATATTTTTTATTTTCTTTTGCTTTCTTTTCTTTAGCTGCTTCTTCAAGTTTTTCGAGATCTTTTAATTTCTTTTTTTCGCTCTCAAGATCCTTGTTTAATGTAGAAATTTCTACATTAAGCTTAGTTATTTTTTCTTGTTGTAATTTTGGTTTTGTTTTAGAAGCTTTTTGTTTTGAAATTTCTACTACTTTGGAATCGATTTTTTTTGAAAATGAACCTAAAGCGCTTTTTTTTACAGAATATGTTTCTCCATTATCATAAATTACTATGCCATCTAATGGATTATAGGCTTCTTTTGTTTCATATATATTACCATCTACAGTCCAGGATACGGTTCGTTCGGTTTTTAGTGTAGGGATTTTCCATTGATGCTTGTTTTTAATTATGAGCTCTCCAGTTCCTTCATATTTGCTTGCATCGATTGCATCTGAATTTATTCTTCCTAGGTTGTATATTTTATTAATTGAATCTTTGATTTTTATTGTGATGTTTTTGCCGGTCTGATTTTCAACAGAAACAGAGCCATCTGCGGCAAAAATTTTGCCTGACACAAGTACGAGTGTAGATAGGATTAGTAAGTGTTTTTTCATAGAATCTCCCTTTTGAGATAAAACGGTTAAAATATAACTGATATTAGTAGTACAAAATTTTGGCATTAAAAATCAAGAAAAATTATTATAACAAAAAGACCCTGGTTTTTATCTCCAGGGCCAGTTATTTGAAAATATTATTGGCGTATTATTAAAAAAGCTCTGCCTGTTTTTTTGCAATTTCTGCTAGAATTTTAACCTTTGCGGATGTTACAATAGTTTTAGTTTCATTAAATTTTTTTGATGCTTTATTTTTGTCTTCTTTAGGTAGTTTTTTATAATCTTCTTCCATACTTTTTAATTCCTTATCTAAAGCATTAAATTCTTTTTCAAGAGCCTTTATTTCTTCTTTTATTGTTTCTTTGGTTTTTGTGGTAGTTGGTTTTTTTTCTGCAGGTTTTGTTTTAGAAGCTTCTTGTTTTGAAGTCTTTACTTCTTTGGAGTCTATTTTTTTTGAGAATGAACCTATAGCGCTTTTTTTTACAGAATATGTTTTTCCATCATCATAAATTACTATGCCATCTAATGGGTTATAGGCTTCTGTTGTTTCATATTTTTTATTATTTATAATCCAGGTTACGGTGCGTTTGGTTTTTTTTGTTGGAACTTTCCATTGATGATTATTTTTAATTGTTAGTTCTCCAGTTTTGGCATAGTTTTTTGAATCGCCTGTTGCTGAAGGTATTGTTCCAAGTTTTTTTAAATCAAGAATTGAATCTGTGATTTGTATTTTGATGTCTTTGCCGGTCTGATTTTCAACAGAAACAGAGCCATCTGCGGCAAAAATTTTGCCTGACACAAGTACGAGTGTGGATAGGATTAGTAAGTGTTTTTTCATAGAATCTCCCTTTTGAGATAAAACGGTTAAAATATAACTGATATTAGTAGTACAAAATTTTGGTATTAAAAATAAAGAGTTTGTTATTTTTAAATATGCTTATTGTTTTCTAAATATATTATTCAAAAGAAAATATAAAATATTATTGCTTAAAATGTAAAATAAAAAAATAATATAGACACTATTTGTATATATTTGTTACATTTAAAATAAGCAAGTAATTATTGTTCTTATAGGGGAATATATAATGATTAGTTATATAAAAGAATTATCGAATCGGTATAGTAAATTTTGGCTTAACACAACAAATATGGGAAAGCCTGAAAATCTTTTTTCCATAGATTTTAAAAAGCCTTGGTGGAAAGTTTTTATTGAGAAGAAAATATTATTTATTTTTATTTTGTCAGGCAGAGTTTTGTCGCGCATTATAACAACGATGCTTCCAGCTTTTATAACATATGCTGTTTCGAGTAAAAAGTTTTCATCTTTTGGTTTATTGTTTTCTGTTTGGATGTTTGCAGAATTATACAGATTTGTATCAATTGTTTACTGTTCAAAATTTATTTCAAGCGTTATGTCTGGTTTGAAGTATAGTTCTTATAAGTTTTTTTTAACAATCGATCCTATATGCCATTCAAAAAAATCTACTGGTGAAGTTTTTAGTAAAATTGAAAGATGTGCGTATGCTTATGAAAAGTTGATTGACGCAACTATTTATGATGTTTTGCCAATGATAGTAGGTGTAGCTACAGTTGTTATATCTTCTTTTTTCACAATAAATTTAAAACTAGGGTTATTGGCTTTCGCTTTTCTTTTTGTTATTTGCGCATTTAATGCTTTTGCAATTTTATTTAATAGCGTAGCTTTTGAAAATAAAGTTATAAAAGCAGATGATGATGTGAAAAGGGGTGGTGTTGAAAGTTTGATACAAATACAACTTGTTAGATCCTCTTTTGCAACAAATGAAGTTAATAAAGATATGGAAGGTAAAAATACATCTTATATGGCTGTCGATGGAACTTTTTATATTTCTTTTCATGCTTTAATGTTTATAACTAGAACTTTGTACTTGGCAAGTCTTTGTGTTCTAGGTTTGTATATAATATATTTGGTTGTTAATAATTTAATTTCTATTTCGGTTGGAACTACTTTTTTAGTTACATATCTACTTGGAACTTATGATGTTGTAAAAATTGGAGACAAGCTGCAGCAGGCTGTAAGAAGTATAACAAGAATAAAAGATTTATTTGATTTTATAAATAATTTTGGTAGAAAAACTTTCCCAGTTTTAAAAGAAGATCCTACAAAAGAATATGAAATGCCAACAGAGGATGTTATTTCTTTGCAGGCAAAAAATTTATATTTTGCCTATAATGATATATCAATTTTTAGGGGACATAATCTTGATTTTGTTGTTCCAGAAGCGCAACAAAATAAATTGTATGGTATTATTGGGCCATCTGGGGCGGGTAAAACAACTTTTATTTCGATACTAGGCGGGCAAATTAAGCCGTATATTGGAAATATAGAAATAAATGATATTCCTATTTACGAGGTAGATGATAATTTTAGAAGAAGCATTATTGCTGTTCAGGGGCAAGCTGCAAGTGGTTTGAGTGGAACACTTAAAGAGAATTTATTGCTAGGGATACCAAAAAAAATATCGCTTTTTAGTGATGATTATATTATAGAAGTTTTAAGAAGAGTTGGAGTATGGGAAATATTCAAAGATAAAGGTGGCCTGAATTCTATTATTGATGAAGGTGGCGTTAATATGTCTCAGGGTCAAAGGCAAAGAATAAATTTTGCATCTCTTTATATTAGAACAAAATACTATGGGCCATTATTGGTTTTGATAGACGAGCCAACAAGTAGCTTGGATGAAGTTAGTGAGCAGTCAATTACAGATATGATTCATGAAATTGCAAAAAATTCTTTAGTATTTGTTATTGCTCATAGATTAAGAACTTTGGATGATGCTGTTGCGATTCTTGATTTTTCACTTCTTGGCAAAGAAAAAGATATTATATTTTATTCAAGAGCTGAACTGGAAAAAAAGTCTGTATTTTATCAAAAGCTTATTTGCGGTGAATATGCAATAGAAGAGTAGTTATTATTAAATAATAATTAGTTTTTATATTAGTATCTTGTTGTTTATATTATTTATGATTAATTTGTAAGATTGGGGTCGGGTTATTAAAAATATATTTGCGCTTTTTATAAAACTGATATAGAAGTAATATGAAAGTATTAAATTTTGTATTTTTTATTTAATAATTTTTTATTAAAAATTATTATGAGGAGCTTGCAAATGAGTATTTTTGAGCAAGATTGTTATATAATTGATTTAACACATTCAATAGATCAGAATCTTCCAACATGGGAAGGTGAGTGTGGATTTAAAAGTTTTGTAGATATTGATTATAAAGATCATGAAGATAATGTTAGATTAATGCGATATGAGATGTTTGCAGGTATTGGTACGCATATGGATAGCCCATCACATTTTTGTGAAGGTGGTAAAAGTGTAGCAGATATTTTGCCAGAAAATCTTGTTGCAAAAGCTTGTGTTATGGATATTAGTTTTAAAATAATTAATAATCAAAATTATATGATCTCAAAAGAGGATTTGCTTGATTGGGAAAGTGAAAATGGAAGAGTTCTTCCTGGAAGTATATTCCTAATTTATACTGGTTGGTCATTAAATTTGGCGTTGGATGCAGATAGATATCGCAATGAAGATGAATTTGGAGATTTGCATTTTCCTGGAGTCTCTTTGGAATGCGCAGAAATTTTGGTTGAAAGAGAAATTCTTGCTATTGGGATAGATACTTTGTCTATTGATGGTGGAAATTTAGAGCCACTTGTTCATAAGAAAATTTTGTGCACAGGTTCGAGATATATAATAGAAAATATAGCAAATCTTGATAGACTGCCGGCAATAGGGGCATATGTAGTTGTTGCGCCACTTAAAATTTCTGGAGGCTCTGAAGCGCCTGTTAGAATGCTTGGATTTATAAAAAAATAATATATTTTTATTTTTATATTAATAATAAAATTTTCGATAAAGTAATAAAAATTTATTTGTGTTATAATGTTTTTATTAAGTAGTGTTTTTATTAATGGTTTTTAATTTGAGTTTTTATTGAAGGGTTGGTATATGGCATATAATAGTGGTAATAATGGTGTATTTAATGGTAAAGATGCGACGAAAAAAGAAGGTTTTTTTTCTAGCTTAAAAGAAATAATTATTTTGCTTTCGATTGTTTTTTTAATTAGAACATTTGGATTTGGTTTGTATCAAGTTCCAACAGGCTCTATGGAAACAACAATGCTGGTTGGAGAAAGATTTTTTGCAGATAAGTTTACTGTTCTTTTTTCTAAAATAAATCGTGGCGATATTGTTGCATTTAATGATCCACTTTTTAAATATTCAAAAAATTCTTATGTTAGGTTATTTGAAGAATATGCTTGGGGGCCGTCAAATTGGACAAAAAGAGTTATAGGTATACCTGGTGATGAAATAAGAGGCGTGGTTGAAAATGGTAAGCCCGTTGTTTATATAAATGGTGTAATATCAAATGAGCCATATATTAATAAATATCCATTAATATATGTTTGGAAGATGGATACTAACGAAATACAAAAACAAGCTAGAAGTGGTGTAAATATTGGACAATTTTTATCGCCTAAGTCATATGATCAAAACTTGCCATACGAGCAACAACCTTTTTATGAAATAAAAAAAGAACGTATTTTTATTAATCCAGAAACAGATAAGCCGATTATATTAGTTCCGGGTACACCGTTAGATTCTGGTAAAAAAATTGAGAATGGCGAAAATTACTGGAATAATGGCGATGATTTTTACGTAAAACTTGGTAAAGATCAATATTGGATGATGGGTGATAATAGGTTGGGCAGCCTTGATTCGAGATTTTTTGGACCAATTGATGAAAGACTTATTCATGGTAAAATTTTATTTAGAATATGGTCTGTTGATAGTGACGAAAATTGGTGGATTTTGGATCTTATAAAACATCCTATAGATTTTATAAAGCGTATTAGATTTAATAGGTTTTTTCAAGTTGTTAAATAAATTTTAATTGATTGGATAAGATAATGTTTTTAAATAAAAGTGTAGCCTTGGTGGCAGTTAGTTTTTTGGTTTTAACTATTAGTTCATGCTGGAAAAGCGCTCCTGCAAGTGAGAAAAAAACTGGATTGGTTTTGGTTAATGTTTTGGATAAAGAGCATTTTGATGATTGTAGTATAAAAGGTTCAGTAAATATTGTTTTTGATAAAATAGAGCAAGATGCGCCCAATATGATAGATAAAGACGCAGAGGTAGTTGTGTTTTGTTCAAATTATATGTGTGGTGCGAGTTCTGCTGCTAGAGACCAGTTGATAAATATGGGATATAAAAAAGTTTATGCCTATGAGGGTGGTGTAGCAGAATGGTTTCAAAAGGGGTATCCTGTAGATGGACAAGCTAAAAAAGGTTATTTAAATGTAAAAATGTCCCCTCATGCTGACGTCCAAGATGATAAACTTGTAATTTCTGCAGAAGAATTGAAGAAAAAACTGGAAGAAAATAAAAAAATATAGTAATTTAATATTAAATAGGGCGGCATAGCCAAGTGGTAAGGCGTGGGTCTGCAAAACCTTGATCCCCGGTTCAAATCCGGGTGCCGCCTCCAGAAGCTTAAGATTGAAATATTGTGAATGTTTTTGGTAGGTCGGGATAATTGATTTTTTATAGAAAAATTGTATTCCCGAGCATCCTGAGCCTGACGAAGGACGGTTCAAATCCGGGTGCCGCCTCCAGAAGCTTAAGATTGAAATATTGTGAATGTTTTTGGTAGGTCAGGATAATTGATTTTTGATAGAAAAATTGTATTCCCGAGCATCCTGAGCCTGACGAAGGACGGTTCAAATCCGGGTGCCGCCTCCAGACGCTTAAGATTGAAATTATATGCTGCCGCGATGGCGGAATTTGGTAGACGCAAAGGACTTAAAATCCTTCGGGTGTAAACCCGTGCCGGTTCGAGTCCGGCTCGCGGCATTATTTTTATAAAAATTAAAGTTGGAATAATATAAATTATGTTCCAGCTTTTTTTTTGTAAAAATTTTTAAAATTTTTCTTGACATATTTTATACACTTGTTAGTTTGCAATTAGTACTGGTTTCGTTTGCTAATGGTTAGGGTTGAAAAATTAAAAGGATAGAGCTATGAATAAAGCAGAATTAGTAGAGATGATGGCTAAGCACACAAAGCTTACAAAAACAGATTGTAAAGATTGTCTAGAAGCATTTATCACAACTGTAACAACAGCTCTTAAGCAAAAAAAATCTGTTGTTTTGACTGGATTTGGAACATTCACAACAATGAAACGCAAAAAAAGAACTGGTGTAAATCCTGCAACTGGTAAGAAGATGGAAATTCCTGCAAAGACTGTTGCTAAGTTCAAAGTAGGAAAAATGTTGAAGAGTGTAGTAAAATAAATTTTATATTTTCTACAAAAAATTCAAAAGAGACGTGTTTTGCGCGTCTCTTTTTTTTTGGTGCGCCTGGCATGGCGCGTATCTACGAGGTGAAAGTCCTCCGCGGGCCGCAATAACCGGAACCGCTAGCATAGACAAGGGTGTCCCTCGCGAGAGGGA